>Ga0134121_10003910_pt1 | contig 12253 bp, 17 predicted proteins | sample KB301_FD_96463 | JGI IMG/M metagenome (GOLD analysis project Ga0134121, IMG submission 96463) | Terrestrial soil microbial communities without Nitrogen fertilizer from Kellogg Biological Station, Michigan, USA - KB3-0-1 | ecosystem: Environmental > Terrestrial > Soil > Unclassified ...
GACCTGCGCGCCTCGGCAAGCCTGGTGCTCGCGGCGCTGGCGGCGCAGGGCGAGACGGTCATCGACCGCGTCTACCACCTGGACCGCGGCTACGAGGTGCTCGAGAAGAAGCTCGCCGCGGTGGGCGCGCAGATTCAGCGGGTCAACTGATGTCGGTAAACTGCATCGCATGGGCATGATCAGCATCGCGCTTTCCAAGGGACGGATCCTGGACGAGACGGCGCCGCTGCTCGCGCGTGTCGGCCTGCGCCCCGCGGAGGATGCGGAAAATTCGCGCAAGCTGATCATCGGCACGCAGAAACGCGGCGTGCGCCTGATCGTGGTGCGCGCTGCCGATGTGCCGACCTATGTCGGCCACGGCGCCGCAGAGCTCGGGATCGCGGGCGGCGACGTGCTCGCGGAGCATGGCGGCGCGGGACTCTACCAGCCGGTCGACCTTGGGATTGCGCGCTGCCGGATGATGGTGGCGACGCGCCGCGGATTTGACTATGCCTCTGCCGTGCACCAGGGGGCGCGCCTGCGCATCGCGACCAAATATGTCCAGCTCACGCGCGCGCATTTCGAGGCCAAGGGTGTGCACGTCGACCTGATCAAGCTCTACGGTTCGATGGAGCTCGCGCCGCTGCTCGGGCTTGCCGACGCGATCGTGGACCTCGTGTCCAGCGGCAAGACGCTGCGCGCCAACAAGCTCGTGGCAGTGGAGGAAATCATGCCGGTGTCGGCGCGCCTGGTCGTGAACCAGGCAGCGCTCAAAACGCGCCGCGCCGAACTGCAGCCTCTGATCGATGCCTTCTCCAGGGCGGCGCGAAAATGAACATCCGCCGTCTTGCCACGCGCCAGGCCGGTTTCGACGCGAAGCTCGCCGCGCTGACGCGCTATGAAGCGGCCCAGGACGCGAAGATTTCCGACGTGGTGCGGGCAATCATCGCCGCTGTGCGCAAGCGGGGCGATGCGGCGGTGCTCGCCTATGCGCGCCGATTCGACCGGGTTCGTGCAGCGTCCGTGGCGAAGCTGGAGGTGGGAAGGAAGGAAATGAGATACGCGCTGGATTCGCTGCCTGCATCGCAGGCGCGATCCCTGCGGCAGGCCGCCGTCCGCATCAGGCGCTTTCATCAACGCCAGCGGTCGCGCTCCTGGCAATACGCTGAACCCGACGGCACGCGGCTCGGCCAGATCGTGACGCCGCTGGAGCGCGTCGGCATCTATGTGCCCGGCGGCAAGGCCGCTTATCCGTCGTCGGTGCTCATGAACGCGATCCCGGCCAAGGTGGCGGGGGTGCCGGAAGTGGTGATGGTCAGTCCAAATCCGAATGCGCTGGTGCTGGCGGCGGCCGCCATCGCCGGCGTCGATCGCGTCTTAGCGATTGGCGGCGCACAGGCGGTCGCTGCGTTGGCCTACGGCACGCGCTCGGTTCCGCGCGTGGACAAGATTGTCGGGCCAGGCAATGCGTATGTGGCGGAAGCAAAGCGCCAGGTCTTCGGCCAGGTCGGCATCGAGATGATTGCCGGCCCGTCCGAGATCCTCATCATCGGTGACGGCACGACGCCCGCCGACTGGGTGGCTATGGACCTTTTTTCGCAGGCCGAGCACGACGAACTTGCGCAGGCGATTCTGTTGTCCCCCAGTGCCGCCTACCTCGACGAGGTTGCAAGCCAGATCAAAAAACTGCTGCCGCAAATGCCACGGCGCAGAATCATCGCCGACTCGCTGAAAGCGCGCGGCGCGCTGATCCACACGCGCAGCCTGAGCGAGGCCTGCGAGATTTCGAATCGCATCGCGCCCGAACACCTGGAACTTTCGGTGGCGAAGCCGCGCTCGCTGCTGCCCAGGCTGCGGCATGCGGGCGCGATCTTTCTCGGTCGCTGGAGTTCCGAGGCCATCGGCGACTACTGCGCCGGCCCGAATCACGTCCTGCCGACTTCGGGGACCTCGCGCTTTTCTTCGCCGCTTGGCGTTTACGATTTCCAGAAGCGTTCCAGCTTGATCGGCGTTTCGCGGTCCGGCGCCCGAACGCTCGGGCGCCTCGCGGCCACCCTTGCCAGGGGCGAAGGCCTGGACGCGCACGCCCGATCGGCCGACATGAGGGTAGAGAAGCAAATGCGGGCGGCGAGGCGGCGATGAGCAGCGCCTCGAAAGTCATCCGGCCGGAAATCCAGGCGATGCACGCGTACCAGGTATCGGATGCGACCGGGCTGGTGAAGCTGGACGTGATGGAAAGCCCGTACCGGCTGCCGGAGGCGCTGGCCGCGGAAGTCGGCCAGGTCGTGGCCAGGGTGGCGATGAACCGCTATCCGGTACCGACGGCGCATGAACTTCGCGCGCTGATCCGGGACGTGATGCAGGTTCCCAGTGGCTGCGACGTGCTGCTTGGCAACGGCTCGGACGAGTGCATCCAGTACATCACGGCTGCGATCGCGCGCGAAGGCGCCGTGGTCATGGCGCCGGCGCCTTCGTTCGCGATGTTTTCGATGCATGCGCTGTTCTTCCGGCTGCGCTTTGTCGGCATCCCGCTGCGCGAAGACTTTTCGCTGGACACGGAGGCCTTCCTTGCCGCGGTGGCGAAGGAGCGGCCGTCGCTCATCTGGCTCGCCTATCCGAACAATCCGACGGGCAACGCGTTCCCGGTCTCCGACATCGAGCGCATCGTGCGGGCGGCGCCCGGCCTGGTGGTCATTGACGAGGCCTACCAGCCTTTCGCCGGGACAACCTTCATGCCGCGGCTCGCCGAATTCGAAAACATGGTGGTGATGCGCACCGTCTCGAAAATCGGTATGGCGGGCCTGCGCCTGGGCTACGTCTGCGGCCGGCCGGAATGGATCGAGTCGTTCAACAAGACGCGCTCGCCGTTCAATATCAACGTGCTGACCGAGGCGGTGGCGATCAAGCTGCTGCAGAACAAGAAGGTGCTGGACGAGCAGGCGGCCAGGGTCCTGGAGGAGCGGGAACGCGTGCGGCCGGAACTGGCCCGCATGCCGGGATTAACGGTCTACCCGTCGGCCGCGAACTTCCTCCTGGTGCGCGTCGCCGGGGCAAAAGGCACGGGCACGCGGGCATTCGAGCGGGTCCGGCAGCAGGGCGTGCTGGTAAAGGATTTCTCCGGCGGCCACCCGCTGATGGAGAACTGCCTGCGGCTTACCATCGGCACGCCGGAGGAAAATCGTATACTGGTCGCGGCCCTACGAGAGGCACTGAAATGAGAACGGCGGAAGTCCAGCGCGATACCAAAGAGACGCAGATCCGCGTCAAGCTCAATCTCGACGGGACCGGCGTCGCGAAACTCGCCACCGGGATTCCTTTCCTCGAGCACATGCTCGACCAGGTCGCGCGCCACGGCATGCTCGACCTCGACGTGGTGGCCAAGGGCGACCTGCACATCGACGCGCATCACACGGTCGAGGACATCGGCATCACGCTCGGCCAGGCGTTCTACAAGGCGATTGGCGACAAGTCCGGCATCCGCCGCTACGGCCATGCCTACGTGCCGCTCGATGAGGCGATGTCGCGGGTGGTGATCGATTTTTCCGGCCGCCCGGGGCTCACCTACCAGGTCAAATTCACGCGCGCCCTGATCGGAGAATTCGACGCCGACCTGGTGCACGAATTTTTCCAGGGTTTCGTCAACCATGCCCAGGTGACTCTGCACGTCGACAACCTGCGCGGCGACAACGCGCACCACCAGTGCGAGACGATGTTCAAGGCCTTCGCGCGCGCGCTGCGCATGGCGGCCGAGCCCGATCCGCGCTCGGCGGGTTCCGTCCCTTCCACCAAAGGGTCGCTCTAGTTGAAAATTGCGGTTGTTGATTACGGAATGGGCAACATCCGCTCCGTGTCGAAGGCGCTGGAGCGTGTCGCACCCACAGCCGAGGTGCTCGTCACCTCCGACCCTGGCACGATCCGCGTCGCCGAGCGGGTCGTCGTGCCCGGCCAGGGTGCGATGCCCGACTGCATGCGCCAGCTCGCGGCCAGCGGCGCGCGCGAGGCGGTGATCGAGGCGACCCGGTCCAAACCGTTCTTGGGGATCTGCATCGGCATGCAGATGCTGTTCGAGCGTGGCGAGGAAGGCGACACGCCCGGGCTGGGGCTGCTGCCGGGCGGCGTTCCCAGGTTTCCCAATGGGAAAATGGCCGGGCTCAAGATACCGCACATGGGCTGGAACGAGGTCAGCCAGGCGCGCCCCCATCCGGTCTGGGAGGGCGTTCCGGACGGATCGCGCTTCTATTTCGTGCACAGCTACTATCCGCAGCCCGCGGACGGCGCGATGACCGCCGCGACCTGCGCCTATGGCGTCACCTTTACCTGCGCGATTGCCCGGGATAACATCTTTGCCGTGCAGTTCCACCCGGAAAAGAGCCAAACCTTCGGCTTGCGGTTGTTGTCCAACTTTGTCCAATGGCGGCCGTAGCCTTCTGATTCCGGTTCGCAGCACCCCGTGCTGATCATCCCCGCTATCGACCTCAAGGACGGCCACTGCGTGCGCTTGCAGCAGGGGCGCATGGAGTCCGCCACCGTGTTCTCCGAGGATCCGGTGGCGATGGCGAAGCACTGGTCCGACCAGGGCGCCCGGCGCCTGCACATCGTGGACCTGAACGGCGCGGTCGCCGGCCGGCCGAAGAACGAGAAGGTCATCCGCGACATGATCAAGGTGGTGGGCGAGAAGACGCCGATCCAGCTGGGCGGCGGCATCCGGGACTTGGACACGATCGAGGGCTACATCGATGCCGGCGTCTCCTACATCATCATCGGCACGGCGGCGGTGAAAAATCCCGGATTCCTGAGCGATGCCTGCTATGCATTTCCCGGCCACATCATCGTCGGCCTGGACGCGAAGGACGGCAAGGTCGCGGTCGAGGGCTGGTCCAAGATGACTGGCCACGACGTCGTCGACCTGGCGAAGAAATTCGAGGAATACGGCCCCGAAGCGCTGATCTACACCGACATTGGACGCGACGGCATGATGACCGGCGTCAACATGGACGCGACGCTCAAGCTCGCTCAGGCGATCAGGACGCCGATCATCGCCAGCGGAGGATTGAACAACCTCAAGGACGTGCAGGCGATCTGCACCAGGCTCGCGCCCGAGGGTGTCGTGGGAGCGATCACCGGCCGGGCACTGTACGAAGGCGCGCTGGATTTCAAGAAGGCGCAGGCCGCGGCCGACAAGGCGATGGAGAAGACTGCGCTTCCGCCTGGCGTCAAGAGCTGACGATGGGTCTCGCAAAGCGGGTCATTCCCTGCCTGGACGTAACCGCGGGCCGGGTCGTGAAGGGCGTGAAATTCCTCGAATTGCGCGACGCCGGCGACCCGGTCGAGATCGCCGCGCGCTACGACGCCGAGGGCGCCGACGAGCTGGCTTTTCTCGACATCACGGCCAGCTCCGACCAGCGCGACATCATCCTCCACGTCATCGAGGCGGTGGCGGCAAAGGTATTCATTCCCCTGACGGTCGGCGGCGGCGTGCGCAAGGTGGAGGACGTGCGGCGGCTGCTGAACGCGGGCGCCGACAAGGTTTCGATCAACACCGCCGCGGTGCAGAACCCCGAACTCGTGCGCGAGGCCTCCGCAATCGTGGGCAATCAGTGCATCGTGGTGGCGATCGACGCGAAAAAAAAGGGGGCTGGCTGGGAGGTTTTTACTCACGGCGGGCGCAATGCGACGGGTCTCGATGCGGTCGAATGGGCACGGCGCATGGTGCAGGCCGGCGCGGGCGAGATACTCCTCACCAGCATGGATCGCGACGGCACGCGCGACGGCTTCGATCTGGCGCTTACGCGCGCAGTGTCGGACGCGGTGAGCGTGCCGGTGATCGCTTCGGGCGGCGTCGGCTCGCGCGAGCATCTGGCCGAGGGCGTGATCGAGGGGCATGCCGCCGCGGTGCTGGCGGCGAGCGTTTTCCACTTCGGCGATTTCACGGTGCGGGAATCCAAGCAGTACATGCAATCGCGGGGAATCGAGGTGAGATTGTGAGTGACTGGCTGAATGAAGTGCCCTGGGACAAGGATGGCCTGGTTCCCGTGATCACCCAGGAGTTTTCGACGGGACGCGTGCTGACCCTCGCCTGGATGAACCGCGAGGCCCTGACGCTCACGGCGGACAAGGGCGAGGCGGTGTACTGGTCGCGCTCGCGCAAGAAGCTCTGGCGCAAGGGCGAGGAATCGGGCCACACGCAGAAGGTGCGCGAACTGCGTCTGGACTGTGATTCCGATGCGATCCTGCTCCGGGTGGACCAGGCAGGTGGCATCGCCTGCCACACCGGGCGCGAGAGCTGTTTTTTCCGCAAACTCGAAAACGGGAGATGGGTGACGACGGACCCGGTGCTCAGGGATCCGGCGGACATCTACAAAAAATGAGCGACATCCTGGAACGGCTGGCCCGCACCATCGAGGAGCGCAAGGGCGCGGATACGGACAAATCCTATGTCGCGCGCCTGCTCGCGGCGGAGGAAGACGCGCTGTTGAAGAAGATCGGCGAGGAAGCGACCGAGACGGTGCTCGCGGCCAAAGGCGGCGATCGCCTGCATCTGGTGCGCGAGACCGCCGATCTCTGGTTCCACTGCATGATCCTGCTCGCGCGCCACGGCCTGAAACCCGCCGATGTACTGGCGGAACTGCAGCGGCGCGAGGGCATCCCCGGACTGGACGAGAAGGCGGCGCGCAAGAAATGAACGACCCGGATTGTATTTTTTGCAAAATCGTTCGCGGCGAGATCCCTTCCAGAAAGGTCTACGAGGACGAGGACATTCTTGCGTTCCACGATGTGCGGCCACAGGCACCGGTGCATTTCCTCATCATTCCCAAGGCACACGTGGCGACGCTCTATGACGCCGGCATGGCGCAGCACCGAGCCTACGGGAAAATGCTGGCGCTGGCAGGCGAGCTTGCGCGCAAGGAAGGGGCGAACGATGGCTTCCGGACCATTGTCAACACCGGAAGAGTCGGCCATCAGGAGGTGTATCATGTCCACATGCACGTTTTCGGGGGCCCGGACCCGCTCGGCCCCATGATTATGCGAAGGAAATAGGAGGACTTATGGGCTCGCTCAGCATCTGGCATTGGCTGATCGTTCTGGTGATCGTGATGCTCGTTTTCGGCACCAAGAAGCTGCGCAATATCGGCGCCGATCTTGGCGGCGCGGTGCGCGGCTTCAAGGACGGCATCCGCGAAGGCGGCGAGAAAGCGGCCGACGGCGGCGCTGCCCCGCAGGTGACCGGCAAGACCGTCGAGGGCGAAGTAAAGAGCAAGACCGAGAACAAGGCCTGATCCGCCTCTGTTCTGGCTTTCGCACGGGCGCCCAGCGGGCGCCCGTTTGGTTTTAACACCGCTATTCTTAGGACTTCATGTTCGACATCGGCTTTTCCGAAATGATGGTCATAGCGCTGGTCGCGCTCATCGTGATCGGGCCGGAGCGCCTGCCGCGCGTCGCGCGCACCCTGGGGATTCTTGCCGGCCGGCTGCAGCGCTATGTCGCCGACGTCAAGGCCGACATCAATCGCGAGGTCGAACTCGAGGAACTGCGCAAGATGAAGGACTCCGTGCAGCAGGCCGCCACCGGCTTCGAGAATTCCGTGCAAACCGAGCTCAACAAGACCGAGAATGACCTGAACGCCGCCGCGAATCCGGTGGAGAGCTCGACCGCAGCCACGGCTGCGGTTGGCACGACCGAAAGCGCAGCGCCCGCCGAGGCGCCGAAGGTTACGGAGAAGACCGGCTAGCCGTGCAGCAGGACACCTTCATCTCGCACCTGGTCGAGCTGCGCACGCGCTTGATGCATGCGCTGATGGCAGTGCTGGCGGTGTTCGTGGTGCTGTTCCTGTACCCCGGTTCGGGCGCAATCTACGATTTCCTCGCCGCGCCGCTGATGCAGGCGCTGCCGGCGAACGCCAAGATGATCGCCACCGGCGTCATCACGCCGTTCATGGTGCCGATGAAGGTCACCGCGCTGGTGGCGTTCATGGTCGCGCTGCCCTACGTGCTGTACCAGACCTGGGCGTTCATCGCCCCGGGCCTCTACGACCACGAAAAGAAATTCGCGGTGCCGCTGATTTTCGCCAGCACCGTCCTGTTCCTGATCGGCGTCGCCTTCTGCTACTACTTCGTTTTCGGCACGGTATTCAGGTTCATCAATGATTTCGCGCCCAAGTCGATCACGCCGGCGCCGGACATCGAGGCCTATTTTTCCTTCGTCATCACCATGTTCATGGCCTTCGGCGTCACCTTCGAGATCCCGATCGCGGTGATCATCCTGGTGCGCTCGGGCGTGGTCAGCGTCGAGAAGCTGACGCACGCCCGTCCCTATGTGATCGTGGGCGCTTTCGTCGTCGCTGCGGTGGTGACGCCGCCCGATGTGTTGTCCCAGTTCATGCTGGCGTTGCCGATGTGCCTGCTCTACGAGGCCGGCCTGTTCGTATCCCGCTTCGTGGGCGTGCGGGCGAGGGACGAAGGCACGCAAAGCCAGGGCCCGTCCACAATCCCCTAGGTCGGGTAGAATCGCGCCCCTTACTTACAGATCCGACCGGGAAGCACCCATGAAACGCAAATACGGCGCCGCCAAGAAAAACGAGTCCATCGCGGAACAGCGCATGCGCGAGCGCGCCAAGGAAGCGGGCGACAACAGCTTCAATTTCGGCTCCCAGCTGCGCAAGGGCGCCATTGGCCGCGGCAAGCATCGCGGCCGCGCCGACGTCGCGGCGCACACCACCAAGAAGTAGTTCCGGGCGGCCGGCTTGCCTACGGGCAGGCCGCCATCACCTGCGCGACGGCGGCCGTGAGCCGCTTGCCGTAGGGCACGTGCAGGAATTCGTTCGGTCCGTGCGCATTGCTCCGCGGACCGAGCACGCCGCAGACCATCATCTGCGATTTCGGAAAGCCCTTCTGCAGCATGCTCATCAACGGGATCGTGCCTCCCTGGCCCATGTAGCCCAGCGGCGCGCCGTAGTGAGCTTGCGAAGCGGCGTTTAGCGCAGTCTCGAGCCAGGGCGCGAGTTCCGGCGCGTTCCAACCGGTGGCGCCGGAAGGCTCGCCCGCCTTGCCGCCCGCCCGTCCATCGGCGCGGAACGTGACACGCGCGTTGTACGGCGCGTTGTCTTCCAGCAGCGCCTTGAGCGCGCGCGCTGCCTGGACGCCGTCAACCAGCGGCGGCAGGCGCAAGCTGAGCTTGAACGCGGTGTAGGGGCGCAGCACGTTGCCGGCGTCGCCAAGCGCCGGAAATCCTTCGGCGCCGGTGACCGACAGCGTCGGCCGCCAGGTCCGGTTGAGCAAGGCCTCGACCCGGTCGGTGGTGGTCGGGAGCGTCGGACCGCCGTCGGCGCCGCAGGCCCAGGGGAAACGCTTCCAGACTTCGTCGCCAAGGATCGCAGCGGTGCCTCGCGCCTGTTCGACTCGTGCGGCGGGTACCGTGCAATGAAAAACCTCAGGCAGCAGGCGTCCGGTCTTGCTGTCCTCCAGGCGATCGAGAAGATGCCGCAGGATGCGAAAACTCGAAGGCACCAGGCCGCTCGCATCGCCCGAATGGATGCCTTCGGTCAGCACCTCGACATTGAGTACGCCGCTCACCAGCCCGCGCAGACTGGTGGTGAGCCACAACTGGTCGTAATTGCCGGCACCGGAATCAAGGCAGACCACCAGCGCGACATCGCCCAGTCGAGGTTTTAGCACTTCGAGGTAGGCGGGCAGGTCGGGCGAGCCGCTTTCCTCGCAAGTCTCGATGATGCCGACGCAGCGCGGACGCGGTATGCCCTGCTTGTCGAGCGCCATGATCGCGGTGAGCGCGGCGTATACCGCGTAGCCGTCGTCGGCGCCGCCGCGGCCGTAGAGTTTGCCCGCCTCGTACTTCGGCGTCCACGGCCCGAGATCGGAGCGCCAGCCGTCGAATTCAGGCTGCTTGTCGAGATGGCCATAGAGGCAGATGGTGCCGGCCTTGGCCTCGTTGCCGCCGGGCCTGGTCGACGCCACCTCGAAGAAGATCACCGGTGTGCGGCCGGCGAGGCGCACGATCTCGAGCTTCAGGCCGGGCAGTTTTTTCCCTTCGACCCAGGCCGCCGCGTCGGTGATCACGCGCTCGATGTAGCCATTGCGCTCCCAGTCCGGATCGAACATCGGGCTCTTGGCCGGGATCGCGACGTAGCGCGTGATCGCCGGCACGATTTCCTCGTCCCAGGCGCGCGCGGCGAAGACGGCAAGCTCGTTGGTCTGGTCGGATGGCAGGGGCTGGCTGTGATCGCGGGCGTTCATGAGGGATCTCCGCAAAAGCTGGAGCCCGGATTTTACCGCCCGTTGAGGAATCTTTCGACCAGCGCGAACTGCTCCGGCACATTCAACGCGGGCGCGTGGCCGCAGCCGGGAATCGTCACGACCACCGCGCGCGGACCCCGCGAGCGCATTGCTTCGGCGACCGCGGGCAGCAGCAGGTCCGAGTTTTCGCCCCGCAGGCACAAGGTCGGCACATCGATCGCATCCCACGCGCTCCATTGATCGTAGTCGCCAGGGTGGCCGGTGAATTGCATCACCATTTTCGGATCGTAGTGCGGCGTCCATTTGCCCTCGGCGGTGCGCCGGGCCGAGGTTTCGGCGAGGCGCCGCCACTGCTCGTCCGACAGCCAGCCATAGGGCTTGTAGACGCCGCGGAAGTATTCCTCCAGTTCGCTCAGCAATTCGAACTGGGGCGGACTGCCGGCATAGCTCCGGATGCGATTCACCGCCGCTTCGCCGAGCTTTGGCCCGATGTCGTTCAGGATCAGCCGCCGGATGCGGCCCTTCAGCGCGCCCGCGGCGAGCTGGATCCCGATCGCGCCGCCCATCGACGTGCCCAGCCAGTGCAGCTCACGGATGCCCAACTGGTCGACCAGGGACACCGCCAGCCGCGCGTAGAAATCGAGGCAATACTCCTTTTCGGGCGCCGGGCTCCATTGCGACAGCCCGCGGCCGATGGTGTCCGGGCAGATGACGCGGAAGCGGGACGCGAGATGCGCGGCAACTTCGTCCATGTCCCGGCCGGTGCGCGCCAGGCCGTGCCAGGCAATCACCGTGGACGGATGCTCCGCACCCCATTGCGTGTAGTGGATTTCGCGCCCTTCGCATACAAGGTAGTGTGAGCTGCAGTTCATGCTTTTTTCCCTGCGCGCAACTGGCCGACGATGCCGTGCGGGAAGTAGTAGACCGAAAGCACGAACAGCACGCCCAGCCACAGCAGCCATCGGTCCGGATGGAACAGGTCCGGCAGCAGCGGCACGCCCTTCATGGATTCGGAAAACGCCTTCATCGCTTCCTGCAGGTAGTTCTGCGCGACGACGAAGATCGTCGCGCCGATAACCGCGCCGTACATGGTTCCCATGCCGCCGATCACCACCATCAGCAGGATGTCGATCATGATGCCGAAATCCAGCGTCGTATTCGGCCCGGTGTAGCGCAACCAGAGGGCATACAGGACGCCTGCGATGGTGGCGACCGCCGCGCCGAAGCAGTTGGCGAGCGTGCGATAGATGACCGTGCGGTAGCCGAGCGCTTCCGCGCGGAATTCGTTCTCGCGGACCGCGAGCAGCACGCGGCCGAAGGGCGAGTTGACGACGCGCAGCAAGACGAGAAAGAGCACAAGGGAGGTGCCGAACACCAGGTAATAGGCAACGAGGCGCGTGCGCAGCAGTTCCGGCACCTTGAAGGTGATGCCGTCCTCGCCACCCGTGAACCCGGAGAGCTGCGACGCGAGGATGGCGAAGAACGATGCCACCGCCAGCGTGATCATCGCAAAGAAAATCGCCTTCACGCGCAGCGAAAAGAGCCCGATCACGAAGGACAGTACGAGTGACAGCGCCACTGCGGCGGCGGCGCCCAGCGCGACCGCGCTCCAACCCGCTTCCATCCGGGACAGCGCGATCGCGACGCCGTAACCGCCGATACCGAAGAACATGGTGTGCGCAAACGAGACGATCCCGGTGTAGCCGAGCAGCAGGTCGTAGCTCGCCACCAGCAGGACGAACACGCAGGCCTTGGCGGCGACGTCCAGCGGCTTGGTGCCCGGGAATACAAAGGGCGCGAGCGCGAGTCCGGCCAGCACCACGAGCAGCAGCGCCGAAAGCAGGCGGCTGCGCGGCAGATCGCCGGAAAGCAGGGCGCCGATCATGCCCGGGGCCCTCACGGCTTGCTCACGGGATAAAGCCCTTGCGGGCGCCACAGCAGGATCAGGACCATCAGCAGGATGTTCGTGCCCAGCGCCACCTTGGGCGCCAGGTAGCCGACGTAGTTCGTCACCAGGCCCACCAGCA
>Ga0134121_10003911_pt1 | contig 12249 bp, 11 predicted proteins | sample KB301_FD_96463 | JGI IMG/M metagenome (GOLD analysis project Ga0134121, IMG submission 96463) | Terrestrial soil microbial communities without Nitrogen fertilizer from Kellogg Biological Station, Michigan, USA - KB3-0-1 | ecosystem: Environmental > Terrestrial > Soil > Unclassified ...
CGATCACGCGCGCATCGATCCCGATGTCCTTGTAGAACCGGAGCGACTGCGCCGAGGCCACCATGAAGGCGTTGTGGATGTGTTTCTCCTTGGTGCCATACTGCGTTCCTATGCACGCCACCGCGATGCTCGCCGCGGCGAGGTCTAGCGCCCCCTGCCCGTTGACGAGGAGGGCCAACTGCAGGGTGTACGTGCCTGGAACGAGGAGCGCGCTCTGCGCCCTAAACGCCGAAACCTCGGCTGGCGCGTCGGGTTTGACCGCGCGCTCGCTGATGGAGCGAACCCGGTACAACTCGCCGGTCACGAACACTTGCACCGGGCCTGGGCAAGACACCGTGAGCGGTAGCTGCGAACTTGACGCGGCGTCGAGTGCCGATAGCACGCGTACTTCGAAGCTCCTGAACAGGTAGGGTCTCTTCGGATTCTCGAGCTGCAACGAGTCCACGGTGAGCCAGCCGGGACGGTAGTTGCGGCGCGTGACCACGGCCTTGTAGCGCGCGTCCAGCACCAGCGAGCCGCCAACGTGCCACATGTCGCCGGAGTAGTTGCCAGGCTGGCAGAGGTAGCGCGTCGCGCCCGTATCCAGCGCATTGAACGCGCCCGATCGCCCTGATCCGGAGGCCGCGTCGATGCTGAGGTCGACCAGCTCGCTCGGGCCGCCTTCGTGTGGATCGCCGGTCGGCTCCAGGTCCGGCGCGGGTCGGATCGCGAGCTGCTGCAGCTGTACGCATAGGCGCACCTGGAACGACGGGCACCTGGCATTCTTGATGCGCTGCCATTTCTGCTCGCCTTCGCGTTGGCGGCGGACATTCGAGAGCTCGAGCGTCAGCTCCAGCTCGACCGACACGCCAGGCGTCGGGGGTCAACGCGTCGCTCGTGGCTTGAAACCACGCGTCTCTCTTGCCGGCGTACTCCCGTGTCTTATCGCGTGAGCGCCAGGTTGCGTTGTTCAGGATGCGCGCATTCACGCCGAGCTGGAATGTGGGCGCCGCCGGCAGCAAGCACGACGTCCCGCGCCAGTCTCCGGCACGATCGTACAGCGCGCCGTGGACGTTGACCTGGATGCGCATTAAACGGGCGGATGGATTCGAGAATTTCAGGTGCTCGATCTTGAGCCACCACATCATCGCGCGTCGCGCTCGGTCGAGGTCGACGACCCCGATGCGTCGGGGTAGCCGGCGTCGAGGTCGTACACCGTCGCGAGCGCGGACCGCGTCGCGTCATCGAGCTCGCCACTGATCGGCCCATGGACGCGCTGCTGGAATCGCGCGACCGCGGCGCGCGTGGCGGCATCGGCGACTCCGGAGATCGGGCCGGCGAGCAGCCCAAGGTTACGCAGCCGCTTCTGGGCTCCGACCAGCTGATCGACTGGATCCATCGAGCTGAAGCGCACTGCGATCGCGGGGCGGTCTCCAATCGTGAGCGCGCCGAACCGCGCGCCGGGTGGGACACCGACGTCGAGCGCGCCGGTGGGATCGGTCGTGCCGGTCGCGACCGTGCGACCATCGACCTCGAGGCGGAACGGCTGGTCGGAGTCGGGCGCGCCGTCCCGCATCACGCGCAAGCGGAGGCGCGACGGGACGCCGATCCGGCGGAACGTGTGGCGGGCGCCGGTGTGGGCGGTGATGGTCTTGGCGCGCTTGTCTGGAATGACCAACACGTCGCCGGGCATGAGGATATTGCCATTGGCTCGCGTGCGGCGTAGCTCGGCGTTGTGGGGATCATCCCACACGGTGCTCGGCGCGAGGCCGTACTGCTCGGCTAGCGACGACAGTCCCTCTCCTTGTCGTACGACATGGCGCGTCGGCATGCGGCCCCCCGGTCGCTTATAACACCGAGTCGGTAACCATGACAGCGCGGATCGTTCTGCCGAGCAGTGGGGGGTCCTCCAGCGTTTCGACGAGCTGGTCCCGTTCCTGTTGGCCCGATCCGGTCAGGCGTTGGATGAGTTCTGCCGCTGGGCCCCATATGCTTCGCGCCGGGCTGCCACTGGATCGAACCGCGACGGCAGCGGTTCCTGTGGATCGCGGCGAACGAGTTACCCCCAGGGCATCGATCAGGGCATCAAGAAGGGGCGGCTGACCGAAGCGCGTGCTGCCTTGCGCCGGGTACTTTCGCGCCGGCCGCTCACGCTGAGCCAGGATGACGACGCGCGCATCGAAGCTTGCTCCGATCTTGCGACCTTGGAGCGCTGGCATGAGGGGTAGAGGTTCGGCGGTCAGAGCGAGATCCGCTGCGCTTCGATGTCGTCGCCGAGTAAGGACGCGACGTTGCCAACATGGCGATATCCCCAAGCTTTCTCCTGAGGCACGAGTTGACATAATATAGATTCTGCGACGTTACCCATGGCCCTCGGGACGCCCGGTAGCTCGCTTAACTAGTGAATTTCTAAGCCATCTGGCCGTGTCGCCAGTTGTTCGCGCATCTGGGTCGCAACGCTCTTCGCATGCAGCGCATGCCACGACCCGGCGCATCCACCAGCAGCAGCCGCGGCGTACGTTGGCGGCAAGACCGGCACTGGCTCGAACGTCGTGGCCGCGGTGCGGATCTCAGAGTTTCGGGCGCTGCCCTCGTTGAGCGCCCCAGATCATGCGGACGATGACGGTGTCGGTGGCCTCGTCGATCGAGTAGTACACGTGCTGCTGCGATTTCCGCAGCAACACCCGGCGGATCGACTGCCCATGCTTGTCTCCGTCGATCACGCCCAGCGGACTCCGTGACGACATCGAGGCGAGCCTGCGCGTCAGATCCTCGAGCTCTTGATCGAAGGTCACCTCGGCGGCTGGCCGATGGTTCTGCCACCACGTCTTGATGTGCCGCGCTCGTTGCTGAGCAAAGGGAGCAAATCTGACCTTCACCGTTTCATTCGAAGATCTGCGATGACATCGGCGGCGTCAATCAATTGACCTGCCGCTTCCGCCACGAACGACGCTTCGAGAGCACGGTCCAGCTCTGCGCGCTCCTCTTCATCGAGATCATCGCCTCCTTGCGCCAACATATCATTGAGCGGGACAAGCTCGACAATCTCTCCCTCTGGCAAATCGGTCGGCTCGTCTAGCACGAGACGCCCATTCCTGACGTGAGCCTTTAGCGGCTGCATCGTGGCGAGCGTACCACCTGCGACATCCTGCCAGCAGCTCTAGAAATCGCCGGCTGAGTGCTAGCAGCAGGACTTGCCACGAGCTTCGTAACGGTTAGCCGATCGGTGCTCATAGCATTAGATGAGAAAAAGCAATCGATGCTCAGCCTGATTGAAAAGCTTTGCCTCTTTATGAGCGCAGATGCTTCGTTAAAATGTAAGCAATACAATAATTCTTGGACGTATCCATCGAGGGCCATGCGATAGCATCAGTAGTCAAAGGTGCTTCGATGCTCTACCAAGATTTCCCTTGCTATCAGCTTCAATATACCAATTACGCCCATGCTCACAGCTTCAGTTGTTAATGGACGCTGATGCTGCAATCAGGGGATGCATGTGAAACCGGGGCCTGCCAGGTTCCACGAGGGTCCGCCGGAGGCGCTGGACCCTGCAGTCACGCGCCGAGGCGCTGGCCGAGGCGCTGGATCTCTTCGGCCGTGAGGCCGCTCGAGGCCTCGATCTGGACGCTGGCCGCCCTGCCGGTTCCGATCTCGGCGGCGGTGATCTCGAGGATGCCGTCGGCGTCCATCGTGAAGCTGACCTCGACCTTGGTCACGCCACGCGGCGCGGGCTTGAGGTCGCCGAGCACGAACCGGCCGAGCCGGCGGTTGCGTGAGGCCAGCTCGTTCTCGCCCTGGTAGATCTCGATCGCGACGAAGGTCTGGTTGTCCTCGGTCGTCGCGAAGATCTTCTTGGCGCGGGTCGGGATGCTGGTGTTGGCGAAGATCACGACCGCCATCCGGTCGCCAGCGACCTTGACGCCCATGTTGTGCGGCGTGACGTCGAGCAGGACGACCTCCTGGAGCTCACCGCCCATGATGCCCGAGTGCACGGCCGCGCCCATCGCGACGATCTCGTCGGGGTTGACCCCCTTGCTGGCGGGCTTGCCGAAGATCTGGACCGCCCGCTCCTGCACGATCGGCATCCGGGTCATGCCGCCGACCAGGAGGACCTGATCGATGTCGGCCGGCGTGCAGCGCGCGTCCGCGAGGCACTTGTGGCACGGCGCATCGAGCCGATCGACGAGCTGGCGGCACGCGCGCTCGAGCTGGCCGCGCTCGAGCTCTCGCATCAGGTGCACCGGGCCGTTGGCGCCGGCCGCGATGAACGGCAAGTTGACGTCGGTGGTCATCGCCGACGACAGCTCGATCTTGGCGCGCTCGGCGGCCTCCTTGAGGCGCTGCAGCGCGACCGAGTCGTTGCGCAGGTTGATGCCGTGCTCGGCCAGAAACTCGCCGGCGAGCAGATCGATGATCACGCGATCGAAGTCGTCGCCGCCGAGCGAGGTGTCCCCGTGGGTCGCGAGCACCTCGAACACGCCGTTCTCGATCGCGAGGATCGAGATGTCGAAGGTGCCGCCGCCGAGATCGAACACGGCGAGCCGCTGGTTGTGCTGGTGCTGCGCGCCATAGGCGAGCGCGGCCGCGGTCGGCTCGTTGAGGATCGCACGCACCGTGAGCCCCGCGATCGCGCCGGCGTCCTTGGTCGCCTGGCGCTGGACGTCGTCGAAGTACGCCGGCACGGTGACGACCGCCTCGAACACCGACTCGCCGAGGTAGTCCTCCGCGACGCGCTTCATCTTCGCGAGGATGTGCGCCGAGATCTCCTGGGGCGACCGCAGCGTCCCGGCGATGTCGACCCAGGCATCGCCGTTCTTGGCGGCGACGACGCTGTACGGCAGCCGCGTCGCCAGGAGCTGCACCTCGCGGTCGTGCATCTTGCGGCCGAGCAGCCGCTTGACGCCGAACACCGTGCGCTGCGGGTTGGTCACCATCTGCCGCTTGCTGGCCGCGCCCACGACGACATCGCCGTCGGTGTTCCACGACACCATCGACGGCGTGGTCCGCCCACCCTCCTGGTTGTGGATCACCGTTGGCTCCCCGCCCTCCAGCACCGCCACACACGAATTCGTGGTGCCGAGATCGATCCCGATGACGCGGCCCATGCCTCGACGGGATTATACCTATTTGCGGCGAGTGAACAGCTCGGTCAGGGCGGTCTTGGCGAGCTGAAGATCAGGAGCGAGGTCGAGCGCGTCCTGCAGCTCGACGCGCGCGTCGTCGACCCGGCCATCGAGCTGGGCCTCGCGCCCGCGGGCGTAGCTCATCAGCGCGCGAATCCGCTTCGAGCTGGGCTCGCGCGCCAGCATCTGGTGCAACATGCTGCGTGCCTGGTTCCAGTGCTGGCGCGCCAGCAGGTCGACGACCGTCGCCTCGTCGTGCGACACGAGCTGCAGGCCCCCGGTTTGCCGCACCGGGCTGGGGGGGCGCATGGCTGGTGGCTGCCCTGGAGGCCGCGATGGTAAGACGTTCACGCCCATCGCCGGTGTCCTCGTGCGAGGTTGCACGGCCGGTCGCTCGCCGCTGTCGTTCAATGAGAGCGAGCGGACCGGCTTCGGTGGCGTCGGCTGGCTGGCCCGCGCATGCTGAGGCGGCACTCCCGTGGGCGAATGCGGAAGCGGCACCGGCAGTTGCGATTGGAGCTGCGACGCTGATGGCGTCGGCGTCCGTGCGATCATGATCGGTCCGCTCTGGCGGCGTGCCACCTTGGCGAGCGTGTCGTGAGCAGCGCGCAGGGCTAGAAATACTTCGTTCGAGAGCCGCTGGATATCGAGCGCCATTCGTCCAAAGCGCACCGGGTGGTACTGCTTGGTGAGCCGAAGAAACGCCGCGCGGACTTCTTCCGCGGTGGCATTCGAAGCGACCCCGAGCGCGAACGCTGGATCGCGTGCCAGCCGATCTTGCATCGCAGCGAGCGCGGAGCGCGCGCTCGCCTCATCGATCCCCGCCACCGAGCTATGGTAGCCCGCAGCAGAAGCCTGCACCATGTTCGGTCCCATGCAAAGTTCGCGCACTGGTGCCCGATAGGATCAGCCATCTGAGTTATTACCTGTTGTTTTAATTGCGCTTATGGAGAGGCAGCCGACGCACGCATATCCGGTTCTCCGGTGACCCGCGCGCCCCCGCCGCGCGAGGTTGATGGCGATTGAACCCGCGCGTGAGGACGCTCTGACGCGAGGCGCGATCGCAAATAACCTGCGACTGATCCGCTCCCATCGCCCACTGAAGGATGGGCAGAACTACGCTCATCACGTGGCACGCGTCGCCTTGCTCTTCCTGCTCGTCGCTGGGTGGTCCGCGACCCCTGCGATCGGTGCGCCCAAGGCGCGGCAACGCGTGGTGCTCGCGGATCCGGATCCCGAGCTGCGCCATGCAATGGAGCAGACCCTCGCTCCGTGGCACCTGGATGTTGTGATCGAAGGGCCACCGCCGGCCGACGCGGCGATGGCGCAAGAGCGCGCCGATGCCGACACCGCCCGGTTCGTGGTCTGGCGAGATGACGCCGAGCTCGTGGTCTACGATCGCGAGCTCGGGTTCGTCGAGCGACGCGCCAGCCGGTCGGGCGTGCTCGATCCGCCGACCGCGGCCGCCGCCGCGCTCACGATCAAGACGATGATGCGGCTGCCGCCGCCGCCCGCAGAAGACAGCGCGCCGTCGCTCCCGGCGAGCACTGCCGCACCGGGGCTCGAGCTGCGGATCCAGGCCGGCATCTCGACGCGACTCGCACGCGGCAGCGACACCGGCATCACGGCGCGGTTTGGCGGCGCAGCGGAGCTCCGGCCATGGGCTACCTCGGGCTGGCGGTTCGGGCTCGCCGCAGATGGCGGGACCGCGACGAGCGTGGAGCGCGCGAGCTTCAAGGGGACGTGGAGCGAGTGGACGATTCTCGGCATGGCGAGCTGGACGTACACGCGCGATGCATGGGAATTCGAGCCGCACGCTGGCGGTGGGATCCGGAGATCCACGCTCGACGGTGCCGAGATGAAAACCGCGCGCCGCGAAACGGCGACGCTGCCGACCATGCGCGGCGGCCTGTGGGTGCGCTGGCGGCTGGGACGCTGGACCATCGGCGCAGCGCTCGATGTCGACGGGAGTTTCAGCACCCCCACCTACAGCAAGTCCGACGCACCGGCCGAGATCTTTCAGGTACCTGGCCTGGGCGTTGAACTCGGTGCGGTGGTCGCCATGGACCTGTGAAACGCTGTGACCTTTCGGAGCGCGATGCCCACTATAGGAGCTGTGGGTTTTCCAGCATCTGCGGCACGCGAGCACGACCTCGAGCTAGCCCGTCGGGCGGCGAACGGTGAGCGCAGCGCGCAGCGCGAGCTGTTCCTCGAGCAGCGCGCCAACGTGCATCGCGCGCTGTTCCGCATCCTCGGCTCGAACCGCGAACTCGAGGATCTGCTGCAGGATGCGTTCATCGAGATCTATCGCGCGCTGCCGTCGTTTCGCGGCGACAGCACGCTCGGTCGCTGGTGTCAGACCATCGCGGTCCGCGTCGCGTACCTGGCGATCTCGCGGCGCAAGCCACCCGCGGTGGATCTGGCGCTCGTCGAAGAGCTCGTCGCGAGCGACATCGATGTGCGCCGCCATGCCCTGCTCCGCGAGGCCACGCGCCGGCTCTATGCCGCGCTCGATCGGGTCGAACCCAAGCAACGCATCGCGTTCGCGCTCGCCGTGATCGATGGCAAATCCCTGGCCGAGGTCGCCGAAATCACCGACAGCACGGTGTTTGCGGTCAAGACCCGGGTCTGGCGCGCGCGGCGCGATCTGATGAAGCGTGCGAGCAAGGACACCGTGCTAGCGGCGTACCTGGATGAACTGCAAGGAGGCGAGTCATGACCGACCACGAACGTCTCGGACCACCACCCGTCGAGCCGATGTCCGACGTCGCGTGGTCGCGAGTCGAGCGCGGCCTGTGGGCGCGGATGGATGCAGCGGAAGCCACGGCCAGCGGCGCTCATGCGGGGCCGCCATCGCGGCGCTGGTGGATCGTTGCGGCTCCCCTCGTGGCCGCGGCGGCCGTCGCCGCGATCGTGCTCGGCACCCGGACGACCACCCAGGAGATCGCGGTCACCGATGAGCCGGCGCGCGTCGTATCGGGATCGGCGCCGTCGTCGGTGTCGTTCGGCGATTCGCACGTCGAGCTCGACGCCAATACGGCGCTCGTGATGGATCATGAGCACGGGCACCCGATCGTGCTGCTCGAGCGCGGCGCGGCGTGGTTCTCGGTGGCCCCCCGTAAGCAGCGCCCCGAGTTCATCGTACGCGCGGGCGATGCCACGGTTCGCGTCGTCGGAACACGGTTCCGCGTGGCGCGCTCCGACGAACGGATCGTGGTCGACGTCGAGCGCGGCCTGGTCGACGTCCAGTTTCGCGGCAGCATGGCGGCGGTTGGCGCGAGCCAGCGCTGGTCGTCGGAGGCGCCCGCTACGATCTCGACGATCGCAGGCACCCCACCGGCGGTCGGTCCGGTCGCGTCAGCCGAGGCGCCAGCCGAGCCGCCGGCCGAGTCATCAGTCGAGCCCTCGACCGAGACGAAGACGACGTCCGGACCGGCGCGAACGGCTCCCGAGCCGAGGCCCATCGCGAAGCATGCCCCGAAGCTCGAGGCCAAGGCTGAGCCGAAGCTCGACGCCAAGGCCGAGCCGAAGCTCGACGCCAAGGCCGAATCGAACCCCCGTGGGATCCCCGCAACCGGGATCGATACAGATCGCGCGGAGTACGAGAGGCTGGCCACACTCGAGCCGAACGATCCCGCTGTCGCACTCACTGGATACCTCGCGCTCGCGCGTGGCACGAGCCGGTGGGCAGACCTCGCACTGTACGCGGCAGCGCGGCTCGCTGCCGATCGCCACGATCGCCGCGCCGAGACCCTGCTGGGCATCTACCTCCAGCGGTTCCCCGACGGCGCCAACGCCGCCGATGCCAGGCAGTTGCTCGCGCGCTTGAAGTCAGCTCGTCCTTGAAGGAGGCAAGCATGTACGGGCAACTCGATGTGTTCCGAGTCGACGTATTGCGCCAATGGCTGCTGCATCGGAGTCATCTTCATAAGCAAGACGACAACCGGCGCTCGGCGAATGAATGATTGTTGACATTCAGTGTTCCAAAGGTTAACGTTGACATTGGTTGCAGTAACCCAATAGCCAGTAGCCCAGTTGCCAATACCGACAGACCGGGGCTGGAGATGGTGAACGCGCCAACTTCAACGTCAACCTGGGGATCCAAGATGCGTAGCGCAGCGATCAACGCGAACGACGCGAGCGCGATGTGGCTCGCTGCTCGCCGGCTTACCTTGCCGGCACACAAGTACTGGATGGTCGCGATCTCGCTCGATGCCGTCGGCCCGCGAGGGAGCCTGGCGGGCGGCGAGAGCACCACCAAGCTCCATATCGTGATCGACAGCTGCGAATGGAGCATCTTGTTCTGTCGCGGCACTGGCTCATCGTCGATCGCGGTGGTGAACGTGCCCTGTGTCCGCGAGCGCGATGACTTCGGATTGCTCCCCTACGTGACGGAGCTGGGGCGCATCGGGACCATTGTCAGGTTGCTCGAGCAACGGTTTCGTATCTGGTTTCGCCGGCCGCACGCCACGATCGACACCAACCTTACCGACGCGCAACAGAAGATCTTGTTGTGGGTCCTCTCCGTATTGTGAGCCGACGTGTGAATGGCAGGATCGCGCTGCCGCGCGTTGCAGCACGCGGATAGGCCGAGTCCGTGAGCTCAGTTGTGATCGGGCGTGGCCGTCTCGATCGCAAACGAGATCGCGGGCAGCCGCGCTGTGTCGGGCGCGTCGGGCGCGGGCGGCACGAGCGTGCGCACCAGGCCATCGAGCACCATGGCGCGAGCCGCGCGTACGGCGGAGAGCCCGCTGTTGGACGCGTTCTCGATCGCAGCCTCCATCGCGTCCTCGATCATGCTGACCGTCGCGAGGTACCCGCGGCGAGACCATGCCGCGGCGAGCGCGGCGAGCAGTGGATAGCGCATGCGCCGGGGGATCGCCGCCGGGATCCGGCCGAGCGTCGCCGCACACGTGGCCGCGACAAACAGCGTGGCCGCCGCCCGGGTGCCGGGCCCGACGGAGGCGGGCAGCCAGCGCAGCAGCCAGGACAGGGTCGGAAGCTCGGCGAGCGCACGGTAACCCGCCTGCGCGCGCAGCTTGGCGGTACGTCCGTGACCAGGCTCGTTCGCGAGCTGGAGCGCATGCCCCGCGGCGCGGCACGCCATATCGGGCGAGCGAACGATCGGTGCGGCAAGCCGCGTGGCGCAGATCACGGCTTCACCGAGCACGTGGTCGGCATAGCGGCCCTGGTCGGCGCGCGAGACCAGCATGCCTTCGCCGATTCGCTCGATGATCGCGTGGCAACGCCGCATGGCGTCGCCCGCCAGCTCCTCGAGCGCGGCGCGCAGGACCGGCAACCGTGCCGCCAGCAGCGTCGTGAGCTGGTCCACGGTGCCCGTGCCGCAGGCCGCGACCACGTACGGAGGCTCCTCGGACTCTCCGGTGAGATATCTGATCGCGGCGATGACGGCCTTGCTGGTATCGATCCCCTCGAGCGCTTTGCAGGCGAGCAAGGAGATCGAAGCCTCGGCGCGGCGATTGCGCGGCAGCAACGTGATCGCGAGCGCGACCCCCCGGCCGGCATGGACGATCGCCGCGCGCACAAACCGTCTCGGGTTGCGAATGGTTGCGAGCTGGCGAAACCGCGGCGCGCGACGGAGCTCGAGCCACACCCGGGCGACAAGCCACACCCGGACGACCGCGTCCCACAGGGACGACACATGCCTCGCCAACGTCCAACGCCGTGTCCCCATCGCTCACCCCTTCCGATTCTCAGTATCCGATTTCGGTCCGACCATTCAATCGGGGGTGTATGACGAGGCCTGACAGGGTCAGCTATGACGAGCCCTCAATCGCATCAAATAGCGGGAAGTAGTTATATTCTTCTGTGATCGTCGGGTCGTTACAGCAGGCGCCCAAGGCGTGGGTTCGCGCGCCGGCGCCACAGGAAGCCATCGAGGACGTAGTGCGTGAGCTGCGGGACGGCGAGCAACGGCACGATCAGCATCGCGGCGCGTCCGACGTCGACGCCCGCGCCGAACAGCCAGCTGCGGTCGTGCCAGATCGCGCGATCCCAGATCAGCTCCTCGAGATACGCAACCGCCCACAGGGTCGCGCAGAACACCAGGAGGCCGCGCTTGCGATCGAGCAGGCGGGCGGTGGCTCCGCGACGCGATACCCCCTCGCGTGACGCGGCGCGGGCATAGAGGTAGACGAGCGCCAGGTACGGCACACCGTGGATGAACACGTTGGTCACGGTGAACGCATAGTCGGCGTTGGTCGCGACGATGCCGGCGTACCAGCATGCCGCGGTGGCCGCGATGACGACATGCTTGCCCCACGCCACCGGCCGCCCTGAGGCGATGGCGATGACCGCGCGTACCACGTAGGCCGCGAGGAGCGCGGCGTAGATCCAGCCGGCGATCGTCGCCGTCACCGCCGGCAGCCCGGCGATGAAGTCGCCTTGCTTCATCCACCAGAACGCGCGCGGCAGCTGGGTGTGCCAGACGATCAGCGGATACAGCGTCGCCGCGTAGACCGTGGCGCCGTCGAGCCAGCGCCCGGCGCGGTCATGCTCCCCGGCGCGCGCGCGATACATCATCACCCAGCCATACTGCTGCCGGATGAAGTGGAACACGGCCAGGTACGCGAGCGCGCGCCAGAACACCGCCTCGCCACGCGCATACAGCGCGACGCCCGCTGTGAAGCAGGCGAGCGGCGTGATCGCATAGAGCGCGGGGCGGCGCTGCCACTCGGCGGGATCGAGGTAGACCACGAACGCGGTCGACCACACGTGCGCGACGTCGACCAGGAGCACGCCCGTGATCCAGGTCCACTCCGGCGAACTGGTGCCATGCGACGGCCCGGCGAGCACGAGCGCGAGCGACACGAGCGCGGTGCCGCCGAACAAGGCGAGGTCGACGGGCGCGGAGAACAGCCAGCGCTTCATGACCTACCCCCGCGCCGGGCCACGTTCCGGCGCTGCCCTGCCCGCTCGTTCACGTGAGCGCCTCGGCGACCTCGCGCGCGGCGCGCAGGCCTTGATCGAACGCCTCCTCGAACAGCGCGATGCCCGACAGATCGGTGTGCGCGAAGTGGAGCTTGCCGGCGGGCCTGGCGCGCTCGGCGCGGACCCCGCCGAACAGCGAGCCGGTGCGCGGCCGGATCATCCCGTGGCCCCAGAACGCGACCTCGATGTGATCGAC
>Ga0134121_10003913_pt1 | contig 12241 bp, 19 predicted proteins | sample KB301_FD_96463 | JGI IMG/M metagenome (GOLD analysis project Ga0134121, IMG submission 96463) | Terrestrial soil microbial communities without Nitrogen fertilizer from Kellogg Biological Station, Michigan, USA - KB3-0-1 | ecosystem: Environmental > Terrestrial > Soil > Unclassified ...
ACGCGAACCGCGTCTGTTTCGCCAACGCCGAAATCGTCACGCGATGCGGACTCGCGCGCGACATCCTTCGCTGGCCCACGATCGCGCAAGCCGACGTGCCGCCAGCCGATCGGCCTGCCGACCTCGGGACGATCGTCGTGACGGCCCAAGAGGACCATACGAACTACCTGGCGCTCGCCGCTGCGCGCGCGCAGGATCGGATCTTCGATGCATCCGACCTCAACGAGCCCGACGACGAGCCCACCGCCCGAATCAACCCGCCAGTGAGGGATGCGTGATTGAGCTCACCCAAACGAACCTCGAGCCCGGGAACTGCTGGCAGTACGCGTGGGCCTCCGTGCTCGAGGTGGACCCGGCGGTGATGCCGGATCAGGTGGCGATCGAGGCGGCGGACGGACTCTACAGCAATGCGCTACAGGCGTACCTGCGCGTCCATCATGAGAGCGCATTCGTCTCGATCCACGCGCCGGCCACTCGTGCGGTTCGCGCTCCCCTCGCTTTCCATATCATGATCGGCCCGACGGTGCGCACGGAGCCGGTGAAACGGATTGACCATTGCGTCGTCGCTGAGGCTGGCGAGTTCGCATGGGACCCCCACCCGTCGCGCGCTGGGTTGATCGCGGTCACCTCGTGGGAGCTGCTGATGCCGTTCCCGGAGGAGTGGCGGGAGGGTGTCGAGAAGCGGAACCCGTGCGTCTGTCCGGCATGCACGGAGGCGTTGTCTTGACCACCCACCACACCCTCAACGGATCCGAGCTTTCGCGGTGGGGGATTACGTGATCCATGCGGCGGACCCGCCCGAAGAAGCCGGACTTGTGATCGCTGCCTGCGGTGCCGTTGGCTACATCTTGCCAGATGCCACGCTCACCCCGGACACGTTCAACTTTGCGGCCCCCTGGTCGCCGGTTGTCGATTGCCTGGACTGTTTGGGCAAGCTTCAGACGCGCGATAAAAGAACTTCGGCGACGCGCCGGGTAGGAGCAGCCGCTTGACCGCCCTCCCCCACGACCACGAGGACGCCATTCCAACGGCGCCCCCAGTCACCCGCCCCGACAACGAGCCGCCGTTCCCGCCGCACGACGCCCTTCCCGACATGCTGCCCGGAGAGGCGCAGACGGAGCCAGCGCCGGACGCTCAGACGCAGGCGATCGTGGACGCGGTGATCGCTGCCATGCGCCCGGGGTTGCAGGAGCTTGTGGACGGCGTTGACCGACTGACGGCCGAGGTGAAGACCATCGGCGCGATGACCGGTAATCTCCTTGAGCGAAGCGTCAACCATGGCGACATGATCGACGCGCTTCGGTCCAACGCCACGCACCTCGCCGAGGGGCTGGTCGGGCTGAAGATCGCGGTCCAGGACTACCAGCGGGCGGTCGAGGATACCGTCGACAAGACTGGAGCGAAGATGCACGCGCGCGTCGAATCCCTTGAATCGTGGCGAGCTGAGCGGGGTGGGACCCATGACGAAAGAGTCGAGGCCGGCCAATGAAAAGACCGCGCTCGTGGCCGACGACAGCACCGACATTCGCGCGCTCGTGGCTCGCCTGCTCGTAGCCCGCGGCTGGCGCGTCCACACGTGCGGCGATGGGCTGAGCGCGATCCAGCTGCTCGACGAGTATCGGTTCGATGCGGTGATAGCGGACCTCGGGATGCCCGGCACGGCAGGATCACGACTGCTCGAATACGCGCTGAGCGTCCACTCGGGAGCTAAGCTCTGCCTCATGTCGGGGTGGCCAGAAAGCTGGGCGCGACGACACGCCGAGCGGCTTGGGGCGACGATTCTCGGCAAGCCCTTCCGCGCGGCCGAGCTTTACGAGGCGGTCGGAGAGGCGGCCGACTAGCGCTTCCTGTTTTACCGCGCGTTCACCATGCGTAGGTTGCTCGGCGTGTTGTTCAGCGGGTTTCCGTCGATGTGGTGGATCGCCTTGCCGCGTCCGCGGGTCGCCTGTCGCACCAAGAGCGCCACAACATCGGATTGACTAGCGCCTAACTCGGCGGCCAAATCGGCCAGCTTGAGCGCGTCCTCTACCCGTAGCCGGAGCTTCTTCTGAAGCCACCCGGCCTTCTTGTTTTCGGCTTCGGACCAGGCCATCTAGCGCTTTTCCCACGGCGGCATCCCCCAGGGCATCGTGACGCCCGGCACCGAGAAGAATCGCGAGCCAACGGCCGGGCTCGGATGCGCGAGCGCGTCTTCGAGCGCGTCGGCCTGCATGGCGCAGCGACGGCGATGGTTGATCGCGTCGGTGTCCTCGGACGGAGTGGGATCGTCTTGTTCTTCCCTCATGAGGCCAGGGCGCCTGGCAGCTCTGCAAAAAAGCAGACATCGGGCACCAGCTTGACATCCCCCGACGCATCCAGACTGAACGAGACAAGCGCACCGTCGCTCTCCCGGTGTGCCTGAGCCGTCGCGTCAGACTTTGAGCGGAGCGTGTAGGTGTCGCCGCCGCGGTCGAACACGGTTCCGACGGTAATTTTTGCAATTGGCTTGATCATGGGATCCCCTTCACTCAGAGGCCGCAACCAGCGCCAGCGCGTCGGTTACGGTCATGCCTTGGGCAACGAGCGCGTCAACCAGGCGGCTCGTCGCGGCGAAAACACGATCTTCCAGAACCTCGATCGCCTCGTCGAGCTGCTCGGAGGTGGCCAGCTTGCGCGCCGTGGCCCGGACGCTCGCGCCGCGGCTAACGAGCGAGCGCCGAACCAGCTTCGCGCGCCCAACCACCGTGCCGGTCCCGAACTCGTTTTGCGTCGTGTTCATGAGTGGTAGTATGCACTGAGGTGGTACCACCCGCAAGCACAATCGACACGCCCCCGATCTTTTTTCCGATGCCCCCGCCTGACCCGCCCCGCACCCACCTCGGCAAGCTGCTCGCGGGTCCGCCCCCGGTCCCGGTCCGCAAGGTGCTCGGCGTTCAGGTCCCGCCCCCGGTCAAACCGCAACCTTTCGATGCCGTCGAAGGGTTGCCACCCAAAGCCGTCCACCCGCAGCGGCAGCCGACCCACGTTGGCCTCGCGCCGCCACGTCCCGGCTCTGCCCCGATGCCGGACCTCGACGCCACCCGGGAGAGCCCACCGCCCGTCTCCGCTCCCCCGCCCGTCCCTGCGCGAAACCCCATGCCCGCGCAGCCGCCCAGGAGCGTTTCCCCGAGCCCCGAGAGCGCCCACGCCGTACGCGTCGACGTCTCCGGCATCGGCCACGTATCGCTCAGCAAGAGGCTGCTACGGCACGCCTGGCTCGTCGTCGGACCGCTCGTGCTGTCCGGCCTCGGCGCTGCACTCGGCTACGTCCGCGGGTACGCCAAGGGGCTCTCGGACGCGGCGGAGCGCCTGGCTGCGATCGAGACCCGGGCGAAGGCGATCGGCTCGCGCGTGGCGTCCGCTGAGACCCGGCTCGATGCTGTCGAGGGAGCCCAGGTTGCCGAGGCCACGTCGAACCGTGCCGAGCGGGCGACCGCGCTACGGAAGCTCACGGACTTCGCCGCCGACCTCGAGCAGGTGAGGCAGGGGCTGCCGAAGATTCAGGGGCTAGCGAAGCCGCCGAAGTGATCTACAATCCAGATAAGCACTGAACCCGGGCCAGTCCCGGCAGTAGGGGCTCCGAGCCGTCGATCCGAAAGGTTCGGCGGCTTTCGTCATTTCAGCGCCCCGAGCAACCCCTCTCGCGTATTCAGCTCCGGCGTCTCGGTCACCAGCTCAAGCAGCCGTCGCAGCTCCTCGCCAACGCGCGGACCCGGGTCGATTCCGAGGGCAGCCATCACGTCCTTGCCCGAGATGGCCAGTGAGCCTGTGCTCGTCGCGATCGGCTGGCTGATCTGCATTGTCGCGATTCGCTGCTCCAATTCGTCCAGGACAACGCCGCGATCGGCGAGTGGGCCGCCGCCCTTTCCTACGATGTCCGCGCGCCCAAGCGAGCAGAGCGTCGGCACGTTCGCGAGCCCAACACGCCGCACCCATCGACGGATCGCCGCCGCTGACCACCCGGTCTCGTACGGAATCAGGTGGTGCCGCACGTGGTGGACGATGTGCTCGCGGTCTTCGTTCGAGAACTTGAGCCGCTGCAGGATGCCGTCCGTCATCTCGGCGCCGACCTCCTCATGGTTGTAGAAGGTCGCGTCGCCGGTCGTCGGGTGAACGCCCTTCGTCGCAGGCTTGGCGATGTCGTGGAATAGGCCGGCGAAGCGGAGTGGGATGTCATTGCGAGGCGTCGCATCGAGCACGCGCATCGTATGGCCCCACACGTCGAAGGCGTGATAGCGGTTCTGGTCGCAGCCGAGCATCGGAAGAAACTCGGGCGCCACTTGCTCCAGTAGCCCGAGCCCGATCATCGTCGAGAACGCGACGGATGGTTTCGGTGCCGCCATAGTCTTTCGCCACTCGTCGTGGACACGTTCCAGGGCGATGCGCCTCAGGTTCTCGCGGCACTCGACCATCGCTGCGCCCGTGGCGGCCCCGTAGCGAAAGCCTAGCGTGGCCATGAACCGCACGGCGCGAAGCAGGCGCAGGCCGTCTTCGTTAAAGCGCTCTGAGGGAACGCCGACTGCCACGATCTTCTCTTTCGCGATATCATCGCGGCCGCCGTGAGGGTCGCACCAGCTGCCCGCGATCGGGTCGTACGCAATCGCGTTCATTGTGAAGTCACGCCGCGCCAAATCCTCGTCCAGAGTTTCCACGAAGCGCACCGAGTCCGGGTGCCGCCCGTCCGTGTATGCGCCGTCTGAACGGTACGGCGTCACCTCGTAGCTCTCGCCCCCGAGCTTCACGGCCACCGTCCCACAGTGGCCACCGATCGGCACGGTCTCGGGGAACAGCGCGGCCGTCTGCTCGGGCTTCGCATTCGTCGCCACGTCCCAGTCGTGCGGCTCGCGGCCCATGAGCGAATCGCGAACGCAGCCGCCCACGAGCCAGGAGTCGAAGCCAGCTCCGCGGAGGGTGTCGCAGAGGTGGAGCAGCGAGGCGGGTACGTTCACAGCGATGCCTTGATGATGGCCATGGTCCGACGGTCGATCTCTGCCACGTCGGGAGCCTTGGGCAACGTGCTCACCGCCGCCACTTCGGCAAGCGCCGCGTCCTCACGCTCGAACCATTCCTCGAGCCGCTCGTACGTCCAAGCCCCGGCACGGATCGAAAGAATCACGTCAGCGTCCGGGCGTCGTACGTTCACCTTGCCGGTTTCGAGGATTTCCCGGGCCATCGTCATCAGCCGGTAAAGGTGCCCCGCATGCTTCCCGTCGAAGCCGTAGCGCGCCTCGAGCTCGGCCCGTTTCGGGTTGCGCTCCTTCTTCCACGTCTCGTAGGCATGCCAGTTCTTCTTCGCCGCCGCGTAGCGCTTCTCTCGCGAGAGCAGCTCGATGAAGTTGTCCGAGAGTCCGAGCGTTCGCGCAGCGCCGGGCCAAAGCTCCTCGTTCATCGACACGCCGATCTCCGCCAGGTGCTCGCTCATCTTGTTCGCGATCGCTTGCCGCGTAGCGGGCGCCAGATCGTCCATGAAGTCGGCTGACCACGAATCGAGCTTCTGGCGGATCGCTGCTTCGGCCGCTTCGAGCTGGTTCTTTGGAATCAGCGTGGACTCGGGCAAGCTGAACTCACCGCGTGTCGGATGGTGGGTTGGCGGGTGGAGCAACCATTCGCGGTGGCCACGAATGCGGCGCATCTGCGAATGCGCGTAACCGGCGAAGGTATGGCGCACGCGCTTCGTCAAGAAAAGGTCGCGCATCTCGAGTAGGCGCTCACCGAGCGGCGTAGCCTGCAACCGGTCCGACTCGTCAACGAACAGGATCTCGATGACGTTCGGGTTGCATTGGCTCGCGAGGTGAACGAACTTCTTCAGGTCGAAAACGGTGAAGTCTGGCTCGCGTGACTCCGCTTGCTCGAAGTGGGAGAGCGCGCCCAGGTAGTACTCCGGCGGGGCAACGCAGACGCCCCGATAGTCGGTGTCGCTCTCGGGCGTGGCTGTCCCGTAGGCGCGCGAACCGTGGATCGCCATGAAGATGGTTCGGTCGGGAAGCCACGCGAGGTTCCCGCGGTAGAGCGACCAATCAAACATCACGGGTCCGTCTCATCAGTCTCCCACCCGCGAGCCGACAGCTTAGCACCGTACCTGCACCGATCGCGCAAAGGCCCGCGTCGCATCGGCCGGTCGAGCGCGTCGAGGTGTTGCTGCTTGCGGGCGGCAGCGATGCGCTCTGGCAGATTCGAGATTGCTCCTGTCTCCGCGTTCGGCACGACGGATTCGCAGCCTCTCATGTGATTGCTGAGGCGGTGCGCGCAGTAGGAGCAGCGGTCGTCGTTCGGTTGGGCGGGGCGGTTGCAGGCGATGCACGTGGCCACTTCGACCTGTTCCGCAGGCTTGGAAGGCGCATCTTTCCTGGGTCCAAAGTGGCAATCCTTGCAAGTGCGGGCGCCGTTGCAGAGGTTCGGCCTGGTGTACGCGTCGATCTTCTTCACGGCGTACCCGCACCCTGCGCGTATGAACAAGTCCGCGCCCTTCACCCCCGCGCCGGGCTGGGCGGGCTCGTGGCGGAGGGAATCCCTGAGGATGCACACGCGTGGGCCAGCGAGTCCGGTCGGGCCGCCGTCCTCTGCGCGCTCCACGTCCATTATTGCATGCGTGCTCTCGCTCACGCCTTCGTCGTTCATCGCGTCACGTCGCCTCGTCGACAGGATCCCGATATAGCGCCGCTCCGTGTGCCAAGCCTTCGCGCTGACGCGATCCCCAGCCTTGAACTCCTCGACCTTGGCGGGATGGGAAGTGAGGGCCACGACCAGATAGTACTCGTCCCAACGAACGTTGGTGTACACGTCAGCGTAACGACCGTCATCGGCGGTAGGAACGTACCGCTGTCCACACTTGCCGTTCTTCAGCCGCCAGCCAGCCAGATTCGTGCGTGCGCCTACGCTGTGAACGCCATCGGGCAAAACCTCCGGCAACGGACTCGGCGCAACGCTCTTTGAATTCTCGTTCATCGTGATTCCTTTCGTTCTGCGCGGACGGCTTGGATGAGCAGTGAGACGGCCAGCAGAACCTGCTCGATTAGATGCTCGTCAAGCGCGCCGTCTGCTGCATCGATGATTGCCCACGCCTCATCCAGCATCCCGTCAACGTCGTCACTGGGCTTGGCCTCCTCGCGTTGCCTGCGCAGCATGTCCGCCTCACCACGCGCGGCACGGACACCGGCTAGTACGGCCTCGTCGGTCCACGCTTCCTTACCCCAACCGAGAGCGTCTGCGACGGCGCTGATGCTCACGATTCCAGGAGAGGGCCTAGATTCGCTTTGGGCTAGGTCGCGCTCTGCAATCCGCTCCAACGCTGCCGCCTGACGTTCGCCAGCTACCACTCCACGCTCGAAGAGACTTAGGCGTCTCTGCTCTTCCGGCACGAGTGGCGCGCTGACCGTGATCTTGGCATGACAGTTTCCGCATTCGGCTTCGACGAATTCCTTCCTCTCCGCCTGCCCTTGGCTTTCCTTGGTCACTCGCGACGCCCCCAGTTCTCGCGCCACAGCGTGAAGCGCAGACACGAAGCGCTCACGCTCGACCCCGAGGTCCTCGGCGAGTTCGTCGAGCGTCGTGCCTGCCGCCAATTCGCTCACGACCTGCGCCGCAGGAATGCGTGTTCCAGCAAGACAAGGTTGACCACCTTGCTTACCCGGCACGCGGTCGATTCCTTGCTGCGCAGCCTGCCCTTGGCTCACCGTGCTCCAGTCCACGTCGCCCGCTGCCACCGCGTTGATCCCCGTGCCGTCGCGATATCGACGCGACACGTTGTCGTAGAGCACCCAGCCCGCGACGCCCGCCCCGCTCTTTAGCTTCGCGCCGGGCGGAAGCTTCTCGGGGAGCGGGTTGGGCTGTCCTTGGCTTGGCGTGGTGCCGGCCTCCTGAGCTTTCGAGCCGGTGCCATCAACCGGCTTGGTCGTGTAAAAGTGGCACCGCGGGCACTCATCGCTATTGGAGCGTGAGATATTGCCACACATGGTGCACTCAATGAGCCTCTCGCACTTCCCCGCCGCGCTGGTCTTCCCGTCATGCGAGCAGTCCGGGCAGCACTTCTTCTCGCTGCGCCCGAGGTGGCATTCCGTCGAATCGCAGCCGTTGCACGCGGGTAGGTTCGGGGTGGCCGCCTCCCCTCCCGCTTTCGCCGCTAGCTCGCCCCTCTCCGCCGAGCACTCCGCCCCGCAATACTCTTGCGCCGGGTTCTGCACTGGGCCGCCGCAGCGCTTGCATGGGTGGAGAGGTTGAGCCGCTGGCGATGGGTCTGGCTGGGCGGGGCGAAGGGATTCGGGTGCGTCCAGAGCTTCACGTTCCAGGCTCTTCAGCATGAACTCGACGCTCTCCGGCGCGAGCATGCTGCGGTTGGCACGGTAGCTTCCAACGTACGCGCGACCGACGAACCGACGCGCCCATGCAACCTTCGCTTCCGTCTCGGCCAGCTGCTGTTCCGCTTGCAGAGCGCGCTCGTGCTCCGCGTTCAGCTCGAGTTCCACGTCCGCGATGCATGTCGATAGCGGCTGCTGCTCGTCGTCCATGTCGCACAGTTTGAGCAGAGCGGCGCGAGCCTCGGCCAGCTTCCCCTGCGCCTCCCGCGTCTGCTCTTGGCAGAGCTTGATGACGTGTGCCGAGCCGGCGTCGCGTTCGCGGACTTCTTCGAGTTGGGCGGTTGTCTCGGCCAGTTTCGACTGAGCAACGTCCAGGAGCCTGGAGAGATCGCAATTGGTCCCGGTCACAGCCTCATGTAGCTCGCGCTCTTCGGCCAGGGCAGCGGTGAGGCGGGAGGTTTCGGCGCGCTCTTGCTCAAAGGCCAAACGCATCGCGCAGTACTTCTGCTCGGCGTTCGCTTCTGCGGAATCGGCACGGGCTTCGGCTAGATCGCGCTCGCGTAGCGCCTCGGTGCTGATCTTGCGCTCGTAAAGCTCCCGCTCGCTCGGCTCCGCTGCTTTCCGCATTGACCGCAACGCGACGGAAAGCCTGTTCCAAAGTGGTGGAACCATGCCTACGGTTTCGCATCCGGGACGTGCAGCCTCCTCGTCGAGCGTTTGCACTAGGTCCATGTCGGATGGGTCCAGCTCGCCCGGCTCCGCTGCGCGCCTCAGGGAGTCGAGGTGGGCGAGCAACGTGATCCGCTCGGGCTGCGTAAGCTTGATGGTGTCTGCCGCGATCATGCCTCGCATCCAGGTGACAATCGCCGGCTCCTCAGTCGGCTGGTCTCGGGCGGATTGCTGGTCGGTCATAGAACCTGCTTTCTGAGGCGCTCGGCCTCGGGCGACAGTGGCGGACCCTTGCGCGCTCGCTCGAAAAGGAGCTGTGCAAAACGGGTCACGGCTTCCTCGTCGTTCTCGGTCAGCTCGACGCCCTGCGCGTGCGCCATCTCCCTCACGAGGCGTTCCGCATCAGCGTACTCGACCGTTTGCGCGTGCCTTGAGCCGGAGCCGTGGAGTGGACACTTCTGATCGTCGAAGCAGCAATCGCCGTAGTGCGTGCGTTCGCAGGTGCAGTCCCCGCAGACCGGGCACCAGAAGGCGCTGACGCTGGTGCAGATCGGGTGCGTCACCATCACTTCGGGCGGGGGTGGGGTCGTCATGGTTTTCTTTCTTCCGTGCGCAGCGCTCGATGGGTGATCGCCTTGGCCAACTCGGACATCGTTTTGATCCTCGACTCGGCGCGATCGGCGCTTTCCCGCATGAGCTGAGCGAGCTTGGAAAGTCCTAGCTTTTCAGCCTGGGCCTTGGTCCGAGCGGCGAAGCTGAGCCAGGTCCAGTGGTCGAGAATTGGGCACCGGTAGCCGGCCTCCCACGCGCCCTTGCCGGTCTTGCGAAGCTCTACATCACGAGCCGAAAACACTGGTGACGGTTCGCTCACTTGTCCCCCGCAATCGCGACAGGCCCGAACCAGCGGACATTCGCATGCGCCCGGATACTGACCGACATTGTGCGAGACTCGTAGAACGCCGAGTGATGGCAAACGACGGGGCACCACCTTTCCTCACCGTCGCTCGGCCCTATCCTAAGCCACCACCCTTCACTCGTCGGCCTCTCCAGCGGCCCCGGCAGTACGACAGGGGCGGAAGGAATGACTGGATTGCCATCAACAACGCGAACGGCGCGATCATCCCAAAGAACCTCCATAGCTCCATCCTTCGCGTTCACACACGACAAGGCTATGCCGATATGCTGCCTGCACCATACGCGCAATGCCTCGCGCATGCGTTCAACGTCTCGCGCGACGCCAGCGGTAACCGAGAACTGGTTCATGCGAGCGGTGAAGATCCGAACGTCGTAACCCTGCCCAATCCAATTACGAACGCGCTGCACCATTGGTGCTATCGGTGTTCCGAGTTGGTACGGATCTGATCTTCCGTCCGCGTCAATGGCTAAAGTCCCATCGAAATCGACGCCAATCCAACGGCCCGCCATGCGGTGCTCATGCGGCGTGTCGCGCGTGCAAATCGGGCAGGCGTATGTACCCACAGCTTGCTCGACCGACCCCGCCACCCGCTCCACCACATCCTCGGACGGTTGAGCGACAGGGGAATCAGCTCGGGTCGTTGGCACGAACGGTAATTCAGACAGCGCCGCGACGATGGTGGGCCATGCGGCGGCCAGCGGAGCATCAAAGCGTTTGAGCGCGCTGGTGGTTACGTGCGTGAGCAGGTCTCGAATAGTATTCGTTTCGCCCCAGCACAAGAACGACCGATCGAGTGCGGACGGTTGAGCGACAGGGGCGGAAGGCGAAGGTGGGGACGGTGGAGCGTCGTCGCTGTCCACGTCGTCCCACTCGCTTCCGGTGCGCCACTCGATGCCGCCGTTACGCCATTCTCTCAGCGCAGCAGATGCGCGCGAGGACGCTCCGGACATGATGATGCCCTGCTGGTAAATCGCCTCGGGTCCACCATTCACCTCGGCCAGCCCGAAAGCTCTGGAATCCTCGCCGCCCTTGTCCAGGTGCGCGAGCGCCGCATCCACGGCCTTCCTCGCTGCCTCCAGCTCTCCCTTAGTCTCTTCTCGCGCTTGGGCTAGGTCGGATTCTCCACGGAGCGCCATGAGCTCCACAAGCGTCTCGCGCATGATTGCCAGCTCTTCGTCGGTCAGCGCGGCGCGCGCATCCTCCGGCGTGGAAACGTCTTCGCCGTTCGGGTAGATGCGCTTGGCGGCGCGGTGCATGGCGAGACAGATTTCGTCGTCGCTCGGCGGTTCGTTCGGCTTCGTCATCGTTTCATCCACTCCGGCGGGTGCGGCATCCGTGAAATCTCGATCATCGCGGCATAGAGCACGGCGTCCTTCAACTCGGTCGGCGTCTGGTGCTGCTCGCGCATGAAGTGGCGGATCTGGTCCACGATGGCGTGAAATACCGGGTCGTTCAGGTAGCGTTGTTCGAGGTCTCTCACTTCACAATCCCTTCCGCCACGGGCGTTGTCTTGCGGCCCTTGTCGGCGCGGAGGGTGATTCGGTAGCGCGCGTCCGATTCCATCGCGTAACGGTCGCGAAGCGTGGCCACTGCCTCTAGCGCGAGTTCCTTGGTCGTGAACGTGTTCGTGAACTGATGGCCGACAACTTCCAACCGGTACGGCCGGCGGGTCTTTTGCTTGGTCATCGTTTCCCTTCTCCGTTCAACAGCACGTCCAGCTCCGAGCAGAGATAGCCGTCCTTCTCGTGTTCGCCGAAGTTGTCGGTGCCGTCGTTCCCGCAGAACGGACAGCTCGACGCCTCGTTGCAATACTGCATGATTCGCGTGGCCAGCTCGTCGAGTTGCTGTAGCCGTGCGTTCGCCGTGCCCAGTTCGATGCCTCGTTCGTGCAGAGCCTGAGCATGCGCGGAACGCTCGGAGGTGAGGGCTTGGTACAGAGTATGGGCCATCGACGTGAACCGTCCGTGGCTGGCTCCTCCACGACGAAGCCGCCAAGGTCGTCAACCCGAGAAGCTGGGCCGAATTCTGGAGAGCTGCCAAGCCCGGCTGCGAGATCCGCATCTATTCCGTCCCGACCGGAGACCGCCAATGCGCCTTTCAGAGAATCGCCGACAACGCCGTGCCCGCCGACTCCGTCGTCCCAGCCGATCGGCCAGACCTCATCCTCTCCCAGCTCCTCACCCCCCCAGCCGCCGAAACCCCCGAAGGCGTCCGCGCCCTGGCCCGCGATCTCGGAGGCCGCACCTGGGTCCGCTTCCACTGGCCCAAAACCATCATGCCCCACCCGTTCTGGAGTGAAGCCCGCCGCCAGGAATTCATCGGCTTCTACGGTGGCCCCGACGAA
>Ga0134121_10003914_pt1 | contig 12240 bp, 9 predicted proteins | sample KB301_FD_96463 | JGI IMG/M metagenome (GOLD analysis project Ga0134121, IMG submission 96463) | Terrestrial soil microbial communities without Nitrogen fertilizer from Kellogg Biological Station, Michigan, USA - KB3-0-1 | ecosystem: Environmental > Terrestrial > Soil > Unclassified ...
AGAACCGTGAGGACGTATTCGATGTCATCTCATCCGTTGCGACGCTTCACGACGAATGTTGCCCCATGACCACCACTGCCCAATTCGCTGACAATTCGCCAATCAGCGTCCCAGGGTTTTTTGATCTTTGTGGCAGTGCTCATAGCGTATGGAGACAGAAGAACTTCGATCGCTTAAAAGCCTACGCTCCGCATAACTAATCGCACAAGTACAAGTCACGGCACGTTGATTTCATCCTTCTTTGGATGATCTGAAGTTGGTGGATGTCCCTTCAAAACACCACCACGCTCAGGACTTGCAAAGACTTCGAATTCAGTTTTTCCCCTCTTCGTTCTCAGCTTCGCACGGGAGCCCATCACCGCAACCTCAATTTGCGGGCTCCATTACCAGCAGGCAGTGGTCAATTTCGAAACACTAACTTTTCCCGACCCAAACGATGATGACCAAGCTTTGCTCGGTGTGCGGATGCCAGCAACCTATCCTGAGATTACGTGCACTTTCGCGCCCGCACTGCGAGATGTTGTCTCTGATCTCAAGAGCTATCGTTCCAATCCCTTACTCACATTATTGCGTGGAACCGAATCAACCATTCAAATCGAAGATTCGCAACGAATCACGGCGGCGGTGACCAGTTAAATGCGGACATATCCAACCTAGCCGAGATCAAGAATATTGCCGAAGGGATTCAATCAACACTTCAGTCAACCGTGGGCCGCGAGTTTGAATCTAGCCGAGCGCCTGCCTACATCCTGTCAAAATGCCAGCGTACGGCTGAGCTCAGTCAAAGTGTTCAGGACTAAGCAGTTTAGTGACATCTAATCCTCAAATATCAATAACTGACGATGGTCTGATTAGAGCCCACGAGAGCAATCACAAAAAATTCACGATTGAGTTCTTCGAGTGTTCTTCTCCGAAAAAACCTCAGATATAGGCGTCTCCTTCTTTTAGTGACAATCGACAAATAGTGACAATCGACAAAATGTTTGCGGGCGAATCTGGCTAGCCAGTAACCGACGGCGCTCGCTGTTGGACGCCTCGTCAAAACATGCGGGGCGGACACCAGTCGGCGAGGACGAAAAGGTGCGGCGCGCAATACGTTGCTCTCTGTGCGGATGCCGCCGGACTGCGCTTCCTGTCTGGGCCGCCGCGCAGCCAAGAGGACAAGAACCGGAGACAGAACAGCCATGTCTAGATTAGAAAACGATGGGTTCCTGCATTGGTGTCAAAAGGCAGGATTCTCCGAACAGACGCGAAACGTAATAGACCGGATTCGATCGTCGGACCCAGCGCGTCGCGTGCAGAGCGGCTGCCGTAACGTCAGTGGCGCGTATCCCAGCCGCAAGATGGGAGTGACCATTCAATTCGAAAGTCATCGTGTAGAACTGGCGACGGTTTATGAAATGGAACACGACGACGATGTTATCGAGTATTACGATCAGCCGCCGTCTATCAAACTCGAATACGATAGCGCCAATGGACGCCGAATGGGTGTCCTTCACACTCCGGACTATTTCGCGATTCGACAGGAGACCGCTGGGTGGGAAGAGTGCAAGACTGAAGAGCAACTCGAGAAACTTTCCGAGAAGAATCCTAATCGATACTGCCGTGGCGAAGATGGAGAGTGGCGGTGTCCGCCAGGAGAAGCCTACGCGGACCAGTTCAATCTTTATTATCGCGTTCGATCTTCCAAAGACATCAACTGGATATTTCAACGAAACATTCAGTTTCTCGAAGACTACTTGCGCGCGGACACGCCCACCGTTGATCCACAAATCGCCGCGCAACTGTTAAAGGCGGTTATCGAAGACCCAAGCATCACGTTGAAGAATTTGTTCGGCAAGTCAGAGGAATACGCGTCTCGTGACGACATCTACATCCTAATTGCCACAGACAATCTGTTCGTTGATCTTAGTACCAAGCCTCTAATCGAACCGGCCGAGGTCCGCGTATTTCCAAACAAAGAGACCGCCGATGCGTATGCTCAAATTGTCGATGTTAATCCCACTGCACGCAATGATGCGCCTAGGTTTGTCGATATTGAAATCGGCAGCGTTGTTCAATGGAATGAGCGCCCTTGGAAAATCGTCAATATCGGCCGCGATACGATAAGTCTGATCGGAGAGAGCAATGCGCTTACGGAATTGCCCTTGTTGGCACTTGAGTCATTAGTCAAAGAGGGGCGAGTTACAGGCGTATCCACCAACTGTGGATCGAGCCTCACAGAAGAGGCCGTTTCAATTCTCCGAGAAGCTGGTCAAAACGATCTCCAAGCCGCGAATCGTCGCGCCCAACTCATCTCCTGCCGCCTTCGCGGTGAGCGACCGCCACCCGAGAAGATTGTATGCGATCGAACTCTGCGGTATTGGACCGCTCGGTACAGACTCATGGAGGCAAAGTACGGTAACGGCTACCTGGGTTTGTTGCCTTTAATGCACAAAAGAGGTTTTCGTGGCAGCAAGCTTCCACAAGCGACCTTGAAATTGATGGCGGACTTCATCGAGAACGACTACGAAACCCACAAGCAAAAACGCAAGTATGAAGTCTGGGTCGCTCTAAAGAATCGATGTGAGCAGGAAGGGGTAATAGTCCCCAGCTATAAGACGTTCGCTCGGGCCGTCAAGGGTCGACGAGGTTTCCTCCAAACATTTAAGCGAAAGGGGCGACGTGCCGCCTACGGGCAAGAAGCATTCTATTGGGAACTGGATCAGAAAACGCCTCGGCATGGTGACCGACCCTTTGAGATTTGCCACATCGATCATACGGAGCTGGACATCGAGTGCAGATGTTTGAGAACTGGGCAGAACTTGGGACGTCCATGGCTCACTCTCCTTACCGATGCATACAGCCGACGCATCTTGGCCATTTATCTCACGTTCGATCCGCCGAGTTATCGGTCGTGCATGATGGTTCTCAGACAATGCGTGAAGTTGCATGGCCGATTGCCGCAAATCGTAGTCGTGGATGGCGGCAGAGAGTTCAGGTCCATATATTTCGATACGCTACTCGCTCGTTATGAATGCACGAAGAAGACGAGGCCGCCGGCGAAAGCACGATTTGGTTCTGTTTGCGAACGTCTCTTCGGCACAACGAATACGCAGTTCATTTACAACCTGGAGGGAAATACACAAATCACCCGTAACGTCAGGCAGGTAACCAAGTCTGTAAATCCAAAGTTCAAGGCAACGTGGCCGCTCGGCAATCTCTACGACCGACTTTGTGAATATGCGTATCGAGTTTATGACGAAATCCAGCACACAACGCTAGGAATGAGTCCACGCGATGCCTTCGTTGCAGGTATGGCTCGCACTGGCAGACGCCCACACCGTCTCATTCCTTACGATCAGGATTTCTTAATGTGGACCTTCCCAACTACGCCCAAAGGCAATGCAAGAGTGCAACCGGGACGTGGGTTCAAAATACATCACCTTTATTACTGGTCCGATGCATTGCGGGACCCTCACGTCGAAGATTCGCAAGTAGACGTTCGCTATGACCCCTTCGATATCAGTACTGCGTTCGCTTTCGTAGCAGGGCGTTGGGTTACTTGTCATTCCGAACATTACGCGGTATTCCGCGGTCGATCCGAAAAAGAGATCATGCTCGCGACCAAAGAGTTGCGCGCTCGCAAGACAAAACATTCTCAACAATTCGGCGTCACAGCGAAACAGTTAGCTGACTTCCTGGAGTCTGTCGAAGGTGAGGAAGCAACGCTGATGCAGCGCCTCCGCGATTCCGAGGGACTTCACGTGCTCAACTCAAGCAACGGCGAAAAGGCCGCGGCGCCGCCTAATGAAGTTCAACTCTCTCCGATGACCGAAGATGAAACTCTAGGAGAAATCCCCGCAGAATCAGAACCTCAAAACTTGGAGGTTTACGAGGACTTTTGATATGGAAAAGCAACAGGAATTTCCGCGAGCCTTACTCAAACAGTCCAGAGCGGAGCGCGATCAGTATTTTCGCTCCTACACGGTAGCCCACCCGAATCTAAAATCGGCCAATGAGGACCTTGCTGCTGCAATCCGCGAGGCGATTCCAGGTTCGCTGATCTTCGTCTGTGGCCCATCTGGAGTAGGTAAGACCACTTTACGGCTTCGAACGGAACAAAGAATAACAAGTGAACTCTTGACCGAACTGAACTCTGATCCAGGGAGACTCCCCGTGGTAGGAGTAGAAGCCATATCGCCGGACGTCGGGAACTTCAACTGGAAACAGTTCTACACCATCGTTCTCGAAGCACTGGACGAACCCTGCGTAAATCACAAGGTTAAGTTGCCGTCGCATAACAACGAGAATGAGGTTGTAAAGCAACGCCTTCGCGCTAACGGGGATCTGCGTCACGCCACAGAGCAATCGATTAAATTTCGGAAGCCAGCGTCGCTCCTGATTGATGAGGCTCAACACCTCGCCAAAATGTCATCAGGCCGCAAACTGCAAGATCAGTTGGATTCGATAAAATCGCTTGCCAACAGAACGAAGATTCCAATCGTACTCCTGGGAACGTACGAATTGTTGCCCTTCCGAAATCTGAGCGCACAACTCAGTCGCCGCAGCGTTGATGTTCATTTTAGGCGGTATCGCGCAGACCACATCGAGGAAGTCAAATTATTCAAGAACGTCTTGTGGTCATTCCAAAACCATCTTCCAGTTCATGAAACCCCCGATCTCATCGTAGATTGGGATTACTTCTATGAGCGGAGCATCGGTTGTATCGGCGTTCTGAAGGATTGGCTCGTCCGCGCTCTCGTTAAGGCCCTGAAGGATGGCAGTTCATGCCTGACAATTAAGCAGATTGAGAAGAGCGCGCCTTCAGTTTCCCAAGCTAAGAAAATGTTCTCGGAAGCGATCGAAGGCGAGGCTCTACTGCAAGATTCGCCCGAATCACGCACTCGCTTGCGTTCACTAATGGGACTTCCGGCGAAATTCGTTAAATCCGTTTCAGGTCAGAATGGTGATTCCAACGCCATCGCATTGACCAAATCCACTTCGAAAAAACAGCGGAAACCGGGGGAACGCAAACCGAAACGCGATCCCATCGGAAATGGTCAAAGGAGCACAGGATGATGGCCTTACCATTTACGAATCGTGGAATGTCGATCAGCCAATACTCCCGCCGCGCAGTCGCTTGCATAGTTTGCCGCCACAAGGAACCGGAACGGCGTTGATTGAATGCCTAACCAGTTATGTATCGCGTCTCGCAGCATCGCATTGTGTCTCACCGTCGGCGCTGTTGTCATCGACTATTGCACCTCTTATCGGAAAGAAATACTGGCTTCAGGACGGAGCCCGTCAGTGTAGAAGGGGCAATGCCCTCAGCAAGTCCTATAACATTCACGCAAGAGCAATCAATGGTGTCGGCATAATCGCGTCTGACTGGGTACGCGCATTACAATCGCTCACCCTTCGGAACGATCTTACGCAAACGACAATGCTCGAATGGGAGAGTGTTTTCCCCCATCGCAATTTGCTCCGATCAGCGCGAGCATGGTGCTCTGCTTGCTATGACAATTGGGCCAACAGTCAGCAACCGGTTTACGAGCCGCTGCTCTGGGCCTTCCGCGAAGTTGAAGTTTGTGTTTTTCATCAACGCCGACTTCAGGCCTCATGTCCCAACTGCAACCGCGCACTCCAATGGCTTTCGCGATCGGCAAAGCCAGGTCACTGCGAAAAATGCGACGCGTGGTTAGGTGCGCAGGCCGATGCGGAAGATAAATTCCTAACAACCGAAGAACTTCAATGGCAGGGTTGGGTTGTTGCTAATCTCCAGGACATCATAACAGCGCGAGATTATTTGCCCAGGCCGGCTTCTCACCGAATCAAAGAAGCTCTCGCTTTATCGATTGACGGCGTGGCGGAAGGCGTAATGAATCGGTTTTCTGTCCTGATAGGAAAGCCGAAAAATACCGTATGGGGTTGGCTTCAAGGTAACTCTCTGATCCCGCTTAACGATCTTCTGCGTCTGTGCTACGTCATCAATGTGAGACTCATCGATTTTCTCTACACCGACAGGTTTGTCGTCTTCGCCTCCGATCACACTGCTAGCTTAGATTTCAGTAGGATCCAACCTCGTCAATGTCGCCAATTACCGAAACCTTTCGACGATTTCGCGATCGAATATTCATTAAGGGCGGCGCTGAAAGCCCACCCTCCCAAACCGATGACGGAAATCGCAATTGAGCTGAGAGCACACAAGAGAATTCTTTATAAGCATTTCCCAGCGTTATGTAAGCAAATATCTTTGAGACATAAGAACTACCGCATCAAGCAGGAAAAGAAGATCCGTGAATCGAAATCCCAAACTGTCGTCGCGATTCGAAAGCGGCTATTGATGAACGGAGTCTACCCCTCACGCCGTCAAATAAACACTCTTGCCAGGTCAGGCAATGTTCATCTTCGTAACGCAAAGCACTTTCTCAGGGGAGAAGAGATGGCAGCCTGAACGCTGAAATTGGCTGAACATTCGTCCACCGATTTTCAACTCTATGACTCGTGGGACTTGGCGAGGCCCGTCATTACACCCCGCGCTCACCTCTACCACCTTAAACCAATAGGTCTAGGAACATCTCGCACCGAAAGTTTCACAAGCTATCTAGCACGATTGGCGAATGCACATTGCCTCACTCTCTATGGTCTCTTCCATCACGAGTTAATCCCAAAGTCCGGCCAATTTCTCTCTGCGATCGTCACTACTTCGTCCAGCACAGATTTTCGAATAGGAGACCTGTCCGATCTGACTGCCATCAATGGCAGGGGGCAAGTCGCGCAAACTTGGGTCGCCATTATTGAGCATCTAACGCGCCAACGGAACTTGTCTCTACTAACAATGCTTCCGTGGCAGGCCGTGTTAGCCAATAGATTACTCTTGCGTCGCGTTCGCGCGTGGTGTCCCATCTGTCTCGATGAGCAGATGAGAAAAAAGACGATAATCTACGAACATCTCACATGGGCATTAGCATCGATCAATGTGTGCGTCGACCATGGAATCAATCTCCAAACGAAGTGCCCTCATTGTCAGCGATTATCGCCCCCATTCGATTGGAAACTAAGCCCTGGTTACTGTTCGGACTGCCTAGGCTGGTTGGGATGTACAAGGTCAGGGACGCGTCAAGCTGTCGTCGTCAACCAATACGAGGTATGGGTCGCTAACCAATTAGCGCAGCTAATTGCGACGAGTTACGGATTGGATTCTCGTCTAACTCCAGAACGGCTCAGCAATTTTCTGAGGATCTGTGTAAACCAGGGGTGCGATGGAAATGCATCTGCCTTCTATCGATTCCTGGGTATATCTGAGAGGACACATCGGGATTGGCGATCCTTGAGGATACTGCCGGATATCAATCTTCTACTAAGAGTGTGCCATCGCACTTCTATCGGACTCGTGACGCTCTTAACGTGCGATTTTACTAACTCGAAAGTTATTATGCGTCTAACCAGAATGGTGGGTCCTTCCGACTCTCGTCGGCTGAATGAGAGATTTCGAAACGCCCTTCTGACTGCGCTCGAAGAAGAACGACCGCCCTCGGTATCAGTCGTTGCTCAACGACTTGGACTCAAACGAGTGTCGCCGCTATACGTCAATCATGCAAAACTCTGCAGGACGCTGACAGCAAAATACTGGAAAGCGCGAAGCACCCGAGCCCCGCGTCCGAAAAAAAGACTCCATCTTCCCCCATCCGTGATTAAGGCTGCTCTTCAAGCGGCGCTCGACGAGAAACCACGTCCGTGTCTGCTTGCGGTGGCCCGACGACTCGGTTACCTGTCTTCGAACTCCTTGAGACATCAATTTCCCGGTCTATGTCGAATGCTAGTTTCCCGCTCCTTGCAGGCGAAGAACGCACTCGAAGATGCGCTCTTACAACCCCTACCACCAAGCCTCGTCCAAATCGCGCAGACGTTGGGTTATGCACAGTCAGGTTCGCTTAGCGACTATTATCCAGAACTATGCGAGAAAATAATTGCTCGCCGCGAGGAATATAGAATTCAACAACGTAATCAGATTCGGAGCTTACTCGAATCAATGCTGCTTGAGAATCCTCCCCCAACAATGAAGGAGGCAGCGAAGCGGCTTGGCTATAAAAGTTTTGAGTCCCGCAAATTCTCCCTCTTAAGGTACTTTCCCGACCAGTGTGCAGCGATCAAACTTCGATTTGAGCAGCATCGCACGCTCATGCGGCAGAGGCTTGCTCAACTAATAAACGACGCGCTGCGCGAAAATCCACCACCTTCACTTCGAGACGTCTTCGGTAGAACGGGATACTCATGTGCCTACATGTCGCTAACTTTTCCGGTACAGCGGGAAGTCATTAAAACGCGTTACCGCAAATTTCAAAAGAATTTGGCAGCGCAACGAAAGGCAGAGACTAAGTCAAGGATTAAGCAGCTCGCTCTGCAACTGTATAGGGCGGGAATATACCCGGCACCGAAAGAGATTAGTAAGGCTTGTGATGGCAGGATCGGAATGACAACAGGAGAACTGATGGCAGTTCTGCGTGAAGTCAGGTTGGAGGTTGGAATCAAGTTCACAGAATGGAAGGGCTAATTGGAAGCAATTACTTGCTGGGAGTCTCCATTGGAGGCTTAGAGTTTCGGATGGCAGACGTTGCGAGCATTATCGCGCGCGGCCGACGCTTTGTCGCCAACCACCTCGCTCAGAGTCTAATCGATGCTATCGCTCAAATCGAGCGGGGTGACGAAAGGTGTGACTTTAGCGACCCTCGTGCCACTGCTGTTTTCACCCGATTAGCTGCCGCCTGCCGCAAGGCCCGAAAGATTCACCGAGCATGAGCTTAAAGTGGCTTGGATCGATCAATTGTTTTTGCTTCCATCGACAGCGAGCCAAAGACATCGTTGGCTTTCTTACTGCCTTCTCTTTCGGCGTTGAAGTTCGGATTGACCATCAGAAAATGCTCATTACCTCGAAAGCCGGGGCCCGCCTTTAATTCTTCCTTTCCATTGAGCGGAACTAAAATCAGCGACCCGGCAGAGTCGCCAGGTCCCTTCTTGATATTGCCGAGAAACGTGAGAAAGAGCGCATTCACTCTAACGATAAAGTACGCTGAGAGCGCGGCTCCGCCGGGACCAGCCGACTTGTGTCCGCGCACTCGCACCAGGTTTTTGGCGACCTCCTGATCGCCAAAGCTTACAAATCGCCATTTGCCTTCTTTTTGTTCGATGGTGATCAAGACGCAGCCGCGCTCATCCACAATCACCGGGTATGCGAGCCGATTTGTATTAGTCACTATGGATTGCGGATCGGAGTCAGGCTTGTACTTCGCAAGTTGATCGATGCCGACGCCAAAGAGCGACGCCGGCTCGCCAAGCGTCGCCCGGCTGAGTTGGTCAGACGATTCGAAGCCCATGCCACTGTAGTCCTGGCTGGTTTCCAACAATTTCTGCAACGTAGAGAGGCCGCTCAACGCTGCTTGTTTGGGATCGTCATATGCGTTTTGAATCTCTGCGGGAGTGGGCGTGGCGTTCGCGAAGCTCTGCTCACGACCTGGACTTGCCGCGGAACACCCCGTTATCAAAGTCAGCAAACATCCCACGGCACCGATGATAACGATTTTCATAGTCGTCCTTTCATTTATGAGCAATATTATAGAAGTCATCCCAATGTGTGTGAGTAGAACCGGCTATATATTCCTCATATGTAATGATCTGCTTTGCTCCGATATGGGGTTCCCAGGGATCATTTACCCAGAGACTATTCACACCGTTTTCCACCGCGTATCCATAGATCACTTTCATGTGGCCGCCTCCATCAATCCAGTGCCATGAGAACGCAACCGGTGTCTTGCGACAGGCTATCTGTTCTCGCAATTGGTCCCACGTCAGGTAGGAATCGGAAGTTCGATCGTCAGTAAAATCGTACTTCGCGAATTCTGGCCAACCGCCCTGTATACATTCAGCGGGCGGCGGGGCCAGACAGCAGTCAGAGCGTCCGAACTCATTGTTGGCCTGCAAACATTGTCGGACATCATGATTGAGAAAACTCATGATCATCTGGCCGCTCGCCGCCCAACACCACTGGTCGGTTTCCTGGGGAATCAGCTTTGTGTCGAGAGTCACGGCCACGGGCGGCGTGCAGCCAGCCCCTTGCGGACCATTAACAATTTGCTGACGCCTGCAAGCTGCAAGGCTCATAAGAAGAGCGAGCGTAACCGCAAGAGTAGGAATTCTCATGTAGGTATTCCCTTCGTGTTGCTCTAAGAAATGCGGCAGCGGATGCGGTGATTTTCACTTCTTCTTCAACGCATCTTTGATCTGCGAAATCGGGAAATCGACACCAAAGATGAATTTGTGGACCCGATGTTCGCGAAAATCGGACTGAAGCTGAGATGTGGTAGCTTTTTGGCCGGCGCTTAACGTATTGGGATCGCGCACTCGCGTGAAAGTGATCCCAGCGAAGAAGTTCACTTTCAAAGGCGTCTTGTAGATGCCCCAACCCATGCCGGCTATTGGATTGTCGAGCGGCTTGCCGGAAATAGGGACCCCGACAAAGAAGTGCGTAGAGCGTAAGTAATCGTGTTCGTCGCCTCGGACATCCACCTTCCACGGAAAGAAGTTCAGCATGCCGAAAGCGTTTTGCCGGTCCGCATTCTTCGTCCGCACAACGCCATCGTCGGCGTTGTATTGGAGTTCTTTAGTCGCCTTGAGCTGAAACCCGACGCTGACGTCCCACCACGAACGGCCTTCGTTTGTATAACTCTTGGCGAAGGCTTGAGCATCCTGCTTGTCACCTGGCAGAAAGGTAACTTTGCCAGCGAAAGCAATTTCGGATGTCGCAGGCAGATCGGTCAGCACCTTGCCGCCCCACAGGGTTTTAGGTCCCTCTTCTCTTAACCCCGTAGGAGCGACTACGCCCAGCAATGTCATGAGATTCGTAACGTTCTGCGGAGTCTGCTCAGTAACCGACACATCGTACTTAATGTCCCATTTTGGCAACGCGCCGAGATGAATTAATAGGACCGCTACGCTTCGCCTCCCAAGAAGCCGATGGCTGGCAGAGAGCGGGTCTGTCTCCCACTTTGGATGGTCCATAGTCCCGTGATTTATTAAAAGGTACCAATGATCATCGGAATCAAATTTTGGTGTACCGGCATTCCCGCTGCGCTGGCTCCAACGAACAGCGTGAACAATGCAGTACAGGTCTGAGACGAGAGCTTCACTGTCTTGCTTGCCCAGTGTTTTCGCAATCAACTCGTTCTTATTCGCTGCGTCGTTTAGCTTCGAGCTGTCGCTGGGAAAGAAGCTATTGCCGCTACTGTCGACATTGTCGAAGTCTTGAGTAACAGCGATCGAGACTTTGTCGGCGTTAGATTCTGCCTTAGGCGTAGGCGAAGGTCCCGCTCCTGGGCCTATCGCTGCAGCGGCCAGAGACGGCGGCACGATGAACATTGAACCACCGACTAGCATTGATAGAGCCATCTGGTACCTTTGCGGAGTTGGTGAGGAGTCTGCTACTTCGACCGTGAACACATATGGATCTGGTTTGCCGGTGGTCGGCGGGCCAGAGAGCATTCCACCCACTGACAACTGGACTCCTGGTGGCAACGCGCCCCCCACAATGCTCCACGTCAGCGGAGCAACGCCGCCGCTGGCAACCAGTTGAACGTGATAATTCTGACCCACCTGGGCCGCTTCAAGCCGCTGAATTTCAGGCTGCTGCGCGTGGGAATGGACTGATAGAAGCATCGTCCAGGAAAGGATTGTCAGCGCTAGTACTGCGCAGATCGCGTGACGTGGTTTCACTCCGATCCAAAGCCTAATTAATGATGGTCCGCGTGACCGCAGCCACAAGTCGCTCAACTGTCCAGTGGTCCTAGTACTGTTGCACACAATTCGATTGCTCATAATTCAGCCCTCCGTAGACTCGAGTTGCTCCATACACGACACGGGCGATTTCGGCGCCGCCAAACGCATTGAGTTGACCGTCCGTTCATCTGTGTGTCGAGCACCGACGCCTTTCAACCTCTATGGCGCGATGTCCGCAAAATGTGTCACTGACCGAAAAACTTTTCGCGCTTCGAATTGGGTGAACCGAGAATTTGTGAAGGCCAAGGCGAGTCGTACAAGGTCATTCAATCGTTTTAATAGACCTTGCTATTGTCGTGGAGCTGGGATAATTTTGTCGCAGTACCGACGGCTTTGCCGACTTCAATGCCATTCAAGAGGCCTTACACGAAGGGTTTATTTGGATACTACTACTACTCAAGAATCCTTTGACGCCCTGCTCTTATGGCT
>Ga0134121_10003915_pt1 | contig 12239 bp, 14 predicted proteins | sample KB301_FD_96463 | JGI IMG/M metagenome (GOLD analysis project Ga0134121, IMG submission 96463) | Terrestrial soil microbial communities without Nitrogen fertilizer from Kellogg Biological Station, Michigan, USA - KB3-0-1 | ecosystem: Environmental > Terrestrial > Soil > Unclassified ...
GATGCCGGCCAAGGTTAACCAGAACATCAAATACGACATGCTCGTTTTTCGTCAGCACGGAGTAAATCTTGGCGGCATCGTTGGCGATCCGATGGTTGCCCATTATGTCCTGCACGCGGACGAGCGTGAGCACAACATGGAGGCGCTGAGCCGGACCTATCTGCATCACGAAGCGGTGCCAATCACCGACTTGATCGGCAAGAAAGGCAAAAAGCAGCTGCGGATGGATCAAGTGCCGACGCAAAAAGTCGCCGAGTATTCCGGTGAAGACGCTGACGTGGCCCTGCGACTGTGCCAACAATTGGAAGCCGAAGTTGAAAGCGCCGGATTGAATGATCTATACCGGAACCTGGAATTGCCGCTAATCGATGTACTGGCCGAATTGGAATTCAACGGCATCCGCATTGATGTGCCGCGACTGAAAGCCATCAGCGAGGAGATGGCGGGACAACTGGAGACATTGGAAAAAGAGATTTACACTCTTGCCGGCCACGAGTTCAACATCGCCTCGCTCAACCAACTTCGCAAGGTGCTTTTCGATGAGCTGCAATTGATTCCCAAGCGCAAGACTGGCATCACCAAGGTTGCCAGCACTGACCAAGAGACGCTTGAGGAATTGGCCTTGGTTCATCCGTTGCCGAAGAAGTTGCTGGAACAACGCAAGATCACCAAGCTTAAAAGCACCTATGTCGATGCGTTGCCGGCATTGGTAAACCCCACCACGGGACGAGTCCATACGTCATTCAATCAAGTTGTAGCGGCGACAGGTCGGCTCAGTTCCAGCGATCCAAACCTACAGAACATTCCTATTCGCACCGAAGAAGGCGGCCGCATTCGGCAGGCTTTCATTCCCGAACCCGGCTGGATCCTGCTAACCGCCGACTATTCCCAAATCGAACTGCGGCTACTTGCGCATTTCTGCGGCGACGAGGTCCTTCAACGGGCTTTCGCGGAAGACCGCGACATTCACACCATTGTCGCCGCCCAGGTTTACGGTGTAGATCAGAAAGACGTGACCACGTCCATGCGCGGGGCCGCCAAGACTATTAACTTCGGCATTATTTACGGCATGAGTGCCTTCGGCCTGGCCCGGCGCCTGGAGATTTCCAAATCCGACGCAGACAAATTCATCAAGGACTACTTCGCCCGCTACCCACAAGTGTTGGCATACCAGGACAACCTCTTGAAAAAAGCCAGGGAAACGGGTTTCGTCTCGACAATCCTGGGCCGCCGCCGCCGCTTTGATCCCAAGGCGATTCGGCCCAATTCGACCTATGAGCAACGCAACCAGGCGGAACGCGAAGCGATCAACATGGAAATCCAGGGTTCCGCCGCCGATCTCATCAAGGTGGCGATGCTCAATGTCTTTCGGCGATTGAAAAGCGAAAAGCGGCAATCCCGGATGCTTTTGCAGATTCACGATGAACTGGTGTTCGAGACGCCGCCGGAGGAGTTGACGGACGTGGCCCGTTTGGTGCATGATGAAATGACGCGGGCGCTGGCGGATAGGTTGCAGGTGCCGTTGAAGGTGGATGTTTCGGCGGGGGCGAATTGGTTGGATGCGGAGGCAGTCGCGTTCTAGCCGCTTGCGGCATACCGAGAGCCATTGCAGTTGCAATACGCTGGCATTGACAAGGCGTTTTTGCTTGAATACCGTCAGGAGGTCAAAACCATGACGCCGTTATCTGAAAAAAAGCTGCCCCCGACTATCCCACGAGAAACCGTAGAGGAGCAGTTTAAGCGCTTGGCGGGCAAGTGGGAGAAAGACGTTGCCTATCTTTCCTCACTGGGCTACGATCATCCCGCTTACCGCGAAATTACCCGGCTTGGGCCGGATGTCGTGCCATTGCTGTTGCGCGACATGGAACTTCATCACACCCATTGGTTCTGCGCACTTCGTGAGATTACGGGAGCAAATCCCGTTCCCGCAGATGCTTCGGGGCACATCGTCGAAATGGTTCAATGCTGGCTAAAATGGGCGCGGGAGAATGGCTATCAATGGTAGCAAACTTGCTTGAGCGCCTATTTCCCGCATTGGCAAAAGGGCATTACCAAGTCACGAGCCCAAAGACAAAGAACTATAACTGCGTTGCTTGGTCATTCGGTCACACCACGACTTGGTGGTGGCCTGTTCCAATTCACCCAGACATTGTTTGGCCCGCCGGCGCGCCACGCGAAGTAACAGTACGTGCATTTCGAGAAGCATTCCTGATAAAGGGCTATGCTGAATGCTTAACGGAAAGTGCCGAAACCGGCTTTGAAAAGATCGCCCTGTTCGCGGCGCCTGATGGCGTGCCAACCCATGTAGCGCGTCAATTGGAATCAGGCCATTGGACCAGTAAACTCGGCCGGGCGGAGGACATCGAACATACTTTGCGTGACTTGGTGGGTGAGATTTATGGTTCAGTGGTGTTGGTCTTCAAACGCGCTATACCAGCACGGGTGGGTGAGAAGCTCGTTCTCGCCCTAATCGGCGGCATTGGCAGTGGCAAATCCGCCGTGGCCGCCGAGTTCGCCCGCCACGGCGCCGCCGTGATCTCCGGCGACCAGCTGGGCCATGAAGCCCTCCAGCAACCCGACATCCGCGCCAAGGTGATCGCCCATTTCGGCCCGACAATCATTGAATCAAATGGCGAGATCAATCGTCGAAAACTGGGTGCCATCGTCTTCGCGGACCTTGCCAAGTTGCGCGAGCTGGAAAAAATCGTCTTTCCCTGGATAGAAAAAGGAATGCGCGATCAGATCGCTGCCGCCCAGCAAAACCCAGCCATTCGGCTGATTGTCGTGGACGCGGCGGTAATGTTGGAAGCCGGATGGAACAAATTCTGTGATAAAATCGTCTATATTGATGCTCCCCGCGAACAACGATTAGCCCGTCTCTCTCAGCAGCGGGGATGGACCGAAAAGGAAGTCGAATCCCGCGCGCAAGCCCAGTTGCCGCTGGATGTTAAAGTGACCAAGGCAGATGCGTCGATCGACAACTCCGGAACGCCGGACGCCCTCGCCCCCCAAATAACCCAACTTTTGAATCGTTGGAGAATTCCCGTTGCATTTGACGGCGTTATTTCAGACAATGTATAAAAGTCGTTCGTCCCCTTCTGCTTGCTTGCTCTCAACCAGGTGTTTTAGAACGGACGAATTTCCCTGCCGCTGGCACCGCCGCGTGGTGCAATATTTCGGAGCCATGTCACTGTTCCGCTCGGTGAGCCGTGCTGCAAACGCCCGCGTGGGCGTCCAGACTTCGGCATCCCATTCGTGCCAGCCTTTTCAAGGAGTGTTTTGATCATGCCAGAAGCCAAAGGGCGCCGTGAAGCCAATCTCGCCCGTCCGCGCCCCAGGGTCAAACCTGACCAGCCCGCTGATGATTTCGTCGAAGATTTCCGGGCTGAAGTGGCGACCCCCGCAGCGCCGCCGACACCCCCGCAACCCAACAACAACGGCCACCAGGATGAAGGGGGCGGTTTCGACACCGCCACCAACAATCGCTACGAAGAGGTCAAACGCGGCGGCACCCATATCACTGAACTGCAGCAGATGACGATGCCGCAGCTCATCAAGTGCGCCAAGGATGAAGGCCTCACAGAATACACTGGCCTGAAAAAGCAGGATCTGATCTTCAAGATTCTGAAGGAACGCGTCAAGCAAAATGGCCTGATGTTTGGCGAAGGCACGCTGGAAGTTCTGCCGGACGGGTTCGGGTTTTTGCGTAGCCCCGATTACAATTATTTACCGTGCCCCGACGATATTTACATTTCCCCGAGCCAGATTCGCCGCTTCGGTTTGCGAACCGGCTCCGTGGTCGCCGGCCAAATTCGGCCGCCCAAGGAAAATGAACGCTATTTCGCTCTCCTGCGCGTCGAGGCGATCAATTACAGCGACCCGGACATGCTGACGCAAAGGGTCGTCTTCGACGATCTGACGCCACTGCATCCCAACAAACGGCTGGTGCTCGAAACCGACCCGACCGAAATCAACATGCGCGTCATGGACATGGTAACGCCGATCGGCAAAGGCCAGCGCGGCCTGCTGGTCGCGCCGCCGCGGACCGGCAAAACCATTTTGCTCCAGAAGATCGCCAACAGCGTCATCCGCAACCATCCCGAATGTTACGTTATCGTGCTGCTCATCGACGAACGGCCCGAAGAAGTGACCGAGATGGAACGGAGCGTCAAGAGTGAGCGGGCCGAAGTGGTCAGTTCGACGTTTGACGAGCCGGCCAGCCGGCATGTGCAGGTCTGCGAAATGGTGATCGAGAAAGCCAAGCGCATGGTGGAGTTTGGCATCGACGTGGTAATTTTGTTGGATTCGATTACGCGTCTGGCTCGTGCGTACAACACGGAAATTCCGCATTCCGGCAAGATTCTGTCCGGCGGCGTGGACGCCAATGCGTTGCACAAACCGAAGCGTTTCTTCGGGGCCGCCCGTAACATTGAGGAAGGCGGCAGCCTGACGATTCTTGCCACGGCCCTCATCGACACCGGCAGCCGCATGGATGAAGTGATCTTCGAAGAGTTCAAAGGCACCGGCAACATGGAACTGCACCTGGACCGCCGCTTGGTGGACAAGCGCGTTTGGCCGGCCATCGACGTGAATGCGTCGGGCACCCGCAAGGAAGATTTGCTGATGCAACCGGAGGAATTGCGGCGGGTTTATATCCTACGCAAGGTGCTGAGCGACATGAACACGGTGGAGGCGATGGAGTTGCTTGTCAACCGGATGTCGCGGACGAAATCGAATTCGGAGTTTTTGAACAGCATGAATCTCAGCTAGTTTAGCCGCGACGCGCAGCGGAGCGCCTTGGTGCAACTCAAAGCCCACGCGCTCCGCTGGCGTCGCGGCTAAACGCCGTAAGTATGCCAAATCTAATCGAAGGTAATATTGCAACTTCCTCCGGCCGATTTGCCGTGGTCGCCGCGCGTTTCAATCACGTCGTCGTCGATCAACTCGTCACCGGTGCGGTCGAAGCACTGCTTCAACACGGCACCGCCGACGGCGATATTGATGTCATCCGCGTCCCCGGCTGCTTCGAGATTCCCCTCGTCGCCCAGCGGCTAGCCCAAAGCAAACAATACGCCGCCGTAATTTGTCTCGGCGCCGTGATTCGGGGCGAAACCGATCACTATGATTATGTTGCCGGGGCGGTGACCGATGGCGTTGGCCAAGCGGCTTTGAACACCGGCGTGCCGTGCATTTTTGGCGTGCTCACTTGCGACACGGTCGAGCAAGCGCTGCGGCGGGCTGGCCCCAAGTCGGGCAACAAGGGTTTTGAAGCTGCGTTGGCCGCCATTGAAATGGTCAATTTGCTCCGAAAACTGCCGGGGATCGAATGATGATTGATGACCGTTCGCGCGCCCGTGAAGTCGCTTTGCAATTGTTGTTTGAACGCGACCATAATGCCAGGATTACAAGGGAAGAGATTGAGCGCTTCGTCGAGGGCCGGCTGAAAAGGCTGGACCTGCGGACCTTGTGCCTGGAGCTTTTCGACGGCGTCGTGCAGCATCAAGCCGAGATCGATCAACGCCTCACCGAGTCGGCCGACAATTGGCGGTTGGTGCGCATGGCCACGGTCGACCGCAACGCCTTGCGGCTGGGAGCATTTGAATTGCTGCATCGCAAGGCCACTCCCGCGGGCACCGCTTTCGACGAGGCCATCGAACTGGCCCGGCGTTTTGGCACTGCCGATTCGCCGGCGTTTGTGAATGGCGTGCTGGATCGGTTGCGCAAGGGCGCGATTCCCGCAGAAACGCCGCCGCCAGTGGAACAATCTCCGACTCCATGAGGTCCGCATGGTACTTCGCGCCATCTGGGGCAAACTCAAACAAGGCCTCGCCAAAACGCGGTCGCTGTTCACCGGTTTGGCCACCCTCTTCCGCCTGCGGGGTCGCGTTGACCAGGCCTTTCTCGCTGAGCTGGAACGCACGCTTTACCGCGCTGACGTCGGCAGCGCCGCCACCACGGAAATTGTCGAGCGTGTCCGCCAGGCATTTCAAGACAAGGAAATCAACGAGGACGTTGAGCAATATGTCAAAAAACTGCTCCGCGAGCTGCTCGACGACAAAAAGGAAGGCATTCGCTTCGCCGCGACTGGCCCCACGGTCATCATGATAGCCGGCATCAACGGCTCCGGCAAAACAACGTCGATCGCCAAGCTGGCCAAGCTGTGCATGAACGACGGCAAAAAAGTCATGGTGGCCGCGTGCGACACGTTCCGCGCCGCCGCCGTGGAACAGCTGACCATCTGGAGCCAACGTCTCGGCTGCGACATTGTCAAAAACGCTCAAGGCAGCGACCCCGCCAGCGTCGCCCATGACGCGTGCGAAAAAGCCAAGGCCCGCAATTTTGACGTGCTCATCGTGGACACCGCCGGCCGGCTGCACACGCAGGTTCACCTGATGAAGGAACTGGAGAAGATTCGCCGCGTGGTGCAAAAGCAAATCGAAGGCGCTCCGCACGAAGTGCTACTGGTGTTAGACGCAACCAGCGGGCAGAACGCCGTTGTTCAAGCCGAGCAGTTCAAGAAAACAGTGGAGTGCACGGGCATTATCCTGGCCAAGCTGGACGGCACGGCCAAGGGCGGGGCGATTTTTAACATCAAGCAAAAAATTGGCCTGCCGGTGAAGTTTGTGGGTGTTGGCGAAAAGCTGGAGGATTTGGAGCCGTTTGATCCTGAAGGGTATGTTGAGGGTTTGTTTGATGACAGTTGACGATATGGCAAGGCGGAGAGCAATTAGGTGTCTGCTCTTTTTCGCAATAGCCTGACTAAATCACAACCATCAGTGGAAGAAAGCTGTCGCTCCAGAACTGCCAACAATTCAGCCGCCTGTTGGGGTGAAACCCACGAGACGTCCCATCCCGTCCCGCAGTAATCATACCCATGTAGCAATAAATAGATCCATCGTCGGTCGGAATCCGTTACTTCGGCGGGCACGCCGCATGCCCCGAGTAGGCTTTTATTGGCGAGCCTCCAACGTGACCCGAACGGCCCTGTATTGTCGGATCGCCGGAAACTCATCGGAGTAAGGCCTCGGCTGGCGGCGATAGCTGACCGAGGTGCAGCCTTGCGGCTTCCAACAATTGCTCATCCTCAACGTCCCAGATTTCTCGATCGGCCCAGCCGGCAACATTCGCAACGAGTTGGCCCAAGCGCCATTCGGGATAACGCTGGCACAAATCCGCGAGCACTGCTAGCAAATCGGCCTGATGTTTGGCATTCATGGGAGAGCCTCCTTCACTTTCGGCATTCGCGTCACGTTCAGATTGGGCAGATTCTGAATAACTTCCGCGGAAACCAATATGCCTGGCCGCAACTTCGCGGCACGCGTTGCACGGGTAACGCCGTCATTAATTCGCAGATGCCCATCCTTGCCTCGGACAAGTTGCAATCGCGGCATCCCATGCAGCGACTTGCCATGCTTAGCTATTTGGCGAGCAAGCTTTCCCGGATCGGCGCCTTGTGGCCTGCTGGGAGGCAAGAACAGTTCGCCGGGGTCTACGTCTATGAACTCGGGCATGCCTTCGCTCAGTTCCCAGATCTTTTAAGGTTCCAGGCAATGCCATTATAGCTTGGGTTGTGTGCAATTAACACCTTGCTTCAATTGCCACTTCGGACTTTGAAGATGGGCTAAGTCAACTTTCCTGCCGCGTCTCCCCCACCCCCGGCAAATCCTTCAACGTCCGCAGCCCAAACACCTGCAAAAACTTCTTCGTTGTCCCATAGAGCACTGGCCGCCCCAGTGAATCGTGCCTGCCTGCTATGCGGATCAACCCCTTCTCCATCAGCAATCGCAGAATGTCACCGCACTGCACGCCGCGAACCGCCTCGATGTCCGCCCGCATGATCGGCTGGCGATAGGCGATGATCGCAAGCGTTTCGCGGGCCATGCCTGTTAAACGCAAATCGTGGCCGCCGTGTTTGAATCGCACCAGCCAGCGATGAAACTCCGGACGCGTAAACAGCTGAAAGCCGCCGGCGACTTCCTCGACCTGAAAGGCGGTGCCGTCCGTTTCATACAAATCATGGAGCTTCTGCACCAACCGGCGAGCTTCATTGCCGTCGGCCAAACCGGCAACGGCGGCCAGCTTTTTGCCCGGCAGCGGCTCATCGGCGGCCAACAAAGCAGCTTCGACAAGGGCCAGCTTGGCATCGCGAGCCAATTCGCCTTGGGGGGCGGCTTGGCCAGGGAGCCGCAATTGATAGCGGTAAAGCGCGGGAAGTGGATGATTACGCGGCAGCTGACATGGGCGACGCCGTAATTCCGGACCTCGAAGCGGAAAAGCGGCGCGAACTAACATAGGGCACTTTGGCGAATCCGAGGTTTTGCTTGTTGATCTGCCTTCGCTGGCCGTTTTAACAAGACCAATTCGTCCACATAGTTTTCTGCGGGAAAGGTGATGTGCAACGACAACTCGCCGCCCATGGCCGCGATTAATTCTTGGAGCTTCCGCAAGCTAATATTCTCACCGCGGCTTTCCAGCTTGGAGACGGAGGATTGCATGACGCCGAGGCGCTGGGCGATTTCAACTTGGGTCAAGTGCCGCTTTGACCGCAGATCCCTCAATTGAACCGGAAGTGGAGGGCACGTGGCAGCCTTATGCTCCAAAAGCCAAAGCACTCTGGCCACTGCCGAGTCAACGCCGCGAATCACCTCATCCGCGCCTTCGCCATAAACGACATTGGTCCGCGCAGTCAAGCCGAAGCCCCGCTGCTTGCGCCAATCCGCAACTAGCCAGTAATCGCCCAAATGAATGTCAAGGAATGACGATCCGTTTGGGTGTTCCGCGGCATCAAGCTCGCATTTGGCGTCGGGAAAGCTAGTTCGCACCGCTTTAATCAGTTTCTGTAATGGCTTCATTGTTGCCAAACTCCTCGACCATCACGGCCTGGCTTTGTAAAGATCACAGACCTGGTCTGCACGTCTTGCACTTCTACCGAGCCGTTTTCGCCAAAAAACGTGTAATGCAAGCGATGTCGATGGCGTTTGACCGAGGGATGGTCCTTTACGCTATGCAAACTCTCGCGCACAGGCGGGTAAAGCCTGCCATCGGTGTCAGATTTTGACTGGTCAAATGGAATGTCGGCTAGCTCATCCTCAACAGCGTTGAGCACATTGCAAACCATTGCAAACGCCTCGTCCAACGAATCGCAGGGTGGAGCAGCTTGCAGTCGTCGATAAAACTCAGCCAGTCGCTCCGATTTTGACTTGGGCTGTTTGCCGGTCATTGTTTGAAACTCCGTGTGATCTATCAGGCCATCCTTTCTTGAATTCCGCCAATCAAATCTGAAACGACGCTTGGGAGCGTTCTCCAAGTAATATAGACTGGAGTGCATATGCCGTCAAGTGAATATCAAAACCGGGGGTTCGGTATTTCGGTAAAGCCGAGACCGGCGCTTCATTGTTTCGGCCCATCGTGTCCTCTTGCGTCGCTCGCTCCCTTGTCATCCCCCAAACCTGCCCATAAAGTAACGCCCATCATAGCTCTTGACTAGACTGCGACGTGGCGGCTGAGGAGCCAACAGTGCCGGAATTCGTCAAAGATGTCTTTGCCGCCCCTTGGTTTCCCTATGCGGTGGCGTTAATTTACGCCGCCGTGCTCATGGGGTTCATGCTCGTCAACGCCATCTTCTCCGTCTGGCTGGAACGCAAAGTCTCCGGCCGCATTCAAGATCGTCTCGGACCCACCCGTGTCGGCGGCAAATTCGGCTGGCTGCAAACGCTCGCCGACGGCATGAAACTGCTCGTCAAAGAAGACATTATTCCCAAAAGCGCCGACCATTTGATGTTCCGCATGGGCCCTTACATCGCCTTGGCTGGTTCTTACATGGCGTTTTTGGCCTTGCCGTTTGGATATTTGGTCGTCGCTCAGGACATGAACATCGCCATCTTTTACATGCTCGCGGTCATGTCCACCGAAGTTTTCGGCATCATCCTGGCCGGTTACGGTTCGGGCAGCAAATGGTCGCTGTTCGGCGGCATGCGTGAAGCGGCTCAGATGGTCAGCTACGAAGTGCCAATGGCGATTTGCGTGCTGGTCCCCGTAATTGTCGCCGGCAGTATGAATCTGACGGTCATTGCCAACAAACAACAATGGCTTTGGCAGTGGTTGGTGTTCAACGATCCGTTCACCTTCATCGCCTTTTTGACCTACTTCACCTGTGCCACTGCCAGCTGTAAACGCGCCCCCTTCGACCTGGCCGAGGCGGAAAGCGAATTGGTCGCCGGTTTTCACACCGAGTATTCGGGCTTCCGATGGCTCGTGCTGTTCATGGCCGAGTATGGCAGCATGTTCGCTGTGAGCGGAATTGCCAGTTTGTTGTTCCTGGGCGGTTGGGGCCTTGGTTTCGGCGAAATGGTCGACCATTTCACGCTACTGATTGGTGCCGACCTTGCCATTTATGTCGGCAACCTCATCAACGTGATTGTGTTCATGCTCAAGGGCTGGACCCTCGTCTTTGTCATGATGTGGGTGCGCTGGACGTTGCCACGGCTGCGCATCGATCAGGTAATGATGGTTTGCCTTAAGTATCTGTTGCCGATTAGTTGCGTGTTGCTGATGGGCGTGAGCGTATGGCGGTTGATGGTGCCGCACATCGTGCAAGATTGGTTCCGTTTCGGGCTGCTGGCGTTGTGCGTCGGTTTCGTGGCCATGTTGGTGAAGCAATGGTTCACCTGGGCCAGCGCCCCTCCTGGGTCGGCGATGCCCGGCATGTGGCGGATGACGAAAGTTACTGGCTACCAGGGTGCCCAAAAGCAATAGACTTTGCCGCTTGCGGCTTAGCGGGAGCGATTGACTCGTTAAATGGACAGCATTCTGAACAACTTGCCGGTCTTCCTTTTTTGGTGCATTGCCACCCTGACGGCGCTATGCGCCATCGCCGTGGTCGTGTCGCAAAACATCGTGCGCTCGGCTACATGGCTGTTGTTCGCACTCGGCGGCACCTCTGCGATCTTCTTTTTGCTGGGCGCCGATTTCGTAGGCGCCACGCAGCTTTTGGTTTACGTGGGCGGAACGCTGGTACTGGTGATCTTTGGCGTCATGCTCACCGCCCAGGGGCCGTTCATCAATATGAAAACCAGCATTGCCGAGTGGGCGATCTCCGGCGTGGTGGGATTACTCCTGTTAGGCGTGTTGGTGGTGAGCATCTATTCCGTTGGCAAACCGGCGCCCAAAGGCGACGTCGCCACTTACGCGCCCCAACAACGACTCTCTGTTTTCAATCAGAATTCGTCCAAAAACACCAATGATGGTGCCAAGAATTCGCAATACGCCGATGCCATTGGCCTGGGTTTTTTGGGTGTCGGCGTTGGGCCAGCCCACCACAACCCGAATCCCTTGAAAGACGGCGAACCCAGAGTCGTTCGAATGAATTATTTGCTGCCCTTTGAAATCGTGTCGGTGCACCTGCTGGTCGTGTTGATCGGCGCCGCCTATTTGGCCCGCGCCAAACGCCGGCGCAGGGTGGAGGCGTAAAACCATGGAAAAAATCGGCCTGGAGCCGTTTTTGGTGTTGGGCGCCATTTTGTTCGTCTGCGGCGCATTGTGCATGGCCACCAAGCGTAATGCCATCGGCGTTCTCATCGGCGTCGAGCTGGTGTTGAATGGGGCGAACATCAATTTCGTTGCCTTTGCGTCTTTCCCGGATGCCAACGGCCGCTATGCTTTCGAGTTGGAAGGGATGGTGTTCGCGTTGTTCGTCATTGTGCTGGCCGCGGCTGAAGCGGCCGTGGCACTGGCGATCGTGCTGAACTTTTACAACAACCACATGACGGTTGACGTCGACACGGCCGAGGAACTGAAAGGATAGCCGCGCATGCCAGGGTTCCTCGAACACCATCCGGGTTTGCTGTTCGTCACCGCGACGCTGATGCCGCTGGCGTCGTTTGTGCTCATCCTGTTGTCGTTCGGCATCAAGACGTATTTCCGCAAAAGCCCCGAGGGCAGCACCGGTGAGGCGATCTTTGTCCTGCTGGGCGGGCCTGCGCCTGGGCGGCTCGCCGCTTATGTCGCGACTGGCGCCATTGGGCTGTCTTGTGTCCTGTGCGTGACTGGCTTTGTTCTTTACGCCAGCCACCACTCCGCTCACGAGGCCGAAGAGCGCGAGGTTGAAATGACGATGGATTTACCCTCGGGGCCGCAGGGGTCCCTCGGCCAGATCCGCATGGTGATGTCCGTCTGGGCCCCCGCCCAGGATGCCATCATCAATAACCCCGCCCTCCGGGAGTTCGCGCAATACTGCGACC
>Ga0134121_10003916_pt1 | contig 12239 bp, 12 predicted proteins | sample KB301_FD_96463 | JGI IMG/M metagenome (GOLD analysis project Ga0134121, IMG submission 96463) | Terrestrial soil microbial communities without Nitrogen fertilizer from Kellogg Biological Station, Michigan, USA - KB3-0-1 | ecosystem: Environmental > Terrestrial > Soil > Unclassified ...
ACTTGGTCTTCTCCTGCCAGTTGAGGTCGAACAGGGCGTGGATCGGCCAGCCGTAGCCGTCGATCACGCCGCGCTCGAGCGCGGTGTAGACCTCGCCCGGCGCGGTCGTCATGACCGCGGCGTTCATCGCCTGGAAGAACTCGCGGTACACCGGCGTGATGCGGATCTTGAGGCCGGTGAGGTCGGGCTTGTCGATCTTCTTGTTGAGGTAGAGATGGAACGGCGTGAACTCGACTACCTTGGCGAGGTAGCGCATGTTGGCTTTCTCCGCCCAGATCTTGTTGATCAGGTCGTAGCCGCCGTTCTGGCGCTGCTCCGCGGCGCTGGTCTCCGACAGCTTGAGGATGTCGGCCTCCGGCATGACGTTGGTGTAGAAGGCGCCGGTGCTGAAGCCGATGTCGACCACGCCGCTCTGCACCGCCTTGCCGACCTCGAAGGTCGGGATCGCTTTCGGCCCGCCGATGAAGTTGATCTGCAGCACGCCTTTGCCCTCGGCGTTGACCTTCTCGATCCACTCCACCGTGCGTTTCACGTAGAACTGGTTCTCGGGGAATGCGCTGACCAGGCGCAGCTGGACCCCCTGTTGCGCGCCCGCGTCCGCGGGCAGCAGCACAGCCAGCACGGCCAGCAAAACTGTCTTTTTCATCGCTCCTCCTAGAGGTGAACCGGCGAGCGTAGGCGTCCGCCGCTCCATTTGTCAAATCAATGCCGTTCATGGTATTCATCACGTACATGAATGTCCACGAGATCGACCTCAACCTGCTGCGCGTGTTCGACGCGGTGCTGCACGAAAAGGGCGTGACCCCGGCGGCGGCGCGCCTCGGACTGACGCAGCCGGCGGTGTCCAACGCCCTCGCGCGCCTGCGCAAGCGGCTCGGCGACGCACTCTTCGTGCGCACGCCGCGCGGGGTCGATGCCACCCCGTTCGCGCGCGAGCTGGCCGAGCCGGTCCGGCAGGCGCTCGCCCTGCTCGAGTCGGCGCTCGCGCACGGCCCGGGCTTCGATCCGGCGACCGCGACGCGGGCGTTCCGCTTCTACATGTCGGACCTCGGCCAGATCGAATTCCTGCCGCCGCTGGTGGAACGCGTCCAGCGTGAGGCGCCGGGAGTGCGGCTGGAGGCGGTGGCGCTCGAAGTGGACGATCTCGCCGACGCGCTCGCCGTCGGCGGCCTCGACCTCGCGGTCGGCTTCCTGCCGGGCCTTGGCGCGCCGGTGCGCCGCCAGGCGCTGTTCAAGGATCCGTACCTGTGCCTCATGAGGGAGGACCACCCGGTCAGGGCGCTGACCAAGAAATGCTTCCTCGAAGCGTCGCATGCCTTGGTGAGCTACCGAGGCGGCCACCGGGTGATCGAGGAATCGCTCGAGCGCGCCGGCATCGCGCCGCGCATCGCGCTGCGCGTGCCCCATTTCACCGTGGTGCCGATGGTGCTCGAGCGTACCGACCTCATCCTCACGCTGCCGGCGCGCGTGGCGCGGGTGTTCGAACGGCGCGGCAAGCTCAAGGCGCTGCCGCCGCCGGTGCCGATCCCGCCGGCGGAAGTCGCGGTTCACTGGCACGAGCGCTTCGAAGCCGACCCGGGCAACCGCTGGCTGCGCGAGGTCGTAGTCGATCTGTTATCCGATTAAGATTCCAGCGATGGACTACCCGACGCTCGCGACACGGCAGCAGGGCGAGCACATCCTGCTGGTCACGCTCAATCGTCCGCAGGCGCTCAACGCCCTCAACACGCAGATGGGGAAGGACCAGGTCGACCTGTGGACGCGCCTCGGCGCGGAGCCGGGCACCACGCGCTGCGTGGTTCTCACCGGCGCCGGCGAGCGCGCGTTCTGCGCGGGCGCCGACCTCAAGGAGCGCGACGGCATGACCGAAACGGTGTGGCGCGCGCAGCACGAGATCTTCGAGCGCGCGTTCATGGCGCTGATGGAGCTGCCGCTGCCGGTCATCGCGGCCGTGAACGGCCACGCGTTCGGCGGCGGACTGGAGATGGCGCTGTGCTGCGATTTCATCTATGCGGCGCGCAGCGCGCGCCTGGCGCTGCCGGAGGTGCGGCTCGGCCTGATGCCGGGCGGCGCCGGGACGCAGAACCTGCCGCGAGCCGCCGGCGAGCGCCGCGCCAAGGAGCTGATCCTGAGCGCGGAGGCGTTCGACGCACAGCAGGGCTACGAGTGGGGCATCGTGAACCGGGTGTGCGACAACGTGCTCGAGGAGGCCCTGAGCACTGCGGAAAAGATCTCGGCGAATGCGCCGCTCGCCGTACGCCAGGCAAAGAAATCGATCCACTATGGGCTGCAGATGGACCTCGCCACCGGCTACCGCTTCGAGATCGAGGCCTACAACCAGCTGGTCGGCACCGAGGACCGCAAGGAAGGCGTGCGCGCCTTCAACGAGAAGCGCAAGGCCAGGTTCCAGGGAAAGTAGCGTGATCCCGCCGTATCGCGCCGACCACATCGGCAGCCTGTTGCGTCCGAAGAGCCTTCGGGAAGCCTTTCGCAAACGTGCTTCCGGCGAAATCGATGATGGCTTGTTCAGAAAAATCCAGGACGAATGCATTCGGGAAGTGGTCAAGCTGCAGCACGACTGCGGCCTGCAGGTGGTCACCGACGGCGAGTTCCGCCGCATTTCCTACTGGGAGAAGTTCGTGCGCCTGACGCAGGGCCTGGAGGTGCGCGACGCGGTGTTCACCTTCCACGACGCCGAGGGCCACGAAACCGGGTTCACCGCGCCGTACGTAAGCGGAAAAGTCGGGCGGCGCGAGCCGATCACGCTCGATGAATTCCAGTTCAAGAACCAGAAGGTCACCATGCCGGCGCCGTCGACCATGCATTTCTACCGGTTCACGGATTGGGGCAATGCCTACCGCGACGCGAGCGAGTTCTTCGTGCAGCTGGGCAAGGTCTATCAGCAGGAAATCGCCGACCTCGCGAGGCAAGGCTGCCGTTACGTGCAGCTCGACGAGGTGGCGGTGGCAATCCTGTGCGATCCGGCGGCACGCGCCAAGGTGAAGGCGGGCGGCGAGGATCCGGACCGGCTGGTCGACCTCTACATCGAGGCCATCAACCATGCGGTGAAGGATCGCCCGCAGGGAATGACGGTCGGCGTGCACGTCTGCCGCGGCAATTACAAGGGGATGTATCTCTCCGAGGGCGGCTACGACTCGGTGGCGGAAAAGTTCTTTGCGCGCGCCAACGTCGACCATTTCCTGCTCGAGTTCGACACGCCGCGCGCCGGCGGCTTCGCCCCGCTGCGCTTCGTGCCGGAAGGCAAGGGCGTGGTGCTGGGATTGGTCAGCTCCAAGACACCGCAATTGGAAAGCCTGGACGAGCTCAGGCGAAGAACGGATGAGGCTTCCCGTTTCCTCGGGATGGAGCGCCTCGCCATCAGCCCGCAGTGCGGCTTCGCCAGCACCATGGGCGGCAACCCGGTGACGGAAGCCGACCAGCGCGCCAAGCTGAAGCTCTGCGTCGATGCTGCAAGGAAGGTCTGGACATGAAAATCTACGCGCTGAACCTGTTCGACATCGCCGACCGATCGGAATACCTCGCCTACTCGAAGCGCTCCGCGAAGGAGGTGCAGGCGCACGGCGGCCGCGTGGTGGCGCTCGGCAAGTTCCGCGAGGCCGCGGCCGGCGACATCGAGCCGCGCCAGGTGCTGGTCCTGGTCGAGTGGAATTCGAAGCAGGCCTTCGACAGCTACTGCAACGACCCGAAGCTCGCCGACCTGCATCCGCACCGCGTCAACGGCAGCACCGGCTACATCTGGCACCTGTTCGATCGCCTGGACGACTTGCGGGCCCTGCTGAAGTAGATGCGCGTTCTCGTCGTCGGCGCGGGTCCTGCCGGGCTCTACTTTTCGTATCTGCTCAGGAAGACGAATCCGCGCTGCGAATTGCGCGTGGTCGAGCAGAACCGAGCGGATTCGACCTTCGGCTTCGGCGTGGTGTTCTCCGACCGCGCGCTCGAGTTCCTGCGTGGCGACGACCCCGCGACGTATGACCTGATCACGCCGCAAATGGAAGCGTGGTCGGACATCACCATCGTGCATCGCGGCACGCCGGTGGTGATCGACGGCATCGGCTTCGCCGCCATCGGCCGGCTCAAGCTGCTGCAGCTCCTCCAGCAGCAGGCGGCAAGCGTTGGGGTCGTCCCGGAATACGAAAAGACCGTTTCTGAAGAAAATAATTACGATCTGATCGTGGCGGCCGATGGCGTGAACTCCACGGTGCGCGGCCGGCGGGACTTCGGCACCTCGGTCTCGCATCTGACGAACAAGTTCGCCTGGTACGGCACGCCGAGCGTGTTCGATACCCTGACGCAGACCTTCGTCCAGAACCAGCACGGCACCTTCAACGCGCATCACTATCGCCACTCGCCGCGCATGAGCACCTTCGTGGTCGAGTGCGATGCCGCGACCTGGGAGCGCGCCGGCTTCGCCTCGATGGGCGAGGGGGCGGCCATCGCCTACCTCGAGAAGGTGTTCGGCCATCCGCTGGTGTCGAACAAGTCGGTCTGGCGCAACTTTCCCAACCTGCGCAACCGGAGATGGTCGGCAGGCAACGTGGTGCTGATCGGCGACGCGCTGCGCACCGCGCATTTCTCCATCGGCTCGGGCACGCGCCTCGCCATGGAGGACGCGATCGCGCTCAACCGGGCCCTCGCAGAACACTCTTCCGTCGAGAAAGCCCTGGCGGCATTCGAGGCGGCGCGCCGGCCGATCGTCGAGAAGCTCCTCGCCGCGGCCGATGCCAGCGGCGCCTGGTACGAGCGCTTTCCCGAGCACATGAAACTCGCCCCGCGCGACTTCGCGTGGAGCTATATTCAGCGCAGTGGCCGCATCGACCCGGCGCGGCTGAGGAAAACCTCCCCTAAATTTGTCGATGGCAGATAAAGAACCGCTGTTCCCGGCCACGCTGGTCGGCAGCTACCCGCAGCCCGAGTGGCTGATCGATCGCAAGAAGCTCGCCGGGCGCTTTCCGCCGCGCGTTCGTGCCCAAGAGCTATGGCGTGTGCCCGACGCCCAGCTTGCCGAAGCGCAAGATGATGCGACGGTGATCGCGATCCGCGCGCAGGAGGAGGCCGGGCTCGACATCATCACCGACGGCGAGATCCGCCGCGAGAGCTACTCCAACCGCTTCGCCACCGCGCTCGAGGGCGTGGACCTCGACAACCCGGGCAGCGCGCTCGACCGCTCGGGGCATCCGAACCCGGTGCCGCGCATCGTCGGCAGGGTCCGCCGCAAGCACCCGGTCGAGGTCCAGGACCTGTTGTTCCTGAAAAAGCACACCACCAGAAAAACAAAAATCACGGTTCCCGGCCCGTTCACCATGCTGCAGCAGGCGCAGAACGACTTCTACAAGTCGGAGGAAGAGGCGGCGATGGACTACGCCGCGGCGGTGAACGAGGAGATCCGCGATCTGTTCAAGGCAGGCGCGGACATCGTGCAGGTGGACGAGCCCTACATGCAGGCCCGCCCGGAGAAGGCGCGGCAGTACGGACTGAAGGCGCTGAACCGGGCGCTCGACGGTGTTTCCGGCGATACCGCAGTTCACATCTGTTTCGGCTATGCGGCCATCATCCACGCGCGCCCGGAGGGCTATTCCTTCCTGCCCGAGTTCGCCGGCTGCTCGTGCAAGCAGGTATCGATCGAAACCGCGCAGTCGAATCTTGATTGCTCGGTTTTGACTTCTTTATCTTCAAAAAAAATCATGGTCGGGTGCATTGATCTCTCCGACATGGGGGTCGAAACCCCGCAGAAAGTGGTCGAGCGGCTGAAGAAGGCGCTCAGGCACGTGAAGCCGGAGAACGTGATCGTCGCCCCCGACTGCGGCATGAAGTACCTGCCGCGCGAGGTCGCCTACGGCAAGCTGAAGGCGATGGTCGAGGGCGCCAGGCTGCTGCGCAAGGAGTACCAGTGAGGCCGCCCTTCCGCGTCGAGCACGTCGGCAGCTTTCTGCGGCCCGAGCGCCTGATCCAGGCCGCGCGCGACCGCAAGGCCGGCAAGATCGGCGATGCCGAAGTGAAGCGCCTGCAGGACGAATGCGTGCGCGAGATCGTGACCTTCCAGGACGCCGTCGGCCTGCCTACGATCACCGATGGCGAGTTCCGCCGGCGCAGCTGGTCGGCCGGCTTCATCGATGCGGTGGAAGGCTTCGGCCTGCGGGACGGCACGCTGACCTTCCGCGACGAAAGCAAGGTCGTCGGCGTTGCCGCCTCGCCCTACGCGAAGGCGCCGCTGCAGCGCAAGCGGCGCATCGTCGCGGACGACTACCGGTTTCTGAAGTCGGTGGTGAGGAACGGCGTGCCCAAGGTCACCATGGCCGCCCCCGATGTCATGCACTACTTCCTCGGGCCGAAGTCGTTCGAGACCTCGGTCTATCCCGATCGCGAGGCGTATTTCGAAGCGCTGACGCGCATCTACCGCGAGGAGATCGCCGAGCTGGCGAAAGAGGGCTGCACCTACCTGCAGCTCGACGATACCGCGCTGCCGTGCAACTGCGACGCGCATGCGCGCGAGGATGTGAAGGCGCGTGGCGAGGATGCGGACGAGCTCACCGACCGTTATGTGCGTCTGTTCAACGATTGCGTGGGGAAGCGACCCTCGGGCATGGCGGTGGCCACTCATCTCTGCCGCGGCAATCTCAAGGGCGCCTGGATGGCGGAAGGCGGCTACGAGCCGGTTGCCGAGAAGCTGTTCAACAAGCTCGACGCCAGCATCTACTGCCTCGAGTACGACACCGAACGCGCCGGCGACTTCGCGCCGCTGCGCTTCGTGCCGAAAGGCAAGCGGGTGATCCTGGGGCTGGTCAGCACCAAGACGCCGGTGCTGGAAAGCAAGGATTCCCTGAAAAGAAAGATCGATGAAGCGGCGAAGCACGTCCCGCTCGGCCAGCTCGGCATCGGCCCGCAGTGCGGCTTCTCGAGCGGCGGCGGCAGCGGCCAGGCGGTGACGCAGGACGATACGCGCCGCAAGCTCGAGCTCGTGATGGAGGTGGCGGATGACGTCTGGCGATAAGAAAAAGACCGGCCTCGCGCGCGGCCTGACCAACTACGGCGACTCCGCGTTCTCGCTCTACCTGCGCCGCTCGTTCGCCAAGAGCATGGGCTACTCGAGCGAGCTGCTCACCCGGCCGGTGGTCGGCATCGCCGACTCGCGCAGCGGCTTCAACAACTGCCACCGCCACTTTCCCGAGCTGATCGAGGCGGTGAAGCGCGGCGTGCTCGCCGCCGGCGGCCTGCCGATCGAGTTCCCCACGGTGTCGCTCGGCGAAGTATTCCTGTACCCGACCTCGATGATGTTCAGGAACCTGATGTCGATCGACGTCGAGGAGATGATCCGCGCCCAGCCGATGGACGCGGTGGTGCTGGTGGGCGGCTGCGACAAGACGGTGCCGGCGCAGCTGATGGGCGCGGCCTCCGCCGACGTTCCGGCGGTGCAGCTCATCGCCGGGCCGATGATGCCGACCTCGTTCCACGGCGAGCGCCTCGGCGCCTGCACCGACTGCCGGCGTTTCTGGGCGATGCATCGCGCCGGAAAAGTGGACGAGAAAGGTATCGACGAGGTCGAAGGCAACCTCGCCACTACCGCAGGCACCTGCGCGGTGATGGGCACGGCTTCCACCATGGCCTCGATCGCCGAGGCGCTCGGCATGGCACTGCCCGGCACCGCGGCGATTCCCGCGGTGCATGCCGATCGGCTGCGTGCTGCGGAGGAGAGCGGACGCCGTGCGGTCCAGATGGCGACATCGCCTATCCGGCCGAGCGAAGTCATTACCGAAAAATCCGTGGAGAACGCGCTGCGCGTGCTGCTCGCCATCGGCGGCTCGACCAACGCGATCGTCCACCTCACGGCGATCGCGGGTCGCGCCGGCATCCACATCTCGCTGAAAAGACTGAATGAGCTGTCCGATACCACGCCGGTGCTGGTCGATCTGAAGCCAACCGGCCAGCACTACATGTCCGACCTTTACGCCGCCGGTGGCGTGGGCGCCGTGCTGCGCGAGCTGCGCCCGCTGCTCAACCTCGATTGCATGACCGTCGCCGGCGTCACGCTGAAGGAAGTGCTGGACAAGCTGCCGCCCTGGGTCGACCGCGCGGTGGTGCGCGAATTCAGGAATCCGATCTCGCCGGTCGGCGGGCTGGTGGGGCTGTTCGGCTCGCTCGCGCCGAACGGCGCCATCCTCAAGCGCTCGGCCGCCGATCCGACGCTCTTCGAGCGCGATGGCCGCGCGGTGGTGTTCAGCTCGCTCGACGACCTCTCGGCGCGCGTCGACGACCCTAACCTCGACATCAAGGCCGACGATTTCATGGTGCTGCAGAACGCCGGGCCGAAGTCGGGCTATGCGATGCCCGAGGCGGGCTACCTGCCGATCCCCGCCAAGCTCGCGCGCGCCGGCGTGAAGGACATGGTGCGCATCTCGGACGCGCGCATGAGCGGGACCGCGTATGGAACCATCGTGCTGCATGTTTCGCCCGAGGCGGCCATCGGCGGCGCACTCGCGCTGGTGAAGAATGGCGACCGCATCAAGCTTTCGGTGAAGGAGCGGCGCATCGATTTGATGATCTCCGAGGACGAGATGCGCAAGCGCAGAAGCGTCTGGAAGAGTCCCGGTACGGCACCGACGCGAGGCTATGCGAAGCTCTACATGGACCACGTGCTGCAGGCCGAGCACGGCTGCGACTTCGACTTCCTGCGGAAAACCTGATCCTGCTCTAGGGCCGGTTCCACACCACCGCGATCCCGTGCGGTAGCGTGATGTAGAGAGTCGTACCGCTGATCGCCAGGCCGGTCGGTAATCGCAGGCGTCCCGGCAAGGCACCCGGCACGAAGCTCGGCTGTCCCAATACGCCGACCACCGTGCTGACCGCACCTGAAGGCGTGATCTTGCGGATCGCGTGGCCGAGGTGATCGGCCACGTAGACGTTGCCCGCACTGTCGGCAGCGATCCCGAGCGGCGAATCGAATCGTGCCGCAGCGCCCACGCCGTCAGCACTGCCTCCGGTGCCAGCGGTCCCGGCGAGCGTGGTGACCACGCCCGCGGGCGTGATCTTGCGGATGATGCTGCTTCCGGCATCGGCCACGTAAACGTTGCCCGCGCGGTCGGCGGCGATGTTGTACGGGAACTCGAACCTTGCCGCCGGCCCGGTTCCATCGACGCTGCCTTCGGCACCCGGGGTCCCGGCGAAAGTCGTGACCATCCCGTCGGGCGTGATCTTGCGGATGGTATTGCCCATGCCCGGCGTGCCCGCGCTCCCGTCGCCCACGTAGATGTTGTCCGCGTCGTCGATGGCGACGCTCAGCGGTGCGCTGAAGCGCGCCGTCTCGCGAGGGCCGTCGGTGCTTCCCCGCACGCCCGCGGTCCCGGCGAAGGTGGTGACCACCCCGGCAGGAGTGATCTTGCGGATGGTGCGGCTGCCGTAGTCGGACACGAAGAGGTTGCCCGCGCTGTCCACGGCAATGCCATTGGGTGAGTCGAAGCGCGCTTCGCACCCCGTGGCATCGACACTACCTCTCAGGCCGGGACACCCGGCAAGCGTGGTCACCATGCCGAGCGGCGTTATCTTGCGGATGGTGTTGTTATTTGCGTCGGTCACATAGACATTGCCCGCACTGTCTGCGGCAATGCCGAACGGAGCGTGGAAGCCAGCCTCCGGCCCGGAGCCGTCGGCGAAACCGCTCACCCTGAGGTCCCCGGCAAGAAGCGCGAGAACCGGCGCGGGCGCGTTCCCGCCTCCGCCCGCACAGGCGGCGAGGAGCAGCGTCGACACCAAGAGGAAGCGCAGCAAAACCTCCGTCGGCTATTCTCTTTGCAATGAAGGCCCCCGCCAAGCTGGTCTGCTTCGAGGCGTACTGGAACGAGAAGCTGTCCCAGACCTCCTCGGTGAAGGGCTTCTTCGAGGCGATGGCGCCGCTCGCGCATCCGCCGCTCACGGTCGCGCACCGCTTCGTCGAGTCCGAGGCCGGGCTCGCGTATTACGCCAAGCGGCCCGACGGGCTGATGTGGCGCAGCAAGGAGTTCTTCGACACGCCGATCTATTACCTCGCGTTCCACGGCCGGCCGGGAGCGGTGCGCTCGCTGCTCGAGCGCATCGAGGCCGACAAGCTGTGCGAGGCGTTCGCGGGCTATGGGGCGGGCGGCTACAAGAACCTGGTCTACTTCGCCTGCTGCAACGTGCTGCGCGGCGAGAAGGGACGCAACTTCGCCCGCGCATTTCTCAAGGCGTCCGGCGTAAAGGCGCTGCTCGGCTACACCACCGCGGTGGGCTGGATGGACAGCCTGGTGTGCGACATGCTGTTCCTGCACCGCTTCTACGGCGATCCGTCGCCTTGGAAGAATTTGCGGCGGATCTTCAACTCCGTGGAGCGGGACTACCCGGCCTCGCGCCGGCTCGGCTACACGCTGGTCGTTCGCGAGCGCTAGTTGATCACCTGGTTCGCGTTGAGCAGGATCGAGCTCGGCACGGTGAGGTTCAAAGAGCGAGCGGTCCCGAGGTTCACCAGCAGCTCGATCTTGGCGGGCTGCTCGATCGGAAGGTCCCCCGGCCTGGCGCCTTTGAGAATCCGGTCCACGTAGTAGGCAGCGCGCCGATACTGCGCATCGAGGTTTGGTCCGTAGGACATCAGCCCGCCAGCCTCGACGAACTCGCGAGTCTCGTAGATCGCGGGGAGGCTTTTTTCGCGGGCGAATTCGACGATGCGCGCGCGCATGCTGAGCGTGAACGGATCGACCAGCAGAAGAAGCCCGTCGGGCAGATTGCGCGAAACCGCCTCGAGCGCCGCCTCCATCTCGCGCGGGTCGCGCACCTCGATCGAGCGCAGGTCCACGCCGAGTGTCGGTGCCGCGCGCTTCGCTTCATTGAATCGCGCGCCCATTCCCTTGTAGGCGGGGTTCCAGATCACGCCGACGGCGCGCGAGCGCCCGGACAGCACTTCTTGGAGGAGCTGAAGGCGCTTCGCACCCAGCTCCGGGGCCATTGTGGAGAGGCCGGTGATGTTCCCGCCTGGTCGTGCCAGGCTCGCCACGATCCCGTCGCCGACCGGATCGGAGCTGACCGGCATGACGATCGGAATGGTCCGCGTCGCGTCGCGGGCGGCGAGTATCGAGGGCGAAGATGCGGCAACCAGGACATCGGGCTTGAGGCGCACGAGCTCTGCCGCAATGGCTGGCATCCGCTCGAGCCTGCCTTCACCCCAACGCACCTCCAGGCGGAGGTTTTTCCCGGGCACGTAGCCCAGATCGCGCATGCCCAGGACGAAAGCCTCGAGACGCGGGTCCGTGTTGTTCTGGGGCACCACGGGGGTCATGTAAGCGACGAACGGAATCTTCGCCGGCTGCGCCAGCGAGCGGAGCGGCTGCGCGAGCACACCCGCCCCGAAGGCGATCAGCAGCTGCCGGCGCGTGCTCATGCAGCGATGCTACACAACGCGCGTAGACTTTGGGCGCGAGCAGGAGGGGAATAGTGCCAATGCGCGTACGGCGCGTCATCACCGATCACGACTCCAGCGGCCGCGCCATCGTCTCGGCGGACGAAGTGTGCAAAGGCGTCTCGGCGCGGCCGGGCCACGAGCGCTGCGACCTGTGGAAAGCGCCCGACGGCACTGTGTTCAGGCTGGTGGAATACCAGCCCGGCGTCGCGCCGCGCAATCACCGCACCGAGACCGTCGACTACGCGATCGTGCTCTCGGGTGAGATCGAGATGGATCTCGACGGCACCGTGGTGCGCCTGCGCCAGGGCGACGCGCTGGTCCAGCGCAACACGATCCACAACTGGGTGAACCGCGGCACCCAGCCCTGTGTCATCGCGTTCGTGCTGGTGCCTGCCAAGGGCGGCCGCGGTGCGGTGGGCTAGCGTCCTCCTGGCGTGGATCGTCGCCGGTGCGGCGATCGCGCAATCCGACTACCCGGCGCGCGCCGTGCGCATCGTCGTGCCCTCGCTGCCCGGCGGCGGTACCGACATCGTGGCGCGCGTGCTCGGCCAGCAGTTCTCCGCCGTGTTCGGCCAGCCGTTCGTGGTCGACAACAAGCCCGGCGCCGGCAACATGATCGGCATCGAGGCGGTGGCGCGCGCCGCGCCCGACGGCTACACGCTGCTGATGGTGCCCTCGACGCTGGCGCTGAATTCCGTGCTCTACAAGAAGGTGCCGTACCACCCGGTGCGCGACTTCGCCCCGATCACGCTCGCCGCCACCGCGCCGCTGGTGCTGATCGTGCATCCGGCGCTGCCGGCGCAATCGCTCGCCGAAT
>Ga0134121_10003917_pt1 | contig 12237 bp, 25 predicted proteins | sample KB301_FD_96463 | JGI IMG/M metagenome (GOLD analysis project Ga0134121, IMG submission 96463) | Terrestrial soil microbial communities without Nitrogen fertilizer from Kellogg Biological Station, Michigan, USA - KB3-0-1 | ecosystem: Environmental > Terrestrial > Soil > Unclassified ...
GCTCCTGGCGCTCCTGGCGCTGCGCGAGGAACCGCAACAGAAACCGGCGCCCCTCCCGGATTCGGGCCTTGCCCGCGCAGCTGCACAGCCCGCCGCCTAGCGCCTGTCCGATCTACCTCATCACCGGGCGGCGCGGCACCGGGAAAACGAGCTGGATCGCCGGCCGCATCCTGGCGCGCGCGCCGCGCCTGTTCGTCTTCGATCACATGGCGCAGCTCGCGGCGAAGACCCCGGGCGCGCACGTCGTCCACGAGCTGCCCGAAGCGATCAGGCTCCTGGCGCGGGCGCCGCGCGGCGGCCTGGCGCGCGTCGTCTATGTGCCGACGCGGGAGATCACCCCGACCCTCTTTGCGCTCGTCTGCCGCGTCCCGTTCGCGGTGCCGGGGCTGTGCCTCGTCATTGACGAGATCGACACCTTCGCCGGCTCCGTGACGCCGCGGCCGCCGGACGAATTCCGGCGCCTCGTGCATTTCTCGCGGCACGTCGGCTGCTCGATCGTCGGCGCGTCCAGGCGGCCGAAGGACGTCTCCCGGCTCTATACCTCGCAGGCGCAGCTTGTGTGCTTCCAGCAATCCGAGCCGGCGGATCTGACCTGGCTGCGATCGATGATCGGCGCCGAGCACGCCGAAGAGGTCGCGCAGCTCCCCGAGCTGCGCTTCCTGGCGTTCGACGTTGCCGGCCGGCTCACCGAGCGCGGCACCATCACCCCCACTTGACGGCGCCAGGCGTTTCCGTGTTGAATCCGCGCACTCGGGCGGTCCCCCTCGCGGGGGGCCGCCCTTTTTTCTTTCGGAGGGTTGAGACATGGAGATCCCGAAGGGCATCAAGGGGTGGGCGATGCTGATCCTCGTGGTCGCGGTGGCGATCGCTGTGATCTGGCGGATCCCGCAGCTCCGCGGCCTCGTCACCGGTTCCTGACAGGGCCCGTCGTCGGACGCTCTCAGACTCGGGCGCTGTGAACCGCCCACGTCTGGGCCCTAAACCGAGGTAGACCGTGGCTCTCTCTCTCAATCGCACCCTTCCCGAAATCGCCTACGGCGGCGCCGCCGGCGCCGTCTCTTCGTTCGACCTCCCCCGCGATCACGTCATGGCGGGTCTGCGCCTGATGCTGAATCTCGGGCTGACGACGGCCGCCACACCGGCCAGCGGCACCGAGCCGGACCAGGGCATCCTGGCGGCGATCCGGCGCCTCGAAATCGTCGCGGACGGCGGCGTGACCGTGTACTCCGTCGATCCGATCTCGCTGTTCATCCTCAACGCGCTCTGGAACGGCGCGCCGGCGCAGCGTGACGACCTGGCGCCGCCGGCCATGAGCTCCAGCTCGCAGTTGCAGGCGTTCCTGCACATGCCTTTTGCGCTGCCGTTCGCGAAGAACGGCAACGTGACGCTCCTGAACGCCGCGGCGCTGAGCTCGTTCCGGCTCAACGTGACGTGGGGCGGCATCTCCGATCTGTTCCAGACGGTCGCCAACACCACGATCGCCACCGCCTCGACGTTCATCACCCCCGAGACGGAGGAGATCGTCGGCCTCGACCCGCGTTCCGTGTTCTCGCTCTTCCGCGTCTCGCAGGTGACAAAGGACGTGACCGCGGCGGCGCCGCGCTTTACCGTCGAGCTCCCCCGCGGCAACGTCATCCGCGGCCTGCTGCTGCGCTCGAAGATCACCACCAACACGGTCCAGGACGAAGTGGACACCATCATCAACCAGGTGGACATCGAGAGCTCCGAGCGCGGCCGCGGGGTGTTCATCCACCGCCGCGAGAAGACGACCGACACCGCCGGCACGGCGCGCAACGGCTACACGCTGCGCAACAGCATGCGGCGCGTCTACGGGCTGAATGACCTCTACACGGTCGAATCGGGACAGCAGGACTTCTCCATGACCGGCTTCTATCCGATCGAGTTCATGGAGAACCAGCGGCTGACCGGCGCCGTGCGGACGCAGGACTTCACGAGCTTCAACGCGGTGCTGGACGTGTCGAACCCCGGCAGCTCGCCGCAGGTGATCGGCACGGTGCTGGAGATCATCCCGGCGGCGGCGCCGCGGGCCGCGTAGGGACGAGCTCTTCGCCCGTCCACCGAGTACGGGCAAAGGGGCCCGCACCCGCCGTCGCTCTTCCGGACGGCGGCGGGCGCGGGCTCGAAGAGGTGACAGGTGATCCTGGGTTATCAGGGATACAGCGGCAACATCGCGCTCGGCACGCCGCCTGGCGGCGGCACCTTCCCGGCGCCCGGGCGCGAATACAGCAATTCCGGCTTCCAGCTCACCATCGAGGACTCGGACGACTCCCCCGCCGGCGGCCGGGCGACCTACGGTCAGGGCGGGGTTCCCGCGGGCCCTGGCACCGGTCCCGGCTGGAACGGCACTCTGCAAGCCCTGGCGCTCGCCGGCGGCACCGCCCTGATCTCCCGCATTCTCGGCCCCCGCAGCGACAGCCGCAGCACCAAGCCTTCGAGCGTTCCACCGACGCCGACGAGCTCCGGGGCAGCGCCATTGCCAGGGTTCGATAACTCGTCGCCGCGCGTGATCGACGAGAACAAAGACGGCCTCGGTTTTCCGAGCCCTGCACCGGCCGGCGGATTCAACCCCTCTCCCCTTCTCCTGGCGGCCGCGGCCGCCGTCGCTCTTCTCGTCTTCGTGCGGAGGTAGCTCATGGGTGCAGAAATTCGTTCGGCTTCGGTCGGTGGCGCGGTGGGCGGCGGCGTCCTGCTCCCCGAAGCGGAGGGGCCCGGCTATACGACCTGGCCGGACACCGTGGCGCGCAGCGTCGAGGCGATCGCCAACGCATGGGCTCGCTCGCGCCAGAACCCCGACGCCGAATCCGACGACGAAGACGACGAGTACCCCGGCTTCCAGACGCCCACGGGCGCGCCGCCTATGCCTGGCGCGGCGCCGGCGATGCCACCGGCTACCGGCTTCGGGGGCTCGGCCTACCTGCTCCTGGCGGCCGTGGCGGGCGTCTTCCTGCTCCCCAAGCTCCTGCGCTGATCAGCTCGTGGCGATCCTTCGGCAGTACAGCTTCCGACTTGGCCCGCCCGTGACCGTCGCGGGGGTCGAGAAGGCGCTGTCCGGGCTGCCGATCGGTGACGGGCTGCTCTTCCATCGCGTCGTGCAGATTCAGGAGGACGGGCACCTAGTCTTCGTCGAGATGCACATCGAAAACCCGGTGACGCTGGAGCGGATCGAGCTGGCGCGCGCGCGCGTCTCGCAGGCGCTGGAGTATGCCTTCATCACCGCGCCGCAACGGACCGGGCTTGACGGTGACGATCCGGACGAGCTGTTCCAGCACGAGCTGGGGAAGATTCAGGCGCCATCGCTCGCGGACCAGGCGGCCGCCGCGCTCGGGAATCTTTCGTCTATCTTACAGGGGGCCGGGCTCCTGGCCGCGGCCGTCGCTGTGATCGTCGTCGTCCTGGCCGTGCGGAGGTGAAAACGTGGAGCTGAACGATCCGGAGCTGGACCCCATCCCCGCCGGCGAGCTCATCACGGACGATGCCGAGCTGCAACCGATCGAGGCGGAGATCAAGCATTTCGGCGCGCCGAAGGGGCCGGCCGTGCAGGCGTTCGAGGCGGCGGCGGCCGGGGCCGCGGAAAGGGGCGAAGACGTGAAACTGATCTGGGTCGTGCTGCCCGTGGCGGCGGCCGGGATGTACATCCTCACCCGCAAGCGCGGCCAGCCGGACCAGCTCCAGCCCACCGGCGCCGGAACCGTCCCCACCACGCCCGGCGCCATCGCCGGCGAGCCGGCACCGCACGCGGAGATCATCACTGCGAGCTGGACGGCGCGCGACCTGGCGGCGCTCGTAAACCGGATCGTGGAGGAAGAGGGCTACAACCGCCCGGAGGTCGTGCACGCGATCATCGCCGTCGAGAGCGGTTGGAACCCGAACGCGGTCAACCGTGCCGATCACGCCCCCGTCGATCAGGTGGACGAGGGCGACAGCGCCGGGTTGATGCAGCTCAAGGTCCGCACCGCGCAGGTCTTCGAGCCGACGGCCGAGACGGTCAAGAGCCTGCTCGATCCGGTGGTGAACGTGCGCGCCGGCGTGCGCTTCCTGGCCACGCTGGAACGGAAGTGGATCGGCACCGAGGGGATCGGCGGGGTCATCCAGATGTACAACCTCGGAGAGACGCGCTATCGCAACGGCGAGCGCAACACCGGCTATCTCGGCCGCGTCCAGGCGAAGATCCAGGCGTACAACCTGAACGGCCGCACGTAGGGGGGCTTCCCGTTGCGGCCCGACCTCCCGCCGTGGCTCTACCCCCCGGCGGATATGCCGCGGTTTCACTTTTCGAGCGGCCCGCTCGCGTTCACCGCCGGCGTTGAGCTCTTCATCGGCCGGATCCGTACGCAGCCCGGCCTCTCGCTGCGCCTGGCCATGTTCGGTATCGGGCCGCCGTTCACCATCTCACCGGACAACCGGCTGCGCCTCGTCGGACCCGGCCTCGGGGATTGGAGCGCGGTGCCGATCGTGGTGGCGCCGAGCTGCGCGTCAGAGATCCCCATCTACCACGTTCTGCCGCACGACACCGAGGCGGAGATTTACTTCACGCGCGCCGCCAGCACCACCAACACGCTGCGTCTTTCGGGGTGGCACTTTCGATGATCCGCTCGTACGTGGACATCCGCACGCAGCAGATCGCCGCCGGCGCGACCGCGCAGCTGCTCACCCTGGCGCCGCGGGATCGCAAGCTCGTGCTTCGGCTGCAGCACCTTTATCTGGCGGGCCTGACGGGCCTCCCCCCTGCGTTGACGTTCCGGCTCTACACCGACATCCCGGGCCTGTCGGAGCTGCACGGCCTGGCCGGCTCGCAGATCCTCACCGGCGCGCTGCCCATCTTCGCGGACCTGCCGGGTGATGCGCGCGGGACGCTCTCCGTTGAAAACCTCACCGGCGCCGCCGCCTTCACGATGGCAGGCCTCAGCGGGTACTACCTCGAAGATGAGTCCGAGGAAGAGCTCATGCGGCCGCGCCTTGAGTCGCCTTCTTTCGTGCGCGCCTCGGCCACGCTCTCGATCAGCACGGCCGGCGACACCGAAATGTTGCGTTTTCAGACGCCGAATTACCGCGGCGGCGTCGTCATCACGGGGATCCATCCGATCCAGAACGCCGCGTTCAACCGGTGCACGATCACCTTCGAGGGGCCCGGCCTTGAGAGTGTCGGCCCCGTCACAGTCACGCTCTGCCGGCCGTACCCCTTTACGCTCTGGCTGCCCCCACTCGGCTCCGTGCGGGTACTCATGCGGCGGGAAACCGGCGGCGCCGTCAACGCGGCGATCGCACTTCACGGCTATGGGCTACCGTAGATTCCTCGCCGGCGGCGCCTTCGTGCTGCTCCCGACCGGGACGCGGGGGCGGGTCTTCGCGCGCCAGGTGTCGAGCCCCGGAAAGATGATCGAGCTGCACGGCTTCGGCGCCGGCTCGCAACAGGCTCCCTCGAATGACTTCCTGTGCGAGCTCATCATCGGCGGCCGGACCCTCATGTCCGAGTCTTTCAATCTCGGGTTTTCGAGCGCCGGGTACTCGCTGCCGTTCATCCGGTTTGAAGCAATGGGCCTGCTCGAATTGTTCGTAACGAATGCCACCGGGACGGACTCAACGATCTCGGCTCATGTGGATGGGTACTATGTGGACCGGCCTGACTTTCGGCGGCAATAGCAACCCCTGGGTGGAGCACCGGCGGCGCCCGTGGCGCTCGCGCGCCTTCATCCGCGCCGGCGCCGTCAACCTCGTCGGCGCGACCGCGGCGGCTCCGAACACCCCGCCGGCGACCGCGGTGATCACCTTCACAACCGACGAGCTGGCCGTTTATCTCGCCTCGATGGTCATGATCGACAATTGGGGCGGCTCCGCAACCATGGAGGTTTACATCCGCTCCCGCGGGGCCATCCTCGAGGAATTCTCCCAGCAGCTCACGCATGACCTGGAGGGCGGCGCCTGGCCGATGCGGCTCGACGTGCTGTGTCCGCCGCACTCTCAGATCGAGCTCTCGGCGCGCAACCTGACCGACAGCGGCAACGATCGGCCGGTGCAGTGGTGGATCTCCGGGTGGTACGAGCTGTCCCGCGGGGCGCGGGTGGCGCCCGATCGCATTCGAGGGGAGGGTCGTGCATGAAATGGAAGAGCCGGAAACTGTGGGTCACCATCGCCGCCGCCGTCGCCGGCGCGCTGTATCCGCCGGTCCTGCCCCTCGTGGCGAAGCTCGCCGCCGTCTACGTTCCCGTTCAGGGGGCGATCGACCTGGCCGAGAAGGTCGGCGCGGCGGTCAGCGCGACCCGGGCCGCCATCATCGAGGCAAAGGCGGCCGCGAGCTGAAATGTTCTCCATGCCTGTGCCCACGCCTGCCGATCTGCTCGTCGCCGCCAACCTCGGCGCCTTCCTGTGGGTGGCGCGGCGCGTCGTCGGGCAGCTCGACGAGCTGATCGGCAGGGTGAACGCGATCGATCGTAGAATTTCCACCGTTGAGGGGAGGATCGACAGATGGCGCAGAGACAGTTACGGGGAGTCATGACGGGGGTCTTCGATCAGGTCGATCCGGGTTACCTGTCCCTTCGCACCATCGAGAACCCCACCGTCGGCGGGCGCACCACGATCGGCGGGCTCACCGTGCAGCCGACGCAGGGGCCGAACAACGATCTTCCCGCGGGCGATCCGCTCATCGGCAGCGTCGGGCGCGTCGCCGGCATCGACACCGAGCCGGTGACGCCGATGTTCACCGAGACGCGCGAGGCGGCACAGCAGGACGTGATCCGCTTCCCGTGGTGGCTTGCCCTGATCCCCCTGGCGCTCGCGGCCTTCTGATGCCGACGATCGGCGGCGGGGGCGGGGGCGACGGCGGCGCCGGCGGCGGGGGCGGCGGCGCGCCAGGCGCCGCGGGCGGGGGCACGGCGACGGCCGCCGGACGCGGCACGAAGCAGATCATCCCCTCCGGCCAGGAACGCCCCGTCGGCCGCGGTGTTGTCACATCGCGCAGCGCCCCCTGCCCCGGATGCACTCCCCTGGCCGACATGGATCCGTGTTTCACGGCCGACTGTGCCGGCGGCAACAGCGGCGACCCCGATGCGTGGGTGAAGTACTTCAAGGGCGGCCGCGGCGCCGGGGGCGGCGGCGGGGGCTGGCCTGGCGAACCGCGCGGCGGATTCGGCGGCATCTTCCACTTCGTGCCGGCGCCGCGCCCCGGCAACCCGCCAGGCGGCGGCGTCGGGCCAGGCGGCGGCGGGAACCCGGGCGGGGGTCAGGACCCCGGGAACCTCGCGGCTCCGGGCCGTGGAATCGGTCAGGGGGGCCTTCCCGGCGGCGGTCGCGTCGGCGGGCCCGGCCTCGATCTGAACAGCTTCCTCGGCGGGCTGCTCGGGCTCCTGGGGACGCTCGGCCTGTTGCCGCCAGGCACCAGCACCGCGCAGCCGGCGCGTGTCTATTCGCCGCTCGATCTGGATCACGGCAGCAACCTTGGAACGTTCGGCCCGTTCTACTACGGTTCGCCCGCGCCGGTCGTGCCGTCGAGCAATCCCCCGCCGGCGCTGCCGCTCCCGGGCCCGGCGCGGCAACGGTACATCCTGAAACGCGTGCCCGGTTCCTTCGAGCTGCCCCTGCTTGAAGACCGCGAGCGCAAGCGGCGCCGCCGGGAGTACACGGCGCCGCCGGTCGCGCGGTCCAATCGCCGCCGGTGAAATGCCAGGCGTGCAACCGCGCCGACGATAGCGTCCGCGGCCGCGAGCTGTGGATGCACGTCGGGCACGTCGAGCTCGGGGTGCGCGCCTCTCTCTGTGACACCTGCGAAAGCACCGCCCCGGACCGGATCAGGAAGGAGCTCTCGTCACCCCTCATCCGGTCGTTAATCACCGTGGCCGGCGCCAGGCTGGGCTTTTCGGGCGCGTCTGGAACACCGCCGGCAGCGAGCTCGCCGGGAGCGGGCCCCTGACCGGGGAACGCTCGCGGGTCTGTTCCGCTTCTACGCAGAACCGGTACAATCGGGCCAGGTGGAGGGCGAACCGATGCGGGTTGCAAGGGTGATCGGCGCCGTTTTCCTGTTCCTCTTTCTCGAAGGCTGCGGCTTCCTTCTCGGGGGCGGGCACGTCGAGACGAATCCGATCACCGGGGCGAAGCGTGTCACCGAAGACGGCGCCCCGGTACACGTCACGCCCGCGCACGATCACCGGTGCCCGGTGTGCGGCGTCACGTGGTCCCATCGCAAAAAGAGCTGCGCGGCGCCGGTGGAGTACCCGTGCAAGGAACACAAGGCGGCCAGGTGAGCGCGCGCCTCGGCACCAAGCAGATCGAGGGCCTGCACCGGTTCTGCTTCGACGTGACGGGGGGCCCTGAATCGGTTACTCCGGAGGGTGTGCGCGTCTGCGCAAACTGCGGCGTGCTTGTCTTCGAGCGCCTGGCCGAGCGGCACCGGCGCATCTGCGAGCCGCGCTCCTACGATCTCGAGCCGCTTTCCCCTACCGAAATCGGCCCGTGAAACGCCCCCGCGCAATGGACCGCAACCAATTCCGGGCGCTGACGCACCAGGCGCGCGACCGGCGCGGGCGCGCAGCTGAGCGCGACCTGTTCCTTTTCCACTTCCTCGGCAAGACCGGCGGGCGCACGTCGGAATGCCTGGCGGTCAAGGTGCGGGACGTGGTGCTGGAGCACTCCCCGCCGTTCGTTCGGATGCCGACGCTGAAACAGAAGAGCAAGGCGGGCACCTGGCGGGACGTGTACATCGAACCGAAGATGACGCGCCGGATCCGCCGTTGGCTGCGCTTCGGGCTCCCCCGTTGTCTCGGCCGGGCGCCGCGGCCGGACGATCCCCTCATCCCCGCCGCCTTTGGCATGTATGAGGCGGGGCACATGACGGCGCGGAACGCGCGGCGCATCTTCGCGCTCTACAAGCGGCGGGCGCAGCTCGAAGGCGTCACGGTCCACAGCCTGCGCCACTACCGCGGAACGCAGCTCTACGATCGAACGAAGGATCTAGCCTTCACCGGAGACCAGCTCGGGCACAGCCGGCTCGAATCGACGCGGGTCTATTTGCACCACTCCCCCGCCCGCGTTGCCGGCTACCTCGAAGACCTCGAAGACGAGCTCGACGGCTAGCGTGCCCGGCGCGGCCACATGCCGCGCGGCCGCTCTTCGATCGTCGGCACCGGCGCATCCTCCGGGAACAGCGCGAGCTGCACGCCGCGCGGCCGCTTCAACATGCGCCCGTCGGATCCGGTGTGCTGAATCACCAGCTGCTTTCCTTCCGCGATGGTGCAGCGGCACACCTTCCCGCCGGCCAGGTTGCGGCCGCAGTCCCCGGGAAGCTTGTGATTGTGTCCGCACGCGCGGCAGGCGTAGCTGCGTGGCGCGTTCATCCGCGCCCCAGCGCACGCATGATGCGCGTGTAGGTCTCGACGCTCCTGGCCTGGCCGGAATCGACCTTCTTCAAAAACTGTTCGACGGCTTCGACCAGGGCGCGCAACTGCTCCGGGTGCCGTTCAAGGTAGCGCAGCGTTTTCCCGCACGCCACAACCTGAATTTTCCTCTTCATGGATCGTCGCTCCGATTCCCGGCGCCATCGACTGCGACCGGATCCCACCACGCGACGACGCACCCCGGGTCCGGGTCCGGGAGGGGCGTAGAGGTTTCCGTCAGACGAATGTCTTCCTGCCAGCGGTCATAGACCGGCCACAGGTCGCCATCCGGGCCGGTGATCCAGCCGCGCACGTCGGCGCGGTACATGTGCACGAGGTAGACAACCGGCGCCGGCTCCGGGCCGCCGCGGCGATCGCGCGTCACGGGATCCCAGAGCAACACCGAAGGCGGCGAGCTGCCGAACCACCACAGCAGCGGCGCCAGGAGCACCGCCAGGCCGGCAGCTCGCCGCCAGGTCACACTCTGCCCGACCCGTTCAGGTTGCGGACTACCTCGCGGTGTCGCCGGACTTCGGCGGCTTCCGCGGACTGAACCTTCCGCGCGAGATCGGGCAGCGCACTTTCGACTTTCAGGCGCTGCCCCTCGCGCGTTTCGATGTACATAGCCCCGGAGGGGAGCTGCACGAGCCGCGCGCCGCACTTGCGGAGGGCGCGATGCAGCACCGTCTCGGGCGACGGCGGCGCCAGGCGCAACGCTTCGAGGATGCGACGGCGCCAGGTCAACACCGGGGCGCCTCCCAAGAGGCGATCTGCGCCGCGTACTGCGCCGCCGCGTCGAGCTCGTCGGGATAGGTCTGGACCAGCTCGTAGGTTGCCTTGCACGCGGCGACGAGCTCGTCAGCCGCGGCACGCTCGGAAACGTGGTCCCCCGCGAGCCTGGCGGCCCGCAGGCGCTCGATCGCCGCGTCTTCGGCCCACACGTTCGCTTGGAGCTGCGCCAGCCTGCTTTCTCTCTCCGTCATCGTTCGTTCCTCCCGAGTGAGAAAAAAACACACCCCCCCCGATTGGCGGGGTGTCCCGCGGCCCGGGATCGAGCCGAGGGGCCCGAAACGCCAGCTTCAACCGTTCCCGCGCGGTTTTTGTGCGGCGGCGCGCTGCGCGCGAAAATCGAACGACGCGCACAACACACCACCCCGCAAAGCCGCGACAGGAGCGCACTTCGGAGCCCGCCTATCCCTCTTGAATCCCGCATTCAGGGTGCCCCGGGGGGGGAAGGGGTTGGCCGGCCGCCGCCGGGTCCACGCTTGCCGGCGGCGCGTCCTGGGAGTGTCCGACAACGCTCCGTGTTTCCACGGGACCGCGCGCGCCGGCAGGACGGGTAAGGGGTCCGGGGGCGCGCCAGCCAGGCGGCGCCGCCGTTCCCCTACTCCGAAGCTCGCCGGTCGCCAGGTGCAGGCGCCGGCTGTGGGAAGCACCGGTCCGTTGTTGTCGGGGGGACCGGAAGTGATTGAAAGCCCGTCAACGTCCGATTGACGCCTCGAAAAAACCGCAACTGACGCGCACAATTTCAATGCGCGGAATTGTGGTCTTGTCTTAAGATGTCTTATCGGACCTTGATGCACGGCAAGGGGCGGTATCCCGTGCAGACGGCGCATGTTCTACCGTCCCGCCCTTGCCGGCCCTGCAAAACGGGCACCCCTACGGCTTGGGGTGCCCGTGGTGGAGGTCGAGTGCTGGGGGGTTGACGCTCGGCGGGTTGTTCGTGTTACTTTTGCCATAGTGTTCCGAAATCGACAGCCCGGACGATAGATCCCGGGTCTCGGAACCGTCAAGAGGGGGGTCCGATACCCCCTGACCGTAGCGGTACGGACCCCCCTCTGACGACACAGGAGATCGGCCGATGGCGGTACCGGGAAACCTCGGGAGTGTCAGGCGGGATCCACGTATCCGCCTGACCGGCCGGCCGTGCGCCATCTGCCGGGAGAACGCGCCGATCGGCCTCATGATCAACCTGCGCGGCTACGTGATGGGCTGCGCGGTCATCTGCAAGGGGTGCTGGGTCCGAATCGGCAACGTCATCGCCTACGGGAACGATGCCGAGCTCAACATCGACGTTCCCCCCGGAGGCGGAAAGGTGATCCACCTTGGCTAAGAAACCGAAAGAGCCGGTCCCGCCGGCGCCGGCGACGCCGCCGGCCGGTGAGAAGGGGAAGACGAGCGCGGCCATCCTCGAAAGCCTGAAGACGATCGAGGGGCAGAACGTGCGGATCCTGAAGGCGCTGGAACCGGGGAAGACGAAGCGCACCCGGCGCAACATGTTCGGTGAAGACGTGGACGAAGAGGAGTAGATGCCGCGCCGCAAGAAGATCTCTCCCCCGCCGTTCACCGAGGATCCGGAGCTCCTTGCCAGGGACGCCGACGTGGCCGGGGTCGGTGCGGACGAAACCCAGCCAGGGAAGCGGCGGCGCGACCGGAAGAGCTCCCGCGCAGGCGACGCGCGAGCGGATTCGCCAGGCCCGGCGATGGGCCCTGGCGCGGTCGCGCCGCCGCCGATCGGCGGCGAGGTCACCTTCCCGATCGAAGCGATCGCCGCCGTTCACGGCGAGCTGTGGAACGCCCTGGCGAAGCGGCTGCGCTCACGCTGGCAGCTCTCCGAGGCGGGCGCGTTCGAGATGGCGAAGAGCGGTGAGATCGTCATGCGGCAGTATCTCGGGCCCTTCCTGGCCGAGCACGCCGCGCTCGCCGCCTACCTGATGACGCAGGCGGCGGCGCTCCTGGCGCTCCTGGCGCTGCGCGAGGAACCGCAACAGAAACCGGCGCCCCTCCCGGATTCGGGCCTTGCCCGCGCAGCTGCACAGCCCGCCGCCTAGCGCCTGTCCGATCTACCTCATCA
>Ga0134121_10003918_pt1 | contig 12237 bp, 10 predicted proteins | sample KB301_FD_96463 | JGI IMG/M metagenome (GOLD analysis project Ga0134121, IMG submission 96463) | Terrestrial soil microbial communities without Nitrogen fertilizer from Kellogg Biological Station, Michigan, USA - KB3-0-1 | ecosystem: Environmental > Terrestrial > Soil > Unclassified ...
TGCTGGCAGCCACTGGCAAGCTGGACGCGCATTTTTCTGCTCTTCACGACGGCGGTCACATTAAATTCTTCAGCGTCAACACGCTCTCGAAACTGATGCGCGCCCATGGCTTTGATGATCTCAGCTTTACGTTCTACGGCCGCGCGCCCTGGCTCTGGAAGAACATGATTTGCCACGCACGCAAATAGATGCTGACCTCGATCACGCCTCTGCTACTCACGTACAACGAAGCGCCAAACATTGCGCGCTCGCTCGGCGCGCTGAGTTGGGCCAAAGACATCGTCGTAGTGGATAGTTTCAGCGACGACAACACAGTCGAGATCGCCAACTCGTTTCCACACGTGCGTGTCTTTCAAAGAGCATTCGATTGCCACCGGAATCAATGGGAGTTTGGCCTGAAAGAAACACGCATCGTAACACCGTGGGTCCTTGCGCTCGACGCTGATTACGTTCTCTCAGATGAGCTCGTCGCTGAGCTTGCCGAGTTAACGCCCAATAATCAAACCGCCGGCTTTCGCGCAAACTTTGTCTACTGTATCAAGGGCAGAAAACTTCGCAGCGGGATCTATCCGCCCGTGACGGTGCTCTATCGTCGTGAGGCAGCAACTTACGTTCAGGACGGACACACGCAGCGAGTTGCGGTTGAGGGCGCGATTGAAGATCTAAATGCGCCGATATTCCACGATGATCGCAAGTCATTCAAGCACTGGTTCGGATCGCAGAAAAAATACACAGAGCTCGAAGCGCAAAAGCTGCGTGCTGCCGATCCCGCGCAGCTTGCACTTCCCGATAGATTAAGACGTTGGCGTTTCGTTGTGCCGCCGGTGATGCTGGTTTATTGCCTGATCGTTCGCGGCGGGATTCTCGACGGTTGGGCCGGTTTTTATTATGCGTTTCAGCGCGCGATGGCGGAGGCGATGCTGAGCCACAGATTACACGGATAGAGAACACGGATTGTACATATTAGGGATTAATGCTTATCACGGGGATGCGGCGGCGGCGATCGTTTGCGATGGTCGATTGATTGCAGCGGCTGAGGAGGAGCGGTTTAATCGTTTTAAGCATTCGGCAGGCTTTCCCGAGCAGGCGATTCAATACTGTTTGCGCGAGGCGGGCATCGGCGTCGAGGATCTGGACCACGTCGGAATTTCGAGAGATCCATCGGCGCACTTACACAAGAAGATCCTGTTTGCAGCGACGCGTGTGGCGACGCTCGCACGCACTCAAATCAAAGATCGACTCGGCAACGCTGCGAAGGTGCGCGATCTCAAGGACGAGCTGGCGCGGGTGTTTGGCGTGCAGAAGAAACAACTGCGCGCGCGGTTTCACAATGTGGAACACCATCGCGCCCATCTCGCCAGTTGTTTCTTCGTCTCGCCTTTTGAACGTGCTGCACTTTTGTCGATCGACGGCTTTGGCGATTTCATCTCGACGATGTGGGCCATCGGCGAGGGAAACTCGATCGACGTGCTGGGCCAGGTTGAATATCCACACTCGACCGGCATCGTCTACACCGCCACGACACAGTTTCTCGGCTTTCCGCATTACGGCGATGAGGGAAAGGTGATGGGACTCGCTCCGTATGGCCAGCCGCGCTTCATCGACGAGTTTCGCGAGATCATTCGCACCGAAGAGAACGGGCGATTCCGTCTGAGCCTCGATTACTTCCGCCATCACGCCGAGGGTGTCGAGATGACGTGGGATCAGGGCTCGCCTGTCATCGGGCGTGTGTACTCAGATGAATTTGCACGACTGTTTGGACCACCGCGCGCGGAAGGCACAGCGCTTACCGATCGCGAACGCGACATCGCCGCGAGTTTGCAACTGCGTCTCGAAGAAGTCGCGTTTCACGTTTTGAACAATCTTCATGAGCGGACCGGATTAACTGATCTGGGCCTTGCGGGCGGTGTGGCTTACAACTCGGTGATGAACGGAAAGATACTCCTGAACACGCCGTTCAAGCGTATCTTCGTTCAGCCCGCGGCCGGTGACAGCGGGACCGCGATCGGTGTTTGTTATCAGATCTACAATGGCGTGCTGAATCGTGAGCGCGGTGAGGTGATGGAGGGAGCATACACCGGTCCGCAGTTTTCGAATGAAGAGTTCTGCGCGGCGCTGCAAAGGAGCGAGTTGGCGGTTGAAAGTTATAGTGATGAGGAGTTGACGAAGCGCGCGGCGCAAGACATCGCAGCGGGTTTGGTTGTAGGCTGGTTTCAGGGACGAATGGAGTTTGGCCCACGCGCGCTTGGCAATCGATCGATCGTCGTGGATCCGCGACGTGCTGAGATGAAAGACATTCTCAACGACCGGATCAAGAAGCGCGAGCCGTTTCGCCCGTTTGCGCCTTCGATTTTGGAAGAGCGCGTCGGCGATTATTTCGAGCAGACGCATCCGGCGCCGACAATGTTGATGGTCTACCAGATCAAAGAAGAGCGGCGCAGTGAGATTCCGGCCGTGACGCACGTTGACGGTTCCGGGCGTTTGCAAACCGTCTCGAGAACAGTTAATGAGTGTTACTACCGGTTGATTTCGGAATTCAATGCGTTGACGGGTGTGCCGGTGATTCTCAACACGTCGTTCAACGAGAACGAGCCGATCGTCTGCACGCCGCAGGAGGCGATCGAGTGTTTTCGGAAGACGAAGATGGACGTGCTGTATCTCGGGAATTTTGCAGTGCGGCGAAAGGAATAGGGGATTTAGATCATGCGAATCTTAGTCACAGGTGGCGCCGGGTTTATCGGATCGCATCTTTGTGAGCGACTCATCAGCGAAGGCAACGAGGTGCTCTGCCTCGACAACTTCTTCACCGGCAGGCGCGAAAACATCTTTCACCTGCTCGATAATCAGCGCTTCGAGTTGCTGCGTCACGACGTCACCGAGCCGATACTCCTCGAAGTCGATCAGATCTATAACCTCGCGTGTCCTGCGTCCCCGGTGCACTACCAGTACAACCCGGTGAAGACTGTGAAGACGAACGTGATGGGCGCCATCAATATGCTTGGCCTCGCGAAGCGTGTCCGCGCGCGCATTCTCCAGGCGTCGACGTCTGAAGTTTACGGCGATCCGTTGGTCCATCCGCAGACGGAGGATTACTGGGGCAACGTCAATCCGATCGGTCTGCGCTCGTGTTATGACGAAGGCAAGCGCATCGCTGAGACGCTGATGACTGACTATCACCGTCAGAACAAGGTCGACATTCGCATCGCGCGGATCTTCAACACATACGGACCACGTATGTTGGAAGACGATGGCCGCGTTGTTTCAAACTTCATTGTTCAGGCGTTGCGAGGTCAGCCATTGACGCTCTACGGCGAAGGGCAACAGACGCGTTCGTTCTGTTACGTCGAAGATCTGATTGAAGGATTGATTCGGTTGATGACCGTCGATGATCTACACCAGCCGGTGAACCTCGGCAATCCGGGTGAGTTCACGATCATGCAGCTCGCAGAAGAAGTGATAAAGGCGTGCGAGTCGAAATCGGGATTTACCTATTTGCCTTTGCCCGCGGACGATCCGCGCCAGCGCAAGCCCGACATCACGCGCGCGCAAACCGCGCTCGGATGGGATCCGACGATTCCGTTGCGTGATGGTTTGAAGCGAACCGTCGAAGACTTTAAGAGAAGAGTTACCGTTTAAATAATCAGAACGGGTGGCCAGGGACTAGAACAAGTCAGGAAGAGGGGCTTGCCCCCGCTGTTGCTTGGATTGGACGGGCGGGGGCAAGCCCCTCTTCCTGACTTGTTCTAATCTGTGGCCGCCCGTTGATTCTTTGAGAATTCTCCTCCTCAACCAGTGTTTCTACCCTGATGTGGTCTCCACGGCACAACACCTCACGGATCTTGCCACTGCTCTCACGGCGCGTGGGCACGATGTAACGATCATCGCAAGCGATCGCGGCTACGACGATCCAACGACGCGCTTCAAACGTCGGGAGATCTGGAACGACGTCGAGATCATTCGCATTCCTTCACTATCATTTGGAAAAAACAATCGCTGGCGTCGCGCATTGAATTTCGCGAGCTTCCTGTTTGTGTGCTCGCTGCGTTTGCTTACGTTGCGACGTTTCGACGTCGTGGTTGCCCTCACGTCACCACCGTTGATCTCGTTTCTCGCCGCGCTGTTTATGAAGCTCAAGGGCGGGAGCTTCTGTTTCTGGGTGATGGATCTGAATCCGGACGAAGCGATCGCAGCCGGATGGCTCGACGAGAGATCGCTGACGAGTCGTGTGTTGCAACGCATGCTGAACTACAGCTTCAAAGCGGCGTCGCGCACGGTCGTGCTCGATCGGTTCATGAAGGAACGTGTAGTGGCGAAGGGCTTCGATCCGGCGCGCATCGCAGTTGTGCCGCCCTGGTCACACGATGATCACGTCCAATTTTCCACGACGGGAAGGGAAGAGTTTCGACAGAGACACGGCCTGGCCGAGAAGTTTGTAGTGATGTACTCGGGCAATCACAGTCCTTGTCATCCCCTCGACACTCTCCTCGAAGCTGCTCGCGCACTCCACAATCGACCGGAGATCATCTTCTGCTTCATCGGCGGCGGCAGCGAGCAGATCAAAGTGCGTGAACTCGCGGCTCATCTGTCAAATGTGAAGTGTTTACCGTATCAACCACTGAACGAGCTTTCGAGTTCTTTATCAGCGGCGGATCTGCATGTGGTCGTGATGGGCGCCGAGTTTGTCGGGATCGTACACCCGTGCAAGGTCTACAACATCATGTCGATCGGTGCGGCGGCACTTTACATTGGTCCAACACCGAGCCACGTGACCGACATTGCGTCGCAGCAGCAGGGAAAGTTTTTCATCACCAATCATGGCGATGTTGATGGCGTGGTCAAAGCCATTCGCGAAGCAATGCAACAACGCGAGCGGCAACCGGTCATCTCTTTCGCTAAACACACACTGTTGCCGCAACTAATCGACGTCATCGAAACCAAACATCCTGTAAATCCTGAAAATCCTGTCATCCTGTCTGATCACGCAATCACCCAGAGGTAATCACGTTGAAAACTTACTTCGCCCTCTTTCTGATCGCGACAATCGCTTCACTAGTCACAACGCCTCTCATCCGCCGGCTCTGCCAAAGGTACAAACTGCTCGACGTACCGCTTGACGGTCGGCGCATTCACCGCACCGCTGTTCCTCGACTCGGCGGCATCGCGCTCTACATCTCGTGCCTGTCAGCGCTCTCGTTGCTGTGGTTCTGGGACAACCTGCTGACCCAAACACTCAGCGGCATGAAATCCGAAATCCTCACGCTGCTCATTCCCGCAACTCTCGTCCTGCTTCTTGGCGCGTATGACGACTTGCGTGGCGCGAATGCAGTCGTGAAGTTTATCGGACTCGGCCTCATCGCAACGCTGTTCTACGCGATGGGTGGTCGCATCGATGCGCTTTCGATTCCGCTCTTCGGATCGTGGCATTTGCCTGCGCTCGTGTCATTCATCGTGACTGTTGTGTGGCTCGTCGGTATCGCGAACGCATTCAATCTCATCGACGGACTGGACGGACTTGCATCCGGAGCGGCGCTCTTTGCTTCACTCGTGATCCTTGGCGTTTCCGTTTCGCAAGACCGGCCGTTGACGATCGTGGTGGCGCTCGTGTTGTGCGGCGCGCTCGCAGGGTTTCTACGTTACAACTTCAATCCCGCATCAATCTTCCTCGGCGATTCCGGATCGCTGTTTACAGGTTTTCTGCTCGCGGCCCTTTCGGTTTTAGGGACTCAGAAGGCAACGACAGCGGTGGCGATCGTCGTGCCGATTCTCGCGTTTGGATTTCCCGTCGTCGATACCACGATGACGATGGGGCGCAGGCTGCTGAGTCGCAAGCCCGTGTTTCAGGGTGATAAAGAACACATTCATCACATGCTGCTCGCGCGCGGCTGGTCGCAGCGTCGAGCGGCGCTCGTCCTCTACGGGGTCTGTTTGCTGTTCGGCTTGCTCGCGCTGATCTTTCCCGCGACCGGATCGAAGCTCCCGGGGTTCATGATGTTCGTGATCTCGGTGGCGGTGATCATTGCGGTGGGCCACCTGCGTTATCACGAAGTTGACGAGCTGCGTGCGGGCGTCAAAAGGACGGTCGGTGATCGACGTTTGCGCGTGGCGAACAACATTCGTGTGCGACGCGCAGCGGTGGCGGTATCGAAGGCGTCGGATCTGGACGAGATGTTTGAAGCAGTGCGGCAGTTGTTGGAGTTCGGAGAGTTCAGTTTCGCGAGTGCGGAGATCAGTCCCCCAGGCCGCCGGCGCGTTTACTGGTCCTGGCCGGATGAGAATGAGCCTTCAGTGGGAGACTGGAGCGTTCGTCTGCCGCTCGTGAAGGATGGCGTGGAGTGGGGGTGCTTGAACTTCTATCGCAGCGTTGAGAGTGAGCCGTTGCTGGTTGATATGAATTATCTCGCGGATCTGTTCAGGCGTGAGTTCACTGATGCGGCAGCACGGATCTTTGCGATCGATGAAGAGCCTGTGGCGGCGTCTGCGATGGCGATGACGGCTGAAAACGCACGATAAGATCTCTCACGCAACGGCGCCACGGCACGGCGTCGCGCCTTTGCGCCGCTGCGTGAGAAATTCTTTTTGGTTACCTTGCTAAACAAAATAGTATTTGGTGCTCTGATACTACTGATCGTTCTCACTCCGATCCCGTACGGCACTGTCGAGCCTTGGTGGAAGGCGGCGTTCGTCTGCGCAGTCTTTGCGATCTGCATACTCGCGCTTATCGAAAGTCTGATCACCGGCAAGATCGAGATTCGCGGCAAATCGGTTCTACTGCCGATGCTCGCACTCTCGGCGCTCGCGTTTCTACAGACACTCTCACTGGGCACGCGCACGGAAGCAAGTCTTTCGGTCTGGAACGCCGTTAGTGCCGATCCATATCAGACACGCTTTTTTACGCTTCAGATGCTCGCGCTGACAGCGTTTCTCGCGTTGCTCTATCGCTATGTGGATACAGAGCGGCGCTTTCGCGTGCTCGTCTACACAGTGCTCGCAATCGCGGTCGCGAGCGCCGTCTTCGGAATACTCCGCCAGAGCACACAACAGCAGACAGGATTTCTTTTGCCGTTACTCAAACAGAATCAGGGGTATGGGCAGTTCGTCAACAAAAACCATTTTGCGTACTTGATGGAGATGGCCTTCGGTCTCGGACTCGGCATCATTCTCGGCGGTGGTGTCAAAAGAGATCGACTGATGGTCTACGTGGCCGTGTTGTTGCCGATCTGGACCTCGCTCGTGCTGGCGAATTCGCGTGGCGGCGTGCTCGCAATGATTGCGCAGATCGTCGTCGCTGTGCTTCTGTTAACGAGCGTTCAGAAGATTGCACAGTCGTTCGCGCTCCGAGCGGTATTGCTTATTGTCCTTGTCGCCGGTGTAGTGTTGGGAACGATTTGGGTGGGCGGCGATCGACTGGCGACGAACTTCGAAAACGCGAGTAGTGAATTAGCGTCCGACACATTGCGGCAGGGAGTTAGTCGAAACGAGATCTGGCGCGCGACGTTTAAGATGTTTGCGGCGCATCCGATCCTCGGCGTCGGTTTGGGTGGTTACTGGATCGGCATTACGGCTTATCATGATGCGTCGGGTTTGATGACGCCGCAGGAAGCACACAATGATTATCTTGAGCTGCTTTCGAGCGGCGGTGTGATCGGGTTTGCGTTGGGTGTTTGGTTTGTCGTAGCTGTCTTTCGCAAGGCGCGTCAAAATCTTTTCGTCGACGTTGGTTACATGCGTGCAGTTAGATTTGGAGCGATACTCGGCATCGTCGGCGTTGCGGCTCACAGTCTCGTGGATTTTGGTCTGCACATCATCGTTAATGCGGTCGTCTTCATGACATTAATAACTATGGCAACAAACAGAACCGAGCGCGGTAGCGCCGGGTCAACTTCAATATGAGGCGCTCTTCAAACATCGCGACCCGGCGCTACCGCGCTCGGTTCTGTGTAGGCGTCGCTCTCATTATCATTTCCGGGCTGCGAACTCTTGCGTTGCAAGACATCGGCGGCACGCTCGCGTTCCAGGGGCAGGACATCATTGGTGGCGCGGCGATCATCTTCAAGCCCCCGAAGCGTGTCAGAGATCTGGCCGGCAACACCGCTGCGATGCTCGCCAGTGCGAGGCGTCCGTCACGCTCGAACCGGCCAACAGAAGTCGCACGCAACAACAGCCGTCCCACACCACAACCAACACCAGTGACTGTTGCAACGACGACTACCGCAGAGAATCGCGCTGAAGCGCTCAAAGAACAAGGCAACACGCACTACGATCGCGGCGACTACCAACAAGCCATCGACGCCTACCAAAACGCAGTCAAGCTCGACGCCACCGACGCCGATGTCTACAACAATCTCGGCGCAGCCTATTTCAATCTCAACCGAGCGGGTGAAGCCGCCGCCGCATTTCAAAAATCAATCTCACTAAAGTCTGATGACGCGGAAGCTTTCAACAACCTCGGCGCGAGCTTGTACAAGGCTGGACGTTATCAGGAAGCAAGTGCGGCGTTTCAGAATGCGGTGCGGCTTACACCAAACGACGCTGACGCGCTGAATAACCTCGGCGCGGTTTATTACGTGCTCGAACAGTATGACCGCGCGCTCGACAGTTTTCAGAAAGCGACCGCTGCGAAGCCCGACTCTGCTGACGCTCACTACAATCTCGGCAACGCTTACTACATGAGCGGCAGGAATCGCGAAGCGCAGACAGCGTATCGCAGAGCGATTGAGTTGAGATCTGATTACGTCGAAGCGAAGACGAACCTTGGCAGTCTTTTGATCTCGTCAGATCCTAACCGCGCAGCCACCGAATTGCAGGAATCGCTGCGACTCCGTCCCAATAATCCAGTCGCTTACAACAACCTCGGCTATGCGTACGTGAAGATCGCCGAGACTCTCGATCGAGCGAATGCGGTGCCGTACCTGCGTCAGGCTGTCGACGCGTACAAGGAAGCGCTGCGGTTGAAGCCGGATTACGTCAAGGCTATGAATAATCTTGGCGCGGCTTACAACAAACTGGGTCAATATCAGGAAGCAGCGGAAGTGCTTCTGCGCGCCACGCGTGCGAAGCCCGATTTCCCCGAGGCGCACTACAACCTCGGCACCGCGCTTTACAGCCGTGGGGATTTCAAAGGCGCTGTCACAGAATTCCAGCAAGCCGTCCGACTCAGGCAGGACTATGCGGATGCGTTCAACAGTCTCGGTACCGCGCTCTACAAAGATCAGCAATTCGACGCTGCTATCGATGCGTACAAGAAAACACTCGCACTCAAGTCTGCGAATGCAGAGACGAACAACAACCTCGGCACGGTTTACTTCCGAACGAAGCGTTACCAGGAAGCGGTGACGAGTTTCAAAGAGGCGGTCAGGATCAAGCCCGACTATGCAGAGGCGCACTTCAATCTCGCGCTAGCCTACGTCGCTTTGAACGATCGAAAATCAGCGTTGGAACAGTACAACCGTCTTAAGAAGTTGGATCCGAAGCTGGCGGATGAGTTCTTTCAGAAGTACATCAAGAAATAGTTTGGGGAAAATCGTTGACCTAAACCCGCAACAACGTTAGACTTGCGCCAACAAGCGGGCGTGTGGTCTATCGCCGAGTGGTTTCTTCGAAGAAGGGATACGTAGATGAACCAAAAAAGACGGTATGGTTCGAGAGTGATTGCGGCGTTACTACTTCTCGCCATCGTCCAGGTTAGTCTTCAAGTCGGACTCGCCGAGCCAAACAACACGACGAATCCAGTCGTGGTCCCGCAACAGGTCGTCGCAAGATTGACGACGCGGAACAATCAGCCAGTTACCGTTAATGGTCTGAGCGCGAACACCGGTGCGTCGATTTTGACGGGCGCGACGATCGAGACAGGCGCCGATCAATCCGCGACGGTGAATCTTGGACCACTCGGCACGCTCGACATCGCCCCGAACACGAAGCTCGTGTTGACCTACGACGATCAGGGTAATGTCAAAGTAGTTTTGGTTTATGGTTGCGCGGTCCTGACGGCCAAGAAGAAGACGAACGGTGAGATTGCTACGGAGCAGGGTACGGCTGCTAAAAATGATCCAGCAGCCGGCGGCGTTCTCAATGTTTGCTTCCCGCAAGGAGCAGCGGCGCCCACGGTTAACACTGGTGTTGCGGCAGGCGGTGCGGCGGCTGGTGGCGGCGGTGGTGGTGGACTCTTCGGACTTGGTACCGCAGCGACTGTTGCGATCTTCGGCGGCATCGGCGCAGCGGCATTGACCCCGCTCTTTTTCCAGGACAATCCCAGCGGCTCGAATCCGTAAACTGACGTTCGACTACGAATTCTAAAGCGTGATCTTCGATAAGAGGATCACGCTTTTCCTTTGGTGCATTTTGTGCCTCTTCGTGGCTTATTAATTCTGGCGATCGGGTTTTGCCTGTTTCTAATTCAGGCCTCAGCGCGGTTCGGCGTTTCGCGAATGTTCGCGCGATATGCAATAACCACGAATTCGATCGAGGGCGCGGATCAATCGGTGCAGTTAACCCCCTCTGATCCGGAAGCACATCGCGCACGTGCAACAATCTTCACTCGCCTGCAAAAGCCTGACGAAGCTGCAACGTCACTCGAAAAAGCTACGGCACTCCGCTATCGCGACGACTATCTCTGGATCGAGCTCGGCAACACACGCGAAGAACTCGGGGACACAGACGGTGCACTTGCTGCATTGGACCAGGCCGTTCGCTGGGCGCCTTACTACGCACACACCCGTTGGCAGCGTGGCAATCTTCTGTTGCGCATGGGGCGAGCAAACGACGCTTTTACTGATCTACGTAGCGCCGCCACTGCCAATCCGCGTTACGCACCAAACCTGATCGATCTAGCCTGGGGCATCTCGCGCAATGATCTAAAAACTACTAAAGCACTGCTCGATATCAAAAACGACAACGAGCGTCTTGCCTTGATCCGCTATCTCGCAAGAAACGGAAAAGGAAAAGAAGTCCTTGACGAGGTCCACCTACTAACTGATCCGCGCTCCATTGAAAACAAAAACGAGCTGGCGCGACTGCTTTTCGATGCAAAGGCTTTCAATGAAGCATTCACACTATTACATCCCGCCGAAGCATTTCATGAACGATTGCTCTTAAACGGCGACTTCGAAGAGCCACTCGTTCTCAACGACTCAGGTTTCGATTGGATCGTCGCTCCACAACAAAAGAACCGCCTCGCAATCGACGTCTCTGAAAAACTGAGCGGTGCAAAGAGTCTACAGATTAATTTAGACGGCTCGTGGACTCCGGGAACTCCATTGCTCTCGCAAACATTCATCGTCTCTCCAAACATGTCTTATCGACTCTCCTTCGCCGTCAAAACAAAAGATCTCGTAACCGGCGGCCCACCAGTGATCGTCGTCAACGATGCTTCCAACAATCAGTTGTTAGGCAAGTCAGAAAACTTTCCCACTGCTACAACTCCCTGGACCAAATTGAGCTTTGATTTCGCCACCCTGCCAACCTCGCAAGCCGCAGTCATTCGCCTCCAAAGAAACAACTGCGACTCGTCTCCGTGCCCGATCTTCGGTACTCTTTGGCTGGATGAGTTCTCAATCGATCAGACTAATCTCGCGTCAAAGAGGTAAGCTCTAGCGCATGGCCGAACAAAGGGCAGCCCCAGCTCCCGAGGGGATCAGTATCTATCGTATGTCTGAACACGATCTGCTCGAGGTGGTCGAGATCGAGGAACAGTCAGGGCTGAGCCGCTGGGGCTGGGCCGCATACTACGCAGAACTGCAGGGCGCTAATCGAGATCTGATGCTCGTCGCGCGACCGGTCGACGCGGCGATCGAGTCAGGTCCGATTGCCGGCTACATCGTTGCGCGTGAGACTGCCGGAGAGCTGCACATAAATAACTTCGCCGTCCGCTCGGGTTTTCGACGTCGCGGCATCGGTACCGCGCTGCTCGAGCGCGTGCTTCAGGAAGCGCGCAATCGCCGGGCAAACGCCGCGTTTTTGGAGGTTCGCAGCGCAAATCTCGCCGCCCAGGCTCTTTATGAAAGAAGCGGTTTTATGGCAATTGCGAGGCGCGCGAATTATTATTCAGACCCGATTGAAGATGCGGTGGTGATGACTCTGAATCTGGGGTGAATTACCCGCTTGATCTGTCTGACCTATTGGGCTACCATTTTTCCCGTGCGACACATTCCGAGAGGGAGGTTCAGCCCTGACCTCCAGACCAATCCTGCCCACTTTCATTCGTCTGAAAGGAGACATGCACGAACATGGACATCGCAACCA
>Ga0134121_10003919_pt1 | contig 12236 bp, 8 predicted proteins | sample KB301_FD_96463 | JGI IMG/M metagenome (GOLD analysis project Ga0134121, IMG submission 96463) | Terrestrial soil microbial communities without Nitrogen fertilizer from Kellogg Biological Station, Michigan, USA - KB3-0-1 | ecosystem: Environmental > Terrestrial > Soil > Unclassified ...
CGCACCAAGGTGCCGGGCGACACGGTCGCGATGTCCGCGGTGATGTGCGTGGCGAGCCGGCTGGCGCGAGGTGCTGCCAGGAGCTCGAACCGATCGACCTGGAACCTGGCCGGCGAGTCGGCGTGCTGGCAGATCGCCACGGTCGGACGCCAGCGCTGCCAGCGTTCGGCCCGCTGGCCCTGATCGAGCGTGGTGCCGAGCAGGCCGATGACGACGATCTTCTTGGGCATATACGAACGGATAAGCTGTTAGCCAAGAGGATAGCATGTCGGCACGCAACTGGCTGATTTCATGCGAATCAACCTCGGCCCTCTCCGTGCACAAGACAGCGGGCATGTTGAACAACGATTCGCCGCTTCCGTACCAGGTTCTCGCGACCGACCATGTTCCGATCAAGGCGTGGACGCATGGCGTTCCGTTCGAGGCCGAGGCCCAGGCCCAGCTGCGCCGCGTGGCGTCGCTGCCGTTCATCCACAAGTGGGTGGCGGTGATGCCCGATGTGCACGCGGGCCTCGGCGCGACCGTGGGTAGCGTGATCGCGTGCAAGAAGGCGGTCATCCCGGCCGCGGTGGGCGTGGATATCGGCTGCGGCATGATGGCGGTCAAGACGTCGCTGCGCGCGGACCAGCTGCCCGATGACTTGAAGCCGCTGCGGCTCGCGATCGAGGCTGCCGTGCCGCACGGCCGCACCGATCACGGTGGTTCGAACGATCGCGGCGCCTGGGGCGACGTGCCGGCGCACCACGCGGCGGCGTGGGCGGAGCTCGAGCCGGGCTATCAGCAGATCCTCGCGCGTCACCAGAGCGCGGGGCTCGCGATGCGCGTGAACCAGCTCGGGACGCTCGGCACGGGAAACCACTTCATCGAGATCTGTCTCGACGAGGCGGGCGCCGTATGGGTGATGCTGCACTCGGGGTCGCGCGGTATCGGCAACCGGATCGGCTCGTACTTCATCGAGCGCGCGAAGGCCGATATGCGGCGCTGGTTCATCAACCTGCCTGACGCCGATCTCGCGTACCTGCCGCAGGGTAGCGAGCTGTTCGACGACTACCTGCATGCGGTCGAGTGGGCGCAGGGGTATGCGCGCAAGAACCGGGAGCTGATGATGCAGAACACGATCGACGCGTTGCGTGGCCTCGGCACGCTGCCGGCCTTCGAGGCGCACCTCGAGGCGGTGAACTGCCACCATAACTACGTCTCGCGCGAGCATCACTACGACGAGAACGTCATCGTGACCCGCAAGGGCGCGGTGCGCGCGCGGCTGGGTGAGCTCGGTATCATCCCGGGCAGCATGGGGGCGAAGTCGTTCATCGTTCGCGGCAAGGGAAACCCGGAGAGCTTCACGAGCTGTAGCCACGGGGCGGGCCGCACGATGAGCCGCACCAAGGCGAAGAAGCTGTTCAGCCTGGCCGACCACGCGGCGGCAACGGCGGGTGTGGAGTGCCGCAAGGACACGGATGTGATCGACGAGACGCCCGGCGCGTACAAGGCAATCGACGACGTGATGGCGGCCCAGGCGAGCCTGGTCGAGATCGTCTATACGTTGAAGCAAGTCGTGTGCGTGAAGGGATGACGACGGTGGCTGACGAGGCAACGATGATCGACGTCCCCGCCCAGTTCGCGGCGCTGCGCCGGTTCCCGATGCACGGCGCGCTGCTGCTGTTCGATCGCGACACCGGCCTCAACGTGCTGTGCGACGGCCCCGAGACGGCGGCGCTGCGGCCGATGGCGCCGCGCGTCGTGCAGTTCGGCATCACCAACCACTGCAACCTCGCGTGCAGCTTCTGCTCGCGCGAGCTCGACGCGGCGAGCGGCTGGACCGCCGACACCGCGTTCGCGATGCTCGCCGGGCTCGCCGAGGCGGGCGTGCTCGAGGTGGCGTTCGGCGGCGGCGAGCCGTGGACGTTCCGCGGCTTCGCGGCGCTGGTCCGGCGGCTCCACGCCGAGACGCCGCTCGCGGTCAATGTGACCACCAACGGGCTCGCGCTCACGCCGGCGCGGCTCGCCGAGATCGCGGGCTCGTACGGCCAGCTGCGGATCTCGCTGTACGACGACAACGACTGGCGCGCCCGGGTCGCGATGTGCGCCGCGGCGGGCGCGCGGTTCGGCGTCAACTACCTCGTCACGCCGGCGCGCCTGCCGGGCCTCGAAGCCACCGTGCTCGAGCTCGCCGCGCTCGGCTGCCGCGACGTGCTGCTGCTCAGCTACAACGGCCGCGACGCCGCGCTCCACCTGTCGGCAGCTGAAGCGGCCGATCTCGCGGCGCGCGTGGGCGTGCTTGGCCGGGCGCTGCCGCGCTGCCGGCTCGCGCTCGACGTCTGCTGGGGCGAGCGGCTCGAGGCGGTGCCGCGGCTGTTCACCAAGGCCGATTGCGGCGCCGGCGCCGAGTTCATCGTCATCACCAGCGATCAGCGCGTGATGCCCTGCAGCTTTCACCACGTCGCGCTGCCGGCGCGCACCGCCGGCGAGGTCATGGCGATCTGGCGCGAGCGCCAGGAGTTGCTGGCCGCGCCGTCGCGGCTGCCGGGCTGCGCGCGGCTCGCCGATTTCGGCCTCGCGCCCATGACCGAGCGCGATCGAACAAGCGCGGGGCGGGGGCCCCGCGCCACCCTGGCGCGAGGGAATCCCGGTGGGATCGCCCTCGGGAGGAAGTCATGAGGATCCGGATCTGGAATGCGTTTGCCAGCAACAACAGCGGCAGCTACGTGATCGTGGGCAGCTTCCCGAGCGAAACGCTGGCAGCCGAGGTCGCGTCCGAGCTGCTCGAGGTCGCCAAGGCCCACTCCGCGTGGCTCGCGAACTACGATCCGGCGCCGGTGCCCCCGTCGCCGCTCGCGCAGTACGCCAAGCGGCACGGCGTCCCCTACGACGACGCCGAACTCGGTGAGGACTGGCCGCAGCATTCGTCGAGCGACCACCCCGATGTGTGGGCGATTGGCCACCAGGTCTTCGTGTACAGCGACTACACCATCACGATGCCGCGCGCGATCGGCCATGTGATGTACAAGCGCGGCGGCCGGGTCGACACCGAGGTCGACCACGCGCACCACCCGCTCGTCGCGGTGTTCGAGGTCTACTTCCCGTGGCGGGACCGCAGTACGATCGACATCCCGGCGCGCGTGCAGGACATCATCGATGCGCTGTGCGCCGATGACGGCGCGCTCACGCGGCTGCGCGTGACCGGCCATGCCCCGGCGTGGCGCGGCGTCGTGGCCGGCAAGCCCGCCGGCTTCGGCGACGGTGATCTGACGATCGGCGCCGTGTTCGACGATCTGTGCGCCGGCTTCATGGGCGTGGCGACCGCCGTCCAGGCAGCCGGCGCCAGCCTCCGCGTGCGCGTCTCCGAGGCCTACGGGGAGGGCGATCCGCTCGCGTTCCTGCGCCCGTGCGTGCCGCCCACGCGTCACGCGCTGGTCGATGTTGTACTCGAGGAGCTCGGCCTCGCGCCGACCAACGTCACCAAGGTCGTCGCCAAGGCGCGCGGCATCGGCTACACGCAGGCGCACGAGATGGTCCAGCACCCGCCGGTCATGATCGTCGAGGGCGTCTCGCTGGCCCGCGCCCAGGAGCTCGCGGACGAGTTGCGGGTCGGCAACGCCGTGGTCAGCCTGCGCGGCGCAACCAAGTAGAGGGCGGACGCTCGCCTAGCGCATGCGAATACCGCATTGAATGCCTCACGCACCGGGCGCGTAGACGCCGTGGAACGTGATCGGTACCTGATGATCGAGCCGGATCTTCGCGACCGGCCTGCCGGGATGTGTCGTCAGCGCTTCGGTCCGACGTCCGGCTCGACAGGCGCCTTGCCGAGCGGGCGGGGCTCGGCAAGCGGCACCGTGAACGAGAAGGTCGCGCCGTGACCGTGTTCGCTCTCGACCCACAGCCGACCATGATGCGCCTCGATGAGCCCGCGCGCGATCGCGAGCCCGAGCCCGGTGCCTTTGTAGCGCGCGTTCGGGCTCCGCCAGTAGCGCTCGAACAAGCGCTTCTGATCGGCGATCGAGATCCCGGGACCGGTGTCGGAAATCGATACCACCACTTCGCGTTCGTTGGCCTTGGCACGCAGCCACACCGAGCCACCCGAGGTCATGCTCTTGAGCGCGTTGCCGAGGAGGTTGGCGATGACTTGCAGGATGCGATCGCGATCGCACTGGATCGGCGGCAGGTCGCGCCGCGACTCTTGGACGAGGGTCACCAGGCGTTTCTTGGCTGTCGCCTCGAAGCTCGCGATGCTCTCGTCGAGGATCCCGGTGACGTCGTTGGGCCTCGCGTTGATCGAGAGCCGGCCAGCCGCAATGCTCGCAAAGTCCAGGAGGTCGCCGAGCATGCGATCCATGTGCCCGGCGGCGGACTCGATCCGTTTGAGCGCGATGAGCTTCGCGCGTGGGCTCGCACGGGCCAGTTCGTCGTCGCCGAGTACCGCCGACGCCAGCATGATCGCCGCAAGTGGTGCCCTCAGATCGTGGGACACGATCGCGAGCGTTTGCTCGCGCAAGGCGACGGCGTGGCGCGCTTGCTCGTAGAGCCGTGCGTGCTCGATCGCGAGCGCGCTGCGGCGAGCCAGTTCCTCCGCGAGCGCGACGTCGCTGGTGCGGTGCTGGTGATCTTCCGTCATGCAGAACGTCAACGCCCCGAGCTGGCGATCGCCCAGCGTGAGTGGGACGATCAATGCGCTCCGGATCCCGAGCCCTCGCGTGACCCTTGCGTCCGCGCCCGAGAGCCATGCCTCCGTCACGACCGGGACCTGCATCGATCGTCCAGTCGCGACAACCTCGGCGACCGGGGTGGCGAACACGGGCGCGCGCGGCTCGGCTCCGATCACCAGATCGAGGTCGTGTTGCACGGTGGAATCCGCATGGACGCAGGCGACGTGTACCAGCTGATCGTCGCTCGAGACGACGTCGATGAAGCAGACGTCGCCGAGCAAGGGTACGCCGAGCCGGGCCGCCGCGATGGCCACGGTCGCCGAGTCGAGGCTCGCGCTCAGCATCACGCCGGCGTCGAGCAGGAAGTGGTCGGCCGCCTGCTCTTGCTTGCGCTCGCTGATGTCGTCGAACGCCAGCATGGCGCCGGTCACCCGGTTGTCCCGCCGGATCTGTGTTGCCGTGTAGCTGGCCGCAAATCGCCGCCGATTGATCGGGACGAACACATGCGCGTCGTTCCGCACCCGGCCGGTCCGGACCGCGACGGCGAGTGGCGATTCGACGGTCGCGCCTTCGGAGGTCTGGACCTGGAGGATGTCCGCGCTCCGCCTGCCGAGCACCTCGCGGTCACGGTACCCGAGCATTGCGGCACCGGCATCGTTGATGAACGTGATCCGGTCATCGAGGTCGACCGCGAGCGTACCTTCGGCGAGGCTCGACGCCATCGCGCTCGTGAACGACAGTTGCTCGCGGACATGTTCCTGTGCGGCTCGTGCGGCGGTGATGTCGAGCGAGACACCCTGAAAGTGCGGTGACTCGCCGCGGGTGCCGACCAGATGAATGCTGGTGCGCAGCCAGCGGATGCTGCCGTCCGCCGCGATACATCGGTGTTCGAAGCGTTTGTTGCCAGGCTCGGCGAGGGCGCGCTCGAAGGTCAGCTGCCATTGTGCGCGATCATCGGGGTGAACGCGCGCGCTCCACCAGTTGGGCTCGTCGAGGCAATGCTGCGGGGGGAATCCGAGCATGTGCGCGACTTGCGCGCTGACGTACGAGATGCGGCGCGTCTCGGCGTCGGCTTCCCACACGAACGCGTGGTCGAGGTGATCGACCAGCGTTTGGTACTTGGCCTGCAAAAGCTGCGCTTTCTGGCGGCTCAGCACGTCGTAGTTCCACGCGCGATTGCGATCGAGCGCGATCGCGAGCTGATTGGTGATCGCACTGATGAACGCGAGATCGCTACGATCGAGGCGCGCGGCGCCTTCGAACTGCAGCGCTCCGAAGATCGTGCCTCTGCCGACGACCAGTGGGAGCACGATGAAGCGCGTGGGATCGCCGTGCGTGTACGCGGTGCGGTCCGGTGCGGGGAGGGTCGTCGCGCCGAGTTCTTCGTGCAGGTCGTCATGCAGATCGCGCGCGCCGAACGATCGTGCTCCAACCAGGTACGCATAGGCGCCGGTGGCGTAGGTCTTTGCCGCTTGCAGTCGCGCCGGGTCGCTGCCTTCAGATGGCCACACGACCACATCGGTGTGGCCGCCGATGGCCGCCTCGATCAGGATCGCGCTCTCGAGCGGCAGCTTGGCCGTGATGACCTTCAGCGCCGCGTCGAGCGTGTTCTCGGCGACATCGAACGCGGCGAACAGCTTGCTGATCTCGTAGAGCTGTTCGAGCCGGCGATTCGCGACAGGTTCGACGGCCGCGCCGATCACGGGGCTGCCTCGGCGGGCATGACACTCACGCCCCCCGGGCCGATCGAGAGGTGATGCGCTCTACGATCATGATCGCTGCCACGGGTCTTCACGACGGTCAGCATCGACAGCAGCTGGCCGCCGGTCTCGCGATACCGCAGCATCAAGAGGTTGTCGGCGACAGGCGACAAGCTGCGCTCGGTCACGATCTCGGTTGCGTACAGCGAGGAGGACTCGAGCGTGAACAGGCTGGTCACGTCGAGCGCCTTGAACCGGGCTGCGAGCTTGTAGAGCACGTGCCTGAGTTCGTCGATGCCGAACCGCTCGTTCATCATATGGGTGATCGCGTCGATCACGACCCGTGACGCCTTGCTGGCGGTCAGCTTGTCGGCGAGCACGGTGAGGAACTCGCCGATCCGGATGTTCTCGCGCGACACGAACAGCACATCGACGAGGCCGCGATCGACGGCATCCTGCAGCGGCAGCCCCAGCGCGGTCGCGGCCGCGATCAGATGCTCCGGCCCTTCTTCGAGGGAGACGTACAGCCCCGCTTCCCCGCGCTCGGCTCCCGCGAGCAGGAACTGGATCGCCATCGTGCTCTTGCCGATGCCCGGGCTGCCCGACACCAGCGTGATGCTGCGCGCGAGCAGCCCGCCGCCGACGAGGCCATCGAGCCCCGGGATTCCCGACGGGACCCGGCGTGTGGCATCGAGCGGGCGCGGCGCCACCGGGAATGGCGGATCGACGCCATAGCGCGGAAACACCGACACGCCGCCGGGCCCGATGTCCATGCTGTGGCGGCCCTTGAGGTGCGCAGAGTCTCGTAGCTTGTAGACTTCGATGTAGCGCTGGCGCTCCAGGCCTTCTTCGATGGAGCGCAACAGGATCACGCCGTCGACCACCGTCTCCTCGACGCCGAACCTGCTGATCTGCGTGGCGCCGTAGGGGATGTCGGTCGGGAACAGCCCCACCGCCTGCGCGTTCTGGACGATGCTGCACAGGTGATAGATCTTCTCGCGGCACACCTGCGGGTCGGCGATCCTGTGGAGGAATACCGAGACCGAGTCGATCACGACACGCCGGGCGCCGAGCGCCTCGATCCGCTGCCGCATCATCAGCAGATCGGCCTCGACCCTGATCTCGGGCTGCGGGATGAAGACGATCTCGATCATGCCGTGTGCGATCTCCCGGTCGAGATCCCAGCCGAGCCCGCGTGCGGCCGCGCGGAGCCGATCCTCGGTCTCCTCGAACGAGAAGAAGATGCCCTTCTCGCCGGCCTCCGCGCCGCGAACCAGGAACTCGAGCGACAGCACGGTCTTGCCGGTGCCCGCAACCCCGGACAGCAGGAGCGATGACCCCCACGGGATCCCGGTGCCGATGATCTCGTCGAGCTTCGAGATCCGCGTCAGGCAGCGATCCACGGGCGCCCGCGACGTCGCCGAGTCGCGCCGGAGCAGCGCGTGGGGGGCGAACATCTCGATGCCGGCTTCCGAGATCTCGAACGGGTGCTCGTCGCGGCTATGGTTCGTGCCGCGCATCTTGATGATCTGGAGGAACCGCTGCTGCTCGCCGAATACCTGGCGCTGCGATAGCACGCAGAGTCCGTCGACGATCGAGAACAACGGGTTAGACTGGTACTCGCTCGGCGCGAACTCGCCGACCAGGAAGGTGGTCGCCTCCCAGGCCATCAGCGTCACGGCGAGGTCGTAGCAGGACGTGCGCAGCTCCTGGCGTGACTTCGCGAGATCGTCGAACACCTTGAAGCTATCGATCACGATGATCGATGGCTTCACGCGGCGCAGGTGCTGGGTGATCAGCGCGGAGGTCTCGGCGGTCCCGGTGGCCTTGCTGATCTCACCGAGGTCGACGAACTCGACCGCGGTCCTCATCTTGTCAGGGTCGAAGAATGAGAACTGCTTGAGGTTTCGTAGGATCTTGGCGGTGGGCTCGGACAGCGTGCCGAAGTAGAGGACGGGGCTCTCGGCGGTCGCGTTGTGGAAGCACAGCTGCTGGGTCAGGATCGTCTTGCCCGAGCCAGGCGCACCGCTGACCGCGATCAGCGAGCTACGCGGGATGCCGCCGTCGAACAGGTCGTCGAGGTTTGGAACGCCGGTCGGAAGCCGGTTTGCCGGGGGCGTCACGACAGCACCTTCGGGGTGACCGCGCGCGACACGTCGTGAGGGTCGGCCGGCGGACTCGCCTCGGGCGGGATCGCCGTGATCTTCCGGAGCGCGGCATGCAGATCTTCGCTGAGGATTTCTGCGGTGAGTCTGCCGATCACCGTGAGGAACTCGATCAACCCGCAGCGCAAGCCCGCAATCAGCTCGGCCCTTGGCGTCGACGCCAAGCGTTCGTGCAGGTGCTGCTTCCATTGCGCGTCGCCGTTCGGGCGCGGGTTGATGGCGGCCAGGAAGCCATACTGGCTGGTCGCCGTGTGAAGCACCCGCTCGGCGATCGCGGTCAACGTCACCGTGCCGAGCGTCGTGACCGCGCAGCTCCACAGCACTTCGAGCGCACCACGGAACAGGCCCACGATCTCGACCGACGAGTCATGGTCGAGCGAGCGCTCGATCCAGGCATCTACCGCGGCACGGTGGCTCGGCTCATCCTGAGTACGATCCATGGGAACCTCGAAGTTCCGACGTGAGCTGCGCCTTCGACCATGTCACCGACGACGGTCGTACGCTACGCTCAGATACCAGGATCCGCTCCAAGCTCTAGTCATGGGCTTGTCCAGACCATCTGTCAACCACCAAGCGATGCTTTGACCGCGCCCCAGACGATGATTGCGGCGTGCCAACTCGTAGATACGTTCGGTACTCGATCGCAAATTGCGAGGAATCGGCGCAGTGAGCGTTTGCGCTCACGCACCGGGCGCATAAACGCCGTGGAACGTGATCGGCACGTGATGATCGAGCCAGATCTTGGCGACTGGCCCGGCGGGGATGCGCGCCGGATCGTAGACCGCGACGAAGGCGCGATCGTGCTCGTGGCACAGCGACAAGAGGAACCCGTCGGCGTGGAGCGGCTCGGTCGCGCGCTGGTTCGCCGGTAGCTCGTGGGCGTCGACGCGGCCGCGTGCGTCGATCGAGCCGATCGCGCCGAGCTGGTCGAACGCCGCGTAGGCGATGGCGTGCTCGCGGCCCTTGTCGTTGGGTGCCACCGTCGGGAACTCGCACTCGCGGTCGGCGAGCTGCTCGGAGCGCAGCGTCTTCTTCGCGAGATCGATCGTGGCGCGGTGGTAGCGGCCGTGCGCCAGCGCCGATTCGTCGCGGCCGCTCGCGTAGCCGCCGATCTCGTAGAACGTGTCGAACGTCGGGTAGCGCACGTAGTCGATGACGAGCTCGCCGCGGCGGGTGAACGCGTTGGCGAAGTGCCACTGGTAGAACGGCTCGGTCGAGAACCGCACGACCTGATCGGGATTGCCGATCGGGATGCAGATCACCTCGGTGCCGAGCTCCGGCTTCCACTTGAACAGATCGCCGAAGGTGCCGAGCTGCAGCAGCATGCGCGGGACATCGACGCGCACCGGCGAGACGAAGAACACGAGGTGGGTCTCGGTCGCGATGAAGTCGTGGAGCATCGTCGCGCCGCCGAGCTCGACGGCGGTGAGGTGGCGCGCGGGGCCTGCATCGGGCAGGGCATAGACATGCAGCTTGGTGACGCGCCCGTACTCGAGGCCGAAATTGTAGATCGTGGCGTACGCGGCGACGCGGTGCGGGTGGGCCGAGAACGCGCCGGTGATCGCGCCGAGATCGGTCTCGCCGAGGAATGACAGATCGCGCGGGGCCAGCTCGGTGGGCTTGCCGCCCTCCATCAGCGCGAACAGCCGGTCCTGCCACATCATCACGCTCGTGTTCGCGGTGTTCTTGCCGCGTCCGCGCAGCATGCTGGCGACGCGACGATGCCACGGCGCCGACAGGCCGTAGAGGATCTTGCCCGCGGCGCGCTCGGCGACGAGCCCGGCGGTCGGCGTGATTCGCGAGGCGCCGCGCGCCTGGCCATCGGCGATCTGGATCGCGGTGACCGCGCCATCGCCTTCGAACGGGTGCGCGTAGCGGCGGCCGAACTGGCCGAACTGACCGGGGCCGTTGCGGTACAGCGTGCCGCGGAGGTTGCCAGGGAGCGTGCCTTCGACGCGCAGCGGCTCGAAGCCGTGCTCGCGGGTCAGGTCTTTCGACCACAGCTCGAGCGTGAGGATATCAGGGGACGGCGATGCGGGGAGCTTGCTGATTGCGACCATGTGAACAGCGTAAACATAAAGGGCTTGACGCACAAGTAAAAATGCTAACAATGTAAACATTGGCGACGAAGAAGGCGTATCACCACGGAAATCTCAGGGCCGCGCTGGTCGCTGCCGCGCTCAAGGAGATCGCGCGGAGCGGGCCGGAGGGGTTCTCGCTGCGCGAGGTTGCGCGCCGCGCCGGGGTCTCGGCGCCCGCTGTGTACCGGCACTTCCAGGACAAGGACGATCTGCTCGCCGCGGTCGCCGGTGAATGCGTCGATCGGCTCGGCGCGGCGATGCTCGACGCGGTGGCACGCGCGCCCGACGATCCGCTCGAGCGGTTTCGCGCGACGGGGATCGCCTACGTGCAGTTCGCGGTCGACCACCCCGAGCACTTCCGCGCGATGTCGGTGCCCGGCTTGTTCGACAAGACGCCGCCGGAGCAGCGCGAGCGGCAGAACGCATGGGCCGAGATGCAGCGCGCGGCGATCACCCGCGCGCAGGAGGCCGGCGAGATCGCCGCGATCCCACTCAACGACATCATGCTCGCGGCCTCGAGCCTGGTCCACGGCGTCGCCCAGCTCATCGTCGAAGGCAAGCTCGGCAAGGTCGATGCGGCCCGCGCCAAGCAGCTCGCGATCGCCGCGACCGCGGTTCTGGGCGCCGGCCTCGCGCCACGCGGCGACGCCTACGAAGATCCGTTGACCGGGATGAAGCTCACGCCCAAGCCGCGAGGCTGACATGCGGGGGCCTGATCCTCATGGTCTCAGGGCGGCTTTCTGGCGGTGGAGCTGAGCTTGTTTGATCAGAGGGCCCGCAGCAGGCGTTCCGCGCTCTTCTGGCCCGAGCGCGCCGAGGCCTCGAGCGTGTAGGGTACCGGCAGCTGGGTCCATCCGCCGGCGATCTGCAGCCGGCGGCCGATCTGGCTCCCCTCGAGCGCAACATAGTCGCGCGAGGAGTCGGGCCGGGGAATCGGGATGGCGACAGGGCGCCTGAACAGGACCACGTTGCGCTGCGGCGGAGCATCGAGCCAGTAGCACGCGGCGCCGAGCTCTTTCTGTGCGGTCTCGTAGAGCGCGCGATACGCGTCGGCGTCGGTCATGGCCTCGAGCGTCTGGCTGAACGCGCCGCTGGCGTAGATGCTGGCAAGATCGGTATCGTTGGCGCGGCCGGGCAAGGGGCCGCAGGCGCCGACGAGCTTGTGGTGGTGGATCATCTGCACCGCGGCGATCGGGTGGGTGCCCGGACCGGCGGGGAACACCAGCCCGTGGCTGGGCGGGATGTCACGCCTGGCGCGGAGCTCGAAGACCCCGTGGATGCTGGCGACCCACTTCTGTGCGCTCAGGATCTGGGTCTGCGCGAAGCTGAGCAGGGGGGCCGCCACCGTGAGGACGTCAGGCGACGAGACGGCCAGCACCACCGCGTCCACCTGCTCGGTCTCGGTGCGGCCATCGGGATAGGCGAGGGTGATGGCGTAGCCCGCACCGCTGCTCGCCACCTGGGTGACCTGGACTCCGCTCGTCACCTTGTGGTCGGGGTTACTCTTGATCTGGTCGACCAGGGCTGACCAGATACGCTGTAGTCCTTTGCCGAAGATCGAGTATGGGGTCGTCGGGCGGGACAGCCAGGACTTGAGGTGCGCGTCCGACATGCCCTCCAGGGGCTGAAGCCAGAGGCTCTCGAACG
>Ga0134121_10003920_pt1 | contig 12232 bp, 10 predicted proteins | sample KB301_FD_96463 | JGI IMG/M metagenome (GOLD analysis project Ga0134121, IMG submission 96463) | Terrestrial soil microbial communities without Nitrogen fertilizer from Kellogg Biological Station, Michigan, USA - KB3-0-1 | ecosystem: Environmental > Terrestrial > Soil > Unclassified ...
CGAAAGCACTCGCCTAGAACTGGTTGACGCGGTCGGCCCAGAGGATTGCTTCGCGATAGATGCCGGCCACGATTCCGTCGCCTACACCAAGGTCCCTGGTCAGCGTGCTCACGCGGGACCAATTCCCGCTCTCGATCGCGAGCGTGAGCTGGAAAATGCGCGTCATGTCGCCTTCCGCACCGAGCAGCGCGTCGTCGATGGCGCGCGACACCTTCACCGTGCGCAGCACCTTCTGAATCGGCACTTCGAGCAGCGCGTCGAACGTCGACACCATTCCGAGCAGAAAGAGCTCGCTGGGTGCGAGGCCGCAGTCGAGCGTCTTGCCGATCACTTCACAGAAGCGCGCGCGCACGAGACCCGTGACGACGAGCTCGGCACCCGGCGCGTCAGCGAGCGACCCCATTGCAATGAGCGAGGCCCACGTGCGAAGCGGCCCGTCACCGAGGAGGCTGACGGCGTGCTTGATGGATTCGACGCGCGTCGGAAGCGCGAAGAAAGCCGAGTTGAGGTAGCGGAGCAGTTTCAGCGTGAGGCCGGGGTCGCGCTGGATCGTATCCTCGACTTCCGTCCGGTTGAGATCGGGCCGGCTCAGCTGCTGGATGAGGGTGAGCGTCGTGAGCTTGCCCGCGGGAATCGCGCGGCTCGCCACCACCTCGCCCTGCATCGCGAAGCGGCCGAGGAAGAGATCGCATCCGGCGTTTCGCGCATCCAGGAATTCCTGGCGGGTCCCGACATTGTCCGCGATGAACCGCATTCCGCGAGGCGCCAGCCGGCGCCGCAACGCCTGATGCTCGGCGCTAATGGACGCTGTTGACAGCACGCGAACGACGTCGACCAGCGGGAGGAGCGACTCGAATTGCTCGTGCGACTGCGGCAGGTCAATCGAGATCGTATACCCCGCCTGCCTGAGACCCCGGCACGCCTCGACGACTTCGGAGTCGATGTCGGTGAGGTCGCGGATCTGGATGACCGTCGTGCCGGGCGGAAGCAGAAGCGCAAAGCCGCGCACCAATGTGTTGCGCGAAACGTCTATCCATGCCGGCTTGCCGCCCGTCAGCTCGTTATTGGCGAAGACGTGCAGGCTATCGCTGATGACGGAGGTGGACGCGCGATCGAGATCGAGCGATCCGCAAAACGCCTCCGGCCCAGAATGAAACAGGAGCTCGTACGCGACGACTTCCTGGGTCCTGTCGTAGATGGGCTGGCGGGCGACGTAACTGTTCACCCCTCAAGTTTCGGACCGCGAACTTGATCGCTTGATGGGCTCAAGTTTTCGCGAATGCAGCCGACAATACGACGAATTGGTCTGCGCTCCTCAGCGGACGATTCGTACGCGAAGGATCCTGTCGAGCAACGGGTATTCCCTGTCCATGAACGCGTTTCCTCCTTCCGCGAGCGGCCCCTGTTTGCCCTGCCGCATCCCGCTGCCCGAGTTTTCGCCGTATCCGGAATACAGACTGTCCACCACGGACATCCCCTCGACGACCGTGCCGAGTACCGTGAAGGGCTCCGCGTCGTTCCGCGAGTTGTCGGCGAGGTTGATGTAGATCTGCGTGTTGCGAGTATTGGGTTGTCCACCGATCATCGCGAACGCGAACGTCCCGCGCTGATTGTGTGACCGCGGCGGGTCGTCCATGATTTGTCGCGTTTTCCAGGCCGCGTTGACTGCGGGATTCCCGCTCAGTCCGAACTGCGCGATGTAGTTCCTGTTCACGCGATGAAACCGGGTGTCGTTGTAGTATCCCAGGCGCGCGAGGTTGTACAACCGGTCCGCGCCAATCGGGCCCCAGTCGCGATGCAGCTCCAGGACAAACACGCCCTTCGATGTCTCGAACCGCAGCCGCGAAACCGGTGGCGCGGCCCTCGTCCATTCCGGGTTTGCGGGGTCGAGCAGAAGCGACGCGTGCGGCCTCGACGTTCTGTTCGCGGCTGAATGGCACGCCGTGACGGCAACTGCTGCAGCGGCGAGCATCCACAAGCCCGCCGACCCTCCAACCCTCCGGCCCTCTGTACATTTCATGCCATGAAGATCCGCGAAGTGATTCCAATCCTCAACGTCAGCAGCGTTCCGGCGAGCATCGAGTGGTTCGAGAAACTCGGATGGAAGCGCGGGTTTACGTGGAACTCCGGCGGTACCATCGAAGGCAACGCGCTGCGCAACGAGCATGGCGACGGGCATTTCGGCAGCGTATGCGTGGACGAGCACAGCATCTTCCTCTGTCGCGACGGCCAGGGCTCGCGAGGGACGATGATGCCGAAATTTCCAGGCGACGACGAGACTGATGGCGTCTGGATGTCGTGGTTTCTCGGGAATCCCGCCGAGGTCGACGAGATGCACGCGCTGGCGATCACGTCCGGCTACACGGTGACCATGCCGCCCACCGACGAGCCGTGGGGCGTGCGCGAATTCCATCTCCGTCATCCCGACGGTCACATGTTCCGCGTCGGCGCGGGAAACCAGGAGGAGTAGCACGTGCGCATCACGGACATGAACTGGATGCAGGTCGAGGAGTATCTGTCCCACGACGATCGGGCGGTGCTCCCGCTCGGCAGCACGGAGCAGCACGGGTATCTCCGGCTGACCGTCGACTGCATTCTGCCCGAGCGCGTTGCGGCGGACGCAGCCGAGCCGCTTGGCGTTCCGGTGTTTCCCGTCGTCGCGTACGGTGTTACGCCCTACTTCCGCGCGTATCCGGGAACGGTCTCGTTGCGCGTGGACACGCACCTCGCGGTGGTGCGCGACATCCTCGACAGCATGGCCCAGAGCGGATTCAAGCGCATCCTGATCGTGAACGGGCACGGCGGCAACAGCGCGGCGCAGTCGTTCGCGCAGGAATGGACCGCGGATCACCCCGGATGCCGCGTGATCTTTCACAACTGGTGGAACGCGCCGCGCACGTGGGAGAAGGTGCAGGAGATCGACCCGGTTGCGTCGCATGCATCATGGATGGAGAACTTCCCGTGGACGCGGCTTCCGGGCGTCGACTTGCCGAAGAAGAAAAAGAAAGCCGCCGATCTCGCGACGGTGCGCATGCTCGACCCCAAGGGTCTCCGCAAGTATCTGGGCGACGGGAATTACGCGGGCGTGTACCAGCGCTCCGACGAAGAAATGCTGGCGCTCTGGGCCGTGGCGGTCGAGGAAACGCGCGCGCTTCTGGACGGCTCGTGGGGCGCTGCGGGCGACGCGAAACGGTGAACATCGATTTCTCCGGCAAGACCGTCATCGTAACCGGCGCCGCGCACGGATTCGGGCGGGCGATCGCGCTCGCGTTCTCGCGGCGTGGTGCGAGCGTGTGGGCGTGTGACATCGCGGAAGACGAGCTCAGGGACACGCAACGTCTCTGTGCGGCAGCCGGCGGCGCGTGCGAGACGCGCGTTGTTGACGTGACCGACAAGAGTGCCGTCGAGGCGCTCGCGGCCAAGGCGTCAGCGATTTCAGGGCAGGTCGACATTCTCGTGAACAACGCCGGCGGCGTGCTCGGACAGGTCGGACGTCCCCTCGAGGAAATCGCGCCGTCCGACTGGCAGCGCATCTTCGACGTCAACGTGACCGGCGCGTTCTACTGCTCGCAGGCGGTGGCGCCGGGAATGAAGACGAGGCGCTGGGGACGCATCGTGAACATTTCCAGCGGCGCCGGACTTGGCGTGAGTCTCACGGGAATCCAGGCCTACGCGTCGGCGAAGGCAGCGCAGATCGGCCTCACGCGCCAGCTCGCGCACGAGCTCGGCCCCTGGGGCATCACGGTGAACAACATCGCGCCCGGGTTCGTGCGCTCCAACCCGACCACCGAGCGCCAATGGGAATCGTACGGCGAGGAGGGGCAGCGCGCGCTCGTCGATCGCATCGCGCTCCGGCGGCTTGGCACGCCCGATGACATCGCGAACGGCGTGCTGTTCTTTGCATCGGAAGAGGCCGGATGGATCACGGGCCAGGTCCTGTCGATCGACGGCGGCAAATGAGCATCGACGCCGTTCTCGCGCATCTCAGCGCGCGACACGAGGAGTATCTCCGCGATCTCATCGAGTTCGCGTCGATCGAGAGTGTGAGCGCAGACCCCGCGCACGCCGGCGACATTCGCGCCGCGGCGGGCTGGGTCGAAAGGAAACTGCGCGCTGCGGGGCCGTTCACGACCCGCGTCATCGAAACGAAGCGCAACCCGGTCGTGTACGCCGAGTGGCTCGGCGCACCGGGCAAGCCGACGGCGCTCGTGTATGGTCACTACGACGTGCAGCCGCCGGATCCGCTCGACAAGTGGATCTCACCGCCGTTCACGCCGACGGTCCGCGACGGATGCCTGTTTGCGCGCGGCGTGTCGGACGACAAGGGACCGCTGACGATCCCGATCCACGTTGCGCAGGCGTTCTTTGCGAACGGTGGCACGCTTCCGGTGAACATCAAGTTCATGATCGAGGGCGAGGAGGAAATCGGCAGCCCGAGCCTCGAGCAGTTCATTTCCGGGAACAAGGAATTGCTCGCGGCCGATTTCGTGCTGAGCGCCGATGGGGCGATGTGGCGCATCAACGAGCCGTCGCTCACTGTGGCGAGCCGGGGTCTCGCGGGCCTCGAGCTCACGCTGACGGCGGCGTCGAAGGATCTGCACTCGGGCCGGCATGGCGGAGCGGTCGCGAATCCGCTCCACGCCATGGCCGAGCTCATTGCGTCGCTGCACGACAGCGATGGTCGTGTTGCCGTTCCCGGTTTTTACGATGCGGTGCGCGACCTCGGTGCGGACGAACGTCGAGCGATCGAAGCGCTGCCGTTCAGCGACGACGCCTATCTCAAGCAGGTCGGCGCGCCGGGCACGTTCGGCGAAAAGGGCTACACGACACTCGAGCGACAGTGGACGCGGCCCACGCTCGACGTGAACGGCATGTGGGGCGGATACGAGGGGCCGGGAAGCAAAACGGTCATCCCGAGCGAAGCGCACGCCAAGATCACGTGCCGGCTCGTGCCCGACCAGGATCCGAACGACATCGCGTCACTCGTTCGCGCGTATCTCGAGTCACACGTGCCGGCCGGGACGCGCATCGCGGTGCAGAGCGGTGATCACGGAGCGCGGCCGTACGCCATGCCGCTCGACCATCCCGCGCTCCGCGCCGCCGGTGAAGCGCTCGCGTGGGTGTATGGTGTTCAGCCGTTAGTGGTGCGCATGGGCGGCACCGTGCCGATCTCCGAGATCTTCAAGCGCGAGATGAACATCGACACGGTGTTTTTCTCGTTCTCGACCGCGGACGAAGACTACCACGCCCCGAACGAGTTCTTCCGTATCAACCGCCTTCACGAAGGTCTACGCGCGTGGGCCAAGTGCTGGGAGCTTCTAGCACTGTGACTACGGGAGCACTGGAACTACGGGAGCACTGGAACCACGGGAGCACTGTAACCACGGCACAACACCCGTAATTCTGTGATTCCCGTTGTCGCAGTGATCCCGTAGTTCTGTGCTATTGCACGCAGCGCGCGTGCGGATCCGACTGCTTGGGCTGGTCGAGCTTCGGACGATGATCGAGGTTCCCGATGCGCACAATGCCATCGCGCACCATCAGCACTACGCGCAGCAGGTCGTCGTAATCGATATACTGCGGCTCGTCCGTGACCTGGTGATAATCGAGGTGCTCACCGCGTGAGAACGCCACGCTGGGGACGCCGTACCGCGCATAGCTGTAGTGATCGGCGCGGCAGTAGTACTGAAGCGGATGACCCGGCACGTCGAACTGGTAGTTGAACACGAACGGCACCTTTTGCTTCGCGTTCACCTCCTCCATGAGATCACCGAATTCATTCGACAGGCGACGGAGCCCGACGACTTCGAGATAGGTCGGGCCGCCCTCGGGAAGATCGTCCTTTGCGCCGCGCCCGATCATGTCCTCGTCGATCTCGGCCACGATCGAATCCATGGGTACCGTCGAGTGATCCGTATACCATGCCGACCCAACGAGCCCGACTTCCTCGGCTGTGTGCGACACAAAGAGGATCGAGCGCGCCGGCCGCTGCGAGACCGGCAGGCTGCCGAAGTATTCCGCGAGCTCGAGAATGGCGACCGTGCCTGAGCCGTCGTCGTCGGCGCCATTGCAGATGGAATCGGCGCGCGCCGGGTGAATCCTGCGCAGCGAGTCGAGAAGGTGCCGGACCTTCACATTGTCGCTGTCGTTGACCGTCCAGGTGCGCGTATCGGCGCCCATGGGCCGGTACACGCGAAGGAACGCGCGCGCCGAGTCGTGGTCGATGGGAGGGCTGCACACGCCGACGTGATCGTTGTGCCCGGTGATCGAGATGTACTGGCCGCGGAGTTTTGGATCGCGCCCCTCGACGATCCCGACAACATTGCGCGCCTGATGCAGCGGACTCTGGGCCTGCGAAGCGCGGCGCGGCGGCAGCGGTACGACCTGAAACCACGTGCCGTTATCGCCGGCGGGCTTGAGTCCAACGCGCTTGAATTCCGCCGCGATGTAATCGGTCACGACCGAGTCCTCGATCGAGCCCGATCTTCGCCCCTTCATGGAGTCGTCAGCGATCCTGAACAGCCGTTCGCGGAGGTCGGCGGCCGTGATGGCGGCCGTGGTCTGTACACGCTGTGCCGGCAGAACCTGAGCGAGCACGAGGAAAGCGAGCGGAACGATTCGGCGAATCATGCCTCGACGTTAGCCACGTCGCCGGAGGCTGAACAGAGGCGGGGATGAGACGAGACGGGCGGATGGGCGGGTGCACCCCGGGGCCAGCCAACCGTTTCAGGGCATAGATTGTCTACCCCTTCGCCGGGCATCACACGAGATCACATCCGTCCACCGGTCTTCACGTGCGCGCTTTCCTGAATCGCCTTCGCGACCGCCTCAACCGCCGAGCTCTCTCGGAGGACCTGCGGCGCGAAATCGCGTTTCACGAGAGCATGCTCGAGCGTGACGCGATCGCGGACGGAGCAGCGCCCGACGCCGCACGCGCCGCCGCGCGACAGCGCTTCGGCAGCGCCACTGCACACCACGAGGAGGCACGCGACATGTGGAGTCTCGGATTGTTCGACGACCTCATGCAGGACATCCGCTATGCCGCGCGCGCCCTCAGGCGCGCACCGGGATTCACGACGGCAATCGTGCTCACCCTTGCGCTCGGGATCGGCGCGAACACGGCACTGTTCAGCGTCGTCAACGCCGTTCTGCTCAAGCCGCTTCCATACGCGGATCCCGAGCGGCTCGTCTCCGTCTGGATGTCGTCCGTTGGCTCGCCGAAGGACCGCAACCCCACGTCGTTCCCGGATCTGACCGACTGGCGCGCGATGAACCCCTCGTTCACCGATATCGGCGGCTACGCGTTCAATCGCTACGAGGTGTCGGGCCCCGAGGGCAACGAATTCGCGCGCGCGATCGTTGGGACGCCCCCGGTCTACACGGTGCTCGGCGCAACGCCCGTGCTCGGAAGACTCCCGGCCCCGGACGATGCGCAACGCGCGGTCGTGACGATCAGCTACCGCATCTGGCGCCAGCGGTACGGCGGCGCGCGCGATGTCATTGGGCGCTCGGTCAAGATCGGTGACGAATCGTATTCCATTATCGGCGTGATGCCGGCGGGATTTCACTTCCCGACGCCGGACATCGATCTCTGGTTACCGATCTATGGAATCGGTCAGTCCGCCGGCAATCCCTGGCTGACGAGCCGGTACCTGCATGGATATCGCGTCGTTGCGCGTCTCAAGCCGGGCGTCGACGTCGCGCGTGCCGAACGCGAGATGAACGACGTGCAGAAACGGCTCGGCGAGACGAATCCCGTCGATGCCGGTTACCTGATTCACATTCAGCGGGTGAGCGATGACGCGCTTGGCGGTGTGCGGCGCCCGCTCTGGCTCCTGTTGGGCGCTGCCGGCATGGTCCTGCTGCTTGCCTGCGTCAATGTCGCGCATCTTCTTCTCGCCCGCGTCACCTCCCGCGCGCGAGAAATCGCCCTTCGGCGCGCATTGGGCGCGGGGCGCCCGCGCATCACGCGACAACTTCTCACGGAAAGTCTGCTGCTGGCGTTTATTGGCGGCGCTGCCGGCGTGGGCGTCGCGGCCATTGCGACGCGCGTGCTCATCGGGCTCAGTCCGGCAGACATTCCGCGCCTCGAAAACGTTTCACTGAACGGAACAGTGCTCGTGTTCGCGCTGGCGACGTCGGCGCTCACCGGTCTCATCTTCGGCGTGGTGCCCGCGGTCATGGCGTGGGACAGCGGACTTCAGTCGACGCTGCGGGAGGAAGGACGCGGCGTTGCTGGTGCGCGGCGGCGTGGACGCGTCCGCGCGGTGCTCACGGCCGCCGAAGTGGCGTTTGCGCTGATGCTCCTCGTCGGCGCCGGCCTCATGGTGAAGAGCTTCGTGCGCCTTCTCGGCGTCGACACGGGCTTTCGCACGGATGGTGTCGCGGCGTTTCACGTGAATTTCTCGCGGCAACGATACCCCACGCCGGCCGACCAGAACGCCGCGGTGGAAAAGATACTGGCCGCACTCCGGGCACTTCCGGGCATCACGACGGCGGGCGCAAGCACGAGTCTGCCGCCCATACGCATGCAGCAGGCGACCGGCTTCTCGATCGAAGGTGATCCCGCGCCGGAACGCGGGCGGGAGCCGAATGCCATTTTCATTCCCGCCACGCCGGGCTACCTGGAGGCGCTGAGTATCGGAATGCGCGGCGACGCGTTCGACGCCACCAATGTCGCCACGTCCGAACCGGTGGTGATCGTGAACCGCGAGCTCGCCACGCGCTACTTCGGCGATCGAGATCCTGTCGGACGCCGTATGGTCGTCGATGGTGTGCTGCGCCGCGTGACGGGCGTCGCGGCGAATGCGCCATATGACGGTATCGGCTCCGCCGCACGACCGACCGTCTACGTGCCGTTCTCGCAGAGCCCCTTCAGCGGAGTGTGGATTACGGTTCGCGGCGCAGGCGACCCGCACGCGCTGCTTCCGGCGATTCGCGCTGCCGTGCAGGGCGCCGATTCTCAGATCATTCCCCGTGATATCAAGACCATGGACGAGCTCGTGGGAGATTCGCTCGTGCGTCCCCGTTTTCAGACGTGGCTCCTTGGCATATTCGGCGCGCTGGCGCTGGTGCTCGCCGCCGTGGGCATCTACGGTGTAGTCGCCTACGGTGTCTCTCAGCGCACGGCGGAAATCGGGATGCGCCTGGCGCTTGGCGCTCAAAAACGCAGCGTCATCGGGCTCGTCGTCGGGCGCGGAATGGTTCCGGTGGCGATCGGCCTGGCGGCCGGCGTCGGCGGCGCACTGCTGATGTCACGGCTCATGGCGGGGCTGCTCTTTTCCGTGCGTCCGAACGACGCCGCAACGTTTGCCGCGGTGACGGTGCTGCTCGCCGTTGTTGCGGCGCTCGCGTCCTATCTTCCGGCGCTGCGTGCGGCAAACGTGGATCCGATCGTCGCGTTGCGCAGCGATTGAGCTCACGTCACTTGATGACCTTGCCGCCCTTGACGACGAGAGACACACGCAGCATCGCCGTCATGTCCGCGAGCGGATTCCCGTTCACGGCGATCACGTCCGCGACTTTGCCCGGGTCGACGGTGCCGACCTGAGGGAGAACGCCGAGCGCGAGCGCGGGCCAGTAGGTTGCGGAGCGGATCGTTTCCATCGGGTCCATTCCGTACGACTTCACCCACGTGATCATCTCGTGCGGTGTGGCGTATCCGTGGAAATTGGCGGGCACGCCGGCGTCCGTGCCGATGAGGAGACGCACGCCGCTCTCGCGCAGCTGCCTGAACTTCATGGCGAGCGTGGAGTGCCGGTTCGGTACGTAGCGGTAGTACGACAGCGTGTCGAGGCGCACGAGTGACTTCTTGATGTCGGTCACGACGTCCGCCGGCAGAAACTGATACCACTCGTCGTCATTCACGAACTCGGCGTGGTCGCGACGGTCGGCGAAGTTCGTCAGCACGTCGATGGTCGGCGTCCAGAACAGCGGCGGCTTGTTGCCCAGCGCGGCGCGCGCGTGCAGGGCTTCGATGATGTCGGGCGGATATTCGGGGGCGGTCGCCATGCCCGTGTGTTCGAAGTCATCGACGCCGGCCGCAAGCCCGCGACGCACTTCGTTCGGACGATGTGCGTGCGCGACCACGGGCAGTCCGCGTTTGTGTGCTTCGTCGACGACGGCCTGGACTTCCTCCATCGTCATCTCGTCCTGGTCGATGAGCTTGATGACGCTCACGCCCCCATCGGCGAGCTTGTCGACTTTCGCGCGCGCGTCGGCGGCGCCGTTCACGCCCCACCGGAAGTATTCGGTGCCCGGATACGGCGCGTGCTGGATGAACGGGCCGGAGGTGTAGATGGTGGCGCCGGCGAGCTCACCGCTGTCGATCCTGCGTTTGACGTTGATGAGGGGTTCGAGCGGGCCGCCGAGGTCGCGCACGCTCGTGATGCCGTGGACGAGTGCCTGGCGTGCCGCGGCGGGAATGATGTCCTTCTCGAGGCGCGAAGGGTATGTCTGATCCCAGTGCGCGTAGTTGCCGTGGCCAACGAGCATGAGGTGGCCGTGTGATTCAAAGAGTCCGGGCAGCACGGTCATGCCGGCGGTGGAGATGACGTATGCGCCGTTCGGAATTGTCACGCTCGACGCGCGTCCCGCGGCTTTGATCTTTCCCTGCTCGATGACGACGACGCTGTTTTCGATTGGTGTGCCGCCGTTACCGTCGATCAGCGTGCCGCCCGAGAGCGCAATGACCGCGCCGGCGGGTGCATCGTGCGACGCGTTCGCGTGCGGCGCGCGTGAGGGTTCGGTGCATGCGATCAGCGCGAGGAGCGTGACAATCAGCGTGTCTTTTGGCTTTGTCATGCACGGGAATTGACTGCTCGTCCCTGCGCTGTCAAGCAAGCGAAGTTGCCGAGGCCTACGCCCCGATGTACGTTTGCGCGCGCATGAAATGCCTCGTTGGGTGCGCGATCGTGACAGGTGTCCTGTTACAGGATGCCAGACCGGCGAGCGAAATCCCTCTGCGGGATATCTCCGTCGGCAGTGCGATCGACGGGACTTTCGGGCTGATCCTTTCCGCACACGAGCTCAGGGACGGCCGCATCCTTGTCAACGACCCGGAGCATCGCCGGTTGATGTTGTGGGACGGCAACCTCCGTCAGCTCACCGTTGTTTCGGACTCCTCGCCCGGCGCGCTCATGCCGTACGGCGACGTTCCGGCGCAAATAATCCCGTACCGGGGTGATTCAATTCTGTTCGTGAATTCGGTTTCGCGAACACTTCTGCTTCTGGACCCCGCGGTAAAATTCGTCCGCGCGGTCGCGCTGCCGCACGCCGCGGATTTTCGATTCGTCGCCAACAGCCGTACGGTCGCTGACGCACAAGGGCGCCTGATTTATCGCGCGTCTTTTCCGCCACCGCACGAATCGTTCGCAAAGCCGGCGGGCACTTACGTCAAGAGGCAACCAGACGCCGCGCCACTCGTGCGCGCCGATTTCGAACGGCGCACCGTCGACACGCTCGACGCATTGCGGATACCCGTCACAGAGTCGGTGAAACAGACTGTTCGGCCTGATGGCAGCAGCTCATACATTGCCACGTTCTATCCATTGGATTGGGCCGACGACTGGGGTGTCACGTCGGACGGCAGCGTTGTGATCGTGCGCGGACAGGAGTATCGGGCCGATTGGATTGACCGCCGCGGCATACGCTCCTCGTCCGCGAAGATGCCGTTTGCGTGGCGACGTATCGGCGACGACGAGAAGCACCGTCTTGCTGACTCGGTTAGAGTCGTGATGCAGGCGATCATGGACACTGTGAGAATGGAGTCTGCGACGCGCCCCCGGCGCGAGCTTCCACTCGGCTCTGTATCCTCAGGACCCATGATCGGCAGCTTCAATCTGCGAGAGGGGACAAGCATCGCACTTCCGCTTGCCGCCGTGATCGTTGCCGCCGAACCATCGGACATGCCGGATTACTACCCGGCCATCCGGGCCGGCGCGGTGAAAACCGACCGCGATGGAGCCACCTGGGTCCTGCCGCAGACTACGGCGCTCGGAGATTCCGACCGAATCATCTACGACGTTGTTAATCGCAACGGCGAATTGTTCGAGCGCGTCAAGATGCCGACGGGGCGAAGCATCGCCGGCTACGGTCCAGGCGGTCAACTGTTTCTGATGTACCGTGACGACGCCAAGCGGTGGCATCTCGAAACAGGGCGTGTCATCCGGTAGAGTCGCCGTCCCGGTGTTGCGTTCAGCGGATCAGGTCGGAAATGACGGCGGTCATGTCG
>Ga0134121_10003924_pt1 | contig 12226 bp, 10 predicted proteins | sample KB301_FD_96463 | JGI IMG/M metagenome (GOLD analysis project Ga0134121, IMG submission 96463) | Terrestrial soil microbial communities without Nitrogen fertilizer from Kellogg Biological Station, Michigan, USA - KB3-0-1 | ecosystem: Environmental > Terrestrial > Soil > Unclassified ...
CACGCGATGCCGGCAGGAATCGAGGGTTCGTGTATATTGGGGAAGTCATGTCGTGGAAATCGAAATGCGGTGCGCTGCTGGTCAGGTCGATGTTGGCTCGGAAAAACGCTTCCACGGTGCCGAGATCCTCCCAGTAGCCATCAAACAGATGACCACAGGCGTGATAGTTTTCAATCGCGGCAGGGATGACCTGATGGCCGAAATCGATCATTTTTGGGTCGGCCAGGAGATCAATCAGTACGCTCCTCTTGAAGAGGTAGATGCCCATGGACGCCAGATACGGTCTCTTCTGCGCTTCTTCCGGTGTGAGCCCGAACATCGCGGTGTCGGTGCGCATCTGGTGCAATGCCGCTCCTTCCGGCTTCTCCCTGAACTCTTCGATCACGCCGTCGGAGCCCATTTTCAGCAATCCCAAAGTTCCGGCCAGTTCCTCGCTTTTGGGGATAACACACACGCTCACATCGGCGCCGGTGCGCCAATGGCTTTCCAGCAGACTCTGATAATTCATGCGATAGAGCTGGTCGCCGGCAAGAATCAGCTGATAGTCGTCGTCCCGTCCGGTGAATCGGTGCAGATGCTGGCGCACGGCGTCGGCCGTGCCCTGAAACCATCCGGCACTATGCATCGTTTGTTCGGCAGCAAGCACTTCGATGTGACCGCCATTGAACGGATCGAATCGATAACCGTTCGTAACGTGCCGGTTCAGCGACGCGGAATTAAATTGCGTCAAAACGAAAATGCGCTTCAGACCGGAATTGAGGCAGTTGCTGATCGGGATGTCGATCAGGCGATATTTGCCTCCCAGTGGAACGGCAGGTTTGGACCGGTCCTGTGTTAACGGGAACAGCCGCTTGCCTGCACCACCCGCGAGAATGATGGAGATGACGTGTGAGGTATCTTCGCGATGTTTCCGAACCATGGCAACGCTCCCAAAAGATTCAACATGATACACTAGCCCCACTCTATGATTGAGGACCTTCTGAAGCCGTTCGGCCTGAATTACTCTCCGGAACTGCTTTTGGACATACTCAAGCCTCTCGGACACATTGTCGTCATCCTGATTGCGGGTCTGCTGACATTGCGCCTTGTGGATTCGGCGCTCAAGCGCATTTGGGCGATCGTTCCGGGCGGAGCACACGCACGTATTGCGCGCGTCGAACAGAGAACCGAGACTCTGCGTCATGTCGTCGGAAGCGTTGGAAAAATCGTCATCTGGAGTGTCGTCCTGCTCATGGTCATTCCTGAGTTTGGAATCAACACCGCACCTCTGCTGACCGGCGCCGGCATCCTCGGACTCGCAGTCGGTTTCGGCACACAGAGTTTGGTGAAGGACGTGATTGCGGGTTTCTTTATTCTGCTGGAAGACCAGTATGGCGTCGGCGATGTCGTAAAAATTGGAGATCAGGACGGAGTCGTCGAACATATGACTCTTCGGATCACCATCCTTCGCAACTTCGAAGGCCATGTCCATGTCATCCCCAACGGATCCGTTTCCGCGATAACCGTGATGACCAGGGATTGGGCGAGAGCCGTCGTGGACGTTACCGTTCCGCATACCGTTGAGATCGGGCGATTGTTTAAAGTGCTGGAAGGCACGGGGAATCGGCTGTTCAGTGCAATGAAGGATCAGGTCCTCGACGAGCCGGAGATCCTCGGCGTCGAAAAGCTATCCGACGAGGGCGTTACCGTTCGAATGGCGGTGAAGACGCTGCCATCGAAACGTGCGATTGTGACCCGGGAGTGGAGGCGATTGATTCGTGAAGTGCTGGATCAAGAGGGAATCGAACTTTCGCAGAAGCACATTCCCTAGTTGTAGGCGCGGTCTATGACCGCGCGCGATCCTTGCTTTCAGAGTGAATCACAAATTCAGGAATGTGCGCGGTCATAGACCGCGCCTACAGCCCTTACCTTCCGGGGCCGGCACCAGCGCCACCCGGGCCGCCTCTGGCCGGCGCTACTGTTGGGGCAGGAAGAGGTGTTAACGCGTCCAGTTCCGCCTTCTTGGAGTTGATGAACGCATCCACGCCATCCAGCGTCGAGTTCTTTGACTTGAACAGCGGATCGAGTATTTCCTTTGCCTGCTTCGACCAGCTTCCGCCGATGGCGAAGGCCTTGGCCATCGCGTCAATGACGATATCGCGCTGGCTTTCGAATGTCTCTTGGTATTGGGTGAGCCTCGGGATGTAGGCGTTCGTGTTCTCGCCCTTTGCCTGGAGCGCCCTCGCTTCGGTATTGAGGGCCTGAAGATTTGTCAGCGTCTGCTGCAATTGAGTGTACATGGCCACGCCATAGCGGTATTGGTTCAATCCGTCTTTCGGATTGGTTTTCAGGTATTCCGCAAGTTCGTTTCCTGCTTCGTGCCATTGGCTCTTTGTGTAGTAGATCAGACCGAGTGTGCCGTGGAGTCTCGCCTGACTGCCTTTCCATTCCTCATCGCTGGTTGTTTCAGGCTTCGCCGCTTTTTGCGCACTCTGGGCATATCCTAACGCCTTGTCCAATGCCGCAGTTTTGGCGGCCGCATCGTTCGGCGGATTATCCGCAAGTGTTCTCGCCATGGTCGAGAGGACGGGGACGTTGTTGGGATTGGCAGCCAGCGCTTTGTCGGCGAATTCGGTCATCTTCGGTAAGTTATTCATACGTCTGGCGCCTTCCATCGCGAGCGTGAACAACAAGGATTTGGTCTTGGCGTCTGCCGCTGCCTGCTCCATCGCGAAAGCATCGCCACGCTTGACGACGTTGGCCCAGTCACTATCCCCATAGTAGAGCGTGATGAGGTCCAGGTCGACTTTCGGACGATGTGAGGAAGTCGGATAGTTTTTCAGGAACGATATCAGCAGGTCCTTCTGCTTCTTCTGATCCCGTTCGTCCTGTATCGACTGATAATCCTTGGTTTCGGCGGCCGTTTGGGCGAAAGCGGGAATGACAATGGCCACGCTCAGCACTGTGGCGAGACCAAAGGAAATCAAATTTCTTGAATGCACACGGACCTCCGTTATTTGCTGTTAAGTTCGGCTTTTCTCTTTGCAATCGCGTCGTCAAGGCCGTTCAACGTGTTGTCATGGGCTGGCATCCAGAGAGAATCCAGCGTGGCTTTAGCTGCTTTTGTAATGGCCGCATCCGGCAGCGCAACTGCGGAGAGCATAATGTCGATGGTCTTGTCGCGCTTATCATCATAGTCCGTCTGAATCGCATCGCGCTTTGCGATGGCGGCATCGCGTTCGGGGCCAGGGGTTCTGTTGTTGTTGATTTCGTCTATGGCCGGCCCGATTAATGCTTGAGCTGCGATCGTAATTTTCGTCAACGAAATTCCATAGCGGTACCAGCTCAGCTGATCCTTGGGATTGATCTTGACCGCCTGTTCGAATTCTGCTGCCGCTTCCGGATACTGCGTCTTCTGCAAATACACGACTCCCACGACACCATGCGCCGGGCCGAGGACCTGCAATTGCCACACTTTATCGTCCACTCCTTCGGGCCTGGTCATCGCCAGAAGTTTTTTGGCAAGTTCCATGGCCCGATTCATCGCTTTGTCCAGCGCCGCGGGATCGGTTGGAAGGTTACTGACTGGAATTGTCGTTGCGACGACAAGAATGGCGTTAAGGTCGTTGGGGCTGATGACCAGAACTTTCTCACCGAACTCGATCATCTTAGCAGCGTCGCCGACCTGGCTCGCGGCGGTCAAACCCTGGGAAGTGATGTAAAGCCCCCCATCTGTTTTTGCCGCAGCTGGTACTTCCTTTTCGTAGCGGGTCGCAATTGTCATCATGTCTTTCCACTTCATGGCATCGGACAGTGCCTTTGCCATGAGCTGAAACGCGCTGTTGCGGTAGATGGACTCCTTGCACTTGGGGTCGTTCACATAATCATCAAACAGTTTCATGTCCGACTGCGCGGCGTAGTATGACCGATACTTCGCATTGCATGCTTCATCTGCGGCCGGCGCGGCGGCGGCTGCTCCTGCGGCCGGCTGTTGACCAAGTACGGGCAGGGAAAACGCCAGGCACAGCAAAGACGAAAGGCCGGCGTAACCTAGTTTCTTCATGTAAAACTGACCTCCTAAGATATCCGATGAACCCGAAGTACCCCGCTTGCCGGGGATTTTAATTGAAGCATGGATTTCATGCAATTCAATCGTAGTACTCCATACCCAGGTGCGTGATCAAGTCCTCGCCGCGCAAGTAGCGAAGCGTATTCTTGAGCTTCATTAACTGGATAAACAAATCGTGTTCCGGGTACAGCCCGGCGGCGTGCATCGGGCTTTTGAAATAGAAACTGAGCCATTCCTGTATGCCCTTCATACCGCAACGCTGGGCGAGATCGAGAGACAGCACCAGGTCCAGCACCAGAGGCGCGGCCAGGATGCTGTCGCGGCACAGGAAATTGATCTTGATCTGCATGGGATAGCCGAGCCAGCCGTAGATATCGATATTATCCCAACCTTCTTTATTGTCGCCGCGCGGCGGGTAGTAGTGGATCATCACCTTGTGGATCAGGTCTCCGTAAAGTTTTGGATACAGTTCCGGCTGCAGGATCTGGTCGAGAACGGAAAGCTTGCTCTCTTCCTTCGTCTTAAACGACTCGGGATCGTCGAGCACCTCGCCGTCGCGGTTGCCCAGAATGTTTGTAGAAAACCAGCCCGCCACTCCCAGCATTCGTGATTTGAGTCCCGGTGCAAGGATGGTCTTCATCAGGGTCTGGCCCGTCTTGTAATCCTTGCCACAGATTGGAACGCCATTATCGATGGCGAGCTGCAGGAGTGCCGGCACGTCCACGGTGAGGTTCGGCGCGCCATTCGCAAAGGGAATGCGCTTCTTGAGGGCCGCATAAGCGTAAATCATGCTGGGCGCGATCGAGGGATCGTTGTCGCGCATCGCCTGTTCAAATGTCGCAAGGGTTGCGTGTGTTGCTTCAGCCTGCATATAAATCTCGGTGCTTCCGCACCACACCATGACGACTCGAGTGAGTTTGTTTTCCGCCTTAAAGCGGTCGATGTCGGCCATCAACTGCTCGGCGAGATCCATCTTGTTCTTGCCTGCTTTGACGTTGGGTCCGTTCAGACGCTTCACATAGTCCTGGCTGAAGACCGCCTTCATGGGTTTGATCTTCTCGATTTCCGGTCGAACGGAATCAAGAATCGTCTTGTCCAGTACCCCCGCATTCAGCGCGCTCTGGTAGCAGTTGTCGTCGTAGATATCCCACCCGCCGAAAACCAGGTCGCCGATACCGGCCAGCGGAACAAAGTCATTGATCATTGGCGTGCGCTTGTCGGTGCGTTTGCCAAGCCGGATGGTTCCCATCTGGGTCAACGAGCCTATCGGCTGGGCAATACCTTTCTTGATGGCTTCAACTCCCGCCATGAACGTCGTGCTGACTGCGCCCATTCCAGGAATAAGCACTCCAAGCTTGCCGGCTGGCGCTTCGATCTTCACCCCATTCTGATTCACACTTCCTCCTAAATTCCATCCTCGCGGGCGGTATCGCCGCGAGCAGTCCAACTGGCGCGAAGATAATCCCGGTTCATTCGAGCGATTACTTCCAGTTTAATCTCCTTCGGACAAACTGCTTCGCACTCGCCAATATTGGTACAGCTGCCGAACATCTCCTCCTTGACTTGAGCCACCATCTTCAGAGCGCGATCGGCGCGTTCCGGCTGGCCTTGCGGCAAGAGTCCCAGATGACTGATTTTGGCGCCGGTAAACAGCGCTGCCGCCGCGTTGGGACATGCGGCGACACAGGCGCCGCAGCCGATGCATGCCGCGGCATCCATGGCCAGATCGGCATTGGTTTTTGGGACGGGAGTGGCATTCCCGTCGGGACCGCTTCCGGTGGGAGCTGTGATGAAACCGCCGCTGGAGATGATGCGGTCGAAAGCGCTGCGGTCCACGATGAGGTCACGCACCACAGGGAACGCCCGGGCACGCCAGGGTTCCAGATACAGAACATCCCCGTCCTTGAATTTCCTCATGTGAAGCTGGCACACCGTAGTTCCACGCTGAGGCCCATGCGCGATGCCATTGATCATGAATCCGCACGAGCCGCAGATTCCTTCGCGGCAATCGTGGTCGAAAGCCACCGGCTCTTCGCCCTTTGCCGTCAGTTCTTCATTTAAAACATCGAGCATTTCCAGAAACGACATGTGTTCCGACGCCGTCACGGAATACCTGGCCATCCGTCCCGGCTGTCCCGCATTCTTCTGCCGCCAGATATGCAGCGTGAGTTTCATCTACTTGTAGCTCCGTTGGCTGGGATGAACGTAATCGAACGTGAGGGGTTCCTTGTTCAAGATTGGCTTCTTATCCGATCCGGCGTATTCCCATGCTGCCGCATAACTGTACTCGTCGTCATTTCGCAGCGCCTCGCCGTCCGGAGTCTGGAACTCTTCACGGAAATGGCCACCGCAGGATTCGTTGCGATGGAGTGCATCCATGCACATGAGTTCTCCGAACTCCAGAAAGTCCGCCACCCGGCCGGCATTTTCCAGCGCCTGGTTCAGTTCTTCGCCGCCACCGAGGACGTTAACGTTCTTCCAGAACTCTTCGCGCAATTCCGGAATACGTGCAATGGCGCGTTTCAAGCCGGATGCGTTGCGCGCCATCCCGCATTCGTCCCACACCAGTTTTCCGAGTTCGCGATGAAAAGATGCGACAGTCCGCTTGCCTTTGGTTTCCAGGAATTGTTTCGTCCGTTTTGCCACTCCAGCTTCCGCTTCACGCACCGCAGGGTGATCGGCGGAGATTTTTTCCAGTTTGGCTGTCGCGAGGTAGTCCCCGATGGTGTAGGGAAGAACGAAGTAACCATCCGCCAGCCCCTGCATCAAGGCGCTGGCTCCGAGCCGGTTGGCGCCGTGATCGGAGAAGTTGGCTTCACCGATCGAATAGAGTCCCGGCACCGTCGTCATGAGGTTGTAATCCACCCAGAGTCCGCCCATGGTGTAGTGGATCGCAGGATAGATACGCATGGGAACCGTATATGGATCTTCACCGGTGATGAGTTCGTACATCTCAAACAGGTTGCTGTACCGCTCCTGGACTCCCTGTTTCCCCAGACGCTTGATGGCATCGGCAAAATCCAGATAGACGCCGAGGCCGGTTCCAACTCCGCGTCCTTCATCGCAGGCGGCTTTGGCAGCCCGTGATGCGACGTCGCGCGGCACCAGATTTCCGAAACTGGGATAGCGCCGTTCGAGATAGTAATCGCGTTCGCTGTCGGGAATCTCATTGGGCGGCCGCTTATCGCCCTTCTTCAATGGGACCCAGATGCGGCCGTCATTGCGGAGCGATTCGCTCATCAATGTCAGCTTCGACTGGTAGTCGCCGCTGACGGGAATGCAGGTGGGATGAATCTGCGTGAAGCAGGGGTTTGCCATCGCGGCGCCACGCTTGTAGGCGCGCCAGATGGCAGTGCAATTCGATCCCTTGGCGTTTGTCGACAGATAGAAGACGTTGCCGTAACCGCCGGTTCCCAGCACGACGGCATCCGCGACATGCGACTCAATCCTGCCCGTCACCAGATTGCGCACCACAACGCCGCGCGCCTTGCCATCAATGACGATCACGTCGAGCATTTCGGTGCGCGGATACATCGCGACCTTGCCCAGCCCAATTTGCCGCTCCAGCGCCTGATAGGCCCCGATCAAGAGCTGCTGTCCCGTCTGTCCGCGGGCATAGAACGTTCGCGAAACCTGAGCACCACCGAACGAACGGTTTGCCAGCGTTCCGCCGTACTCCCGCGCAAAGGGCACACCCTGCGCGACGCACTGGTCGATGATGTTCACGCTGATTTGCGCGAGACGGTAGACGTTGGATTCGCGCGCCCGGAAGTCGCCGCCTTTGACAGTGTCGTAGAAGAGACGAAAAATGCTGTCGCCGTCGTTTTGATAATTCTTCGCGGCGTTGATGCCGCCCTGTGCCGCGATGCTGTGTGCGCGGCGGGGCGAGTCCTGAAAGCAAAAACATTTGACGTTGTAACCGAGTTCGGCAAGCGATGCCGCCGCCGATCCGCCGGCGAGACCGGAACCCACCATAATCACGCTGAATTTCCGCTTGTTGGCCGGATTCACCAGCTTCAGATCGAATTGATACTTTTCCCAGCGCGTTTCAATCGGTCCTGTCGGGCATTTCGATTTCAATTCCATCTCATCTCCTCGGGCGTACTCACAATTTCACAATCCCGGCCAGGACGGCGATTGGAACCGAAATGAATCCGGCAATCAACACCCAGGAAAACACGCCGGCAAATTTCCTGATCCTGGGCGTATATCGAGGGTGGCTGAAACCCAGCGATTGAAACAGACTCCAGATTCCATGGCTCAAGTGCAAGCCCACGAGAATCATCGCGACGATGTACAAGCCGGATGCGATCGGATTGCTGAAGCCCGTTACGACGTTTTGGTAGGCGTGAAGCTCCACGAATTGTGGATGGATCGTCCCCGTCGTCAGGTGCAGCAGGTGGCCGACGACAAATGCTGCAATGACCGGACCGCTCAACATCATGGACTTCGATGCCGTGCTGGCCTGCACATTTCCGGATTTGACGTAACCGACTGGACGCGCCGTACTCTTGACCGCGGTCAATTGGATTGAAGCCCATATATGAAGAAGGACGGAAACCAGAAGCACGGTTCGCACGCCCCACAGCAGTTCCGGAGTGCCGTGAAGGGTCTCGGCGTAATGGTTCATCACGGCCGCGCCCAAAAAGACCTGAAGATTCCCAAGCATATGGGCGATAAGGAAAACGAAGAGGATCAGCCCCGTGACTGCCATAATGGCTTTTTTGCCGATTGTCGAATCGTAAAATCGCGCTATTGCTACGGTGCTCACCGCTTGCCCCCCTTCCTGTGAAAACCAAACTTCTTATTGTAACCAGAACCCGGGCATAACAAAACGGCCTATTATAATGACCCGGATCGCGGAAGGGAGTCTCAATGATGCGTCGTACCAAGATCGTTTGCACGATCGGGCCTGCGTCCGATACCGAAGCGATGATCGAAAAACTCATAATCGCGGGAATGAATGTCGCGCGGCTTAATTTTTCCCACGGTACTCATGAGTACCTGCATACGCTGGTACAACGGATCAAACGCGTTCGCAAGAAGCTGAAAAGGCCCGTGGCCATCCTGCAGGATCTTCAGGGTCCGAAAATCAGGGTCGGCATTATAAAGGGTGGCGCGGTGCAGTTGATGCCAGGTCAGGAATTCATTCTGACTTCCGAACCGATTCAGGGCGATGTCCATTCCGCTTCAGTGTCGTTGAAGACTCTTCCGCATGAAGTGACCAGTGGACATCCGATACTTCTGGCAGACGGCAATATCGAATTGATTGTGGAGCGCGTCTCACCGCCGGAAATTCATTGTCGTGTCGTCGTTGGCGGGATGCTGAGTTCGCACAAGGGCATCAACCTTCCCGGATCCGAGATTCATGTGGATTCGATGACGAAGAAGGATCGAAAGGATGTTCATGTCGGACTGGAATGGGGAGTCGACGCAATCGCCCTGAGCTTCGTCCGCACTGCCGCGGATGTGGAAGCCATGCGGCGGATGATTTCGAGAGAAGGTGGTCACGTGCCGATCATCGCGAAGATCGAGAAACACGAGGCCGTGACCAATATCGACAGCATCGTTGCCGCCTCGGATGCGATCATGGTGGCGCGCGGCGATCTGGGAGTGGAGATCGATCTGGAACGCGTTCCGCTGGTGCAGAAGGCAATTATCCATAAATGCAACATGCTCGGTAAGCCGGTGATCACCGCGACGCAGATGCTCGTGCGCATGGTGGACAATCCGCGGCCCACGCGGGCCGAAGCGACCGATGTGGCAAATGCGGTTCTGGATGGAACCGATGCGGTCATGCTTTCCGAAGAAACAGCGGCGGGTAAGTATCCCGTGGAAGCCGTGATGATGATGGATCGCATCGTTCGTTCCGCCGAGACAAGCCTCGACATTTCCAAGTTCGAGCATCCGCCGGATCTTTCCAGTACGGGAGACTCCATCAGCCGTTCCAGCTACTACATCGCGAAGGAGATTGGAGCCGCCGCCATCGTCATTCCGACATGGTCGGGATCGACGGCAAGTCTGGTGTCCCGCTTTCGGCCGAAGCAGCCGATTCTGGCGACGACTCCGAACGAACAGGCGCTCGACTTCATGGCGCTGGTATGGGGAGTCATACCAATACTCATTCCGGAGTCGGACACCATCGATGATTTGATTCGATTCTCCATCGACGCGGCGCGCAAGGCGGGGCACCTGCATGCCGGACAGCACGTGGTGATCACCGCAGGAGTACCAATGCATGTTGCCGGGAAGACAAACTTCATCCGGGTGGAGAAGGTGGATTGATGACGCCGTTTCATCTGGCGATAAAAGTTCGCGATCTGGCGGATGCGCGAGCGTTCTACGGAGACCTTCTGGGTTGTCCGGAAGGACGCAGCTCGGACGCGTGGGTGGACTTCAACTTTTTCGGTCATCAACTGGTGTGTCATCTTCACAGGGATTCGCCGCTTCGAACCAGAGAAGCGGCGAATGTCGTCGATGACCACGATGTACCCGTTCCACATTTTGGGGTGGTCATGGACTTGCCGAAATGGGAAGAGCTCTCGAGAAAATTGAAGGACGCGAATGTTCACTTCGTGATTGAGCCGTACGTGCGTTTCAAAGGACAACCCGGAGAGCAGGCGACCATGTTTTTTCTGGATCCAAGCGGCAACGCTATCGAGTTCAAGGCATTCCAGGACATCGCAGGACAGTTATTTAAGAAATGATCAAAGGCACTTCGCATGTATTTATTTTTTGACACCGAAACAACCGGGCTGGCCCGGAATTGGAAGGCCCCGATCACGGATCTGGCGAACTGGCCGCGCATTGTGCAATTGGGCTGGGTCGAATGCGAAGATGCGGGTGTGATCGTCGCCGAAGCGGAATGGATCATCAAGCCCGATGGTTTTGTGATTCCTCCTGAGGCCTCCCGCATTCACGGCATCACCATGGAACGGGCCATGGATATCGGTGTGCCGTTGGTCCAGGCACTGACGGCATTTCTGGCTGCCGCGGCGTCACGCTCCGTGGGTGTCGCCCACAATTTGAAGTTTGATGAGAGCGTTCTAGGCGCTGAATTGATTCGTGCCGGACTGGCAAATCCGTTTGGGAGGATGAAGCGGTTCTGCACCATGCAGTCCTCGACAGACTATTGCCAGATTCCCGGGCGATACGGGTTCAAATATCCAACTCTGAACGAACTGCATCAACATCTATTTAAAGCGCCCCCTGCGGCCGCTCACTCTGCGGTAGGAGATTCCCGCGCATGCGCCCGCTGTTTTTTTGAATTGAAGCAGCGAAACATCATCGATTGAGCCCTATTCTGACGAAAACTTCAGAAATTCTTCAAAAGCGGTCACCGAAGGTGTAGGACTATAATGCGTTTCCGACTTGTCATACGTTAATGTTCTTAATTGCAGAAAGGGATCATCATGCGAAAGTGTTTCTTGTTTGCCCTCGCGGGCACTCTGCTGTTTCTCGCCGCCGGTTGTAAGTCTCCCGAAGCGGTTCCGACACAAACCGCGGCAGCGACGCCGGATTCCGAACCGTTGTACCGGCCATCCGCCACAATTAAGGACATCATGGATTCCGAAGTAGATCCCAGCGCGGACTACATGTGGGATGCGGTGGCGACGATCATCTCCGAAAAGGGAATCGAAGAGAGACAGCCAAGAACGCCCAAAGAATGGCAGGAAATCCGGAGAAAGGCCGTGACATTGGTTGAGGCCACCAACCTTCTGGTCATGCCGGGCCGAATGGTCGCACGCCCCGGAGAAAAATCCGAGAACCCCGGTATTGAGCTTTCGCCCGAAGAGATCAATGCGGTTCTGGAAAAGGATCGGCCAACATTTATTAAGCATGCGCACACACTGAATGACGCGGGCCTGAAGATGTTGGCCGCGATTGACAAGAAAGACATCATGGGTATTTCAGACGCCGGCGCCGAACTGGACGAGGCTTGTGAAAGCTGCCATTTGATTTACTGGTACCCGAATCAAGGCAAGGACAAGGTCGGAGGGGCGCCAAGCCTGAAGAAATAAGACAGGGTGAGGGGTAAGGAAATTCTCTTTACCCCTCACCTGGTCCTTCGGACCATCCTCTCCCTTTGTGAGAGGAAACCCGCCCAAACGAGTCCCACCCGACGAATCAGGATGCTCCTGAGGGAGGCACAACAAATGAAGATACGGATTGTTTTCC
>Ga0134121_10003925_pt1 | contig 12226 bp, 12 predicted proteins | sample KB301_FD_96463 | JGI IMG/M metagenome (GOLD analysis project Ga0134121, IMG submission 96463) | Terrestrial soil microbial communities without Nitrogen fertilizer from Kellogg Biological Station, Michigan, USA - KB3-0-1 | ecosystem: Environmental > Terrestrial > Soil > Unclassified ...
ATCGACCATGCGGTCACGGCCATCAACTTCGAGGGCGGGGGTAATCAGGACGATTACATTCTTGCGGATGGCCTGGATAAAAGGAGTTTCTTCAACCGCGAGGCGATAAGCGAGCTCCATCAACATTTCCGGTGAGCCCGTCTCGGTGGAATGAATCGATCCGGAGGCCCAGTAAAAAGCCTTCCCCTCACCGATCAGCCGCTCAGCTTCTGCATCGGTTATTCCACGCGGGTCAGCCAGCTTGGCGGTGATTGTTTTGTAGCGTTCGAGCTTCGCAATCGAATCCTCGTCGCCCACGGCCACCAGCAACTGCTCCTTGCCTTCTTCGCTCTTTTCAGGCGCTACAAAGGTTCGCACTCGCGCGGTAGTATTCTCCAACTCGTGATAGTAGCGGTACATATCCTTTGTGTAAGTGAGGTGCCCGGGCGCCCCCACCGTATAACCGAGAATCTTGTCGGGCGACGGAACCCTGGCCGAAGCGGGCAAGTGATCCACTAACTCAGTCATGAAGTACGACTGAGTAGTGTTTTCTTTCACCTTGGCGCCGTACTCGGCGTTGTTGGGCGACGCCTCAGTCTTGATGGCTGCCTTTTTATCGAGAGACGACGGCGGATGGGCGGTCTTGGCCTTTTCAGCCTTCTGAGCCAAAACGCCGCCGGAGAATTGCCACAGAGCAAGAAGGGCGGCAACGGACAGCGCAAAGGTGCTAAGCCTACGTAACAGTTTCGCGTTCATGGATGACTCCAGACTGATCAGGTTTCGGGCGGGCGAAGAATACTGCAACTTCAGCGAACTTGCCAGAGTCAAATCGCGGAGAGATCTCCTGGTACGCTCCTGGTATTCGCGTAGTCTCTTCCTGCCGCACCACTCTTTGGGCCGCCTAAAGTCAAAATAATCCGCCCCGCCACGGCTTGATTGACTCAGCGATTTCGCACTACAGTTACTCAGTCAGTCGCATACTTGAACTAATTAAGTGACTAGTGTAAACAGTCAGTTAGATGACTATCTGATTTAGACTATCTGGCGGCTATAGTTCAGTTGGTTAGAACGCCTGACTGTGGCTCAGGAGGTCGTCGGTTCGAACCCGACTAGCCGCCCCATTAATTTGACACGAGAATTGAAGGAAATATCTTAATGCCTGATTCGCAGAAAACAGCGCAGCACGCACAAACCTATGTAGTGGACGCCGAGACTTTTTCGTTTGAAACTCTCGAACAGGAGAACGGTCAGGCGACGGTAATCCGGTTCGGTCTGTCCGACCCGAGATATCATGCCGGAGATGTGCTGCTGGTTTTGTCCGGCACTGACATTCACTTTCATGGGATGATTGGAACGATGGGTGATGGCATGGCCATCGCATCGGACACCCGCGGGTCGCTTTTACCCGCTACCGTACAGTAAGGAATAAGGCAGCGGACGGCACCGCTGGTTTTCGAAAAATGCTTGCCCCTCTTTGTTAGGAGGTCACCATGAAGCGCATCTTATTCATCGCGATTCTTGGTCTCTTGGTTTGCGCACCAAATACCTCTGCGCAACAATCCGGAAAAAAGCATGTCAAGCGAGGCGTCGAGCTTTTTAGCAAAGGCGACATTGTCGGCGCCATCGTAGAATATGATCGCGCGCTGACGATTGAGCCAAAGCTGGCGGACGCTTATCTGAACCGCGGTAAGGCCAAACGCGCCGGGGGTGATCTGGATGGCGCGATTGCCGATTATGAGATCGTCTGCGACTTGGCGCCCCTGTTGGCAGTGAATAACCACGAGATCACCGAGGCCTATCTGAATCGTGGCTACATACGGTCCAATCGTCTGGATCTTGATGGCGCTCTAACTGATTTTGATCGCGCAATTACGCTCAGTCCCAATGACGCCGAGGCTTACTTCAAACGTGGCCGGGCGTTTTTGATCGAGGGCAACGCGAAATTTGCGATTGCAGATTTTGATAAGAGCATTTCGCTTGACGATCGTAATCCGCTCGTTTATGCCGAACGCGGCCTGGCCCACCAGAGCCAGGGCCAGGCGGGCGAAGCCCAGAAGGATTTCGAACGCGGACTTAAGCTAAACAATGATCTGCGATTGATGCTGGATCTGCATTTGTTGGACTTGCAGATGCAGATAAAAGAAATGAGGCGCAGACAAGCGGCTATTCAAAGAAACATCGCCCGGCTTACTTTGGAAAGCCTGACGGATGCCGAACTTCCGCGTCCCGCTCCATCAGCGGTTTGATCTCGAGGCGATGAAACCCTTTTTCCGGGTGAGTCGATAGGTACGTCAAAGCAATCTGCATCGAAACCGAGGCGTCGATCTCTTTGATAAAGGGATCAAAGCTCACGGGCGCTCCGGTACCCTCGAAGAAGGCGCGCCCACCTGTCTCTTTTGAAAGTCTTTCCAGGCAACTCTGTCCGTTAAGTCCCAAAGCTGCTCCCGTAGATGCGGCCGACGGTGCATAAATCGAATAGATCGCTACGCTACGACGCTGAGCTTCATTAATCGCCCGCTGTAGATCAAAACTTTGTCCGGGCGAGGAGCTATCGATTCCGCGCGAGGTATCGACTCCGTCGGAAACTACAACAATCGTGCGGCGCCCCAACGGCTGTGAATCAAAGCGCTTCAGAGCTTCAATAATCTCGACATATGGATTAAATGGACTGGCGCTGGCCAGTCCCATCGTTGGCCGCAGGCCCGCAGCCGCCTTCTCGAGATCTAAAGTGAACTTGCGTCGCACGTCGAGAGTGCCGGTCCGAATATACCCGACCATGACTCGCGACCCAGGAGGCAAACCTCGCACAAAGTTGGCAATCCCCTTCGCCTCAGTTGAGACCGAGGAAACCAGGTCATCCTGTAACAGGATCGCCAGTGTAATCGGATTTTCTGAGGGCTTGCGTATCGAAAGAGTAGTCTGCACGTCGCCATCTTCCTTGACTATGAGATCCACAAACCGCATTTCAACTTCACGTTTCGGCTGGCGAAGCCGGATGGTTACGGGAACGGTGACCGGCTTTGCTCCACCAGTCTTCTTGCCTTCGCGTTGGCCATTCTGACCTTTGACCAGTTGACCAGCCGATAGAAGAGCAAACACCATCGCAGACAGAATCGCTATTGTTTTTCTCGTCTTAATCATCGTGATCCCTTAATCCTAATGGGCCAATCATATTACAAGGCAGGCAGGCAGGGAAGCGTCGTTGGTTCCCAGCGAGCTAGCCTGTCGTTCAGCACCCTAGTATGATTCCCGATACGGGGAATCAATCCTCCAGATCACAGTCTGTGTCCGGCGGCAGCGTCTATGAACGAAATTGATCAGCCAGGTAAACTTGCCATCCGCGAGATAAGAGCGGCCCGCCTTTGGAAAATGGCGCCCTGGGTGGCTCTCTTTGGCGTGACTCTGGGGCCGCCGGCGGCCTTTATGGTTGCTTATCTGTTGACTGGGGCAGCCACTGTTTACCTGGTACTGGCGCTGACCTCGATCCCCTTCGCCTTGATCGCGGCAATCATGATCGCGGTCGTCCTCTTGTTTTTCAGACGCAGATGGGCGCGACAGCTCCGCGACCATCTTGCCTCTGATGGTATTACCGCCGACGAAGTTGGATATTTTCTTTCTGAACTTACCAGCGGCGAACGACGGGCCTTGAAGGAAATGGAGAAAAAGCAGCCATTACTGGCTGACGCCTATCGCGAAACGCTGGCATTACGCCTGAATGCCTCGCGCCTGACCTCGAGCGCCCGCCGGGACTTGCTGCTGGTCGAGAGACGAATCAGCCGGGCCCGATACCTGAATGCGCCTGATACCGCGGTCTTAATCGAAGAGTTGACCCGCGATCGGGCGCGCCTGGACGCGCTCAAGCAGGAAGGCGCGTCGCGCCGCGCCGAGGCCGAAGCTCGTTTGCAAATGATAGAAGCTGCCGCCAGTCGCGGCGCGAGCTGGGCCGAAACCAATTATATGTTGCAGCGTCTCGATGAAGGCCGGAAGCAGTTGCCATTGGGTTTGGAAAACGAACGCGTTGAGCAACAATTGCGTGAAGACACGGCGCGTGAACTCCGGAAGGAATTAGCCGCGAGAGAGTAGAGCACGCTTGACCAAGATCACGGCCATCTCCGAAAACAAGATCCGGTGCCGCCAGGCGGACGGAAAAAAGAGCTGCGGCGAGTCTGCGCCCATTGTCGCAAATTCTCCGCAGCATTCGAGTGAAAGTTGAGAGCTTACCTATCGCGGGATATTCAGTGGAGCTCCCGCGCGAATAATGATCTCAGAGCCTCTGTTCAACTCCAAGTCATTTCGGCCCTCCACATAGACAGAGCCGGCGCCGGTACCCGCGCCCAGAATCGCGCCAATGGCCGCACCCTTTCCACCGCCGGCGATCGCTCCAATGATCGCGCCGACTGCTGTGCCGATCGCCGCGCGTTGTTCGGTCCGAGTCGTTTGGTTTTCGTCACGGACTGCGCCTTCCGTATCCACGCGCACGATTTCTCCATTTGTCGTATGCACACTTTCAAGTAGTCCCGCAAAGCGATAAGTACGACCATCGCGCAAACGGATGTTGTCAAAGTCCAGAGTCATCGTCGATCGTCCGGTAAGACGTCCGCTGCGTTGAATCTGGGAGAGATGGCCTTCGATCGTAGCACCTTCGAATTCAGGAGGATCAGTCACCCTGAGCGTAAACCGATCACCCACGGCCGCCGTGCTAGTTGACAGCGTATCGTCCAGCCTACCGACGATGCGAGCGCCGTCGGGCACCACGAACCCACCCGTTGAGCTGGGATAGTTCGGATAGCTCTGCTGATTGTAGATGTCGAACCGGGCTACATCGTCAGTCTTCCGGTAAGTGCTTTGCACCACGAACGGCTGCGAGACCCCCGGAACGTACACCTGTCGAGTAACTCTCAGATTCTGGTTATCGATCCGTTGAAAAGTAACGGTGAAATCATTCCCGCTGTCACCGGTTGAACTAACGGTCAACTGGTTGGCGCTGAGCGTCGTTCGCACGCGAATCGTCCGCCCGCTGGGAGTAGTTTCAATCCGCTCTAGACCGTCGGCCTCAAACGTGATTTGCGGCGCTTTCGTCGATGCTAAGGTCACTGTAGATCCCCGCACATCGATGGCGATTTGTTCGGGCGGGTTCAAGCGTTGATTCAGAGAATCCAGTACCCGCCGGCGTTCGCTGGGTGACAGATAGCGTGTAGCTCGCTCGGCAGCCAGGCGTGCGTCCTCGCTGCGTGAAGAGTCGATTCTATAGGTGCCGGTCAGGACTCGACTGCCATATCGATCGCCGTAGTTCGGGTTGCCATATGGAGGGTTGCTGTAAGGCTGGTTGACTACGGTCGATTGCTGCCAACTAAGGTTGTACGCTCGTGCCAGTTGGTTGAGATCAACACGCATGCTCGACCATGAATTCATTGTCCGCACGTCACTTGGGTTACGCCTCAGAAAGTCATCGATCTGGGAAGCCAGACTCAGGACTGTCTGCACATCAGACGATGTCGCCTGACGCCGGTCGAACCGATCGCGGAGCCGGCGCATGCTATTGTTAAAATCGCGCGCCAGCCCGTTGAGGTCTTCGCTCCCATACGTTTCACTCGCGTTTGCCGGGCTCGACGCCTGGACGCTATTGCGAAACAGATTCGCGCGATTCTCAAGTCGCAAAATCGCTTGTCGCGTCGATTGACTTGAACGCTGGTAGACCCTCTGTTGTGCCTGAGCCAGCAGGCTGACCATGGTCAGACACACGATCGACAATGCTGTGATAAAACGTTTGCTCATTGTTTCCTTCCTCCCTTCGGTTGGTCGTTTCCTTGTACACAATTCGCTTATATATGGCTTGCACTCAAACATCAGGCCATGCAAATTTGGGGGACTGGGAGAGCAGAAGCCCGGCGGCGGCGATCAGCAGTGGAGGAGTGTCCCTAAGATTCGCTGCGGGAGCGCAAAGGTTGCCGCTTTAACCGACGGGCGTATTCCTCGGCTTCTAGCGATTTAATTACAAAGTCGAGTATCAACTGCATCCATCTGCGTTTTGAAAACGAGCATGTTATTCTTTTGTTGAATTTCAAGCTGAAGTCATCAAATGCCAAATAAAGACACGCCAAAACCCACGAAAGCTACGATTCATTTGGCCGGGAATGATTTTTTCATCGGCATTTCCCCTTCGGGACATGCGCTGGCGATCGAAACGGATTCGACCAGAGGAGCCGCCGCGACCCCCATGGAGCTATTGCTACTCGCCCTGGGGAGTTGCACCGGCGTCGATGTGATTTCTATTTTAAAAAAGAAACGGCAACAAGTTACGGACTATCGCATCGAAGTAAGCGGAGAACGGCGCGAGGAATATCCGAAGAGCTACACGCGTCTATATGTCAAACACATCGTGCGCGGTCGCGGCGTTACCGAGCAAGCCGTGGCCAGCGCGGTTGAGCTCTCGGAAGCAAAATATTGCAGTGTGGCGGCCACGCTGCGGGGCAGTGCAGAAATTGTTACGAGCTATGAGATCGTGGAAGAGGATGAAGGTAATGGGCTGGTCTAAGCAATTGTTGGGTTCATATTTTCAGAAACTGGGCGGTCTTTGTTTGGTGCTTGGGTTTGTTTCGCTTGCCTTTTCTCAAAGCGCTACCGATGCGTCACTGAACGCCGTGCGCATCAGTGATCGCTCCGATCGCTCTGCCAGCGGAAAGTTTTCCCCTCAGATCACTGCCGCCGAGCACATGCGCCGCGCGGGAGTCTATCTGGCGAATCGCGCGTTTACGCCGGCGCGCGAACACTGGCAAGCCGTGCTCGACAATTACCCGACCGATCCCAGCGTGCCCGCGGCGCTGTTCGGCATGGCGCGCTCGTATTATGTTGAGCGACGCTATGAAGATGCCCGTCAGGTCTACGAAAGGCTGGCCCGTGATTATCCGCAAACCAAAGAAGGCCGCGAAGGTTCGAATTTCGCAGCCTCGTCACTCTTGCGGATGGGCCGGGGAGCTGAAGCAGCTGCGCGCTATGCCGAGTACATCGAAAAATATCCCAACGGCGAACGCGTCGATACGGCGTACCTCAACATCATCGACGGTTATCGTGAAGCGGGCCGGCCCCAGGATGCCATTATCTGGATCAATCGAACCCGCGAGCGATTTGCCGGCAAAGTTTTGGAAACTAACGCGATTTTCGCGCGGCTCAGACTGGACATCGCCCTGGGGGACTGGACGCACGCCGCGCAAACCGCCGACGAACTGCTGCAAAAGCCGCTGCCCAGAGATAGCAACACAAACGTCGATGAACTGCTCTACTTAAAGGCTCATTCACTTGAGCGTGCCGGCAGAATTCAGGATGCCGTTCGCACTTACTCGATGATCCCTGACAACGTCAATTCCTACTATGGCGGGTTGGCCACAAACAGGTTGGCATCGATTGATGATCCGGCCGGACGCCAGAAAGCAGCCGAACGTTCGCAGGCAATCCAGGCGGCGTTGACCGTCGCGGCGGCGGATTATCCGGCGCCTTACCGTTTGCAGGTTGTTACGGAAGCGAAGAAGCGCGCTCTGGATCCTCGTCTGGTACTGGCGATCATGAAGCAGGAGAGTGCGTTCAAGCCGAATGCGAAATCGCCTTCGGCGGCTCGCGGCCTTTTGCAACTCACAATCGACGCGGCCCAGAAATACGGGAAACGCGCGGGCGTTAATCAGGTCAATGACGACTCTCTTTATCAGCCCGGAATCAACATCGCTGTGGGCAGTGAATATCTGAGTGAGCTTTCCAGAATGTTCGCCGGTTTGCCGGAAGCAATTGCGGCTTCGTACAACGGCGGTGAAGACAACGTGGCGCGCTGGCTCGGCCGCTCAAATCAAAACGACGCAGGCGTCTTTGCCGCAGAGGTTGGATTCACTGAATCGAAGAATTATGTGTTTAAAGTAATGTCCTACTACCGCGCTTACCGGCTGCTGTATGATTCGAACCTGGCGCGGCGCTGACGGGAACGCGAAGGAGCGGGGGCAAGCCCGCCTTCCTGACCTGAGAGACTTTCCCATTTGATCGTGAACTCCGACCTCGAAAGCCTTTCAATCAAATCCTGCAGCTCAATCTGATTGAGCTCAAGGTCAGGAAGGCGGGCTTGCCCCCGCTGGTTCTTTATCCTTACCTTAAGGCTGTGGACAATACTTCGGTTCGAAACCCTGCGCGCGTTCGCGACGATCCAACACATCCGGCCGTGGATAATCGCGTGGAATGATTCCTAAACGGACCAAGGTTGCTCGGTATTCGTAGCGAATCGTGATCTCGCCCGCGGGCCGCTCATCCAAATCCATCTTGATCCATTGCACGTCGTTGCGTACGGAACGGCCGATACCGGTCGCTGCTGATTCGTCATCCGGCGGCGGATAAGCGGGTGCGTTGCGCGATTTCGCTGCGTCGCGACCACCTTCCATCCGCGCGGAAGGCTCGGCGGAGTTCTTCGGTTCCGGCGCCGACCGCTCATCGCCTACCCCATCCTTTTCTCTGTAATCGGGTCGCCGCTCAGAAGGAGTCACTGGCATGATTGTGACTGGCTGACGCTCGCGAAAAAAGACCGCCGTTATTAGACCAACGTTAGACGCCTGGCCCAGCTTTGCCGCGTAGGAATCGCGCTCCGTCGTAAAGTAAAAACGCCGCGCGCTTTCGCCGCTCATTTGCCAGCCGCGGACGTGAATGGTTCCATAAGGCGCGATCACCCACTTATGCGCGTCCCAGGCAGTAGTGTGCCGCGCGTCGATTGAGTTCAAACCGTCGACGGCGAGCGCTACGGCCACCCGCGAACCCGTCGGATTATGCACGCGCACCTCATACTCGGAGTTTTCGAACGCTTCAACGTAATGACGGCCACGGGCGGCATACTCCGTTAACGGACGTCCATCTACCAGCACCTCCACAGTGAATCCGGCCGGAGCTGCGACCGGCTCGAAATATAAAGCTTCAGGCGCGAGGTTCGTGTCGATGTCGTTTGCCTGTGCGCTGCGCGAACCATATTTGAGAGCCAGACCTGCAAGAACCACTACGGCCAACGTCAAACCCAGTACCGGCAATAATCTTTTCTGCATCTTCGTGTTGTCCTTTCCCGGCGAAACTCTGATGTCGCTTGCAGAACGCGGTGAATGGTCTTTTCTTGCGTCTGGATTCACCTGCCCAGCCGTGGTTCATGGCAATTTCCCTCAGCTTGAGCTCATGTTTGAGAAATCCTGAACTACCGAGCTAGAATGGCGAGGCGTTTTTCGTTAGTTATGCCTTGACGAGTTGGCTCGACTAGGTTTCAATGGCCCCTACATTTTAAATACCAGCAATCATAAAATGGCGGAATACGTACTAACTGCAACCAAGAACAATGCTCGCGCGGGTTCGTTCTATGATCGCATAGAGGGTTTGTATGACCTCACGTTCAAGCTGAACGGGTATGGACGCTCGCTCGACCAGTATTTTGAAGCTCATCATTTACCGGTGTTTCCGGGCGCCAGCGTGCTCGACGCGGGCTGTGGCACGGGAACTTTAACACTGGCTTTGCTGAGGAATTTGAAGGTTCCGGTGAAGCTTACCGCCATCGATCTGTCCGCTTCGTCGATGGCCACGGCGAAAAAATACGTCGAGAAGAGTAACTCAACCCAGCAACAGGTTCGCTTTGCGCAGGGGAACGTGCTGGCGCTCCCTTTTGCCGATGACGCTTTTGATCTGGTCTTGACCAGCGGAGTCCTGGAGTATGTGCCGCTGGACGAAGGCTTGAGTGAACTGGCGCGGGTGATCGCGCCCGGCGGCCACTTGCTTCATTTGCCGATGCGCCCGACGCCAATAACTACGCTCCTCGAGATGCTGTTTCGGTTCAAGACCCACCCACCGCACGAAGTCGCCCAGACCACCGATCGATATTTTCAGGTGGTCAGCCATTATCGATTCCCCAGATTCCAGGCCATCAGCTGGAGCAAGACAGCAGTCCTGGCCCAAAAAGTTTAATAGGTTAAGCACTATCGTAAGGTGAAGCGATTGCGGCTATGCCGCTTGATGTGCGGAAAGGCTTTGCCTTTCCGATGGTAGCTGGGATTGATTGGGAGAGGCTACGCCTCGGCGCCCGTCGCCAAAGATTGTTTGGAGTTCCGCCTTCCAGCGGTCCTTATTAAATTCCGCCTAAAGGTGGAGCTCCCACTAATCACCTCACTGGCACCAACCGCAAGATCCGATCATCGTCCGGCGCCGGTCGGCCACGCCCATCACGATTCGAAGTCGAGAAATAGATAAATCCGTCCGGCCCTTCTGCAATGTCGCGGAGGCGGCCGTACTTCCCTTCGAGCAAATTCTCCTGACTCGCAACCGCCCGACCGTTCGTGACCACACGAATAATTCGTTCACCAACTAAACAGCTAAAGAAGAAATTGCCCTTGAACTGTGGCAATGCTGATCCGCGATAGAACATGCCGCTCGCGGGTGCACACGCGGGGGTGTATTCCAGCACCGGCGCTTCCATGCCTTCGTGTGTCGCCCGATGATGAATCACCGGCCATCCATAATTCTTCCCGCGTTCGACAATGTTGACCTCGTCACCGCCGCCCGGTCCATCGAATCCGCTCGGCCCGTGCTCGGTTTCCCATAAGAGGTTAGTGGATGGCTGCCAGTCAATGCCTTGCGGGTTACGATGCCCGTAGCTCCAAATCTCCGGCCGGGTATTTTGCTGCCCAACAAATGGATTATCGGCCGGCACCGTGCCGTCATCATTCAAACGCAGAATCTTTCCTGCCAGGGAATTAAGTTGTTGGGCCAGCTCGCGCTGAGTCGCGTCTCCCGTCGTCACATAAAGCTTGCCGTCGGGACCAAATCGCAGCCGGCACCCGGCATGAAACTGCGCCGCTGGAATGTTTTCGATGATGACTTTGCGATCGGTAAAGCCGTTGGGCGTCTCGCGATAACGGACCACGCGGACGAGTTGGCCGCCGGTGTTGTAAGCATACGAAAGATAGAGCAAATGATTCGCAGCAAACTGCGGATGGAGCACAACACTCATCAGTCCACTCTCACCCTTTGGCTCGACATCGGGAACCGTGAATAGAGGTTCCGGCCGCAGCTTCCCATTTTCATAGACGCGCACCCGTCCCGGCCGCTCAGTGAAGATCATCCGGCCATCCGGCGCCCAGACAATCGACCAAACAACCTCGAGATTGGAAATCACGGTTTCAACTTTGAAGCGGACGCCAGTCTGTGTCGACGTTTCAATTTCACCTGGCCCATGTCCTGGAGGCGGACGGCCACACGCGAGGGCGAACACGGTGATAGCGCACAAAGCGGCAAAAGTCAGCGACTTCATCTCGTTGGTTTGACGACCGTGCGTTTCATTCTTCTTCCTGGCTCCGTTAGGAGCCAAATGTTTATAGAATCCCAGCTAAAAGAATCAAAGCTCCTTTAGGAGCGAAACGATCATATCGCTCCTAAAGGAGCTCAGGGGTTTTCAAAACAGCGGGGCTATAAACATGACGCGCCTAACGGCGCTTGTTCGTATTGCGCACCCGCTCCTGTCCGTACCACCGGAATGGTTCATTCCTTCTGTGTAATCTGCGAAATCTGCGGATTATCTTCCTGCCTACTGTTGAATATACTCATGCAGCAACTTGATCTCATCGCTATGCTCACTCAACTCCACCCGCAGCAAGTCCCTGATCGACAACATCCCCACCCACTTCTCATCATCAACCACTGGCAAGTGACGAGTGCCAATTTGTTCCATCCGTTCAAGCGCCTGGTGCGGCGTCTCGTCGCAGCGAATCACCGCTCGCAACGGGCTGGTCACCTCACCGAGCTGCATGGCCGCCGGATCATGACGCGGCACGACCACCCTATTCAACAGGTCGCGTTCAGAGAAGACGCCCATGAGCTTGCCTTCCTCATCGAGCACGCACACGGCGCCAATCTTTCTTTGCGCCATGAACTCGGCCGCCTCCAGCACGCTCGCCGAAGCGCGCAAAGAATAGGGCTCGCGATTGCGGATGACATCTCGAATAAACATCGCCTCGGCCTCCTGCGATTAAGTTGTTCGGGTACCTGGGTATTATAGGTGAAGTCGGGTGTGCCTGTCTCCAACTGAAATCTACGATTATTTTTAGTCGCTGATACTGTTAAATTGCGAAGCGCCAGGTTTGAGGATCGAAAAGGCCGCAACGCATGCCAACCCTTAGCTCACGAAACTCCGGCAACGGTGGAGGGTAAGCGATGCGCCCAAAACTGTCATCTGCGTGTACACCGGCAAAGGGCG
>Ga0134121_10003926_pt1 | contig 12226 bp, 9 predicted proteins | sample KB301_FD_96463 | JGI IMG/M metagenome (GOLD analysis project Ga0134121, IMG submission 96463) | Terrestrial soil microbial communities without Nitrogen fertilizer from Kellogg Biological Station, Michigan, USA - KB3-0-1 | ecosystem: Environmental > Terrestrial > Soil > Unclassified ...
CGGGCCCTTGGAGGTCGCGGGTTGCCGGAACGCGTGCAGCTCGCCGATGAGCTTCGCCCAGCCGTTCGCCAGCGAATCGAGCAGCTCGGCGCCGATCGCGTCGGTCGCGGCGGTGGCGTCGCCGAGCGCGCCGCTCTCGGTGAGGTCGTGGGTCAGCCAGGCGAACGGGAGTGCGCCTTCCATCGAAATCATGCTGTTCTGCGGCAGCCCCTTCGGGTACTCGCAAACCAACCGATCCTTCCGCACCTGTTGAGGTAATAGCTTTAGTAAGAGAGAAGTCTCTGCGGTGCCGGCATGGATGCCAAACTCGCGCTCGCGCGCGCTGAGCAGATGCTGCCGCGGGCTCGGCACGCGCCAGATGAACAGCGGAAACAACGAGAAATCGGGATGGCGCTCGTGCGCGTCGCGCGCCGCGATCTCGATCACCTGCGGCTGCCCGCCGTGCGAGTTGACGAACGCGAGCTTGCGGAACCCCATGCGGTGCACCGAGTCGGCCACCTCGCCGAGCACCCTGAGCAGCGTCTCGGCGCTGAGCGTAATCGTCCCGGGGTAGCGGATGTGCTCGTTCGACTTGCCGTAGTAAAGCGGCGGCAGGCAGTAGCAAGGCACCTCGCGCGGCACACGCTTCAGCGCCTCGCCGAGCACCCCGGTGCAGATGGCGGCATCGACTGCGACCGGCAGATGCGGGCCGTGCTGCTCGATGGCCCCGACCGGCTGCAGGATGACCGTGTTCGCCTTGTCCGCGAGGTCGCGCACGTCGGTCCACGTCAGGTAGGGAAAGTAGCGCTCCGGCGGAATCCAGCCGTGCATCATGGTGCGCCCATTTCAGTGCAAGTCCGCAAACCGGTTGGCCGCTGCCGGGCGCTGCAGCGCGCGCAGCAGCTGCTCCTTGAGCACGGCCGAATCGCCGTCGACGGCCGCGAGCCAGGGCTCGTTCTCGCGCGCCTGGTGTTCGGCGATCGCCTGCGCCTCTTCCAGCACCGCGGTCTCGTCAATTTTTACGCAGCGCCCTTCGCGCACCACCACGTCGCCCTCGACCAGCACGGTGCGCACGTTGGCGCCATTCTCATACATCACCAGATGCCGGTAGAGGTCACCGCGCGGCCGCCAAGCCTCTCCGCCGACGTCGATCAGCGCGATATCGGCATGCGACCCGACCTCGATCGTGCCTTCGATGCCGAGCGCGGTGGCGCCGCCCTGGGTTGCGAGGCGAAATGCAGCGCGCGGATCAACCCATCCCTTCGGGTCGGTGTCGGCGACGCGCGAAAGCAGCGTCGCGAACTTCGCCTGGTCGAGAACGCTGACCGCCGCGCCGCTTTGGCCGTCGGTGCCCAGCGCCACATTGACGCCGGCGCGCAAGAGGCGCGCCACGGGCAGGATGCCGCTTCCCAGGATGAGATTGCTCACGGGGTTATGCACGACGTTCACGCGCCGCTCGGCAGCGAGCGCGATGTCGTCGGGCGTGCACCAGACGAAATGCGCGAGCGAGCTGCGCTCATTCATCAAGCCGTAGCGGTCCAGGTAGCGTACGAAGCTGCCGCCATACTCCGCGGTTGCCATCAGGTGCTGGGTCTTCGCCTCCAGGAGATGCGTGTGCAGCCCGATGCGGTGCCGCGCCGCGAATTCGCCGGTGAGCTCGAGGAGCTTCGGCGTGCAGCGCTGCGGGCCGTCGACGCCGAGCATCACATCGAGACGCCCTTCCGCGCCACGCCAGCGCGCCACGAGATGCTCCATCAGCTTGAAATATTCCTCGGGCGGCGGGCGCTGCGCCGAACGCAAGCGCCCGCGCACATCCTCCGGGAGGGCCTGCTGGTCGATCGGGAGGGAGTCGATATAGGTACGGTCCTCGTACATCGGCGCCACCGCCGCGCGGATGCCGATGTCGCGGTGGGCCCGGAGCACTGCTTCCACGCCCCGCACCGTCGGCAGCAGTCCGTCCCTGACGTGATCGATATGCGCCGTGATGCCGCGCTTGAGCATCGACATGGCATGGAAAAGCGCACCGATGTAGATCGAGCGCTCGGTGCGCGGCGCGCGCCGCGCGATTGCCCGTATGACGAAAAGATCGAGCGGCTCGCCGGGCACGGCTCCTTGCAGCAGCGCCGACTGCGAATGCGTGTGCGTGTTGACGAGGCCCGGTATGGCGAGCAGGCCGCTCGCGTCGATCGTCTCCACGTCGCCGCGGAAGTGCGGTGCAGCTCCAGGCTTGGTCAGCGCGGCGACCCGTCCGGCTTCGATCCAGATGTCGAGGCGCTCGGAACGGTCTCGTGACGCGTCGCGAAGAACTTCGGCGCCGACGATGTGGTGGCGCTTCATAGCATGCGGTCGGCGCGCGGAGGCAGGAAGACGGGCGTGAAGACTTGGTCCACCTCCGGCAGCTTCTCCAAGCCGAAGGCCATGCCCACGTCCTCGATCTGACGCTGCATGCGGCCACGATTCGGCTCACTCAGCCCGTTAGCGCGCGCATTCGGCGTGGCAATGACCTGGATCAGCGCCTTCAACCGCTGCAGCTCGGCCGCAACGTTGATTGTCGGCTCGCGCTGGCGCACATGGTCAATCGCCTGATCCGGATTGGCGATCGTTTCCTTCAGGCCGTGGTTGTACGCGCGCAGGAAGGCAGCCACCGCCTTCGGATTTTCCTGCATGAATTTTGCATTCACCAGGATCGCGTTGCCGTAGATGTTGACGCCGTAGTCCTTGAAATTGAGGATCACCAGCTCGTCCGCCCTTACGCCCATCGCCTCCATGTTTGCGACCTGGAACAGCGGAAACCCCGAAGCCGCGTCCAATTGGCCGCGCGCGAGCTGGCTGAAGTTGATCCCCGGCTGCATGTTCTGCCACTTGATGCTCCGCAGATCGATGCCCTGCGCCCGGGCGAAGATGGGGAACAGCTTACGGTCCGAGCCAAATGCCGGCCCGCCGATCGCCCTGCCCTCCAGATCCTTGGGCTTAAGGATGTTGTTCTTCTTCAGCGAGAGAATGCCCGCGGGCGTGGCGTCCTGGGTCAGGTACACGGCCACGACGCGGACCGCCGGGTCGGGATTCTTCGACATGTGCTCAATCAAGGCGCTGGTGTCGCCGTAGCCCATGTCGTAGGTCCCGGCGGCGAGGCGCAGCACCGTCCCGGCCGAGCCGACGCCGACGTCGAGCGTGACGCTCACGCCCTCCTTGGCGAAATAGCCCTTGCCCTGGCTCACGAAGAACGGCGTCTGCTGTCCGTCGATCACCCAGTCGAGCGTGAACTTGATGCGCGGCGGGTCCTGTGCGAGCGCGGCACCCGAAAGGACAGAAAGCAGCAGGATGCGGATGAAGAACACGAAGCCCTCCTCGAGCGTTACTTCGCGGGCAGCCGTTCGGCGAGCGGCGGCAGGAAGCTCGCGTTGAAGATCTGCTCGGCAGTGGGTTTGGCCTTGAGCTGCACCGACGAGGCCACGTACTCGATCTGCTTCGTCAGCGTCGGCATGTCGACGTGCCCCAGCCCCGTCACTTTCGTACGGGGAGTGAGAATCGCGGGGCGCAGCAGGTCCAGGCGCTCCATCTCAGCCTTGTACTCGGTGAGCGGATCGCGTGCGTTCAGCGCCTTGATCGAGGCGTCGGACTCCGAGAGCATCTCGCGGAAGGCCCGGTTCATGGCACGCACGAAGCCCTGCACCGCCTTCGGGTTCTTCGCGATCAGCTCGTTCGACACCATCAGGCCGTTGCCGTAAACCCGCACGCCGACATCGGAGACCTTCAGCTCGACCACGTCCTCGCGCTTGACGCCGCGCATCTCGAATTCCAGCGGCACGGTGAGGAAACCGCCGCAGGCGAAAGCCTGGCCGCTGATCACCGCGTTGGAGCGCAGGGCGCCGTCGACCGTCACCCACTTGACCGAGTTCGGATCGATCTTCGCAGCGCGGGCGAACACCGGCCACATCTTGCGCGTCACCTCGAAGGGCTGGCCCGTGATCGACTTGCCGGCGAGGTCGGCGATGCTCTTCGCGCCCGACTTCTTGAGCGCGTAGTACGCGAGCGGCGCCTCGTCGTACTGCAGGTACACCATCTGCAGGCGCGTCTGGCCCGGGTTGTTGCCGTAGTACTCGATCAGCGCCGAGGTGTCGCCAAGGCCCATGTCGTAGGCGCCGGTGTGGATGCGCTGGATCGCGGCGGTCGAGCCCGAGCCCGCGTCGACCTGCACGTCGAGCCCCTCCTTCTGGAAGTAGCCGCGCTGCAGGCCTAGCCACATGAATGAGGTCTGGCCCTCGAAGCGCCAGTCGAGCGTCATCTTGATCTTGGTCTGGGCGTGGAGCGTGCCGCAGGCCGCAAGCAGGACTGCCAGGATTGCGAGTTTCAGTCTCACGACATCCCCCGTAGTGACGCAGACGGTGCATAGCCGTAGCTGCGAGTGAACATCTCAGCGGTGTGCTGCGCCGCGGTGCACGGCGGATACTTCGGCGGATTCTGCGCATCCGTGCAGGTCGGCAGGCATTCGATGCGCGAGTCGCCCCGCGGGCTGTAGAAGAACGCGATCGAGTAGCGGTCGCGCGAGCTGCTGTTGTTCTTCACGCGGTGCATGTTCGAGCGGTACAGGCCGTTGGTCCAGCGCTGCATCAGGTCGCCGAGATTGACCACGAAGGTGCCCGGTACCGGCGTCGCCTGGATCCACTCGTCGTTCACGTTGCGCACCTCGAGGCCGCCGAGGCCATCCTGCGCGAGCAGGGTGATACCGCCCCAGTCGGTATGCGCCCCGGCGCCGAGCTGGTTGGCGAGCGCGGCCTGCGGATGCGGCGGGTAGCGCAGCAGCCGCAGCGTCGTGCCGGGCATGTCGTAGAAAGGCTCGAAGTAGTTCGCCGGCAGCTCGAGCGAAGTCGCGAGGACGGCGAGCACGCGGTTGCCGAGCGAGCGCATGGCGGCCTGGTAGTCGAGCGTCTGCTCGCGAAACCCGGGCAGGCCTTGCGGCCACTGGTTGTGCCCAAAACCGCGGATGCGCTTCTGCGCCCAGGGGTGGTCGTCGGGCAGCTCCATCGCGCAGTAGAAGCTTTCCTTGAGGTCGGGCGGCGCCTTTTCGGCGCCCGGATCCTGGCTGTCGAGGATCTGTCCGCCGATCGGCTCGTAGCCGGCGGTCGAAGGCGACTTCTTCATGTGGATCGCAAGCTTCTGCTCGGCAGGCAGCGCATAGAAGCGGCGCGAGCAGCCGAACTGCGCGTCTATCAGCGCTTGCGGCACGCCGTGATTGGCGACGTAGAAGAAGCCGATCTCGCGGCACGCCTTGTGGACTTCCCATGCCGGCTTGCTTCCCGACAGATCCACGACGGGGATGGTCTTGGCCGGCTGGGCTGGGGTGTAGACGATCATGTAAGCGTGCGGAGCAATTTCCCGCCGGCGCGCTGGACCCTTACTTGGACCAATTTGCGCCCGGCTGAACGCTTATACCCCTCGCGTGAAATACTACGGGCCTGATGTCGTTTCTGCAATCCAGAACGAAAAACGCACCGCAGGGCATCGGTAAGCCGATTCCGCGCAAGGAGGACGAGCGCCTGCTGCGGGGACAGGGCTGCTATACCGACGACGTCAACCTGCCGCGACAGGCGTACGCCAGCGTGGTGCGTTCGCCGCATGCGCACGCACGGATCCGGAGCATCGACACGAGCGACGCGCTGGCCATGCCCGGCGTCCTCGCGGTGCTTACCGGAAATGATGCGGCGCGGGACGCGCTGAAGCCGATTCCGTTCCGTCCGGTGTCGCCAAATCCCCACGAGGTCCAGCTCAAGGCAACGTTCCTCGCCCCATACCCGCTCTTGCCGCAGGACCGGGCACGCTTCGTTGGGCAGGCGGTCGCCCTCGTCGTCGCCGAGAATGCCGTGGCCGCCAAAGACGCCGCCGAGCGCGTGGCCGTGGACTACGAGCCGCTTCCCGCGATCACGGCGACTCGCGCGGCGCCCGAAGGGCCGCGCCTGTGGGACTCGCCCAACACTTGCTCGGACACCACTGTCGGCTCTCCGGTGGAAGAGCCATTCAAGCGCGCGGCTCACGTCGTCGCGCTAGAGACGACGATCAATCGCGTCACGGGCGTGCCGATGGAGCCACGGGCGGCGCTCGCGAGCTACGACGCCCAGGCAGGACGCTATACCGTCTACGCCTCGTGCGCCGGCCCGCACCGCGCGCGCGCCGAGATCGCGGGCACGCTCGGCGTGCCCGAGAACGAAGTGCGCGTGGTGACGCGCGAGCTCGGCGGCAACTACGGCACCCGCAACGACCTCTATCCCGAGTTCGCGCTGGCCGCGTGGGCGGCGCGACGCGTGGCCCGGCCGGTGAAGTGGACCTGCGAGCGCACCGAGGCGTTTCTCAGCGACGAGCACGCCCGCGACCTGGTGTCGCGCTCCGAGCTCGCGCTCGACGCACAGGGCAATTTCCTGGCGATGCGCTGCGACCACGTGAGCAACGTCGGCGCGCACGCGGTGTCGTTCATCCCCCTGACCAAGGGCATGGCGATCTCGACCAGCGTGTACCGCTTTCCGGCGGCTTCGATTCGCGGCCGCGCCGTGATGAGCACTACCTCGCCGACCACACCCTATCGCGCCGCCGGCCGGCCCGAGATGATGTTCATCATCGAGCGGCTGATCGACATTGCCGCGCGGCGCCACGGCTTCGACCGCGTCGAGCTCCGCGAGAGAAACCTGATCCGCAAGGAGGAGCTTCCGTACCGCACCAATACCGGCCTGGTCTACGACAGCGGCGACTACCTCGGCGTGCAGTCACGGGCGCTCGAGCTCGCCGACTGGACGGGATTCGAAGGGAGAAGGCGCGAGTCCCGCGCGCGCGGGCGCTGCCGCGGCATAGGCCTGGGGCACTACGTCGAGCTGAACACCGGCGCGCCGCGCGAGCGCGCCGAGGTACGCGTGCTGCCCGAACGGCGCGTCGAGGTGGTGCTCGGCACGCTCTCCGCCGGACAGGGGCACGAGACGAGCTTCGCCCAGCTCGTCGCCGAGTGGCTCGCGGTCGATCTCGGCCAGGTGAAGCTCATCACCGGCGATACCGACCTCACGCCGATCGGCGGCGGCTCGCATTCGGGCCGCTCGATGCGGATGGGCGCCGTGGTGATGGCGCACGCCTGCGACCGCATCATCGAGCGGGGCAAGCAGCGCGCGTCTGATCTTCTGGAGGTGGCAGGTGCGGATATCGAATTCACCGGTGGCAAATTCCATGTGAAAGGAACCGACCGCTCGGTCGGCCTGTTCGAACTCGGCTTGCTCGAGGCGGATTACGACGAAACCACCCCGCTGCCCTCCTACCCCTTCGGCTGCGCGGTGTGCGAGGTGGAAGTCGATCCGGAAACCGGCGTGGTCGAGGTCGTGCGTCATTCGACCGTCGACGACTGCGGGCGGGCGGTGAACCCGCTCATCCTGCACGGCCAGACCCACGGCGGCATCGCCGCCGGCGTCGGCCAGGCGCTATGGGAGGCGTGCCGCTACGATCCCGAAACCGGGCAGCTCCTGTCGGCGAGCTTCATGGACTACGCCATGCCGCGGGCCGACCAGTTGCCGATGTTCGACACCGAGATCAGCGAGATTCCATCGACCACCAACCCTCTCGGGATGCGCGGCGGCGGCGAAGGCGGCACGACCCCTGCGCTCGCGGCGGTCGCCAACGCGGTGGTGGACGCGCTGGCCGAGTTCGGCGTCGAGCACCTCGATCTGCCGCTCACCCCGGAGCGCGTCTGGAGGGCGATCAGCGGTCTTTGACGAACGCGAGCGAGTAGGCCTTCTTCCAGTCGAGGTTCACCGGTAGGGCGCCCGCGGCCTGCATCTCCTTGGTGAAGCGCTCCCAGCGCTCGTCGGTCATGATGCCGATCCTGCCGCCGGCGGCATCGCCCGAATCGATCAGGCCAAGGCGCTTCATCTCGCCGTGCGAGAACTCCATCAGGTCGAGCTCCATCTGCGGGTTGTCCTTCTTGATCGCGGCGTGGGCCGCCGCCGGATTCGCCAGGTAGCCCGCCCAGCCTTCGCGCGACGCGCGCACGAAAGCCCGCACGACTTCGGGACGCTCCTTCAGGGTCTTCTCGGTGACGTCGATCGTGGTGGCGTAGTTCGCCCAGCCGTAGTCGGCCAGCAGCAGGCTGTGCAGGTTGAGGCCGACCTTGCGCGCGTTCCATGCGTCGTTGGTCACGAAGCCCTGCTGCGACAGCATCTTGTCGGAGCCCAGGGCCGCGTAGCCAGGCTCGAAGCCGCGGATCTGCTCATCGGTAAAGCCGAACTTGCTCTTCAGCCACGGCCAGTAGTTGGTGCGTGCGATCGCCGGCAGCCGGATCGGCTTGCCCTTGAGATCCTGCAGCTTGTCGTGGCCCACGCCGGCGTGCGTCACCAGCGTCTGCGGATCCTTCTGGAACACCGCGAATACGGTGACGATCGGCACGCCCTGCGCCTGGGCGTTCAGCGTGCGCATCGCGGTCCCCATGATGAAATCGGTCTGGCCCGCGGCAAGGAGCTGGTGCACGTTCACCTGCGGGCCGCCGGGCCGCAGGGTGACGTCGAGCCCGTACTTCTCGAAGATGCCGGTGGCCTTGGCATGGTAGAGGCCGCCGTGCTCGGCCTGCGGGTACCAGTTGAGCGTATAGCTCACCGGGGTGAGCTTCTTCTCCTGCGACGCTGCGGATACCGCCGCGAATCCCAGTGCAATCGAAACGATGGCCGAAAGGATGAGGTTCATCCGCCGCTCCCGATGGTTCCGTTCATGGTAAGCACTATACTTCGGCCAATCAATGAGCGACGCATTCGTCGAAGTCGACAAGGTCGACCTCGCCTATGACGAGGTGAGCGGCAACGCGATCGAGGACGTTTCGCTCTCGATGAAGGAGCGCGAGTTCATCGCGATGGTCGGGCCGAGCGGCTGCGGCAAGTCGACGTTCATGAAGCTCTGCTCCGGGCTGCGGCGGCCGAGCAAGGGGCAGGTGATCGTCGAAGGGCGCGAGGTATCGGGGCCGCTCAAGATCGTCGGCATGGCATTCCAGAACGCGACCCTGCTGCCCTGGCGCACCACGCTCGGCAACGTGCTGCTGCCGCTCGAGATCGTCCAGCCCTACCGCGCCAGCTTCAAGGAGAAAAAGGCCGAATACGCCGAGCGCGCGCGGGCGCTGCTGCGCTCGGTGGGCCTCGATGGCTATGAGAACCGCTTCCCCTGGGAGCTCTCGGGCGGGATGCAGCAGCGCGTCTCGATCTGCCGTGCGCTGGTGCACGAACCCAAACTGCTTCTGCTCGACGAGCCGTTCGCGGCGCTCGACGCGTTCACGCGCGAGGAGCTGTGGTGCATCCTGCGCGACCTGTGGATGCTCAAGCGCTTCACCGTGGTGCTGGTCACGCACGACCTGCGCGAGGCGACCTTCCTCGCCGACACGGTGTACGTCATGAGCAAGCGGCCGGGCAGGATCCTCGCCAGGCGCGACATCGACATTCCGCGCCCGCGCGAGCTCGAGGTGACCTACAGCGACAAGTTCGTCGGCATCGTGCTCGAGCTGCGCGAGCACATCGGCCGAATCAGAAAGGCCTGAGATGGCGGTCAGATCGAGCCTCGAGCGCTGGTCTCCATGGGTGGTGCTCGCGGCGATCATCCTGGTCTGGGAAGTCGTCTGCCGCGCGTTCCACGTCTCGGACTTCATCTTCCCCGCGCCCTCGGGAATCGTGGCATCGCTGCGCCAGTACGCCGGGCCGATCACCGGTCACGCGCTGCAGACGTTCTGGTCCACCATGGCTGGGTTCGTCCTCGGCGTCACCGTGGGCGTGCTGCTCGGCTTCCTGGTCGGCTCGTCGCGCCTGATGTACAACGCGCTCTATCCGCTGATGGTGGGCTTCAACAGCATCCCGAAGTCCGCCTTCGTGCCGATCCTGGTAGTGTGGTTCGGCATCGGCACGGTGCCTGCGATTCTGACTGCCTTCGTCATCTGCTTCTTTCCGATCACGGTCAACGTTGCGACCGGCCTCGCCACCATCGAGCCCGAGCTCGAGGACGTGCTGCGCGCGCTCGGCGCCAATCGCATGGACGTCCTGATCAAGGTCGGCCTGCCGCGGTCGATGCCCTACTTCTTCGCCTCGCTCAAGGTGGCGATCACGCTCGCTTTCGTCGGCTCGGTGGTGTCGGAAACGATCGCCGCCAACGAGGGCATCGGCTATCTCATGATGTCGGCCGGCTCGCAGATGCGCATGCCGCTGGTGTTCGCCGGGCTGACCGTGATCAGCGTCATGGCGATGGCGATGTATGCGGTGTTCGCGTTCCTGGAGCGGCGCATGACCGGCTGGGCGACGCGCGGGATGGATGCGCGTGCCTGACATCGTGGACCTGAGGGGCTTCCTCGAGGCCGCGCGCAAGGCGGGCGAGGTGCACGAGATCCGCCGCGAGGTCGACGCGGTGCGCGAGCTCGGCCGGGTGCTCGCCGCCTGCGAGCGCGCCGGGAAGGCGGCGTACTTCCACTTGGTGAAGGGCTTCGACATTCCCGTGGTGGGCAGCCTGCTCAGCTCGCCAAAGCGCATCGCGTTGGCTCTTGGATGCGAAGTCGCGCAGATCGGCGAGCGCATGGCGGCGGCCACGGAAAAGCCGATCGCGTCCGCCCTTCATTCGGGGAAAGCGCCGTGCCAGGAAGTCGTGGTGAACAAGCCCGATCTCAGCAAGTGGCCGATTCCGACCCATTCGCCGCTCGACGCCGGCCCCTTCATCACCGCCGGCGTGGTGATCGCCCGCGATCCGGAGAGCGGCCGTCACAACCTCTCCTATAACCGGATGCAGATCTACGGTCCGGACCGTGCCGGCGTCAGCATGAACATATGGCGCCACATCAAGGCGTTCTTCGACAAGATCGAGCCGCAGGGAAAGAACCTGCCGTTCGCCGTGGCGCTCGGCCCGGATCCCGTCGTGATGATGGCAGCGGCGTTTCGCTACGACGGCGACGAGTACGAGGTCGCCGGCAGCTTGCGCGGCGCACCCATCCCGGTGGTAAAGGCGCTCACCTGCGATCTCCTCATCCCTGCTTTCTCGGAAATTATCCTGGAAGGCGAGGTGCTCGCCGGCGAGCGGCAGATGGAAGGCCCGATGGCGGAGTTCACCGGCCACTACTCCGGCGCCGATCCGAAGCACGTGGCGAAGATCACGGCGATCACGCACCGCGCGAAGCCGATCTTCCAGACCATGAACGGCGGCGGCTACGAGCACGTGAGCCTCGGCAACATGATCACGCGCGAGCCGCTGCTCGTGCGCTTCGTGCGCCACATCAGCCCGCGCGTGACCGCGGTGCACCTGCCGCCCTATGCTGCCGGCTTTACCGCCATCGTCGCGCTCAAGAATCCCCAGCCCGGCGAGGCGCGCAACGTCGCCATCGCCGCAATGGCGGCGCACGTCAACTTCAAGACCGTCATCGTGGTCGACAGCGACGTCGACATCTTCGACCCGGCCGACGTGATGTGGGCGCTAGGCACGCGCGTGCGCTGGCACGAGGACGTGATCCCCATCCCCGGCGCGCACGGCAACGAGCTCGATCCCAGCACCGAAGAGCACGGCGTGGCCTCCAAGGCGATCATCGACGCCACGCTGCCGCCGGAGAAGCACAAGCGCTACGTCAAGGTCGCCTACCCGCCGGTCGACCTGGAGCGCTACCTCAAGGGAAACTGAAGGCGGCAACTGAGCTCAGTCCGATGCGCACGCTGATCGAGAACCTCGAGTTCATTCTGACCGTCGACCGGGACGACCGGGTTCTGCGCGATGTCTCGGTCGTGATCGAGGACGACCGAATTGCCGACATCTCTTCTGGTGGAATGGCGCGCGAAGCGTTCGACGCTGTTATCGACGGCAGGCGTTACGGCATGACGCCCGGGTTCATCGACTCGCACGTGCATCTGGGCGAGACGCTGTCGCGCGCGGTGTTTCCGGACCAGCTGCCGACGATGGACTGGGTGTTCAACTGGGCGAAGCCCTTCTACGCCCACACCGACGCGCGCGACGAGGTCGTTGGCTCTACGCTCGCGATGGCCGAGATGCTCAGGTGCGGCACGACCTGCTTCCTCGACATGGGTGCGCACAACGACGTCGCCGGCGTGGTCGGTGCAATCGAAGGCGTCGGCATGCGTGGCATCACCGGGCGCCATGCCGCCGACGTGCGCCCCGCCGTGGCGCCGCAAGGCTGGACCGAGGAGATGATCGCGCATCACTATTTTCCCGATTCCAGGACCGCTTTGCGCGAGCTCGAGCGCGTGGTCAAGGACTTCAA
>Ga0134121_10003928_pt1 | contig 12224 bp, 10 predicted proteins | sample KB301_FD_96463 | JGI IMG/M metagenome (GOLD analysis project Ga0134121, IMG submission 96463) | Terrestrial soil microbial communities without Nitrogen fertilizer from Kellogg Biological Station, Michigan, USA - KB3-0-1 | ecosystem: Environmental > Terrestrial > Soil > Unclassified ...
CGGCTCGTGCTCGTCGACCCCAAGCAGGTCGAGCTCAACCACTACGAGTCGATCCCGCACCTGCTCACGCCGGTGATCACGAGCCCGCGGATGGCGGCGAACGCGCTGCAGAACCTCGTCAAGGAGATGGAGCAGCGCTACGGGATCATGTCGCTCGCGCGCACCCGCTCGCTGCCGGAGCTCAACAAGGCGCGCGCGGCGCGCGGCGAGCCGGCGCTGCCCTACATCCTGTGCGTGATCGACGAGCTCGCCGACCTGATGATGGTCGCGCCGGCCGACGTCGAGGACTCGATCATCCGCCTCGCGCAGAAGGCGCGCGCGGTCGGCATCCACCTCGTGCTCGCGACCCAGAGCCCGCGCGTCGACGTCATCACCGGGATGATCAAGGCGAACGTCCCGTCGCGGATCGCGTTCGCCGTCTCCTCGCAGACGGACTCGCGCGTGATCCTCGACCAGAACGGCGCCGAGTCGCTGCTGGGGCAGGGCGACATGCTGTTCTCGCCGGTCGGCACGTCGAAGCTGCAGCGGATCCAGGGCGCCTACATGGACGAGGCGCAGATCGCCGAGCTGACCGAGCAGTGGCGCAAGCAGGGCGAGCCGGAGTTCCACGAGGAGCTGCTGGAGGAAGTCGTCGACGAGGGCGACGGCCCCACCGACGACGACGGCTTCGACCCCGACGAGGATCCGCTGCTGCAGGAGGCGATCGGGCTCGTCGCGCAGATGGGCACCGCCTCGACCTCGATGCTCCAGCGGCGGCTGCGGCTCGGCTACACGCGCGCCGGTCGGCTGATCGACATGCTCGAGCGGCGCGGCATCATCTCCGGCTACGAGGGCTCCAAGCCGCGCCAGGTGCTGATCACCGAGGCCGACGTGCCGCGGATCCTCGTCGCGCTCGCCGAAGGTCCCGGCGGCGCGCGGACGGAGGAGCCCGTGCACGTTCCCGCCGATGCCGGCGTGGACGACGAGCCGGTCGCCTAGACTCGGCGCATGCCGCACGCAGACTGCAACGGACAGCGCCTCTACTACGAGGTGCACGGCGAGGGCGAGCCGCTGCTCTGCATCCACGGCCTCAGCGTCGACACGCTCGGCTGGGCGCTGCAGGTGCCGGCCTGGTCCCAGCAGCACCGCACGATCGTCTTCGACAACCGCGACGTCGGGCAGTCCTCGCGCGCCGACGGCGAATACGAGATCGCCGACATGGCCGCGGACGCGCTCGCGCTCGCCGACACGCTCGAGCTCGAGCGCTTCCACCTGCTCGGCCTCTCGATGGGCGGCACGATCGCCCAGGAGCTGACGCTCGCGGCACCGGAGCGCGTGCAGTCGCTGACGCTCTGCGTCACGTTCGGCGGCGGCGGGGCCTGGGGGCGTGCGCAGGGCACCTCGTGGTCCAAGCGCGTGCTTTCGATGTCGAGAGAGGAGCGCGTCGAGGACCTGATGCTGCTGTGCTTCTCCGAGGCCTTCTACGAGAACGCCGAGCAGGTCGCGTTCCTGCGCCAGGCGCTGCTCGCCAACCCGCATCCGCAGGAGCCGGAGGCGTTCGGCCGCCAGCTGCTCGCGACCTCGCGCCATGAGGCGCGCGACCGTCTCGGCGCGCTGTCGCTGCCCGTCCACGTGATCGGCGCCGAGCACGATCTGCTCGTGCCGGTGTGGAAGTCGCGCGAGCTGGCGGAGCTGATCCCCGGCGCCCGCCTCACCGTGCTCGAGGCGGCCGCGCACGGGGCGAACCTGGAGCGCGCGGTCGATTTCAACGCCGCGGTGACGGACTTCCTCGCGGCGCTCGACGCGGCCGTCCGTTAATTCCCTGGAAATCGCTGGCGGACGGGCGGTTTCGCCGCTAGCCTTCCGCCGCATGCCGGAGATCGGACCCAGCCTCCGCGAAGCGCGTATGCGCGCCAAGATCGACATCACCGAGGTCGAGGAGGCGACGAAGATCCGCGCGAAGTACCTGCGCGCGCTCGAGAACGAGGAGTGGAACCTGCTGCCGGGCTCCACGTTCGTCAAGAGCTTCCTGCGCGAGTACGCCGACTACCTCGGCCTCGACGCGCGCCTGCTGGTGGAGGAGTACAAGCTGCGCTTCGAGCGTCCCAGCGAGCAGGAGCTGACGCCGATCACCCCGAACCTCGGGCAGGACCGCCGCCGGGGCGGCGGCTTCGTGCCGCCGCGCTGGCTGGTGATCGTCGGCCTGATCGCCGCGCTGCTCGTCGCGCTGGCCCTGGTGGGGTCGATCGGCGGTGGCGACAAGCAGCCCGCACCGGCCGGCGAGCGCACGACCCGCACGACGCCGACGACCGGGAGCACGACGACGCAGCCGGCTAGCACGACGCCCGCCGCGCCGACGCGCGCGAGCGTGCGGATCGTGCCGACCGGTGCGCTCTACGTCTGCCTGGTGGACCAGCGCGGCAGGGTCCTGATCCCCGGCTCGGTGTTCAGCGCGGGCGAGCAGGTGCCGGTCTATCGTGCAGCGTCGATGCGCCTGACGCTCGGCAACAACCAGGTCCAGCTCACGGTCAACGGGCACGCGGTGCCCGTGCCGGGCTCCACCACGGCGATCGCGTACACGCTCACGCCCGCAGGCGCGCGGCCGCTGGCGGCGGCCCAGGCGCCAACGTGCACGTGAGCGCCCGCGCCGGCATCGTCGTCACGGGGACGGAGGTCCTCAACGGGATCATCTCCGACCGCAACGGCCCATGGCTCTCCGAGCGCCTGCGCGGGCTCGGCGTCGACCTCGCCCACATCGCGATCGTCGGCGACCGCCGCGAGGACATGGACGCCGCGCTGCGCTTCCTCGCCGGCGAGCGGGTCGACCTGATCGTCACGAGCGGCGGCCTCGGCCCGACGGCGGACGACCTCACGACGGAGGTCGTGGCGGCCTTCTGCGGACGGCCGCTCGTGCTCGACGAACAGCTCGAACAGCGCATCACAGCGATCGTCGCGCCGCTGATCGCGCGCTGGCCGAACGTCGACCCCGAGGCGATGCGCCGCGGCACGCGCAAGCAGGCGCACGTGCCGCAGGGCGCGACGATCCTCGAGCCGGTCGGGACCGCGCCGGGCGTCGTCGTGCCGCCGGGCGCGGGCTCCGACCCGTCCGGTCCCACGGTCGTCGTGCTGCCGGGCCCGCCGCGCGAGCTGCGCCCGATGTGGGAGGCGGCGTGCGCGACGGACGCGTTCCGGGTCGCGACGCGCGGCGCCACGACGTATCACCAGGGCATCCTGCGGCTCGTCGGGATGCCCGAGTCCGAGATCGCCGACACGCTGCTGCACGCCGAGCGCGAGGGGCTCGACCTCGACGCGCTGGAGATCACGACCTGCCTGCGGCGCGGCGAGATCGAGATCGCCACGCGCTACGAGCCGGCGGGGGAGGCGGCGTACGCGGCGCTCGTCGCGCTCGTGCGCGAGCGCCACGCCGCGCAGCTGTTCTCCGATGACGGCTCGACGATCGACGAGCAGGTCGCGGCGCTGCTGCGCGGCCCGCCGGCGCGCACGGTCGCGCTCGCGGAGTCGTGCACCGGCGGGCTGCTCGCCGCTCGTCTGACGGACCGCCCCGGCGCCTCCGCCTACGTGGCGGGCGGGCTCGTCGTCTACTCGAACGCGGCGAAGGTCGCGCTCGCCGGGGTCGACTCCGAGCTGATCGCGCGGGTGGGAGCGGTCTCGCCCGAGGTCGCCGACGCGCTCGCCGATGGCGCGCTCGCCCGTTTCGACGCCGACGTCGGCATCGGCGTCACGGGGATCGCGGGGCCGGACGGCGGCACGGCGGAGAAGCCCGTTGGGCGCGTGCACGTGTCCGTCGCCGAGCGCGCCGGAGCACGCGTCGCACGCCAGCTCGACCTGCCCGGCGGTCGCGCCGACGTGCGCGATCGCACGACGACGATCGCGCTGCATCTGCTGCGGCGACTGCTGCGGGGGGAAGTCGACGGGCCCGGATGACCGCCTGACCATGTCCTCGGATCTCGAAGTGCTGAGCACGCCTTCGATCCTGCGTCCTCGTCAGGCCGCATCCGGACGCCGTCGAACCGTGTGACCGCCCGCCTCTTCATCGCGCTCGACCTGCCGCCGGCGATCGTCGAGGCGCTCGTGGCGTGGCGGGCGCCGCTGCTGGCGGGCAGCGAGCGCCTGCGGGCGGTCGCGCCCGAGGCGCTGCACGTGACCCTGTGCTTCCTCGGCGAGCGGGCGCAGGCGGCGATCGAGCCGCTCGGGCGGATCGTCGAGCGGGTGGCGGAGCCGGCGGGCGGGCTTGCGCTCGGTGGGCCGCTGTGGCTCCCGCGCCGACGTCCGCGCGTGCTGGCGGCCGCGCTCGAGGACCACCATGGGACGCTCGGCGCGTTGCAGGCACGGCTGATGGACGCGCTCGCCGCGGACGACTGGCATGCGCCCGACGCGCACGGCTCGCAGCGGGCCTATCTGCCGCACGTGACCGTCGCGCGCGTACGCGACGGCGCCGGGCCGCTCGGCGATCGGGAGATCGCGCCGCCCCCGCCGCTCGCCTTCGAGGGCGCCGCGCTCACGCTCTACCGCTCGCAGCTCGAGCCGACCGGCGCGCGCTATCGCGCGGAGCGCCGCGTCACGCTCGCGTGAGCGTCGTTGCGGTCGCCGTGTTGCGCCGTTGCGGCCGCGCGCCCTAGCGTGGGGGACGCCCTGCGGTCGCGAACGCGTGTTCGCATCCGTTCCGTCCGATGCGGGGCGTACCTTCGACCACTCACGTGAGCACAAGGAGCTGCGAGACATGAGCGACGAAAAGGCCGAGAAGGCCCGCCAGGCTGCCCTGCAGGGCGCGCTGACCCAGATCGAGCGCCAGTTCGGGAAGGGCACCGTCATGCGCATGGGCGATCCCGGTGCGCAGGTGCGCGTCAACGCGATCCCGACCGGCGCGCTCTCGCTCGACCTCGCGCTCGGCATCGGGGGCGTCCCGCGCGGGCGCATCATCGAGATCTTCGGCCCGGAGTCCTCGGGCAAGACGACGCTCGTCTACCACATCCTCGCCGAGGCGCAGAAGCTCGGCGGCACGTGCGCCTTCATCGACGCCGAGCACGCGATGGACCCGCTCTACGCGAAGGAGATCGGGGTCGACATCGACTCGCTGCTCGTCTCTCAGCCCGACTACGGCGAGCAGGCGCTCGAAGTCGCGGACATGCTCGTGCGCTCCGGCGCCGTCGACGTCGTGTCGGTCGACTCGGTCGCGGCGCTGACGCCGCGCGCCGAGCTCGAGGGGCAGATGGGCGACCAGACGGTCGGCGTGCAGGCGCGGATGATGTCGCAGGCGATGCGCAAGCTCACCGCGAACCTCAACCGCACGCAGACGCTCTGCATCTTCACGAACCAGATCCGCGAGAAGGTCGGCGTGATGTTCGGCTCGCCGGAGACGCAGCCGGGCGGTCGCGCGCTGAAGTTCTACTCCTCGCAGCGGCTCGACATCCGCCGCATCGAGACGATCAAGGACGGGACCGAGGCGGTCGGCAACCGCGTGCGCGTGAAGGTCGTCAAGAACAAGGTCGCCGCGCCGTTCAAGCAGGCGGAGTTCGAGATCGAGTTCGGCAAGGGCATCTCGACCGAGGGCTGCCTGATCGACCACGGCATCGAGCACAACATCGTCACGAAGTCCGGCTCCTTCTTCTCCTATGGAGACGAGCGGCTCGGACAGGGACGCAACAACGCGAAGGCGTTTCTGGTCGAGCACCCCGAGGTCGCGAAGGAGATCGAGGACAAGATCTACGCCGCGCTCGGCCTCAGTCGCGACCTCGTCGCGCCGATCGAGCCCGACGCGGCAGCGGTCGTCGCCGAGGTCGAGGAGCTCGAGCCGGCGGCCGCCGCGTAGCCGCCGCGCGCGATGCGCTCCGACAGCAGCGCCACGCTCGTGCGGGCGCTCGATCCTGCGCTGCGGCTCCAGCACGCGCTCGATCTCGCCTTCCGGTACCTCGGGCGGCGCGATCGCACGGTCCTCGAGGTGCGCCGGTACCTGGAGGGCAAGCGCGTCGAGCCGCCCGCGATCGAGGAGGCGCTCGCAGAGCTCGAGACGCAGGGCTACCTCGACGACGCCGGCTTCGCACGGCGCTTCGCCGAGGACAAGCGGCTGCTCGAGGACTGGGGCGCGGACCGCATCGAACGCCGGCTGGTCGCGCTCGGCGTGCCGCTCGAGATCGTGCGCGACACCGTCTCCGCGCGCGACCGCGCCGGCGAGCTGGAGGCGGCGCGCGCGCTGCTGGCACGGCGCTTCCCGCTGCTCGACGACGACCCGCGCGAGCGGCGGCGAGCGCTCGGCGTGCTCGTGCGCAAGGGCTACGAGCCCGAGCTCGCCGCCGACGCGGTCCGCGCCCATGTGCGCGGCTCCGAGGACTGACGCGGCACACCCGATTCGGGCGCGGCGACGTCCGGCGATTGCGCAGCATGGTTCGCGGTACTACGATCCCGAGCAGCGAACGACCGTCCCGCAAGGGCTCGAAACACCAGCAAATCCCCTGAAAGATTCGGAACGAGACGCTTCCCCCAGCAACCCCCGTCCCAGCAGGTCCGCCGGCTCCACGTTCCGGCGTGTACTGACGTCGACCCCCGGCAGCCGTGCCGGCGTGGGTTCGATGCGCGGCACACTGCCGCAACCACCGCTTCGTGCATCGTGCACGGCCGGTCCTTCGCTCCCCGAAACGGATAGTGACCAGCATCGCCGCCCGGCGACGCTGAGGAAGAGGAACGGCAATGGAGATCGTGATCGCGGCGGCGCTGCTGGCGGTGGGCCTTGTGCTCGCGGCGCTGCTCTCTGGTCGTGGACCGCGCGGCACGTCCGATCGCATGAGCGGCCGCCGCACCGTCGACACGGACGCTGCGCTGAGCGAGCGCCGCGCCGAGATCGTCCGCATCGAGGAGCGGATCCTCGGCAAGGAGGAGGCGCTCGACGCCCAGCGCGCTGAGATCGCACGGCGCGACCGCACGCTCGAGGAGCGCACGGCGGCGCTGGCGGCGCAGGCGGACGCGCTTGCGGTGAGCCGCCAGGAGCTCGAGCGCCAGCTCGAGCGCGTCGCGGGCGTCACCGCCGCGCAGGCCAAGCAGCTGCTGCTGAAGGAGCTCGAGGATCAGGTCCGCCACGACTCCGCGAAGCTCGTGCGCCAGATCGAGGAGGAGACCAAGCGCGACGCCGACCGCCGCGTGCGCAACATCCTCTCGGTCTGCATGCAGCGAATCGCCGCCGGCCACGCGACCGAGACGACCGTCTCCGTCGTCCAGCTCGCGTCCGACGACATGAAGGGGCGCGTGATCGGCCGCGAAGGCCGCAACATCCGCGCGCTCGAGAACCTCACCGGCGTGGACTTCATCATCGACGACACGCCGAACGCGGTCGTGCTGTCGGGGTTCGACGGCGTGCGGCGCGAGATCGCGCGGATGACGCTCGAGAAGCTGCTGGCGGACGGGCGCATCCACCCGGCGCGGATCGAGGAGATGTTCTACCAGGCGAAGTCCGAGCTCGAAGACCACATCGTCGAGCTCGGCGAGGGGGCCGTCTTCGAAGCGAACGTCCAGGGCCTCGACCCCGAGCTGGCGAAGGTGCTCGGGCGCCTGAAGTTCCGCACCAGCTACGGCCAGAACGTGCTCGCCCACTCGATCGAGTGCGCCCATCTCGCAGCGCTGATGGCCGAGGAGCTCGGCGCTTCGGCGAAGACGGCGCGCCGCGCCGCGCTGCTGCACGACATCGGCAAGGCGGTCTCGCACGAGATCGAGGGACCGCATGCGCTCGTCGGCGGCGACCTCGCGCGTCGCCACGGCGAGCCGGAGGCGGTCGCGCATGCGATGGAGGCGCATCACAACGAGGTCGAGCCGCAGACGGTCGAGGCCGTGATCGTGCAGGCGGCGGACGCGTTGTCGGGCGCCCGTCCCGGTGCGCGCGGCGAGTCGCTGGAGTCCTACGTCAAGCGCCTGCGCGAGCTCGAGCAGATCGCGATGCGCCATCCGGGCGTCGAGAAGGTCTACGCGATGCAGGCCGGGCGCGAGATCCGCGTGATGGTCGCCCCGGCCACGCTCGACGACGACGCCGCCGTCCTGCTCTCGCACACGATCGCCCGCGAGATCGAGAAGGAGCTCGAGTACCCGGGCCAGATCAAGGTCACCGTCATCCGCGAGTCGCGCGCGACGGAGTACGCCAAATAGTGTTGTGTGGCGGCGGTGTTGCGAGGTACGCTTCACGCGATGACCAGGCGATGAGCTTCATGCACATCACCAGCTGTTCGGGCCCGGGGTGACGACCCCGGGCTCCTTTCGTTCAGGAGCGGTCCGACGACCGTACGTTGCGGCCGCCGGACCTCGTCCGCTAACGCATCATCCGATGGATGACCACGAGCAGAACGATGACCACTGCGAGTTGTTCCATGCACTCACCTCCTTTCTCGGGGCCGTCGCCCCGCGCGGCGGTTGAGCCGCCGCGAACCGGGAGGTGCGCGATGGAGGTCGCGCTGATCACAGAGCTGTCGTATTGGGGCCAGTTCGCCGCGATTGCGTGACGCGGCTGAGGTGTCGCAGGGTCTGCGAGAAGATGGAACGGCGTTACTCTTCGCCGTGATGAAGCGCTACCACGTCACGACGTTCGGCTGTCAGATGAACGAGCACGACTCCGAGCGGATGAAGGGGATGCTGGAGTCGCTCGGGTATGCGGAGGCGGAGGAGCGCGAGGATGCTGATCTGATCCTCTTCAACACGTGCTCGATCCGCGAGGCGGCGGACAATCGCTTCATCTCGCATCTCGGGGTCGCCAAGCGCGTCAAGCGCGAGCGGCCGGGCACGATCGTCGGCGTCGGCGGCTGCTGGGCGCAGTCGGTCAAGGACGAGGTCTTCGAGCGCTTCCCGTTCGTCGACGTCGCGTTCGGGCCCGGGCAGGTGCACAAGCTCGCCGAGTTCCTCACGAGCGAGTCGCTCACCGCGCAGGGCTACTTCGAGTTCGAGGGCTTCACGGGCGAGCTGCCGGAGAAGCGCGGGCGCGAGTTCCAGGGCTGGGTGCAGATCTCCGTCGGCTGCAACATGGTCTGCTCGTACTGCATCGTGCCCTCGACGCGCGGGCGCGAGGTCTCACGGCCGCTCGCCGACCTCGTCGCCGACGTGCGGCGGATGGCCTCCGAGGGCGTCACGGAGGTCACGCTGCTCGGCCAGAACGTCAACTCCTACGGTCGCGACCTCGCGCGGCGGGGCAGCGCTCCCGCGAGCTTCGCCGAGCTGCTCGCCGCGGTCGACGCGGTCGAGGGGATCGAGCGGATCCGCTACACCTCGCCGCACCCGCAGGACATGAAGGACGACGTCGTCAGAGCGCACGCCGAGCTGGAAGCGCTGTGCGAACACATCCATCTGCCGCTGCAGTCGGGCTCCTCCCGGATGCTGAAGGCGATGCGGCGCACGTACACGCGCGAGCGCTACCTCGACCGCGTCGCGCTGATCCGCGAGCACGTGCCCGACTGCGCGCTCACGACCGACATCATCGTCGGCTTCCCCGGCGAGACCGAGGAGGACTTCGCGCAGACGCTCACGCTCGCCGAGGAGGTCGGCTACGACGGGGCGTTCACGTTCGTCTTCTCGCCGCGCCGCGGCACCGAGGCCGCGACCCTGCCCGAGCAGGTGCCGCACCCGGTGAAGGTCGAGCGGATGGAGCGCCTCGTCGAGGTGGTCCAGCGCCGCGCGCGCGAGCGGGCGCAGCGCTTCGTCGGACGCACCGTCGAGGTGCTCGTCGAGGGCCCGTCGCGCACCGACCCGACGCGCCTGCGCGGGCGCTCGCGCCACAACAAGGCCGTCAACTTCAGCGGCCTCGGGCAGCCCGGCGAGTACGTCCAGGTCGAGATTTCGAGTGCGACGAGCCAGACGCTCGCGGGCGAGGAATCGCTGATCGCCCGCGCGGCGCGCTGAGCGCGCAGCCGTGAGCGCCGCTCAGCGGACCTCGCGCTGCGCGTCCGCCATGTCCACGGCGAGCCGCGTCGAGCCCATGCGGCGGGCGAGGCTCGCCGACAGCTCCGGCGCGAGGCCCGCGAACGCCGCGCCGAGCCGCACGCCGAGTGGAGCCACGTTGCCCTCGGAGCGGTTGCGCTCGATCGCCTTCACGACGACCTTCGCGACGTCCTCGGGGGTGCGCGTGCCGACGCCGCGCGGCAGCTCGACGCCGGTCTTGGCGAACATGCCGGCGTCGCGGATGAAGCCGGGGTAGATCGTCGAGACGCCGACGCCGTGCGGCCGCAGATCCTCGCGCAGGCCGAGCGCGAAGCCGCGCATGCCGAACTTCGTCGCCGAGTAGAGCGAGCCGCCGGGCGTGGCGGCCTTGCCCGCGAGCGAGGAGATGAAGACGAGGTGCCCGTGACCGCGCGCGACCATCTGCTCGGAGATCAGCTTCGCGAGCATCACCGGCGCGCGCAGGTTCACGTCGAGCGCGCGGTCGATCTGCTCGACGGCGTAGTCGTCGAGCGTGCCGCTCGCCGGCAGCGCGGCGTTCGCGATCAGGATCTCGACGTCGCCCGCCTCCTCGGCGAGGCGGTAGACGGAGGCACGGTCGGCGAGGTCGAGCGCGAGCGCGCGGCCGCCGACCTCGGCGGCGAGCGGCTCGAGCAGGTCGGCGCGGCGGCCCGTGAGGACGAGCTTTGCGCCGCGCTTGGCGAGCGCGCGGGCGATCGCGTGCCCGATGCCCCCACTGGCGCCCGTGAGCAGGGCGGTTCCTTTGATCTCGGTCATGGGCGACAGCCTGTCACAGCGGCGCGCCGGCGAGCGCCGACGGATCGACCGGCCGCGACTCAGGCGAACAGCGCGACGGTCGCCGTGAAGCTGTGGATGAAGTTCGCCCCGCCGACGGGACCGATCTCCCCGGCCGCGAAGAAACCGGCGGACGGAGCGCCGTCGAGCTGGTCGGCGAGCGCGCCGGCGTCGTGGTCGGCGACACCGAACATCTCTCTGCCGCGCGAGTGGCACGCGAACGCGAGCGCGCCGGCAGGGGCGCCGCCGAGCGCCGCGACGCGCACGCGCAGCTGCTCCTCCAGATCGCGATCCGCGGACGCCGCGTCGCGGGCGTGCAGGCGCAGCACCTGACCCTCCTCGACGGGGGCGGCGATCGCGAGCGTGCCGGCGACGGGGTCGGCGCCGAGCAGCTGGCGCACGAGGAAGTCGCCGTGCTCGTAGTCCGGGCGCCCGCCGTCGACGACCATCCCGACGAGCAGGCCGCCGGCGATCAGCGTGTGCTCGCGCGGGTCGAGCTCCTCGATCACGGCGCGTATGCGATCGAGCGCCGGGCGCCCCGCGAGCTCGTGGATGACGTTGCCCTCGCACGCGGTGACCGTCATCTCGGGACCGACGGGCACCGCGCCCTGCGAGACGCACGGCAGCAGCTCGACGCCCTCGAAGCGCACGCCGACGGCACCGCCGTCGCAGACCTCGTCGCCGTGGAAGAGCGCGCCGCTGTCCTGCGCCGTGCGCGCGCTCGCAAGCCCGCCGAGGACCGGCACGCCCGGCGCGCGCGCGGCGAGGTCCTGCAGCAGCGGCTCCGTCGGGAAGGAGAACGGGTCGGGCAGCAGGATCGCCCCGGAGGCGCCGGCGATGTCCTCCATGCCCATGACGGTGACCATGTCGTCGTTGACGGCGGCGGTCGCGTGGAAGGTGCGGGCGCTGCCGCCGTCGAGCGCCGCCGTCCACACGGCGACGGCCGTCGTGCCGTCGGCGTGCTCGGCGCCGCAGCCCAGCACGCCCCCGGCGCCGCAGCCGATCAGCGCGGGCGGGCGCAGCGCCTCGTGCACGCCCTCGAGCGTCGCTTCGGGCGCGGCGAGGTGCGCGCCGGAGGCGAACACGATCGCGAGATCCGCCGCGCGGCCGTCGAGCGCGGCGCGGGCGGCCTGCGCGGCCTCGATCGCACCGACGCGCGCATCGCCGTGCAGTGAGATCCCCGTGCCGATTCGTACGCCCACTGTTCAACGATACCCCCGCACCGCAAGTCGGCATAAAGCTTCAAGCAGCGCTCCAGCGCGATACTCCGCGGCGTGCCCGCGCCGAGCGTGATCGCGATCTTCGGGCCGACCGGGATCGGCAAGACGGCGGTCGCGCTCGCGCTCGCGCAGCGCCTGCGCGCGGCCGGCGAGGATCCGGTCGCGATCTCCGCCGACGCGCTGCAGGTCTATCGCGGTCTGGAGCTGCTGACGGGTGCGGCGAACCGTGTGCAGCGCGCCGCGCTCGAGCACCGGCTGCTGTCGTTCCTGCCCGTCGACGCGACGTTCAGCGCCGGCCAGTACGCCGAG
>Ga0134121_10003929_pt1 | contig 12223 bp, 10 predicted proteins | sample KB301_FD_96463 | JGI IMG/M metagenome (GOLD analysis project Ga0134121, IMG submission 96463) | Terrestrial soil microbial communities without Nitrogen fertilizer from Kellogg Biological Station, Michigan, USA - KB3-0-1 | ecosystem: Environmental > Terrestrial > Soil > Unclassified ...
GCCTGCATGTCAGTCGGAAAAGCCGGGTAAGGTTCCGTCATCAGATCGCCGGCGTGTAATCCGCGCGCGCTGCGGCGCACATGCAGAGTGCTTTGATTTACTTCTTCGATCTCGACACCAACTTCGCGCAGCTTCCCGATGATTCGATTGCAGTGCTCGGGATTGCAGTCTTTGATTTCGAGTTCGCCCTTCGTTATGGCGGCGGCGACGATGAAGGTCCCGGTTTCGATTCGATCCGGGATGATCGTGTGCTGCGCGCCGCTGAGCGCTTCTACGCCGTCGATTTCTATCTTCGGAGTTCCGGCGCCACGCACGCGCGCGCCCATTTTGTTCAGCAACTCGGCGAGATCTTTTACTTCCGGCTCGCGCGCAGCGTTATTGATGACGGTACGTCCGTGCGCCAGCGCCGCCGCCATCATCAAGTTTTCTGTTCCCGTTACCGATATTTTTTCGAAATTAATTTCCGCGCCCTTCAAACCGTCGTGGGGCGCGCGGGCGACGACGTCGCCGGCTTCGAGAAAAACTTCCGCGCCCATCTTCGTCAATCCGGCGAGGTGCAAATCGATCGGACGCGCGCCGATCGCGCAACCGCCGGGCAATGAAACCCGCGCTTTACCGAAGCGCGCAATCAGTGGCCCAAGCGCGAGCACCGAAGCGCGCATCGTCTTTACCAAATCATAAGGAGCGGCTTGCAGCTCAATGTGAGCCGCCGAGATCTTGTGCGTGCGCAGTTCCGGCGTCAGTACATGCGCGCCGATGTCCTCGAGCAGCCGGCGCATCGTGATGATGTCGCGCACGTAAGGAATGTTGTGCAGCGTGACATCTTCAGCAGTGAGAATCGCTGCGGCCATGCAAGGCAGGGCCGAGTTCTTGGCGCCACTGATCGTGACGCGGCCTGTGAGCGGATTGCCGCCCTGAATACGAAATTTGTCCACGTTGGAAGATTAAAGGAAAACGCAGCAATGTTGAAGCATCCATCTGGTTGCTTCAAGCTGAGCGGAAAAATTGAATTTAGGATCGAATGCCCAGCGACGGCGTTCCGTCATTACTTTTTCTTGGGACACTCTTTGAAGATCTTTTGCAGGCAGCACAGACGCAGCCTAATCAGAATTGCCTGCTTTACTTTTTCCTTCAGCCGGGCGTCGTTGCGTACCAGCGCGCCGAATTTGGAATCGATAAAATCGTCGAGCGCTTTGTCCTGGTCTCCCTTCGCTTTGTCGAGCGCGCTGAGGAACATTCCCAGAAGCTGCGGACACGAGTACTTCCGCAGTTCAGCATTTATCTGTTTCATTTGCCGAAAGGTGGCCAGCGCGTCTCCTAATGCGGCGACCGCATCGAACAAATCGCCGAGCTGATTGAAAAAGAAAGCCAGACCCTGCAAAAGCGGCCCACCCCCCTTAACCTTTGAAAGAATGCCGCCGACAAGCTTGAGGAACTTGCCCATGTTCGCGGGATCGTCTCCGCCCGCCCCCAACTTTTCGATCTGTTTGATAACGTCATTGAGCTGGTTGATCGCTTCGGCGCTCGCCTGGGCCGCTTTTAGCGCTGCGGATAATTTTTTCAGCAGCGGCAACAAGCTCGCCGGCCCTTTGGCATTTTCGAGCGCATCGTCGAGCATGCCGAGAGACTCTGCCAGATCCTGAAGCGTGTTGGCTTCCTCAGGTGTTAGGGATGAGCCTTCGGCACTCATGAACTTGATGCAAAACTCGCAGAGCTTTTTATTCACCGGATCCTCAGCCGGCTGCGTCGGCTTTGTAGAAGGTGTCGGTGTTGGCACTCCAGTCGCAGGGCCGGATGGTTTGTTAGGCGGACTGGTTTTCGGACCGGACGGTTTGTTTGCCTCTTCCTTTTCTTTCCTCTCCGCTTCCGTTTGTTCCTTCGTGCAATTCTCCAATTCGGTCTCGAGCCTAGTGACTTCCGCGCAAACCTTCTCCAGTTCTTCCTTGCACTTCTTAACCGCTGCAGTTGCCTCAGCCAAAGCCGATTGTGCTTCCCGGTTATTCTTGTCAGCAGTCGCTAACTGTCCGGCGGCCGCTTTCAACTTCTTATTGAGATTGAGATCCCACGCAGCGAATCTTTTGACCGTCGTGCCGTTTCTTTCGGCCTCCGCCTTAGTCATCTTCTGCCGCTTGCCGTCTTTTCCTTTGGGATACGCAAACCAGATAACTATTCCGTTATCCAGGCTCACAGAAGCCCAGTTATCACCGTCTGATCCATCGGGCTTGGTCAGCGAAAATTCCCAATCGAATTTTTGTTCCGCGGCAACGCGTCTAATGCTGTCCAGCAGACTTTGCAACAGCTCTTCGTATTTGTCCTTTGCAGCCTGGTAAGCCGCCGCGGCCGTTGTCGCGTTTTGTTGAGCTTTCGCTAATTTGCGCTCCAGCTCTTCGCATTCTCTCTTCTTTCTCCTGCATCGCTCTCTTGCTTCATTTAGTTTCCGTTCCAGTTCATCACATTTCTTCTTCAAGTCCTTTGCCTTGCCTGCGATCGGAACCCCGTTCGGCCCTCCGCTTGGTTGTGTCAATGGACTCCCTGAAGGAACCGTCTGCCCTCCCGATGTGGTTTGAGGTGTTGATGGAGTGGCAGTCAATTGCGGTCCTGTCGTAGGAGGAGTCGTTGTACTTGGAATCGTTCCGGTGATGTTGAAGCCGCCCGATCCGGTTCCGGTGATCCCTGTACTTGAGTTGTAAGTGCCGCTCGAAGAAACCTGCGATGGATTGATAATGATGTTCTGGGTATTGCCGCCGGTGAGGTTGATGTTCTGAGGTGTTTGATTCTGAATTTGAATCGGCACCGGCTGCGTGATTCCCTGCAGACCTTGCACTTCGACGTGAAGCTCGGTCGATTCGCCCTTCAGCAACGAAGTCTTGGGCGCCGTGAGATCAATCTTGAGCCCGCGAAAGCTACCGCTGGCACTGTTGCCGTTGTCGTTGACGTTGATGTTGCTTGGGCCAACCGTGGTTTTGGGAACGTCGACGACCGCGCTCCTTGGTGACTCAGCAATTACCTTTGCGTCCGTTACACCAATTTTGACGTTTGTGTTTGAAGAATCGCCATCGAACGGCCCGGGGACTAGAAGCGGCCGTCCGCTTCGTCCTAGCTCAGGGATAACAAAGTTAGGCAGAGTGTGGATGTTCTGGGCCGGCGCAACTGGCAGTGTCGCGCGGTCCAGCTTCCTTCCTTGCGCATCCAGCAGAATCAGTTCAGGCGCGCGACTGAGAGATGACGGAATCACCAGCCCCTTGATCACACCGCCGGATACCGGCCATCGCTGCGTTCCTACCTCGATAACCAGGCCGTTCAGCTCGCCCGCACTTTTTGCTTTGTCGGCCTCGGTCTTTCCCTTCGGCTCGGTAATGACCGTGCCGGAAATCGTGTCTCCCGCGGCAATGTTCGCCGGGAGCTGGACTTTGACCTCTCCGTTCCGAGCTTTGAGAACGAGTGTGCGGATTACGCCTTGGGCAAGTGGGCCAAATTGCGAGCTAGTCGCAGGCGTTAAAAGGAAAGAAAAGAAAAGCGCCCAGGCGAGCGAGACAAAGAGCAGGCGTCGGGGGATCACTTGTCACCTCAGAGTTTGAGCGTTCGTTGAATCCCAACAGAACGCCGATCTTAATGAAGCCCGACAGGTAATAACGAATTGATGACGCGCAGCATACAGCAGATGCGCGATAATTGCGATGCAACCCAAGCTACTTTTTTGTTTCGGAAGAAAGCTCTCCCAGCCTTCGCATGAGCGGAGTCATGGTCAGTCCCTGTACGAACAGCGAGAAGGCCACGACCGCAAACGCGACCGTGATGATTTCTTCCCGAGCCGGCATCTGGGCCGGCAGGCCCAGCGCCAACGCTAATGCCAGGGCGCCGCGCAATCCTCCCCAAAACAGAATGTGTTGATGGCGCGCTGAGATTCGCAGCGACGAACGCATAAACAGCAATGAGAGCGGATAGATCGCCAACGCGCGCCCGGCAATCACCACGACGATCGCAACTAATACCGGCAACAATACGAAAGCGTAATCGCGATGAGCGATGCGGATACCGATGAGTAAGAAGATGAGTGAGTTCGCGACAAACGCGGCGTAGTCCCAAAATTCTGCGACAGCTTCGCGTGACTTCGCAGAGAGTGACATGTGGCCAATGTTTCCGATCATCAGGCCTGTTGTCAGAGTCGCGAGCACGCCGGAAAGATGGAAATGCTCCGCGAGCAAGAACGATCCGAAAGCACCGACAGTTGTAAAGGTGATCTCGACGAGATGATCGTCGGTGCCGCCTGCGAGCAAGAGAACGATTCCAGCTACTACTGCGCCACAGGCTAAAGAACCGATGACTACGATTGCGAGTGACCTCATCGCGCCTCCGATTCCCATGCTTTGCCCGGCGGCAAAGACCAGAACGATTGTGAAGGCTACGGCGGCGGTCGCATCATTGAACAGACTTTCAGCTTCGACCAGGAGGCGAACGCGGCCGTGGACCTTCGCGTCTTTGAACGTCGCGATTACCGCGACTGGATCCGTAGCGGCAATTAGAACGCCAAAAACCGCAGCGCTGGTCCAACTCCAGTGAGCGAGATAGTGCATGCCGAGAGTTGTCACTGCAGCCGAGAGCAAGACGCCGACAGTCGCCAGGCTCAGAACTACCGGCAGGTCCGTTCTCAGTTCATGCCACTTCAGTTGGAACGCGGCTTCGAAGATCAAAGGCGGCAGGAAAGCCGTAAAGATAAGCTGCTTCGTCAGCTCAATATCGGGCGCCAACGGCAGCACCGCGAGCGCGATGCCGGCCATGACGAGACCAATGCTGTAGGGAACACGCAGTCGTCGGGCAAGCATTGCGACCACCGCGGCAACCAGCAGGAGAATCTCGATTGTTTCGATTCTTAGTCCCAAGGATTCAGATTATGGCTGCGTTTCTCTGGAGATTTGTCTGGCGATTGTTTCGGCTCTGTCGGTCGGAGTGATCGCGATGGCGTGATCCGCTACGGCATAATCATGGCGGCGCGATTCATAACGCGCTAGTGCCGTGTCGCGATCGGGAGCGAGTGGGCGCGCCGTTGCGGCCGCGACGATTCGGTTCCAACAGACCTCGAAGGGCACATCGAGCCACACGGTTTCGCAATTGTGAAGTGCCGCGAGCGTGCGATTCGCAGGAATTGTCCACGTCCCACCGCCAAGCGCGATCACTCGCGCATCTTTGTTTTGCAGAACATCGCGCAGCGCCAGCGTTTCGAGTTCTCGAAACTGTTCTTCACCGTCTTCTTGAATTATGTCAGCGGGTGAACGGCCGTGACGTTCGGTGATGAAGGAATCAAGATCTACAAAATCACAGTCCAGTTGGCGCGCCAGTTCCTTCGCGACAGTTGTCTTGCCGCAAGCCATAAAACCGAGAATGACGATGCGTCTCATTTTATGTGCCGCAAATTGGCAATTTGCGCTACTCAATCACTGATTCCAGAAGCTCGAAAAACTCCGGAAACGAAACGGCCACACACTCGGCATCGGCGATTTCTGTCTCACCCTCGGCCAGCAACCCGGCCACCGTAAACGCCATCGCGATGCGATGATCGCCATGCGGATCAATCTTCGCGCCGCGCAGTTTCGTTGGACCATTGACCCGCAGTCCATCATCGAACTCTTCTACTTGCGCCCCCATCGCGCGCAGATTCTCGACGGTAGTCGAAATGCGATCTGATTCTTTGACGCGCAACTCTTTCGCGTCGCGAATCTCGATGCCGCCTTTGATTTGCGAGCCGACCACCGCGAGGAGGGGAAGTTCATCGATTACCTGAGAGATAGTCGTGCCTGACAACGAGAGCGGTGAGCCCACTCGGTCCGGTAACGGCAGCAACTGAGGAAGGCCGGCGACTTGGACAGTTCCAACTGGTTCGTTTGCGCGTTCGGTTACCTCAATATCCTCCATGAGCCCAACGCCATTCAAGACGCCCATGAACCCAGTCCGCGTGCGGTTTAAGCCCACATCACTGATCTCCAATGATGAGCCGGGAAGGAGAGTAGCAGCCGCGATGAAAAAGGCAGCTGAAGAAATATCTCCCGGAATCGAAATATCGTGCGCCATCAACTTCGTCGGTCCGGCCACCGCGGCGAAGCGCGTGCTTTCGCGTTCACGGAAGGGCCTGCCCGATTCAATGTTCGCGCCGAACAGTTTCAGCATCCGCTCCGTGTGATCGCGGGAAACCTCGTTTTCGATCACCATAGTTTCGCCTTCAGCATTCAAGCCGGCGAGGAGAATGCATGATTTCACCTGAGCGCTCGCGACCAGCAATTCGTAATCGATGTTCCGCAAGCTGTTTCGACCTTGAATTCTCAGCGGAGCTCGACCTTCGTTCGAAGAAATCTGCGCCCCCATCATCTCGAGCGGCTCGATGATCCTTTGCATCGGTCGGGAACGCAGCGATTCATCGCCGGTCAAAGTCGACTCGAAATCGCATCCCGCCAAAATCCCTGCCAGTAGACGCATCGTCGTGCCGCTGTTGCCGCAATCAAGCGGCGCGTCAGGCGCTCGCAATCCATCAGGGCCAACACCGAAGATCGTTACCTCATTCCCGGTCCGTTCAATTCGCACACCGAGATGCCGCAGACATGAAAGCGTCGCCGCGCAATCAGCGCTCGTCGAATAATTTGTTAGGTGCGACGCGCCCTCAGCCAGTGCGGCCATCATCGCGGCGCGATGGGAAATCGATTTATCGCCTGGCACAGTGATGTTGCCGCGAATGCGTTTTGCTGGTTGGACAATCACCAAGGTGAATCTTACCTTCGTGAGTAACCATAACGATAGCCGACAAGTTGTCGGCGCTCCGCAGGCAAGGATGCCTGCGCTCCTTTCGCAGTTTCTTGACATGCGCCCAGCGCGCGTGTTACACGAACGTCCTCGTTCGCTCAATATTGCAGCAGCCGAACCGAACCCCGGCGAGAAAGGCCGCGCCTTTTGTGACCGACCAAATGACGCGACTAGTTTTGCCCAGCCACGTGGAGGCCGTTGCCGATGCCGCCGCGGCGGTGACGAACTTCATTCGTAACTGTGGCGCGTCTGAAGAAGCCGGCTTTGGAGTCGAGATGGCCGTGCGCGAGGCTGTCACGAATGCGGTGGTTCACGGTAATCAGGAAGACGAAGCCAAGTCAGTTGAAGTTATCTTGAATTGCCATGACAACGAACTCGAAGTTGAAGTGAGAGATCAAGGTCCCGGGTTTGACCCGCAGGATGTGCCTGATCCTACCGATCCGGCGAACCTCTTGAAGACTTCAGGACGTGGCATCTTTCTGATGCGGACTTTCATGGATGACATTCAGTGGTTGCCAACTCCTGAAGGCGGCACTGCGGTGCGAATGATAAAGAGGCTTTAGATTTTGATCGTTGATTTGGGATTTGTGATCGGCCGCCCCAAATGTGACAGACTGGTCGAGTCAAAATCGCAAATCAGAAATTGAAAATCCCTTAGGAGTGTAATCATGGCAGAACTAAACATTCGCGAGCGGCAAGCGGGGGACATCACCGTCCTGGACATGGATGGCCGCATCACGATTGGCGAAGGCAGCGTCGCTTTGCGCAGCGCGATTCGCCGGTTGCTCGAAGAAGGCAAGAAGAAGATCCTGCTGAATCTGGCGGGCGTTGGTTACATCGATTCAAGCGGCATCGGCGAATTGGTTTCGAGTTACACGGCCATCAACAAGGAAGGTGGCCAGTTGAAGTTGTTGAGTCTGACCCAAAAACTTCAGGATCTGCTCACCATCACCAAGCTACTCACCGTTTTCGATGCGTACGACACTGAAGCGGAGGCGCTGAGTAACTTCAAATAAGATTCGAACTACGGGCGCACTTTTGGCGTAACGTAACTGGAGGTTTTAATGGCTCAACTGAACATTAAGAAACGACAAGCCGGCGACGTGGCAATTCTCGATCTGGATGGAGAGGTCCGCATCGGCGACAGCGCCACCGCGCTGCGTACCGCCATTCGCGAACTGGTGGCGGGCGGCAGTCAAAAGATTTTGTTGAATCTCGGTGGCGTAAAGTACATCGACTCAAGCGGCATCGGCGAATTGATCGCGAACTACACGACCGTAGGTCGCACGGGGGGGCAACTCAAGCTGCTTAACCTTACTGAGAAAGTCCAGGATCTGCTGGTGATCACCAAGCTGCTCACTGTGTTCGATGTTTACGACAACGAAGCTGACGCGTTGGCAAGCTTCAAATAAGATCGTCTAAGGATGGATCAAGTACGGCCCAGTTGTTTGCTGGGCCGTTTTCTTATGCGTCAGTGATATCATCTCCGCCGTGACCCCTGAGAAGTTCGACAAAGCCGCCAGCGATGCGCTTGCCCAGACCGTTGCTGACATCGAAAAGCAGACTAATGCCGAAGTCGTGGTCGTGGTGCGTGGCCGCTCCGGCACGTATCGACACGCGGACTATCTGTTCGGCGCGTGCGTGGCTTTACTCGGTCTGATTTTGATTCTCTTCCTGCCCTGGGAATTTCACACCTACTGGATTCCTTTTGACGTCCTCGCTCTGTTCATTGCGGGAGCCTGGGTATCTTCGCGCGGTGACTTGCTGCGGCGCCTGTTGACGACGAAAGCCTTTCAAACGAAAGCTGCGCGCCTGGGTGCGGCGGCAATGTTCTATGAAGCAGGCATCGCGAACACGTCGGCTGAGAATGGTGTGCTGATCTATCTGTCACTACTGGAGCGACAATTGGAAATCATTGCTGACCGCGGAATCCTAACGAGCGTGCCGCCGCTAAAATGGAACCATGCAGTCTATGAAATAAAGGAATCAGCAAAGCGACCGACGCCGTCGATGCTGATTGGCGGCCTCGAATCATTGGGCAAGCTGCTGGCTGAACATGTGCCCGCCACCGGCGAAAATCCAAATGAATTGGCCGATGGGCCGCGCATTGAACTGAAATGACTTTGAAATCTCGAATTTTGAATTTGGAATTTCGAAGGCTCGGTTCGCGATCGGCGTGGCGTCTCATCCTGCCAGTCGTGAGTGCGCTAACTGTCCTCACGCTGGCAATAGACGTTTACGCGCGCGTAGGCGGCGGCCAATCTTATGGTGGCGGTGGCGGTCATGGAGGCGGAGGCGGCGGCGGTGCGGGCGCGCTCGTTTATCTCCTCGTTAGGTTCTTGCTTTGGCTGACGATTGAACATCCAGTCATCGGCATTCCGGTTGATATCATCGTCATCGCGATCGTCATCTACTGGTTCGCGAAGCCCTCGAAAAAGAGCGTCTCGATCACCTCAACGTCCATTGTCGCGCCTGACTCAGTCGCTACTGTTGCCCAGCAACAGCTGGGCGTGCAGCGCTCATTCAATCAACTGCGTCGCTTCGATCCGAATTTCTCCGAAATCATCTTCACCGATTTCTGTTACGCCTTGTACGGGCGCTCTCATGATGCGCGCGGTCACGGCGCGAAAGCGCTGGATGAATTGTCGCCTTACTTGAGCGATGCAGCGCGCAGTTCGTTGCTGCAACTCAACTCGCCAGCTCTGAAAGCGGTGCAGGGAATCATTGTCGGCGCGATGAACGTCGTGAACGTACGCGGGCTTGACCAGCCGATGGTCAACATCACGATCGACTTCGACGCGAACTACACTGAATTCACGCCGCGCGAAGGCGATGCGCGTGGCGAGATGAGTTACTACGTGCGCGAGCGCTGGGTGCTTGAGCGCAAGCGCAACGTGTTGTCACCGACTCCTGACCAGGCGACGGCTCTGCACTGTCCGCGATGCGGCGCGGCTTTGCAGAAAGACACTAACGGCGCCTGTGCATTCTGCGGCACAAAGATCGAAAGTGGCGAATTCCAATGGTACGTGCGCACGATTCAAACGCTCAGCCGCGAAGCGCGCGGGCCGCTGCTGACTTCAGACGTGCCGGAAGTCGGAACGCTTAACGCAACGATCATGCAGCCGAACTTTCCGGCGGTGCGCGCCGCGTTCGAACAGAACAATCCCGATTTCAAATGGGGAGATTTCCAGGCGCGCGCACGCATGATTTTCAATGAACTGCAGAATGCCTGGTCGACTCTACAGTGGGAAAAGGCGCGGCCCTTTGAAACTGACAACATCTTCCAAATGCACCGTTATTGGATCGAAGCCTACAAAGCCCAAAAACTCAGAAACGCTCTCGACCAATGCCAAATTACCGCGATGCAGCCCGCGAAAATCAAAGTCGATCCTTTCTACAACTCGATCACGCTTCGCATCTTCGCGCAGGGCTACGATTACACGGTTGATCAGAATGCGCGAGTCGTCTCTGGATCCAATCAACATCTGCGCAAGTGGAGTGAATACTGGACTTTCGTGCGCTATTGCAAAGCCAAACCGGCGGCCGCACGGGCTGATCTCAATTGTCCGAATTGTGGTGCGCCTTTGAAAGTAAATGCGGTGGGCATTTGCGAATTCTGTGGGGGAAAGATCACCTCAGGCGAATTCGATTGGGTGCTCTCGAAGATCGAGCAGGACGAGAGCTACACGGGATAACCGATCTCTGGCCCAGCGATTGCTGCGAATTGGTCTCTCGCCTCAGAAGCTTGACGCTTTCCAAATCCGCTTGCTAGACTCGAATCACGTTCAAGGACAGACCCGAACTTCAAACTCGCGAACGCAGTATTTACCTATAGGCCGCAAGTGCGACTTGCCTGGTGCTCGTAAAAACTAGTCGGAGGTGTTAAGTGGGCTTCAAGGTCGGCCAGAAAGTTGTTTACCCCAATCACGGTATCGGCACAATCGAACAGATTGAACAGAAGCAAATCGGAGCCGTCGCGCTTCCGTTCTACACGCTGCGACTTGCCGCTACCAATTCCCTCGTTCTCGTTCCCGTCTCCAATGCAATTGAAGTAGGACTCCGTCGCCCCATTTCTTCAGGTGAATGCGATTCGCTCTTCAAAATGCTGGCCGAGGATTTCTCGACGCCGGCGAATGATTGGAAAGACCGCTTCAAAGATTTCTCCGATAAGATGCGGACCGGAAACATTTTTGAAGTTGCTGATGTGCTCAAGCACCTCAGTTATTTGAGCAGGTTAAAGCCGCTTTCATTCCGCGAGCAGCGGATGCTGGAGCGGTCCCGCTACCTGGTCGTTTCGGAACTTGCCGCAGTTTGTCGCCAGCCCGAATGCAATATCGAACCCCGCGTTGAGAACGCACTGGCACAAGCCTGGACGAGGCACGACCGGCGATCCATTGGCCGCGCGCGCGTGGCCGCTGCCGGCGTACACTGAGCTAAACGTCAATTCTAAAGAAATTGCGCTGGTGGCCCCCCACGGCGGCGCCCTGATGTCTGTGCGCCAGCCATGTTAGAATGTCACGCAAAGGTGCTCCCATTTTCACTTAGCTAAGAGATGGACGATCCTGCTAGTAATTTGCTGGCCTTTCTGGCCGAAGACGTTCCGCACTCACCTACCCTTCTCAGCGTACTGGCGAAACTCTTCGCCGTCTTGTTTTTTGTCGGGGCGAACGCATTTTTCGTCGGCGCCGAATTCGCGCTGGTGTCGGTGCGCCGCACGCGCCTGGAAACACGCGCTGCCGCCGGTAGCCAGCGCGCGCAAGCCGCGGTCCGACTGATCAATGATCCGAGTTTCTTTATCTCATCCACCCAGCTCGGGGTAACGCTCGCATCGCTGGCCCTGGGCTGGGTGGGTGAGCCGACTCTGGCAAGCTTGCTTGAGCCATTGGCGGAAGCCATCGCGCCGGCAGGCAAGGCAGCATATGTCGCGCACATTCTGGCGATCATTATCGCATTCGCTGTGATCACTTTTCTGCATATCGTGCTGGGCGAATTGATGCCAAAAATGGCCGCGCTTGAGCGAGCCGAAGGCCTGGCGTTGTTCGTCGCGCGTCCGCTCGAATTGTTCGCCAAGGTTTTTCAAGCGCCGATCTGGGTTTTTAATCGAACCGGAGCAGCGCTCGGCCGATTGATTGGGCTGAAGTCTTCGCTGCAACACACCGCGGTCTACAGCGAAGTCGAACTCAGACAACTCATCGACATCTCGCGTGAGAGTGGTCACTTGCGTGCTGAAGAGCGTCGCTTAATTCATCGGGTCTTCGAATTCTCAGACACTTTAGTCAGGGAGGCGATGGTGCCGCGACCGCAGATCGCGGCGATTTCCGCTGATTGTTCGCTCGCGGACATCCGGCGCGCATTTCAGCAACATCGCTATTCGCGCCTGCCTGTATATCGCGATTCATTGGACAACGTGGTGGGATTCATTCACAGCAAAGAC
>Ga0134121_10003930_pt1 | contig 12219 bp, 11 predicted proteins | sample KB301_FD_96463 | JGI IMG/M metagenome (GOLD analysis project Ga0134121, IMG submission 96463) | Terrestrial soil microbial communities without Nitrogen fertilizer from Kellogg Biological Station, Michigan, USA - KB3-0-1 | ecosystem: Environmental > Terrestrial > Soil > Unclassified ...
CGCCGGCTGCAATGCCGAGAATGCCGCCTGCCAGCGGCGCCATGGCGGTCACGGGATGCAAGGCGACACCGAACAGCAGCGCGCCGCCAACCATACCGGCGGCCGCACGCTGAAACGATGGATGATCAGCGAACCGAATGTCCATGAAAGCTACCAACGCCCGATGAACAGACATCGATCTAACGACGTCCTCGTCCCCAGCGCGCGGCCTAAGTGGGCGTTTTTCGGACATATTTGCGCGCCAAAGCTCGCCTTAGGATCAGGTGTCGCCGCGCCGCCGCGCTGGGTGCACCAATGAAAATGGCCTCAATGCGGAGGCCATCTTCTCACCCTGAAAATGACCTCAACGCGGAGGCCATCTTCTCACCCTGAAAATGACTCAACGCGGAGGCCATCTTCTCACCCAGGTACCCAGCTCGCGCCGCGTTGCGGCGGCGGGCGTAGTCCCGTTCGTCAGAACGTAAGCCGCATCCCGAACTGGAAGCTTCGCGGCACCGTCAGCTTGTTGGTGTGGCCGAAGTTCAAGTTCTTTGTCAGCGTCTGGTTGGCCATCGTCTTGCCATTGGGGAGCGCCTTGGCATGCTCGAGGTCCTTCTTGTCACCACCGACGATCGGCAACGCGTTGTTGAACGTGTAGTTCTCATCGACGTTGAGCTCCTCCTGCTGGTCGAACGCGTTGAACACGTTGACGAAGCCCTCGATGGTCCGGATCTTATCGAGCCGGCGCCCGTACGCCAGGTGGACGTCGACGTTCGAGGTCACGGGCGAGCGGACTTCCGAGCCGCGGGGCAACAAGTATGATTCGCCATCTCCGTAGACGGGGTGGCCCGCGAGTACGTTGTGAGCAATCCCCGACTGGGCGCGCAGGCTCGAGCCCACCGTGAGCGAGCCCGCTCGCTTCAGATCGAACTGATAAAAACCATCGATCTTGACGTTATGCGGCCGATCGAGTCCAAGCGGCCCATAGCGGTTGGCGAGCAGATCGGGCAGATCGTACAGCGACGTGATGTTCGGGTCGAGCTGGTTGGTCTCCGTCGAGAACAACCCCGGATAATTACCACGCTCCATCGAGTAGGTGTACGACGCCACCAGCAGTGATTGTTTGGACGGCCGTTGCTCCATCCGCAGGGTCACCGCGTCGTAGTTGCGGCTCGGCTTGTCAAAGTTCTTGACGAACTTCAGCATGCCCGATCGTACCTCGAGTGCATCGGCCAGGACTGGATTGGTGTCCTTGATGGCCATTGCCTGGTCGTGAAGCTTGGATGCTTCGGTATCATAGTTGGTTCCGGGGTTCGCGATCAAGAAGTTATTCGCGCCATCCCCCGACATATCATCGAGCACATTGGGCATCGTGCGATGCGTGTACGTGAGCCCCACCTTCACGTCGGCAAACAGCTCGTATTCGGCGCCAAGCACGAGCTCGTCGGTGTACTGCCCGCTGATCCCGGGCGCGACATATTCGAGACCCCCGTTCAGCAAGTCTGCCTTTGCAAGATCGGTGCACTGCCTCAGCGCCGTCGCGGGATTGCTACCAGCCTGATGATTGACATTGCAGTTTGAATTGTATCCCATCTGGGTGGGCCGCAACTGGCTAGTATTCGTGATCTGGACATCATCGATCTCTGCACCAAACGAGCGGACATTGATGTCGTTGGGAATATTCTCGTAGAATCGCCCCCAATGGACGTACAGCTTCGACTTACCTTCCGAGGTAGGATCGTAGATAGCGCCGATGCGCGGCGCCCAGTTGTTAAGCGAGAACGCGACCTTCGGGACGATCTCGCCCGCTGCGGTCACCGTCCCTTGCAAGGCTTCAGCATTGTTCAACACTTGCTGCTCGTAACGCAGGCCCGCATTGATCGTGAGGTTTGGACGGATCTGCCATGAATCCTGGAGGTAAGCACCGATGCTTCGGTTCGTGGTATTGACGTGACGTAGACCAACCTCACCACAGATCGCCAGGCCGCCCGAGCAGCCCTCGATCTGCTGGCCGGGCTCAAGCCGCACGCTCTGCGGATCCATGAGTTCTGCCGGCGTCAGGTTACGGATGATGCCGGCATACTTGTTGACCTTCCAGGTACCGGGCAGCGCCATTGGATCATCGGGGTTGTCTGCACAGGTACCGTCCGTATCAATCGTATTGCAATTACGCCGAAAATATTCATTGCCGGTATAGCGCACGCTCGTGTTGTAGACCGCGGATTCGTAATCGACGCCTCCTTTCAGTATGTGGACGCCGAACGCCTTCAACCGCTGGGTAGCCGACAGGACGGCCGAGGTGCGGTTGTTGGTCCGCTTCTCGAGGACGCCCAATCCTTGCTCGGCATACAGATTGACCGGGCAGTTCTGGATCTTGGGATATGGATCGTTGAGATCTGTGTCGTTGCACCTGGCGATGCCATCGCCCTCGAGATCTACAAAGTCGTACAGCGAGCGCGTATAGCCGTATTCGGTCAGCGGTTGATTCCCGATGTCACCGGGTGGTGTCGAGTTGGTGGAAGCACCATGGAAGCCGACCAAGGCGTCGATCTGGGTCTGACCGTTGAAGAACTTCGTCGTGTACTTTGCGGACACGTCGTAGGCGCCGTCCGTTCGATTGATCAAAGTGTCAGTCGGTGAATACGTATCGGCTTGTTGAGGGTTGTCGTAGACCGATATGTTGCCCACGCGTGGGTTACCGAACAGCGAGACCTGGAATTGATTATTCTGACCAATTTCGCCATTGAGCTTGGCCGTGAAGAAGTAGGTCGTTCTGGCCTGGGGGATATCCCTGCTATTCACTCTTTCGTGAATCGTGAAGCCAGTAGTCGGGTCGACGTCTGGAGTCCCATCGTCGTCGCGATCGACCTGCTGCTGAACGACGCGGGTGAGGACGTCGCGGCGACGCGATGGATTGAACCCGACGTGAAACCATAGCTTGTCCTTGATGACCGGGCCGCCGAGCTCGGCGCCGACGTCATAGTTGTAGTCGAGGTTACTCTGTGTGGCGACCGAACCACCCTCCCGCTGGATCGCCTTGGCGGGCGCGCTGAACGAGCCCGGCGTGTAATACGCGAACACCGAGCCATGCAGCTCGTTCGAGCCCTGCTTGGTGACGACGTTGACGATTCCGCCGGTAGCGCGACCGTACTCGGCGCTGTAGCCACCGGTGATCACCTCGGTCTCTTGCACGAACTCGTTCGGCAAGTTCGACGATAGACCACCGATCCCGGTGTCCGTGGTGTTGATACCTTCGACGACGTACGTATTCTCGACCGAGGTCGCGCCGCTCAGCGACGTGCCATAGTAGTCGCTCTGCGAGCTGGAGGCCGCACCGAGCACGGCGCCGAACGTGCGTCCGACCGGGATATTATTCGTGAATTCCCTGGTTAGCGACACTCCCGTCTTGGTCGAGCCCTGGTCGATGATCGGCGCTGACCCCTGAATGTTGATGATCTCGCCGTTGGGCTTGCTGCTTGCCGCTTCCGTGTCGACGGTGATGTTGACGACGGCCTCCTTGCCGACCTGGACGACGACGTTACCCCGCGTGAACGTAGCATTCTGGTAATTCACGGTGATGGTGTAGTTACCCGGCGGCAGCGACGTGAGGAAGTACAGGCCGGCATCATCGGCGAGCACGATCTGTTCACCTTGCAGCGCCGGTGAGGTAGCGATGACAATGGCACCGAAGGCGGGCGCGCCGGTGTCCTTTTCGCGGACCTGCCCGCGGAGGCTGCCGACGGTGCCCGCCTGCGCGTGGGCATCGGTCTCAGACAGGGTAACAGTGGCACCTATGATGCCGATTGCCATGATGGCTTGAAATAGCGCGGTCTTCATGGTGTGCCCCTTCACATGTCCGTGTTGAAGCAAATGGTGAGATCCGTCGCTCCAGGGAGCGGAGCAATGACACCGGACCCACCAGCGACATCCTTGACGTCAGCGCCGGCGGGGAACGTGATAAGGTAGGTCTTCGAGTGCTCCCAGGCATCCATCCCGGTGGCGGCGCTATCACGGATCTCGATTGACTGCTTGTCGATCGTGTCCATGTTCTTGTGATGCACCCCGACCGCCGGGGTCCGCGTGGTGCCGGTGGTGGCAGTGCAGCTGGTGACCTCGAGCATCGTCACCTCGGAAGCAACCAGGCTCGTCACGTCGATCGTGGCATTGAACGTGAGGATCAGTGGCTTGCCCGGAACGATCGTCTGGATCGAGTCGGCCTTCGTCAGGTCCTTGACCGGAGCCGGATCCGTCGCAATGAGCGCAAGCGGTGCGATCTGAAACTTGTACGGTCCGAGCTGATCGGCCGGAACATGCTCGCCGTCCTTGTCGACGACCACGTCGTCATTGAGGCGGATCTCGCACTCGGTGCCCGTCGCAATCTTCGACGAGTCGTTTGGTGCGACGAACAGAGACGGACCGAGCGGCCATGTGAGGGCATTGCCACTTGGGTCGTAATAACCATCGTAAGGAATATTCACGCCGCCGCAGCTCAGCGTTACTGGCTTCGTGTTCGCCAGGGTGCCTTTCTTGAGGTCGGTATCATTGCCCTGTGAATCCTTGATGGGCAATAAATCTTCAATATTCGGATTGAGGAGCTCATCAAACTGTACACGGACGTACCAATCGACCGGCGTCGTGTCAGTGACCTCGTCATCGCCGGGGTCAGCGGAGTCATCATGCACTCCCTTCGAGAGATCGTCCGAGCAAATCTGGACTGGACCATCAGGCTGCGATGGCACCAGGCCGGGGCGCTTGTTGTCGCCGATCTTGCAAAACGTTGCCGTTTCGACGATGCCAGCACCGTCCGTATCATCTGATACGAGGACTGTGAGGACTTCCGGCGGGCCATCGGGGCGAAGATCTGTCTGCTCGGTCGGGGCCGTACAAGCGCCGAACGCAAGCAAACAGGCCGACGCCGCAAGATAACCTTGCGATCGACCAATCATAGATGAGCCTCCCTGAGAACGGTTGTCTAGGTCCCCGCTGGGCCGCACAACCCTGTGGGGTCAAAGGGAGTCATCGCCGATCGCTCCAACCAACGCAAGCAATTCCGTCACATGCCACAAGCCGGAGAGCGTTAACACGTTGCAACACGCCGCAGTGAGGCCACCCCTCATCAGGGGCGTCGCAGAGGCAACACCTGCACCGTCAATCATGCGTTCGGCCGCTTACCATTTGGTGGCGGGGTTCCAGAAGAGGGCGAAGTGGTTGGAGCGGTGGCCGGCGAGGACGACGGCCTGGCCGTTTTGCTCGTCTTGTCGTCATGGGCAACCGCAGCCGCGGGTGCCTCGGGTGCGACGTCAATACCGATCCGTCGAACATTGTGGTGCGCGAGGACCTTGGCTTCAATCGAATTGTAGATTTCGGGGTGTTCGAGCAGGAACTGCTTCGCGTTCTCGCGCCCCTGACCGATGCGCTCGCCGTTGAACGAGAACCAGGCGCCGCTCTTCTCGATGATGTTCGCTTCGGAGGCCAGATCGACGAGGTCGCCTTCGCGCGAGATGCCCTGCCCGTAGAGGATGTCGAACTCGACCTCCTTGAACGGCGGGGCCATCTTGTTCTTGACCACCTTGACGCGAGTCCGGTTACCGATGACGTCTTCTTCTTTCTTGAGCGCCCCGATCCGCCGGATATCGATGCGCACCGACGAGTAGAACTTGAGGGCGTTGCCGCCCGTCGTGGTCTCGGGCGAGCCAAACATGACGCCGATCTTCATGCGGATCTGGTTGATGAAGATCACCATCGTGCGCGACTTCGAGATCGCGGCGGTCAGCTTGCGAAGCGCCTGGCTCATGAGGCGTGCCTGCAGGCCGACGTGCGCATCGCCCATCTCCCCCTCGAGCTCGGCCTTGGGCGTCAGTGCGGCGACCGAATCGATCACCACGACGTCGACCGCGTTCGAGCGCACCAGCATGTCGGCGATCTCGAGCGCCTGCTCGCCAAAGTCCGGTTGGCTGACGAGCAGCTCCTCGGTCTTCACCCCGAGCTTCTTGGCATAACCGACGTCGAGCGCGTGCTCGGCATCGATGAACGCGCACACGCCGCCGCGCTTCTGCGCCTCGGCGACGATATGCAGGGTCAGGGTCGTCTTGCCCGATGACTCCGGACCATAGATCTCGATCACGCGGCCGCGAGGTAGCCCGCCGATGCCAAGCGCGAGATCCAGCCCGAGCGATCCGGTCGGGATAACATGGACCTCGCGGTCGATCGGATCTTTTCCGAGCCGCATGATCGCCCCCTTGCCAAACTGCTTGTCGATCGCAGCGAGCGTGAGGTCGATGGCCTTGTCGCGGCCCGGGTCACGAAGATCGCGAGCCTGATGTGCCGAGCTGGCAGCGGGGGTTACAGGGGTCTCTTTGGTGGCCATCTCTACGTGCTCCTGGTCATCTGGCTGGTCGTCTAAGGGTCATCTACGGGTCATTTACTGATCTGTGGGTCCCTGGCCGCGCGGCCAACCATCATCGGTTTCGGCATCCGCTCCGATGGCCTCTGGCTCGCGACCCGCGGTACCTCGTTGTAGAGCGACCGTCTGACGTTGTTCCCCCTCCAGCTGGGGGCGGAGGGCCCTGCGGAAGGAAATTTTCTCGAGCTCCTGATAAACTGAACCAGATGATTTTGTTTCGCTTTCGAACAACGTCACCCCATCGATCTTCGTGTCACCGAACATTTGTTCAGCCATAGGTAACACGACGTCTCGAACCGCGCGAGTCTCGCGCAGCCGCGCGATGGTCACGTGGGGGTGAAAGGCGCGCGCCTCGCGTGCGAAGCCCAAGCCGGCCATCGCCTCGCCGACCGCCTGGGCAAGCCTGCCGAGCGACGCGCCGTCGTCAATCCCGGCCCACAGCACGCTCGCCTTGTCGAGGGAGGGAAACGCCCCGAGCCGCGAGGTCCGGAACGTGAACCGATCGAAGCCGGCCGTTGCCGCCCAGAGCGCATCGCACACCGAGCCGATCGCGTCGACGCCGGTCCAGCCGAGGAACGCCAGCGTCACATGATAGTTGGCCGGCGCCACCCACCGGAGATCGACCCCGGCGTCCCTGGCTCGCCGTGCCAGCGTCTCGGCACACCCTGCGAGCGTGTTCGCGGCCGCGACCGAGATCCGCACCCCCACGAACAGCCGTTTGCCTGGTCTCATATCGCCTCGTCGATCAGCTTGAGCGCCCACCAGCTGGCCAGCGTGCGGATTTGATCTCGCGCGCCCGGCCAGCCGAGCTTCTTCGTCGTGACGCCGGCCGCGCTGGCCAGCGCGAGCCAGACCGTCCCGACCGGCTTGTCCGGCGACCCGCCATCGGGGCCGGCGACCCCGGATACCGAGACCGCGAAGTCGGCGCCGAACCGCTCGCGCGCGCCCTGCGCCATCTCGCGCACCGTCGCTTCACTCACGGCGCCGTGGGCCTCGAGAGTATCTGGACGGACGCCCAGTTGCCGGGTCTTCTCGGCGTTCGAGTAGGTGATCGCCCCGCCCAGAAACGCCTGCGAGCTGCCCGGCCGGCGGGTCAAGAGCTCGCCGATCATGCCACCGGTGCACGATTCGGCGGTCGCGACGGTCTTTTTGGCCTCGATCAGCCGGCGCACGGTGCGATCGACCAGCGTCTCGTCGCCGTCGCCGTACAGGTAGCCAGCCAGCCGGTCGCGCAGCCCGGCATCGAGCACCGCCAGCTTGTGGGCGGCGGCATCGCCATCGCGGTCGCGGACGACGAGCTTGACGAGGGTCTCGGGGAACTTCACCTGGTAGTGGATCGACGCTCCCGCGACGGGATCGACCAGCCCGCGGCAGGCTTGCGAGATCTGCGACTCGCCACGGCCGAACACGCGATAGATCCGGCGGGCGATCCGCTCGATGTCGCCGGCCGCCTCCCGCAGCTCGGCAAACCGCCGCTCGAGCGACGCCTCCAGGATGGCGTGGATCTCGCGTGGAAAGCCCGGCAGGCAGATCACCGGGACGCCCCGGAGCTCGATCTCGAAGCCAGGAGCCAGGCCCGCCGGGTTCGGATAGACGCGAGCGCCGGCCGGGACCCGCACCTGGCGGAGCTGGATCGCGGTGATCGAGGCCGCGGACGGCTCGGCACCTCTGGACGGCCCCGAAGACGGCCCAGAAGATGGCCTCGTGGACGCCCCAGAGGCGGTGGCAGGCCCCGTGGACGGCCCGGCACCCGTGGACGGCAGCGATCGCTGCGCGAACCAGGCCTCCATCCGGGTCCGTGACGGGCCATCGATCTCTGGCTGGGTCCCTGCTAGCCTGGCAACCACGTCGACCGTCAGATCATCTTCGGTGGGGCCAAGCCCCCCCGAGCACACCACCAGATCTGCGCGTGCGACCGCCTGGGCCAGCGCAAACGCGATATCGGCCTCGTCGTCGTTGCAGCTCGTCATCCAGCGGGTGGTGATCGCGAGGTCCCAGAGCCGTGCCGCCAGGTGTGACGAGTTCGTATCGACGATCTCGCCACGGCACAGCTCATCCCCGATCGTCAAGATCTCGGCGCGCATGCGAGAAGACCATAGCGCGACCACGATGACCAGCGGGATACAACGCCACGCGGTTGACGCGCTCGGGATGCGTTGCCTATCATTTCGCCACGCGGAGGCGTGTGGCTCCGCAGGAAACTGATGAAGATCCGCTACGCCGCCAAGACAGACGTGGGCATGAAGCGGACCCACAACGAGGACTATTTCTCGTTGATCGAAGACGAGCAGCTGTTCCTCGTAGCAGACGGCATGGGCGGCCACGCCTCGGGCGAGGTCGCCTCGAAGATGGCCGCCGAGACGATCGGCGAGTTCTACCAGCGCACGCGCGAGGACGAGGACGCGACCTGGCCGTACAAGATGGACCGCTCGCTGTCCTATATCGAGAACCGGCTGGTCTGCGGCATTAAGCTCGCGAACCTGCGGATCTTCGAGACCTCGAACCGCGACCTTCGCTACAAGGGGATGGGCACGACGATCGTCTCGACGCTGGTGTCGGGCGACAAGATCTACGTCGGCCACGTCGGCGACTCGCGCGTGTACCGCGTGCGCGAAAACGGCATCACGCAGCTGACCCGCGACCACTCGCTGCTCGAGGATTACAAGGAAGCCAAGCCGGACATGACCGAGGAGGAAGAGCGAAACTTCCCCCACAAGAACGTGATCACGCGCGCGCTGGGCATGCGCGAGACCGTTCAGGTCGATATCCGCAGCCATCAGATCAAGAGCGGCGACGTCTACATCCTGTGCTCCGATGGTCTTTCGGGCATGGTGGTCGACAATCAGATCTGCCAGATCGCGTCGAACGCGAAGAGCCTCGAGCGCGCGGTCGCCGAGCTGGTCGATGCCGCGAACCGCAACGGCGGCACCGACAACGTCACGACGCTGCTGCTTCAGTGCCTCGCGGCCTGAGGTGGCCGAGCCGAATGACCCAACATGAGGTGGCCTGAGGTAGGGAAGGTGCGGTAAACATGCGCTACCGCGTCACCACCGGCAGGTTGACCGTCCAGGCACGCTCGCGCGTCCACGATACCACCACGGTGTGGAACAAGATCACGGGCGAGATCGTCGCCGACCCCGACACCCTCGCGACCGCAGGCGCAACGGCACGCTTCGAAGTCGACATGACCGCGTTCGATGCCGGCGACTTCCTCAAGAATCGCAAGTTGCGCAAGGACTTCGACCTCGCAGGCCACCCGACGGCGAGCTTCACGCTGGAGCGCCTGACGGGGGTCGTCCGCAACGGGCCAGACTTCATCGCGACCGCGGAAGGCGTGCTGACCTGGCGCGGACGGAAGGTCGGGCTTGTCCTAGTAGGTCACGGTAAGCTCGACGATATGGGCGTGAACGCCAGCGCGACCTTCGAGCTCGATATCCGCACGCTCGGGCTATCGGCGCCGCGATTCCTGATGTTCAAGGTCGAGGACGAAGTCACCGTCGCGGTCACGATCGAGGGCCAGGTGGCGACGTGACCGTACGAGCAACCGTACCAACTGTCCCGAAACTCGTGCCGCTGGCGCTCGTCTTGGGCTTCGCCGGCCTCGCCGACCTGGGTTGCGAGGGCCGTGCGCCAGAGTTCGCCGGCATCGGCAAGTGGCGGTTCACGCACACCACGCTGAAGGACGTCACCGACGGGATCTGCCAGCCCACCGACCTCAACGACGGCCGCAAGGGCACGTGGTGCTTCGCGCAGAAGCCGTTCCGGATCGGCAAGAGTAACGCCGATGTCGACCTGTACTTCCTGGGAACGGAAAAGACGGCGAAGCTCATCGAGATCCAGCTCAAGGTCCGCGGCTGTCACGAAGACGAGATCGATCAATGGATGCGCTCGTCGTTCGGTCCCCCGGTCGATAGCAAGTCGACGCGCGGCTACTGGAAGAACTCGTTCCTGTGGGCGGCGGCGCTGATGCCGAGCGAGCCCGGCCGCTGCGTCGTCCACTTCTTGCCGCTGTCCGAGAACGCCGAAATCGATCGGATCAAGCAGCTGTAGCGCCGCACCGATGAGAGTGGCTATAGCGATTTAGCCGCATGGGTCCGACTGAACAGTGAGCGGCGTGATGAATTATGGAGCGATCGCCTTCATCGCGTGATCGTAGCGAGCCTCGACGGCATCCCACGCGATGTTCTTGAAGAACGCCTCGATGTAGGGCGCGTGATCGGCACCGTAGTCGATCGCGTACGCGTGCTCGTACATGTCGAGCACCAGGAGCGGCGCGCCGAACGCGAGGGCTTGCGTGTGATTGGTCGACGACGAGATCACCAGGCTGCCGTCGTGAAGCGAGAGCCCGACCACGACCCAGCCGCTGCCACCGCCGAGCGCGGTCGCGGCGGCGCGGACCTGCGCCTCCCACGCGCCCGCCCCGAAGTCCGTGCCGAGCCGCGTATCGAGCGCGCCCGACCGCTTGCCGTTGCCACCGAGGTTGCCGAAGTAGTGCTCGTGCAGGACCAACGAGTTACCGTAGGTAAGCTGCTTCTCGCGCAGACCCGCCACGAGGTAGCCCGGCGCGTCCGGCTTGAGCGCCGCGAGATCGGTCTCGACCTTGTTGAGGTTCTTCACCGCACCCGCGTAGTTCTTGTCGTGGTGCGACGTGATCATCTTCTCCGAGATGCCGGTCAACCCACCGGGCTTGAAGGGCAGCGGCACTGGTACGTGCTTGCCGAGGCCAGGTGGCGTCTTGCCCTTGGCCGGCGGCGACGGCGATTGCTTGCCGTCAGGTGCCGCGTCGACGATGGCGGTCGCGGCGAGGAGGGCAGCGCTGCTCGCAGCGCCGCGGACGAGGAGGTCGCGTCGGTGCATGGACATGCTTCGTTGATACGCCCACGGTTACGTTCGTATCAACCCGACGCGCGACTGCATTCGCACGGCGTCTGCGGGCGCCGCCGGATCCCCGGCTGAACCGGTCTACCTGCCGCCTGCGCTTGGTTTCGAGGAGCCGCGCCTGGATGATGCCAGCGCGATCACGCCATACCGGTTTGATGGCACGGAAGCGGACCGGCGAGACGTCGCCCTGGTGCCTGATGCCGAGGGATGCCGAGGGATGCCGAGGATAGCCGAGGGCAGAAGACCGGGTCAGCTGCCGCGCTTGCCCTGCTCACGCGGGCACTCGCCGCCGGCTTCTCCCGCGGCTTTCGGGCACAGGCCATAGAGCTCGTGGCGGTGGCGGAGCACGGTGAAGCCGCCGAGCCGGAGCGCGATCTTGTCTTGCAAGCGCTCGATCTCGTCGTCCTCGAACTCGAGGATGAGGCCGCACTTCACGCAGATCAGGTGATCGTGATGATCGCCTACAACCTCATAACGCGCCTGGCCGTCGCCGAACTGGCGCTCGATGGCGAGGCCGCTATCGACGAGGAGCTTGAGGGTCCGGTAGACCGTGGCGTAGCCGACCTTGGGGTGGCGCTTGCGAACTTTCAGGAGCAACTCGTCGATCGAGATGTGATCGCGGGTGCGGAGGAACTGCTCGACGATCGCTTCACGCTGCGCAGTGACGTTGAGCCGGCGATCCTGGACGTACGCCCGCCAGCGCTCTTTGAGCTCGCCGGTATCATCGGCGTGAAAATCCGAGCGCTCGCTCATCGCCTGCCCAGCTTTACTGCAAGCCGTCGGGTCGTCAAGCCATCAGGGAGCAGTGACTTTTCATTTCGTGTTCGATATGGTCGGTCGCGATGGGGGACGGGATCATCTCCGGCGGTGCCACGGCGGTAGCTCCCGCTGGTAGCTCCGATCTCGGCTTCGACCAGATCTTGGCACGTCTGCGTGAGGTGGTGACCCGGCTCGAG
>Ga0134121_10003933_pt1 | contig 12218 bp, 14 predicted proteins | sample KB301_FD_96463 | JGI IMG/M metagenome (GOLD analysis project Ga0134121, IMG submission 96463) | Terrestrial soil microbial communities without Nitrogen fertilizer from Kellogg Biological Station, Michigan, USA - KB3-0-1 | ecosystem: Environmental > Terrestrial > Soil > Unclassified ...
CCCTCGGTCGCGTCGTGGAACAGGATGCACGCGTCCTTGCCGCCGGCATCGCGGTAGGTGGCGAGCGCCGCCTTCAGGCGCGCGCCCATGTCCGGCACCTTCGGATAGACGTAGGTCATCGCGCCCGACGGGCAGACCGTGGCGCAACCGCCGCAGCCGGCGCACAGATGCGACTCGATCCTCACGTGATCGCCGTCGGCGCTGATCGCACCGCTCGAGCACACGTCGAGGCAGGCGTTGCAGCCCTGCTTGCCGGAACGGCCGTGCGCGCAGATTTTTTCCCGGTAGTGAAAGAACTTCGGCTTCTCGAACTCGCCCACCAGGCCGGCGAGCTGCTGCGCGGCGAGCGCCTGCTCGAGCGGATCGTCGCCCGGCGCGAAATAGCCCTGCGGCAGCTGGTGCAGGTTGATGAGCGGCGCGCGCGACAGATCGAGCACCAGATCGAACGAGTCGCTTCGGGAAACCTCGGTTCTCGAAAAATCGATTGCGCCGATACTGCCGCAGGCCTTCACGCAGTCGCGGTGATCCTTGCACTTGGCGAGGTCGACCTGGTAGTCGAAGCCGATCGCGTCCTCCGGGCAGGCGCGGATGCACGCGTTGCAGCGCGTGCAGGCCTCGAGGTCGATCGGATTCTCCTGCCGCCATTCCACCTCGAAGGCGCCGAGCCAGCCCGACAGGCCGGTGACCTTGCCCGACCACACCGGAAATTTTCTCTCGAGCGGCAGCTCGCCTCCGCCGCTCGTCGCCAGCACCGAGACTTCAAGCTGGCTCGAAAGGCGTTCCGCCCAATCCAGCGCCGCCGCGGCAGGGCCGATGATCAGCACCTGGCCCTGCGACTTGAACTCGACCGCGGGCGCGGGCTCGGCCTCGGGCAGCGCCGCCATCGCGATCAGCGCCGCGATCTTCGGCGTCGATTTCTCCGCCGACCAGCCGCCGAGCTCGCGGATGTTCACGAACTTGATGTTTTTAGGCGACAGCTCGCTGAACAGCGCCGCTTCCTGCGTGCAGGCGACAATCAGATCCTCATTGGCTCCGGCCGCGGCCTGGAACGCGCCGATGTCCTTGCGGCACAGCTCGTGATGCACCGCCAGCGGCTCGCCGGCCTTGAGTCCCGCCGCGAGCGCCTTCGCGTCGAGCGGGATGGTGCGGTTGCAGCTGCAGACCTTAAGCGTCTTGCTTTCCAGGCTCATCGCTCTTGGCCTGCTCGGGTGCAGGCGCTTCGGCTGCGGGCGCTTCGGGCGCGGGCGCTTCGAGGGCGGACGCTTCGAGCGCGGGCGCCTGCTCGGCGGCTTCCTGCTTCGCGAGCGCCTCCTTCTCTTCATCGCTGAGGAGCAGCGTGCGCGCCTGGTTCATGGCCTTCAGCATCTTCTCCGGGATCGGCTCGCCGACGGTCCAGTCGCCGGAAAAGGGCTCGAACGGATCGGGCAGGTTGAAGTGCGGATCGCCGCTGAACAGCTTCTTCAGCGCCACGCGCCGCAGCGCATCCTCAACCTTGGGGTGCATGAACCCGGAAAAGTCGGATTCGGGCTTGAGCTCCTCCACCGGCGGGAGGCTCGGCCTGGGCGTCTCGGCAGGCTTCTCGATCGGGGCCTGCTTCTTGAGCCGCGACCAGCGCTTGAGAAAGTCCTCTTTCTCCGCTGCCACCGCTACACCCGGTCCTTGGGATGCACGAACGAGCGCGGCTTGATGCGCTTCTCGGGCTCGGGCCGATAGTTGTTCTCCACGTAGTCGCCGACCCAAGCGAAGATCTCCGCGGGCATCGCCACGTTGTCGACCGAATGACCGCCGTCGAGCCAGCGTCCCGCTTCTTCCGAGCTCGCCGTGACATCGAGCGGCAAGCCCTCCTCGCCTTCCATGCGCCACAGGATGAACACGCGCGGCGACTGGGACGACACGTTGAGGTAGTAGCCCTCCAGCTCGTCCTTGTGCAGCACGATCTTGAAGCCCGGATGCAGCCACTGCTGAGCCTTGCCATCGTCGCGCAGCAAGCGCTTCTCGCCGCCGCGGTCGGCGAGCACGCCGTGCGGCTCCCAAATCCAATCAGCCCAGCGACTCTGCGCGGGGCGGCGCTGCATCAGCACGGCGATCGCGAAGGACGGTTTTTCCACGGTCGAACTATACGCGCTCTATAATGGATTTCCGAGCCAAAACCCTTGATGAAAAAGGTCATTGCACTCCACCCGGCCGCCTCGGCGGCGGCGCGCGTCGCGGCCCCGGCCTTCCACGGTGGGCCGCTGGCCGACACGCGCGGCCGGGCGATGCGCGACCTGCGCATCTCGGTGACCGATCGCTGCAACTTTCGTTGCGTGTACTGCATGCCGCGCGAGGTGTTCGACTCGAACTATCGCTTTCTGCGGCACGAAGACATCCTCAGCTTCGAGGAGATCGCGCGTCTCGCGCGCGTGTTCGTCGGCCTGGGCGTCAACAAGATCCGCCTGACCGGCGGCGAGCCGCTGGTGCGCCGCAACCTCGACCGCCTGGTCGGGATGCTCGCCGGGCTGGATGCGGAAATCACGCTGACCACCAACGGCTCGCTGCTCGCGAAGCAGGCCGCGGCGCTGAAGCAAGCGGGTCTCGACCGCGTCACCGTCAGCCTCGACTCGCTCGACGACGCCACGTTCCGCAGGATGAACGACGCCGATTTCCCGGTGGCGAAGGTGATCGAGGGCATCGAGACCGCCGCGGCCGCCGGCCTGGGCCCGGTGAAGATCAACATGGTGGTGAAGCGCGGCGCGAACGACGACAGCATCGTGCAGATGGCCGGGCGCTGGCGCGGCACCGGGCACATCATCCGCTTCATCGAGTACATGGACGTCGGCAGCACCAACGGCTGGAAAATGGACGACGTCATCCCATCGGCCGAGGTCGTGGGGCGCATTGGCGCGCGCTGGCCGCTCGAGCCGATCGGCGCCAACTATCCGGGCGAAGTCGCCGAGCGCTGGCGATACCTCGACGGCGCGGGGGAGATCGGCGTGATCTCCTCAGTGACGCAGGCGTTCTGCTCGAGCTGCACGCGCATGCGGCTTTCCACCGAGGGTTCCCTGTTCACCTGCCTGTTCGCCCAGAGCGGGCACGATCTGAAGTCGCTGCTGCGGAGCGGCGCCTCCGACGACGCGCTGCGCAACGAGATCGCGGCGGTGTGGCAACGGCGCGCGGATCGCTATTCTGAAATCCGTACTGCTGAAACCGCCAAAAACAAGAAAGTGGAGATGTCCTACATCGGTGGCTAAACCGAAGCTCACCAACGCGGCCCGCCCGGCGACGTTCGAGGTCGAGGCCTACAACGAGCGCGGCGAGATGGTGCCGACCGCGATCGCGGGCGAGCATCCGCTCACGCTCTATCTCGACAAGCGCGAGATCGTCACGCTGATGACGCTCGGCCATGCGCCCGAGGCGCTGGCGATCGGCTATCTGCGCAACCAGCGCCTCGCGACCTCGGTCGAAGACATCGCCGCGGTGCAGGTCGACTGGGAAACCGATTCCGTCGCCGTCACCACGCATTCGAAGAAGCCGATTCCCGCGCTGGACAAGAAGACCGTCACCAGCGGCTGCGGCCAGGGCACGGTGTTCGGGGACTTGATGGAGGAGATCGACCAGATTCACCTCCGGGATGACGTCAAGCTGACCGATGCGGATCTGTTCATCCTGCTGGAGAAGGTGCGCAAGCACGAGACCATCTACAAGCAATCCGGCGCGGTGCACGGCTGCGCGCTCGCCACCACCGCGGGCGAGATCCTGATGTTCGTCGAGGACGTCGGGCGCCACAACGCGGTCGACGCGATCGCCGGCTTCATGTGGCTCGACGCGATCGACGGCACCGACAAGGTGTTCTACACCACCGGCCGGCTGACCTCCGAGATGGTGATCAAGTGCGCCCAGATGCGCATCCCGTTCCTGGTGTCGCGCTCCGGGCTCACCCACATGGGCCACCAGATCGCCAAGAAAGTGAACATGACGATGCTCGGCCGCGCCAGCGGCCGGCACTACCTCGCGTTTACGGGAAAGGAACGCCTCGTCAGGTCGTCGCCGCAGCCGACGGCGCTTGCGTAACCGCGCGGCGCGACGGGAAGAACAGCGACGCCAGCAGCATCCCCGAAGCGAGCAGCGCCAGCACCAGGAACACGTTGCTGAACCCGCCCTGGGTCTTGTGCAGCACCGAGATCATCGGCACCGCGACCGCGGCAACTCCCAGCGAAACCACGTAGCGCACCGACAGCACCCGCGCGCGGTACTCGTCGGCGACGTACCTGCCGACGATGGCGTCGTTGAGCGGGATCTGGCCGAAGATGGCCAGCATCATGAGCAGCGCGGCGACCAGCATCGCCCAGCCCTGCAGGTTCGCGGCCAGCGCGAGGAACGGAATCTGCACCAGCGCCACGCCGATCATCAGACGCTTGAGCTCGAAGCGGTCGATCAGCGTGCCCATCAGCACCTGGGCGAACGCCGCCATGGTGTAGACCAGCGCCACCAGGGCGCCGATGCCGAAGTTGGTCTGGGTCAGCGCCGCGAGGCGCTCGTCGAACACCTTGGGCATCGCCACGGTGGTCGAGTTGAAGATCACGCCGCCGCAGGCGGTGGCGATCAGCATGATGGCGAAGATGCGCGCCATGGTGGCGCGGTCGACGTGCAGGCCGATGGTCTTCGACTTCTTCTTCACCGGCCCCGGATCGGGCACCAGCACGAGGAACGCCGCGCCGATGGCGATCGCCAGCACGCCCGGGACGAAGAACGCCGCGCGCCAGCCGAACGCGTCCATCAGCGCGCCGGAGATCAGTGCCGCCGCCGCCAGGCCGAGGTTGCCCCACAGGCCGTTCCAGCCGAGCGCGCGCCCCATCTTTTCCGGCGCCGCCACCAGCATGGCGATGCCGACCGGGTGGTAGATCGCGGCGAACATGCCGATCACGAACAGGCCGACGCCGATCTGCCAGGCGGATTGCGCGAAGCCGGTGAGGAAGAGCGCCGCACCGATGCCGAAGAAGAACACCGCCATCATCTTGTAGCGGCTCCAGTGGTCGGCGAGCCAGCCCGCCGGCAGCGCGAACGCGCCGAAGGCGATGAAGCCGCCGAGCGCGAGCGGCAGCAGCTCGGAATACGCCTGCTGCCATTCGCGCGCCAGCGCGACCACCACCACCGGAAAGACCAGCATCGCCAGGTGGTCGACGAAGTGGCCGATGTTCAGGAACGGGACGAGGAAGCCGCGCTTGTTCATGGAGGCATCGTACCCGCGGCGCTTGCGTCCGTCATTCGACTGCCGGACAATTCCTGTCGCAAATGGGACAGCGCCTCTCTTTCCCCAAGCCGACCCGCGGCGATGCCTACCAGGAGGTCCCGCGTCCCGTCGGCGCGATGGCGCGCGACCTGCCGCCGGCGTTCGAGATTCCCTGGCACAGCCACCCGCGCTTCCAGCTCATCTTCGCGACGCGCGGCGTGATGACGGTCGATACGCACGAGGCGACCTGGATGGTGCCGCCGCAGCGCGCGGTCTGGATGCCGCCGAAGACCGCGCACCGCGTCCGCACCTCGGGCGAAGTGCACATGCGCACGCTCTATATCGAGCCCGCGGCGGCGAGGCGCATGCCGCGCGGCTGCGAAGTGTTCGAGGTCACGCCGCTGCTGCGCGAGCTGATCCTGCGCGCCACCGAGCTGCCGCTCGAGTACGAGGAGCGCGGCCCCGCCGGGCGCGTGATGCGCCTGCTGCTCGACGAGCTCGCCGCCCTGCCCCGCCTGCCGTACAACCTGCCGATGCCGAAGACCGCGCCGCTCGCGCCGATCTGCTCGCGGCTGATGGAAACGCCGAACGAGCCCGCCACGCTCGAGGATCTGGCGGCGCGCCACGGCACCACCGCGCGCACCCTGGCGCGCCATTTCCGCCGCCAGACCGGGATGAGCTTCGCCGAATGGCGGCGCCGCGCGCGCCTGCTGCGCGCGCTCGGCTGGATCGCCGAAGGCCGCCCGATCCTCGCGGTGGCGCTCGACCTCGGCTACGACAGCCCGTCCGCGTTCAGCGCCATGTTCCGGCGCGAGCTCGGCGTGCCGCCGTCGCATTTCCGGAGCGAGGCATGACGGTCACGGGCATCGTGCTCGCCGGCGGCAGGGGCAGCCGCATGGGCGGCGTCGACAAGGGACTGCAGCTGCTGCGCGGCAAGCCGATGGTGGAGTGGGTGCTCGCGCGTTTCACGCCGCAGGTGAGCGAGATCATCATCAACGCCAACCAGAACGTGCCGCGCTACGCCAGGTACGAGCACCGCGTGGTGCCCGACCAGATCGGCGGCTTCGCCGGCCCGCTCGCCGGGCTGCATGCCGGCTTGAACGCCGCGCAGCATCCGCTGGTGGTGACCGTGCCTTGCGATTCGCCCTTTCTTCCTTCAGACCTGGTGAAAAGGTTGAGCGCGGCCCTTCCGTCGCACGACCTCGCCGTTGCCAAGACCGGCGACCAGGCGCACCCGGTGTTCGCGCTGATGAAGCGCGAGGTGCGCGAAAGCCTCGAAGCGTTCCTCGCTTCCGGCGGGCGCAAGATCGACGCCTGGTACGCCGCGCTCAAGGTGGTCGAGGTCTCCTTCGACGACGAGGCCGACGCGTTCCGCAACATCAACACCCTCGACGAACTGAAAGGCGCATGAGCATCCGGCAGACCGTCAGCTGCCTCGACGGCTACGACCCCGATGCGCTGCGCGTGGACAAGGCGCGCGAGGCGATCCTCGCCTGCCTGACCCCCATCGCCCAGGCGGAGACCATTTCGATTCGAGATGCCCTGGGCCGCGTGCTGGCCGAGGACATCGTGCCGCGCATCAACGTGCCGGCGCACGACAACTCGGCAATGGACGGCTATGCGGTCCGCTTCAGCGACCTGGAAAAGCCGCTGGAGGAAATCGGCGTCGCCCTGGCGGGAAAACCCTTCGCCGGAAAGCTGGGACCGGGCGAGTGCGTGCGCATCATGACCGGCGCGGTCATGCCGCAAGGCGCCGACACGGTGGTGATCCAGGAAGTGATCAGGAAAGACGGCGAGCGCATCACCGTGCCGCCGGGACAGAAGAAGGCGCAGAACGTGCGCTACGCGGGCGAGGACCTGAGGATCGGCGTCGCAGTGCTGACGCCCGGCGTGCTGCTCAAGCCCGCCGACATCGGCCTGATCGCCTCGCTCGGCATCGGCGAGGTGCGGGTGAAGCGCAGGCTGCGCGTGGCGTTCTTCGCCACCGGCGACGAGCTCGCCTCGATCGGCACGCCGCTCAAGGAAGGCGAGATCTACGACTCCAACCGCTACACCGTGCACGGCATGCTCGCGCGCCTCGGCGTCGAGGCGATCGACATGGGCGTGGTGCGCGACGATCCGGCGGCATTGGAACGGGCGTTCCGGAAAGCGGCCTCGACTGCCGACGTCGTGATCACCACCGGCGGCGTTTCGGTCGGCGAGGCCGACTTCATCAAGCAGATGATGGCCAAGCTCGGCGAGGTGCTGTTCTGGAAAATCGCCATGCGCCCCGGCCGCCCGATGGCGTTCGGCAAGATCGGCAACGCGTTTCTGTTCGGCCTGCCCGGCAACCCGGTGGCGGTGATGGTCACCTTCTACCAGTTCGTGCGCGATGCGCTGCTGCATCTCTCCGGGCACCGCGATGCGCCGTTCCCCCTGCTGCTGGCCGTCTCGGCCGAGAACATGCGCAAGGTGCCGGGCCGCACCGAATATCAACGCGGCGTGCTTTTCAAAGACCAAGGTCAATGGAAGGTGCGGACCACCGGCCAGCAGGGCTCGGGCGTGCTGCGCTCGATGTCGGAGGCGGACTGCTTCATCGTGCTCGAGCACGAGCGCGGCTCGATCAAGGCCGGCGAGACGGTGAGCGTGCAGCTGTTCGAAGGCCTGGCGTGAATCCGATCCACCCTGCCCTCGCGCCGCTCGCGCGCGCCGCCAAGGAAATGCCCTATCACGACGTGGCTCCGGTGCTGAAGCAGGCGCTGGCGGACCGAAGCTGGCTGCGGCCCGAGCACCGCGTCGGCGATCCGGCGCGCTATATGCGCCACGTGCTCTATGTCGATCCAGATGGCGCCTTCGTCATGACCGCGATCACCTGGCTGCCGGGACAGGTCAGCCCGGTGCACGGCCATCACGTGTGGTGCGCGTTCGGCGTGGCCGAAGGCGAGCTGACGGAAGAGTGCTTTCGCCAGCTGGACGGAAACCTGGTTGCCCTGAAAACCAACGTCTACAGGCCGGGCGACGTCGCCGAGCGCGACTTCGACCGCAAGGGGATCCACCGCGTGTCGAACCGCAGCCGCGGCACCATCGTCTCGCTGCACCTCTACGGCGTGTCGGCCGAGCGGCTGACCACCGGCATCAACCGGCTCTACGACTGACGGCTAGCGGCCGCGGCCGCCGCCGTTCACGAACTCCAGCGAGGCGCGGAACAGGTCGAGGTCTTTCTCGTAGTCGGCGGCGTCGGCGCGGTTGATCTGGATCCACTCGCGCGAGCTCGGCAAGCCGCGCGGCTGGAACGGCACCACGTTGTCCCTGGAGAACTGCGCCTCGGTCGCGGCGGTGACCGGAAGACGGATGCCGATGCCGCCGCCGCTGATGCAGGCGAACATGCGGTCGCTGACGAAATAGGCGTCGAGGCCGTTGATCTTGCGGGCGCTGACGCCCGGCAGCTTGAGCAGCAGCGCGTCGATCTGTTCCTTGCGATTCGGATTGGTCATGGAAAGCGATTAAATTGTCGCATGGCTTCGATCGCGGTCCTGAGCTCGCTCGCGCTGAAAGGCGTGCTGGAGGAATTCAAGCCGCAGTTCGAGCGCTCGCTCGGCGCGCCGCTCGAGCTGCGCTTCGACGCCACGCAGGCGATCCTGATGCAGCTCGACCAGTCGCAAGCCGACGTGCTGATCCTGACCGCGGAGGTGATGGACGATTTGCACGCCCGGGGAAAGATCAGGGAAAAGCGTGCCCTGGGCAGCTCGGGCGTCGGCATCGCGGTCCGCGCCGGCGCGCCGAAGCCCGACATCGGCTCGGTCGAAGCCCTGAAGCGCACGCTCAGCGCGGCGAAGTCGGTTGCGCATTCGAAGGTCGGCGCGAGCGGAATCTATTTCTCCGAGCTGCTGGGGCGCCTGAACATCACCCTGCGAAAGCGCATCGTGGTCGAGAAGGGGCCGGTCGGGCTGGCGGTGGCGTCGGGCGAGGCGGAAATCGGCGTGCAGCAGCTCTGCGAGCTCGCGCCGGTGCGCGGCATCGACATCGTCGGTCCGCTGCCCGACGCGGTGCAGAGGCTGACCTATTTTGCCGCCGGCATTCCGGCCAGGGCGCCGGACCCGGAAAGCGCCCGCAAGCTGATGGACCTGATTCCGTCCCTAGATCGCCATTACGCGGGCAAGTTCTAGCAGCCCTGCGTCGGCCGGGCGCGTGCGCCCGGTGATCTCGGCGAGCGGCGTGACCGTGATGTCGCCTTTGATGATGCCTACCAGCACGCCGTGCCTGCCGCCCGCGAGCGTGTCGACGGCCGCCGCGCCGAGGCGCGTGGCGAGCACGCGGTCGGCCGCGCTCGGGGTACCGCCGCGCACCACGTGCCCGAGGCGCGTGACGCGAAGGTCGAAGCCGATCGACTTGCGGTGCGCGCCGTAATACTCCATCAGCTCGTGCACGCCGCACTTCGCGCCCTCGGCGATCACCGCAAGCGCGTGCGTCTTGCCGCGCCGGTACGCGTCGCGCAGGCGCTCGGCCACGTCCGCCGGCGCGAGCTCGTGCTCGGGGAGCGCGATCACCTCGGCGCCGCCGGCGATGCCGGACATGAGCGCGATGTAGCCGCAGTTGCGACCCATGGTTTCGACCGCGAACGCGCGCTGGTGCGACGACGCCGTGGTGCGCAGCCGGTCGATCGCTTCCAGGGTGACGTTGATCGCGCTGTCGCAGCCGATGCTGACGTCGTTGCCGTACAGGTCGTTGTCGATGGTGGAGGGCACGCCCACCACCGCGTAACCCTCGCGCGCAAGGCTCGCCGAGCCCGACTGCGAGCCGTTGCCGCCGATGACGACAAGTGCATCAACGCCACGAGCCTTCAGGTGGGCGATTGCTTTTGCCCGCCCTGCCGGCTCGGCGAACTCCGGGCAGCGCGCGCTGCCGAGCACCGTGCCGCCGGACTGGATGATGCCGCCGACGTCGCGCGCCGCCATCGGCTCGATCGCGTCGCCGAGCAGGCCGGCATAGCCGTTGCGCACGCCGAACACCTGCCAGCCCCGCGCCAGCGCGCCGCGCGTGACGGCGCGCACCGCGGCGTTCATGCCCGGCGCATCGCCGCCGCTGGTCAGGACTGCGATCTTTTTCAACACGCCGATTCTAGACCGGCCATAGCATCGCCGCGCCGCGCACCCCGCTCGCGTCGCCGTGCGCCGCGCGCACGATCGGCGTGCGCGGGTCGCGGTGGTAGACGTACTTGCGCAGCAGCGGAGCGACGTTGGCGTAGATCTCCGCGTGCTTCGACACGCCGCCGCCGACCACGATCATGTCGGGGTCGAGGATGTTGATGATCATCGCGAAGGCGCGCGCCAGGCGGTCCTCGAAGAGCCGCATCGCCGCTTCTTCGCCGATCGAGTCGCGGTCACGGTTCTTCGCCGGCCCGGAGATGAACTGCTCCAGGCAGCCGCGCCGGCCGCAGTTGCAGAGCGGCCCGGGGTGCTCCTCGTCGCTCATCCACGGCAGCGGCGTGTGGCCCCATTCGCCGGCGATACCGTGGCGCCCGTCCAGCGCGCGACGCTCGACCACGATGCCGCCGCCCACGCCGGTGCCGAGGATGGCGCCGAACACCACGGCGCAGCCGCGGGCGGCGCCGTCGACCGCCTCCGACAGCGCGAAGCAGTTGGCGTCGTTCGCGAAGCGCAGCTCGCGCCCGAGGATCTTCTCCAGGTCGGGCTTGAGCGGACGGTTGTTATACGGGGTGTTGTAGGCGTTGGCGACGACGCCACTGCCCGGGTCGATTAGGCCGGGCATGCCGACGCCGATGCTGCAGCGCGTGCCGGCTTCCTTTTCGGCGGCGAGGATGTGATCGGCCAGCATGCGCAGCGCCGCTTCGTATTCGTGGTGCGGGGTGGCGACGCGGCGGCGCATGACCTCGCTGCCATCGGCGCCGAGCACCGCGACTTCGATCTTGGTGCCGCCGACATCGACGCCCAGCCTAATGAACCGACTCCAGCCACGCCTGCAGCCAGGCGCGCGTCGAAGCCGGGTTCTCGAGCCGCCAGCGCGCGACGCTCGGGCCCTCGCCCACCTTGACGGTGTGTCCGCCCATCGCGTTCACCACGCGGAAGCCGTATTCGTCGGTGGCATCGTCGCCGATGAACACCGGCTCGCGCCCGGCGAACGGCGCCTCCTGCATGAATTGCGCGATCGCCTTGCCCTTGTCGCAGCCCGCGGGCTTGAGCTCGACCACCATCTTGCCGTCCTGCACCTCGACCGCCTCGCCGAGCGGCCCGGCGGCGTCGCGCACCGCCGCCTGCGCGACGCGCGCAAGCTGCGGCGCCTTGCGGTAGTGCAGCGCCACGCTCGCGCCCTTGTCCTCGAACACCAGGCCCTGGTGCTGCGCGGCAAAGCTGCGGATGCCGACCGCCACCGGGCGCAGCACGTTGGCGGGAAAGCGGTGACGATGGCGCAGGCCGTTCGCGTCGCGCCGTTCCGCGCCATGCTGACCCGCGGCCGGCAGGACGAGCGGCGCGAGAATCTGATCGATGCGGGCGAGCGCCCGGCCGCTGATCACGGCCACCGCGCCGCCGGCGCTGGCGAGCAGCTCTTTCAGCAGCCTGTTCTCGTCGGGACCGGCGCCGACCGCGTCGGGCGTCTCCTCGATCTCGAGCAGCGTGCCGTCGAGGTCGAGGAAGAACGCCCAGTTACGCGAAAACGGCGGCATCTCTTACGAGACGCCGGCGCGGCGGCGCGCGGCGCGCGCGCGCGCCATCACCCGGCTGCGGTGACGCATGCGCGCCGCATCGAGCAGCATGCGCCCGGCCCAGCGGTAGACGTTGAACTCCTGCACCACGCCGCGCATGCTGCGCATGCGCGCGCGCTGCTCTTCCGGCGACATGGTGAGCGCGAGATGCATGGCCGCGGCGCTCTGCTCGATGTCGTACGGGTTGACGATCAGCGCCTCGGCGAGGTCGCGCGCCGCGCCGGTGAACTGCGACAGCAGCAGCACGCCCTGCTCGTCGTCGCGCGCGGCGACGAACTCCTTCGCCACCAGGTTCATGCCGTCGTGCAG
>Ga0134121_10003934_pt1 | contig 12217 bp, 7 predicted proteins | sample KB301_FD_96463 | JGI IMG/M metagenome (GOLD analysis project Ga0134121, IMG submission 96463) | Terrestrial soil microbial communities without Nitrogen fertilizer from Kellogg Biological Station, Michigan, USA - KB3-0-1 | ecosystem: Environmental > Terrestrial > Soil > Unclassified ...
CACCACCGGGAACGATGCCGGCGGAGTTGGCAGCGCTGTCTGCTTCGACGGCCGCGGAGCGCGAGAGCGCGTGGAGTCGGTTTGTCACTTCGTATACGCCGCTGTTGCTGCGAGTCGCCCGCACCGTCATGCATGACCATGACGCGGCGATGGACGCGTATACCTTCGTGCTTGGGCAGCTGCGCGAAGACGACCTCCGGCGTCTCCTGGCGTACAGAGCCACGGCGGACTGTTCGTTTTCAACGTGGCTCGCCGTCGTCGCGCGCCGGCTATGTCTGGACCATTACCGGCAGAAGTACGGTCGAGTGAGAACAGACGCTCCGGAGGCACGCGACGCCCAGCGGGAGCGCCGGCGCCTGGCTGATCTCGTCGCCGTCGAGGTGGAACCTCAGCTCGCCGCGACCAATCCGGACCCTGCGGCCGCGCTCGAGCAAGCGGAAATCATCAACGCGGTCCAGGCCGCGCTGAGCGGCCTCGCTCCGCGTGACCAGTTGCTGCTGCGGTACCGGTTCGACGACGATCTTCCTGCGCGCGAGATCGCGCGGCTGATGCGGTTTCGATCCGTGTTTCACGTGTATCGTCGCGTGAATGCGCTCCTCGCGTCGTGCAGGACCGCGCTCGCGCAAAAAGGCATTCGGAGTACCAGCGGATGATTCGTCAATTTGTGTGCCTCCGTCCGTTCACCTCCAAGGATAGATGAGCGACGAGACCTACTCAGCAGACCCGATGCATGGTGGGGGCGATGCAGGCGGGCACCTCGACGCGGGCACCGTTGCGGCGTATCTCGACGACCGACTGCCCGCGGCGAAGACGGTGTTCGTCGAAGCGCATCTCGCGCGCTGCGACGTGTGCCGCGCGGAAGTTGTGCAGCTCGACGCAATCGTGCGTCCAGCTCGTGTGTGGCCACGCCCGTATTTCGTGGGTCTCGGTCTCGCGGCCGCGGCGGCACTGGTTCTGATCGTGCTCCCGTCGCGAAACGCGCCCTCAGGGGTAGCGGCAGACTCCGCCTCACAGACGTTCCGCATTCGCGCGCTCGGCGCGCTCACCCAGCCGCCGATCTACCTGGGCGTGCCGGTACGCGCGCCGTCGACCCAGGAGCGGGAACGCTTCGCGAACGGGATGCGCGCATACACCGAGGCACGCTACACGGACGCTGCCGCTCTCCTGAAAGAGGTGCAAGCCGGCGGGATCGACGGTGCAGCGACTCGATTCTTCCTTGGTGCAAGTCTCCTGATGCTCGATGACGCGCCCGGGGCGGCCGATGCGTTTGCGCGAGTCATCGACGCGGGGAAAACGGGGTATCTCGCGGAAGCGCACTATTACCGAGCGAAGGCCCTCCTTCGCATGAATCAGCCCGATTCCGCCGCCGTGGAGCTCGATCGATCCGCCGGAGCCGGTGAGGAAACCATGAAGAACACATCGCGGGCATTACAGGACAGCCTACGACGCGCGCGCGGGCGGTAGCCGCGGGAGTTGCCCTCGCTCTGATCGCGGCAGCGAACAACGCTGGCGCGCAGCGGACGGAAGCGCGCCGCCTCTGGCTTGCGGCCCTGGACCAGAAGGCGGAATTCCACGTCGACAGTACGCTCGTGCTTCTCCGGGCGGCCATACGCGCCGATTCGTCGTACTTCCTCCCGTACGATTTGTACCTCTCCGAGATGAAGACGCATCATCGATTCGATCAACTGCGGCGCGAATTCCCCGAGCCGCCGGCGTCTTCAACAAGCCTGGCCCAGTGTGTTTCGGCTGCAGCGCGTTTTCCGCGAGGGTTCGACTACGTCGCGCTCAATCGTGTGATTCAGCGCCTGGATCGCCTGCCGGATCCCAGCGGCTGCAGGGCGTCAATCGCCGCGCGACAACGGTTTCCGTTTTCTCCCGAGCGAGCACTGGCCGAAATCAGGGAGGCGTTGGCACGCGAGCCCGAGTCGGACAACACGTTGTGGCTGAGGTACGCGGAAATTCTCAACGCCCTCGGCAGAAGGTCAGACGCAGCCGCCGCGCTTGTTCAGGGGATTCGTCAATCTCCCCATCCATTACATGCGCTGGTCCTCCAGGTGGCTCTCGTCGGTCAACGATTATTGATGGGCGATTCGGCGGGAGCACTGAACCTGCAGGCGGCAATCGGCGCGTCGGTCGCCCGGGATGGGCGGCCGTTTCTCATGTGGTACCACATCGAATACGCAGCAGACCGGGCGAGAAGCGCCGGGAACATCCCGCTCTTCCGCGCACTGACCGAGACGCAGGAGAAGATTGCCCACGACGCAAACGGGTTCGTCCAGGAATGGTGGAATGCCGTCAATCTCGGAAGCACGCTTCTCGAGAGCGAGAAGGATCCGAAGGCGTCAATTGCACCGCTGACGCGCGCCGTCCTGCTGGCGGACCGCATCGGAATCCGGTCGCTCATCATGCAGGCGTACCAGAAGCGCGGACGCGCGTTCGAAAAGAAAGGAGACGTCGCACGCGCCGAGTCGGACTTGCGGAGAGCGCTCGCGTTCACCGACGCTGATGACCACTACGACATCGCCGAGGCGCATCACAATCTCGCGCACCTGTATGAACGACAGGCCATGTGGGCTGACGCCGTGCGAGAAATCGATCTCTATTCCCGGCACGCGCGACGCCCGCAGGAGGGGTTCACCGCCGATTACATGATGAGCCTTCGCGACGGCGGAATGGTCAAATGGAACGCGGGGCTGCACGCGGCGGCCAGGCAGTCGTTCGAAGCGATGGTGCGCGTCATCGAGAGCAGGAAAGAGAATTATCTGTACGCGGGCGAGTACTACGAGCGCGCCGGTGATTACGCGCGCGCGCTTGGATACTACCGTCGGGGGGCGGCGCAGAACCTCGTCACTGATCGTCCGGGGAATCTTGCGGGGCTCACGCGCATGTTCGCTGCCCTCGGCATGCGTGACAGCGCGCGTGCAGCGGCGACGCAGCACGACCAGCCGGCGTATCTCCAGGGCGAGTCCCGGCTTCTTCCCGCGATCCTCGTTGCCGACGGACACGCCGACGAAGCCATCAGGCTTGCCCGCATTGACGTCACCGAACAGGAGAAGAAGGCGTCTGTTGCCGGGACGACGACCGCAACGATACAACTCGCGCGGTTGCTCCTTGACGCCGGGCGCGCGGAGGCGGCGGGGCGCGAAGCGCTGCGGGCTGAGCGTCTGGCCGCGAGTGCCAATCTTCGTGGCGAGGCAATCGAAGCGCTGGTGCTGCGGGGAAGGGCACAACTTCGCGCGCGCGAACCAGCATCGCTCGTGACACTGCGCCGCGCACGCGCCCTGGTGCGCGTGAATCCGACGGTGGCGGCGGAGCGGGATGTCGAACTGGCGATCGCCGATGCCTACGCAGAATTCGGTCCGTCTGCAGAGGCGCTCGCGGCATACGACCGGGCGGCGGGAATCAGTCAGCGCGTCACCGCCGCGTATGACTCGGCGGATTATCGTGCCCGGAGCCGCGATCAGCAAATCGCGTCGTTCGACGGAGCGCTCCGCGTTCTGCTCCGGATGCCGGAGTCGCGCACGCGGTTGGAGCAGCTGTTCTCGTGGTCCACCCGGAAGAAGGACGCCGTGCTGAACCACGGAGACGGCGGACACGTCGCGATGCGGCCCTCGGGCCTGTCGGACGTGGTACGCGGACTCGACAGGGAAACGGCGCTCGTCGACTATGTCGTCGTCGACAGCGGAATCTCGGCGCTCATTGTCACGGTGCGAACGGTGCAGGTCGTGCGCCTCCCACTCAGCCGAGCAGCGACCTCGGGACTCGTTCAACGTTTGCGGCGCCCGCTCGTGTCGCTGGAGGGCGGGCAACTCGATCTTGGCCGGGCGCCGTTCGACCTCGGCGTCGCGCACGAGCTGTACGCAGGTGTCTTTGCGCCACTCGAGCGGTTCCTCGGCGGCATTTGGCGCCTGATCATCGCGCCCGATGGACCGCTGTATGGCGTGCCATTCAGTGCACTCCCGCGCGCGGTGCCATCACGGACGCCGAACAACGCGTATCATGCGGCGGATTATCTGCTCGACAGGTACACCATTTCGCTCGTGACATCGTTCGCGCTCGCAGGTGTAACGACGTCACGTGGCGAAGCTCCTGACGCGCGCGTGCTCGTCATCCAGGGACCGGTGACCGCCGGCGAACGTGAAGCCGGAGCGATAGCCGGAGCCTGGCCTGCGGGCCGTACTGCGATCGTTGCAGGTCCGGCGGCGACTGAACGGGCGGTGCGTCAGCAGATGCATGGGCCCTCCGTGATTCACTTTGCGGTACACGCCCGTGCCGACGAGAGTGATGACCTTGCCTCGTATCTGGAGCTCGTGCGGGACGCCCGCGACGACGGGTTACTCCATGCCACTGAGATTGCGTCCCTCGATTTGCGCGACGCGCTCGTGGTGCTCACCGGATGCGAAACGCTCCCGGGGCGTGTGTTTGCCGGAACAGGACCGTTCGGTATCGCGAACGCCTTCGTTGCCGCGGGAGCGCGAAGCGTGATCGCGACGCAGTGGCCCGTCGGTGAATCGGCTGCTGATCTCAGTCGCGATCTCCACCGCGCGCTCGCGCGAGGAGTGCCGGCCAGCGACGCGCTTCGGGACGCGCAGCTCGCCCTTCGGCGGAATCCCTCCCGCGCGCATCCCTTCCATTGGGGTGGATACGTCCTGATCCGGGGCCGCTAGCGCGCGCGGGACGCGTCGCGTCGCAAAAAGACGAGGGGCGTCCGTTCAATCCTGTCAGCAGGTAGTGAACACCACTTTGCCTGACAGGAGAAAGGAATGGACAGAACGAACGCGAAGACGTCGTCACGGCGGGCCGTGGCGGCGGGCATCTCACTGGTGTGCCTGGCGCTTGGCGGGTGCAGCGATCAAGCCACCAGTCCGCTATCCGCCACGGGACCGCTCAGACTGAGCCCGCGATTCCTGATGGGCGGAGCGTGGGTGACGATGGCGCCGATGCCGACGCCCCGGCAGGGAGCAGTTGCCGGAGTCATCGAGGGGAAATTGTACGTCGCCGGCGGTTGCTGTGTGTCGATCACCGACCCGTTCCCGTTTTTCCACACACTCGAGGTGTATGACCCCGCGACGGATACCTGGGCCTCGAAGGCGCCCATGCCCATTGCTGTCACGGCCGCCGCAGGCGGCGTCATCGGCGGGAAGCTCTACGTCGCGGGGGGCGTCGCCTCGGCCAGCGAGGGACTCGAACAGGCGGCGCTCCAGGTATACGATGCCGCGACGGATAGTTGGTCGAGCAGGGCGCCGATGCCCGTCCCCAACAGCTCGATGACTGCGGGAGTCATCAACGGCAAGCTGTATGTTACGGGCGGAACGCTGAATGACTTTGATCAGGCATTGCGCGTCTACGATCCTATTGCTGACACGTGGACCGAAAGAGCGCCGTTGCTCGACGCCGGGGCCGGAATGGCGACGAGTGTAATCAATGGCAGGTTGTTCGTGACCGGGGGGAGCTCTCCGCCGTGCTCGTTTGACCATCAGCCGAGCTGCATGATCTACGGCACGCTGCGCGTCTATGATCCGGCGACAGACACCTGGGATATGTCGCGCGCGTCCATGACGACTCCGCGTTTGCTCCACGCGACCTCGGCATTGAACGGTCAGCTCCATGCAATTGGCGGGGACGTGGGCGATGTCCTGGGTCCGCCTTATGCGGGCACGACGTCGCACGAGGTGTACGACCCGGCAACGAACACCTGGACAACTCTGCCGCCGATGACCGAGGCGCGACACTCGCTCGTCGCTGCAGCGATCGATGGCCGGCTGTACGTCGCCGGCGGAGTGTCCGGGGCCGATTACCCGACCGCCTGGAAGAACATTCTCGAGGTGTACACGCCTGCGCCAATCGTTTACAGCACCGCTTCGGGTCACGTCTTCCTTCAGCCGATCAATCTGCCTCCGCAGGCGCAAAGTGTGTTCAAGATTGGCTCGACCATTCCGGTGAAATTCAAGCTGTTTCTCTCTGACGGCATCACGCCGGCGACGGGCGCCGTTGCCACCATCCAGGTCAACAAGGTCTCGAGTGGCGTGCCGAGCGGCGAAACGGAGACCGTTGTGTCGACCGTTCCGAATCAGGGCGTCAATTTCCGCTACGACGCCACGAGCCAGCAGTACATCTTCAGTCTCAGTACAAAGAACTGGAGTGTCGGCGTCTATCAGATCACCGCTCTGCTCGATGATGGGAGCCAGATCGCGGTGAACGTCGGCGCGCGATAGGGCCAGTACCCGTGAGCCACAGGGGCCGGAGGGATCTTCATCCTCCGGCCTGCATCATTGATTCGTTGTCGGGAGTAGCCGATACGCTTTCCGCGCGTGAACTTTGTGCGCGTGTTGAGAGCCACCCCCTTCCACCCGCGCACGGCGCCGCTCGTACGCGCGCAAACCTGGCGCCGCTGGGCCGGTTATCAAGTTGCGAGCGCGTATGAGCCGCACCCCGACCGCGAGTACGCGGCGATCCGGAATGCGGCGGGGCTCATCGACGTCTCGCCGCTCCACAAATACCTGATCGGTGGGCCGCATGCCGCGCGCCTGCTCGACCGGATGGTCACGCGTGACGTCACCCGCTGCGAACTCGGCCAGGTGCTCTACACGCCATGGTGTGACGGCGATGGCAAGGTGCTCGATGACGGAACGATCAGCCGGCTCGACTCGCGCACCTACCGGCTGACGAGCGCGGAACCGAATCTCCGCTGGTTGCACATGAACGCCGTCGGCCTCGACGTCACAATCGACGACGTGTCGGCGCAGACGGCGGCACTTGCACTCCAAGGCCCCAATTCGCGTGCCATTCTGCAAGCGCTCGGCGCGAACGTCGGCAACCTCCAGTACTTCCGTCTCACCCACACGAACGTTCGCGACATCCCGCTGACGATTTCACGCACCGGTTACACGGGAGATCTTGGGTACGAGCTGTGGGTTCGCGCGGACGACGCCGTTCGCCTCTGGGACGCTCTCATTGAAGCGGGCACAGCCTATGGAATCGTGCCAGCGGGCATCTGGGCGCTGGATCTCGCGCGTATTGAAGCCGGGCTCATCATGCTCGACGTGGACTATTTCTCGGCGCCCCGCGCGATCATTCCGGATCAGAAGTCGTCGCCGTTCGAGATCAACCTTGGCTGGGCCGTCAGCACGTCAAAGGGCCCGTTCAACGGACAGCGCGCGCTGGACGCCGAGCGGGCGCGCGCGCAGCAGTGGGCGTTCGTAGGGCTCGAGATCAAATGGGATTCGCTGGAGCGTTTGTTCGCGGAACGCTCACTGGCGCCACAGCTTCCGACCGTCGCGTGGCGCACGAGCGCGCCCGTGTATTCGGGCGATCACCAGGTCGGTTATGCGACGAGTGGGTGCTGGTCGCCGCTCCTCAAGAAATACCTCGCACTCGCGCACATTCAGGCGCCGCACTTCGGCGTTGGTTCGCGGCTCCAGATGGAGATCACCGTCGAGCATCGAAGAAAGCGCGCCGATGCCGTCGTGCGAAAGCTTCCGTTCTTCGACCCCGAACGAAAGCGCGCATGAGCGCCGCTCGCTACGACGCGATTGTCATTGGCGGAGGGCACAACGGGCTCGTCGCCGCGGCGTATCTCGCGCGCGCCGGCAAGAAGACCGTCGTGCTCGAACGCCGCCACGTGTTGGGGGGCGCGGCGGTCACCGAAGAGATCTTCCCCGGCTTCAAGTTCTCGGTCTTCTCGTATGTCGTCAGCCTGCTCCGGCCCGAGATCATTCGCGACCTCGATCTTCCGCGACACGGTCTGCAGATCCTCCCGCTCGAGAGCACGGTCACGCCCATGGACAACGGCGATTATCTCGCCGCATGGGGGGACGCGGACGAATCCCGCTTCGAGCTCGAACGCCATTCGCCGCACGACGCCGAGGCGATGGTGGAGTTCGGCCGCCTGATGCACCACATGGCGATGGCCGTGAAACCCATTCTCGGCATGCTGCCGCCGGATCCGGCGTCACTTTCGCCGTCCGATCTCAAGGGGCTCCTCAAGCTTGGCGGACATTTCCGGTCGCTTGGCGCTGAACGCTTTCACGCGCTGCACAAGCTCATGACCATGAGTAGCGCGGATTATCTCGACGAATGGTTCGAGTTCGACACGCTCAAGGCGACGAAATCCGCGAGCGGCATCATCGGTACGTTCCTCGGCCCGCGATCGCCGGGGAGCGCGTACGTGCTGCTCCATCATTATATGGGAGAGATCGACGGCGCCTTCCGCGCGTGGGGCTTTCAGCGCGGCGGTACCGGCGCGATCAGCAACGCCATCGCGAGCGCTGCGCGCGCGCTCGGCGCGGAAATCAGGACCGAAGCCGCGGTCGAGCGTGTGACGGTGAGCGGGGGCAGAGCGACCGGGGTCGCGCTCGCGAACGGGGATGAGCTGAGCGCGCCGATTGTCGTGTCCTCGCTCGATCCGCGCCGCACGTTCCTCGATCTCGTCGACCCGAAAGCGCTGCCGGCGGATCTGGTGACCGATGTGCGCCGGTACAAGTTCCGCGGTTCTTCGGGGAAGGTGAACCTGGCGCTGAGTGGTCTGCCGGATTTCACGTGCATGCCGGGCGTTGGTCCGCACCTGCGCGGCGCCGTCTCCATCAGTCCGAGTGTAGAGTACCTCGAGCGCGCCTACGACGACGCGAAGTACGGGGAGTTCTCGCGGCACCCGTACATGGACATCGTGATTCCGTCCATGATCGACCCGGGGATGGCGCCGCCGGGCAAACACGTGATGAGCATCTTCGTGCAGTACGCGCCCTTCCAGATCAACGGCGGGTGGGATGACGCGAAGCGCGACGCATTCGGCAACGCCGTGATCGACACCGTGTCCAGGTACGCGTCGAATCTCAAGTCGCTCATTCTGCACAAACAGGTGATCACGCCCGCGGACATCGAACGCATCACCGGACTTTCCGAGGGCAACATCTTCGCCGGCGAGCTGGCGCTGCAGCAGCTCTTTTTTCTGCGGCCGTCGGCGCAGTGGGCCAAATACGCCACGCCGATCGACGGTTACTGGCAGTGCGGATCGGGAACGCATCCGGGCGGCGGCATCATGGGTGCTCCGGGGCGTCTCGCTGCGCAGCAAATTCTCAAGGCGGCGCGCTGATGCCGAGCCGTTTCGACGCGGTCGTAATCGGCGCCGGCGCGAACGGGCTCACCGCCGCGGCAACGCTCGCGAAGCATGGGCAGCAGGTGTTGCTGGTCGACGGTGCGAACGCGCTGACGCCGAGATCGCGCGCGCTCGAGTTTGCCCCCGGATTTCGGTGCGCTCCGCTCATGGTTGACGCGGGCTGGGCGCCGCCGGCGGTGCTCCGTGAGCTCGGCATCAACGCGCCGAGCGCGGTGGTGCCTCGCTACTCCGTTTCGGTTGCGCAGCCCGGAATGACGCTCGCGCTGGCGAATGACTCTGCGGCCGCCGCTGACGCGATTCGCTCGCACAGCACGCACGACGGTGATGAGTGGGCAGTGTTCGTCACGCGCCTGCGCGCGATGAGCGGGTTCCTGGAGTCGCTCTATCAGCTGCCCGCCCCGGACATCGACACGACAAAGCTCGGCGAGATCATGCCGCTCGTGGGAGCGGGACGGAAGTTTCGTGCGTTGGGGCGCGCAGGAATGATGGAGATGCTGCGCGTGCTGCCCATGCCCGCGCGCGACTACCTCGAGGATGAATTCCAGAGCGAGGTCGTGCGCGCGGCCGTGGGCGCCGGCGCGGTGCGAGACACGCGGCAAGGGCCGAGATCGGGCGGCACGATGTTCAACCTGCTGCACTATCTCACCGGTGCACCGGGCGGCTCCGTCCGCGCGCGGGCGTGGTGGCAGGATGGTCCGGATGCGTTCACGCGAGCGGCCGAAGGCGTGACGCGCGCGCGCGGCGTGACGATTCGCACCGGACACGCGGCGGTGCGCGTGCTCGTGCGCGACCACGCCGTCAGTGGCGTCGTGCTCGATGATGCCGACGAGATCTTCGCGAGCACCGTCGTCTCCACCGTCGATCCTGCGCACACGCTGCTGCACCTCGTCGATCCGGTGTGGCTCGATCCACAGTTCATTCGCGCCGTGCGCAACATCCGCTTCCGCGGCTGCACGGCATTCGTGCAGTACGCGGTGGACAAGTTGCCCGATCTGCCCGGGCTCGATGGCGTCGTCACGCTCACCGGTGACCTCACGTCGCTCGAGCGTGCGTATGACGCCGCCAAGTATGGGCGCATGTCCGAGCGTCCGCACGTCGAGTTGACGGCGACGACCCTGCGCTGGCCGTCGCACGCCCCACAGGGCAAGCACGTGGTCGTCGCGCGCGTCCAATATGTGCCGTATGAAGCGGGGATTTCCGAAGACGCGCTTGCCGGCGCGGTGACATCCGCGATTGCCGGCGTGGTGCCGGGATTCCCGTCGACCGTTCTTCACCACGCCGTGATCACGCCGGAGCAACTCGAGCGGAACTACGGCCTGGCAGAGGGCGCGGTCACGCATGGCGAGCTTGCACTCGACCAGGTGCTTTTCATGCGCCCGGTTCCGGGCTTCGCCCGCCACGCGATGCCGATCCGTGGCCTTTACCTTGGCGGCGCGGGCGCGCATCCCGGGCCGGGCGTGCTCGGCATGGCCGGCCTCCTCGCGGCAAAGGCCGTGCTGCGTTAATACTCTGGCATCGCCAACGGATGGAACCATGACCACTTCTCGCCGCGCTTTTCTTGGCACGCTCGCCACGCCGTTCATAGCGAGCCGTCTTCCAGCCATCGAAGCGCGCGCGAGCGCGCCGGCGGCCCCGCCGAAGCCGCGAATGCCGGCGGAAATCGGCTCACCGACGAGTCCGGATTTCTGGAAGAAGCTCCGCGCCGAGTTCACGATTCCGCGCGACGAAGTCTTCTTCAATACGGGCACCATGGGCTCGTCGCCGCTCGCGGTGCAGGAGGCGGTGATCAACCACATGCGGCATGTGGACCGCGACATCGCCAAGTGGGACTACAAGGCCGATCATGAGCAGTACTTCACCGGCTACTTCGACGAGCTCGCCACGCGCGACGCGCTCGCCAAGATCCTGAATTGCAGCGGTAAGGATCTGGCGCTCACGCAGAACGCCACGTTCGGCATGAACTTCGTTGCGCACGGGCTCGAGCTCAAAGCGGGTGACGAAGTGATCGTGATGCAGAACGCGCACACCGGCGGGCGGCGCGGCTTCGACCTGCGCGCCAAGCGCGACGGAATTGTCGTCAAGGAATTCCTGCCAAAGGATCCGGTGCCGGATCCCGACACGCTGATCAAGCACTATACCGATCTCACTACGTCGCGCACGAAGGTGTGGGCCATTCCACACATCACATCGGCTCGCGCCATCAGGTTTCCTGTCAAGCGTCTCTGCACGATGGCGCGCGAGCGCGGCATTTTCTCGACCGTCGACGGCGCGCAGTGCGTGGGACACATCGCGGTCGATCTCCAGGATCTTGGCTGCGACGCCTATTTCAGCTCCCCGCACAAGTGGCTGCTCTCACCGAAGGGCACCGGCATTTTCTATCTGCGTCCCGAGCACCAGAAGTCCATCTGGTGCACGCTCGCGTCCGGTCACTACGACGATGTCGACGATCCCATGCTGCGTATGCAGGCGTACGGCACCGGCAACCTTTCGCTGCTCAAGGGACTCGACGTGGCGATCGCGTTTCACCAGCAGATCGGGTCGAAGGTCATCGAGGACAGAATCGTCGGGCTGGCGGATCGCTTGCGCGACGGTCTCAAAAAGATTCCGGGCGCGACGATTGTGTCACCGACGCATCCCGAGCTCCGCTGCGCGACGACGCTGTACGGGATCAATGGAATGAAGGGCACGCAGCTCATGGACTATCTGTGGCAGTCAAAGATCCGCGTGCGTGCAAACGGAGATCTTGCTCGCCACGGATGCCACATCTACAACTCGGAAGAGGACGTCGACCGGACGCTCGCGTTGCTCAGCAAGGCCGCGAAGGCGTAATCCGTAATTACGGCGCAGAGGCGAGGCGCTGGCCGCGCTGTTGAGCTATCGCATGGTACGGAGCGCCGTCAGGTTGCGCTGCGCGACCTCGAGCGCCGGATTGAGCACGAGCGCTTCCTTGAAGTGTCGCTCCGCCCCTGCGCGGTCGCCTGCGTTGATCGCGATCACGCCCAGCGTGTTATGCGCCTCGGCCTTGTACGATGGCGCGAGCTCAAGCGTGAGCGCGCGCTCAAGGGACTGCGCCGCCTCGGCGGACTTGCCCGCATGCGCGAG
>Ga0134121_10003936_pt1 | contig 12213 bp, 14 predicted proteins | sample KB301_FD_96463 | JGI IMG/M metagenome (GOLD analysis project Ga0134121, IMG submission 96463) | Terrestrial soil microbial communities without Nitrogen fertilizer from Kellogg Biological Station, Michigan, USA - KB3-0-1 | ecosystem: Environmental > Terrestrial > Soil > Unclassified ...
CGACGTCGGCCCGGTGATCGCCAAGGCGGCACTCGAGCGCATCGCCACATACCTGGGGCAGGCGCCAGCGTTCCCGACGATAGAGGACGCCGAGAAGTACGTCCGCGCCGTCTCCGCGCCGTTCGGCCCCCACAGCGAGGCGCAGTGGCGCTTCCTTACCGAGACCTGGGTGCGCAAGGACGCCGAAGGCAAATGGCGGCCGCACTACGACCCGCGCATCGCCGATGAGTACAAGCGCACATTGCCGGCGCAGGACATCGACCTCTGGTATCTGTACGACGCGATCCGCTGCCCGACGATGGTGTTGCGCGGCGCGCAGTCGGACCTGCTTTCGCAGTCGAGCGCCGAGGCCATGCGGCGTCGCGGGCCGCAGGCCCGGGTGGTGGAGATCGCCGGCGTCGGCCATGCGCCAACGCTGCTCCACCCCGACCAGATCGGCCTCGTGCGCGACTTCCTGCACGGCGAGGCTTCGTGAACCGTCGCGCGCTGCTCGCGTCGGCACCGGTTGCGCTTCTCGGTGGTTGCGCAACCGCCCAACCCCCGCGCCTCGACAATGCGACCCTGCAGCGACAGGTCACCGATACCGAGATTGCGTTCGCCAAGACCATGGCCGACCGCGACCATCTTGCGTTCATGGCCTTCCTCGCGGAGGAGGCGGTGTTCCTGAACGGCGGCAAGCCGCTGCGCGGCAAGAGCGCGGTCGCCGACCACTGGAAGCGCTTCTACAGCGCAGCCAAGGCGCCGTTCTCCTGGAAGCCCGATCGCGTGCAGGTGCTCGATTCCGGCGGGCTCGGCTACTCGACCGGTCCCGTGTTCGACGACGAAGGCAAGCAGTTCGCGCGCTTCTACTCGACCTGGCGCCGCGAGGTGGACGGCGCTTGGCGCATCGTATTCGATGACGGGTGCAATCTCGGCAAGTGCGCTTAAGCGAGGAGGAGGGCACATGAAATGGCTGCTTCTTTGCTGCGCCGGGCTCGCTGCACCGGCGCTCGCCCAAGTGCAGTCGCAAGGCGTCACGGCGAAACCAAAGCTCGAGGAGACGGTTTACGGACATCTCGAGGAGCTGAACGGGAAATACAAGTTCCGCGCGAGCGAGATCACCATCGCGCCCGGCGGCAAGCTCGGCCCCCATCATCACGCCGGACCCGGCGTGCGCTATGTGGCAGCCGGCGAGCTGACGTTCATCGAGGGCGGCAAGGCCACGCTGTACAAGGCCGGCGACTTCTTCTACGAGTCAGGGGACATCGTGCATACCGCCGAGAACAGGAGCAAAGCCCCGCTGCGCATCGTGTTCTTCGAGATCCTGCCGGTCGGATGGACCGGCGTGTCCGTGATCGCACCCAAGCCGCACTGAGGTTAAGGATGAAGACCCCCTATACGTTCCACAGCGACGTCAAGTTCAAGGCGCTCGAGCTGATCGACGTGAAGGCGCTCGAGCGCGCGACCAAGGAACAGTGGATGAACCAGACGCTGTGCGAGGTGAACGACAGCGTGGTTCGCCTCGGCGTGCTGAAGGGTGAATTCCACTGGCACAAGCACGACAAGGAAGACGAGTTCTTCTATGTCGTTGACGGCAGGTTTTATATCGATCTCGAAGGCCGAACCGTGGCGCTCGCGCCACAGCAAGGCTTCACTGTGCCGAAAGGCGTCGTGCATCGCACGCGCGCGCCGGAGCGCGCGGTGGTGCTGATGATCGAGAGTAGAGGGATCGTCCCTAGCGGGGACTAGAAGGCACTTCGGCGAGGTTGCGCAGCCAGGCGTCGGCATTCCCGTCCGACGGCGCGCGCCAGTCGCCGCGCGGCGAGAGCGAGCCGCCCGAGCCCACCTTCGGCGCATTCGGAACGGCGCTGCGCTTGTACTGGCTCGTCTGGAAGAAGCGGCGCAGGAAGACGCCGAGCCACTTGCGGATCTGGCCGAGGCTGTACTTGTCGCGCCACGCGCACCAGGCGAGGAATGCCACCTTGGTGGGCGCATAGCCGAAGCGCAGCGTGTAGTAGAGGTGGAAGTCCTGCAGCTCGTACGGGCCCACCGAGCTTTCGGTCTTCTGCTTGCCGGGGATGAGCTCCGGGCTGATGTCGGTCTCGAGCACGCGGCGCAGCGCGCGCTGCACGTCCTCGCTGAACTCCTTCGATTCCGCGACCCAGGCAATCAGGTACTGGATCAGCGTCTTCGGCACGCTCGCGTTCACGTTGTAGTGCGACATGTGGTCGCCGACGCCGTACGTCGACCAGCCGAGCGCGAGCTCCGAGAGGTCACCCGTGCCCACGACAAAGCCGCCGTGCTGGTTGGCCAGGCGGAAGAGGTGGCTGGTGCGCTCGCCGGCCTGCGCGTTCTCGAAGGCGATGTCGTAGACCTTCCTGCCTTTCGCGAAGGGATGGCCGATGTCCTTCAGCATCTGCATGCAGGACGGCCGGATGTCGATTTCCTCGGCGGTGACGCCCACCGCGCGCATCAGCTGCCAGGCCTGGTTCTTGGTGCGCGAGCTCGTCGCGAACCCCGGCATGGTGTACGCCATGATGTTGCGGCGAGGCAGGCTGAGCTCGTCCATCACGCGCGCGCAGACGATAAGCGCGTGCGTCGAGTCGAGCCCGCCGGATACGCCGATGATCAGCTTCTTCGTGCCCGTGGCCTGCATGCGCGAGGCGAGCCCCTGCACCTGGATGCGGTAGACCTCCTCGCAGCGGTAGCTGCGGTTGGCCGTGTCGCTCGGCACGTAAGGGAACTTCTCCACGCGCCGCGCGAGCGCGAGCTTGCCGCCGGGCAACGGCAGCGAGAATTCCACGCTGCGGAAGCGCTCGACCTCGGCGCGGTGCCGCAAGGCCGATGCGCCGAATGTGTTCTGCCGCATGCGGTCGGCCTGCAGCCGGCCGAGATCCACGTCGGCGAACGCGAGCTGCGGCTGCGTCGCAAAGCGCCGTGACTCGGCGAGCGGCGTGCCGTTTTCGTAGATGAGGGCATGGCCATCCCAGGCGAGATCCGTGGTCGACTCGCCCTGGCCCGCAGCGCTGTAGAGATAGGCGGCGATACAGCGCGCCGACTGGTTCGCGACGAGCTGGTGCCGGTAGCCCTCCTTGCCGATGACGATGTTGGAGGCCGAGAGGTTGGCGATGACCGTGGCGCCGGCAAGCGAGGCGTAGGAGGAGGGCGGCGCGGGCACCCAAAGGTCCTCGCAGATCTCGACATGCAGCACGAAGTCGCGCTGCTCCGCCAGCCGGAAAACCAAGTCCGTGCCGAACGGAGCGCGCTGACCGGCGAGCACGATCTCGTGCTGGAGCGCCGCATCGCCCGGCGTGAATTGCCGGGCTTCGTAGAACTCCCGATAGTTCGGCAGGTAGGTCTTCGGCACCACGCCGACGAGGCGCCCCTGGACGATCAGCGCGGCGCAGTTGTACAGGCGCCCTTCGAGCGCGAGCGGCAGGCCGACGAGCGCCGCCAGCTTCAGCTGCCGCGATTGGGCGAGGAGCCGGTGCAATGCGTCTTCCGCCGAGTCGAGCAGCGCCTGCTGGTGGAAGAGGTCCTCGCAGCTGTAGGCGGAAAGCCCGAGCTCCGGAAAGACGACGAGCGCCACTTTCTCGCGCGCCGCCTGCCGCATGAGCGCCAGCGTCGCCCCGAGGTTGTGCTGCGGATCGCCGACGCGTACGAGCGGCGTGGCGACGCCGAGCCGCACGAAACCGTGCGAGTAGGGGTTGAAAAAGTCCTTCACGGCACGATTTTACCCTACCCATGGTATGGTGGTATAAGCCATATATATGCTCTTGCACGAAATCGTCGTACTGGCCGATGGCCTGCTGCGTATTGAGCTCGAGGCCGACGGCCGCTATCGGCTCGCCTATGGCGACCAGGTGTTGTACGAAAACGGGCGTCGCATCGTGCGCGGCCGCAGCGCACCCTACGAGTTCAAGTCGGTGGAGCAGCTGCGCTACGACTTCGAGCGGGATGTTGCCGCTGCGGGCGGTCGACTTGGCTAGAGTGCTGGAGCTCCGCATCGGCGACGCGCGCGACGCGCTCGATCGATTCGAGGCGGCGTGGAACCGGCGCAACGAAGGCCGCAAGCTCGAGCGCCTGCGCGTGCTGTCGCTCGGAGACCTGCCGCTTCTCCTGAAGACGCTGACGCCGGCACGCTGGGAACTTGTCGACCGGCTGCGCGCGGCCGGCCCCCTTTCGATCTACCAGCTAGCCAGGCTGTTGCGGCGGGACTACAAGAATGTGCACACCGACGTGAGCGCGCTCGCGCGCATCGGTCTTCTAGAAAAACGCGACGATGCCCGCATCGGGGTCCCTTGGGACGTGGTGCGCGCGGAATTCTAGGCGCGGGTGCGCTGTCCAAGGTGGATAATGCGCAGCGTGACCCGGATTCTGCTTTTCCTGCTGGTCGGCGCCGCGGCGCAGGCGGCATCGGCCGCCGGTCGCGGATCGCACCCTCACTTCCACCATCACACGGCCATCGTCGGCAGTGCGTTCTATTTCGGGCCACCGATGTGGTACGCCTATCACTATCCGCCGTATTACTACGGACCGTACTACGAGGGCACGGCGGCGCCTCCGTCCATCTACGTCGAGAAGTTCGAGGGCATGCCCGATGCGAACTCCGGCGATATCTACTGCCCCTCGCTAGGTGAGTATTACCCCGACGTGCAGGACTGCCCGAACGGCTGGCAGCGCATCATCGGCGCCGGCGAGACGGCGGCCGCGCAGGGCCGCTAGAGCCAGCCGGCCTTGCGGAACCGCGCGAAGAGGTACCCGTCGATCGCCGCCATGATGCCGAGCACCATCGGGTAGCCCCAGGTCCACTCGAGCTCCGGCATGTGCTTGAAGTTCATGCCGTAGATCCCGACGATCATGGTGGGAATCGCCACGAGCGCGGCATAGGCCGCGAGCCGCTTGGTGACCTCGTTGTCGCTGATCTGCACGAGGGCGAGATTCACCTGGATCGCGGTGGTCACCGTGTCGCGCGACGTATCGATCGACTGGTTGAGCCGCACGAGGTGGTCGTACACGTCGCGGAAGTATTCGCCGAGACCCGTGCATACCTGGGGAACGCGCCCGCCGAATAGCTTGCCGGTGTACTCGAGCATCGGCCCGGTCGCGTGCTTGAGCGTCGTCAGCTTCTGCTTCACGTAATAGAGCGACTCGATGTTGGAGCGCGGATCCTTGGCCGAGAAGAGATGGTGCTCGATCGCCTCGAGCTCGGTCTCGACCGCGTCGAGCACCGGGAAGTAGCGGTCGACGACCGCGTCCATCAGCGCATAGAGTACGTAGCCCGAGCCATTGCGCAGGAGCTCCGGCTCGCGCTCCGTGCGCGCGCGCACCCCGAGGAACCCTTGCTCGGTGTGCTGGCGCACCGAGAGCACGTAGTTGCGGCCGACGAAGATGTCGAGCTCGCCGATCCTCAGCTCCTCGCCGACGACCTCGATGGTGTTCACGACGACGAAGAGCAGGTCGCCGTATTCCTCGATCTTCGGTCGCTGGTGGCCGTGGCGGGCGTCCTCCACGGCGAGCGGATGCAGGTCGAACTCCTCCTGCATCTCGGCGAGCTCCTCCTCGGTAGCGTCGCGCAGCGCCACCCAGACGAAGCAGCCCGGCCGGCCGAGGTAGTTGCGGATGTCGCGCTTGTCGATGTCGGCGAGCTTGCGGCCTTCCTCGTACGCGACGCAGTTGATCAGCATGGGACGGCATAATAATGATTTCGACAGACACTTCGCCATGCCGCAGATCAGCCGCAGGGCCCAAAGCCTGGGAACCGAGAACGCATTCGTCGTGCTCGCGGAGGTGAACGCGCTCGCGCGCTCGGGCAAGGACATCATCAGCTTCTGCATCGGCCAGCCGGACTTCCCCGCGCCCGACAACGTGCAGGAGGCGGCGATCCGCGCCATCAAGGGCGGAAAACACGGCTACACGCCGTCGGCCGGCATCGACGAGCTGCGCGAAGCGGCGGCGAAATACCTCGCGGGCATGCGCGGCGGGCTGCCGATCCGCGCCGAGGATGTGGTGGTCGGCGCGGGCGCGAAGCCCTTCATTGCTTACGCCATCCTGTCAACGACCGACTATGGCGCGGGCGACGAGGTGATCTATCCCAACCCCGGCTTTCCGATCTACGAGTCGCAGATTGTCGCGAACGGCGCGAAGCCCGTGCCGATCCACCTGCACGAGACGCGCAACTTCTCGTTCGATCCGGCGGAGCTTGAGCGCCTGCTCACGCCGAAGACGAAGCTCCTGATCCTCAACTATCCGCACAACCCGACCGGCGGCTGCCTCACGCGCAAGGAGCTGGAAACCATCGCGGCGGTGCTGAAGAAGCATCCGCAGGTCTGGGTCTACGCGGACGAGATCTATTCCCGCCTTGCCTATGTGGGCGATTTCTTCTCCATCGCCCAGGTGCCCGGCATGTACGAGCGCACGATCATCTCCGACGGCGCCTCGAAGACCTGGGCGATGACCGGCTGGCGCATCGGCTTTACGTCGAACCCGTCTCTCGCCCCGGTGTTTACGCGCTGGATTACCAACACCGAGTCCTGCGCCTCGCAGATCAGCCAGTGGGCCGCGGTGGAAGCGATCAACGGGCCGCAGGAGGCCGCAAGGAAGATGCGCGACAGTTTTCTCGAGCGCCGCGACCTGATCGTGCGCTTGTTGAACGAGGTGCCTGGCGTGACCTGCCAGGTGCCCGGCGGCGCCTTCTACGCCTGGCCGAACGTCACCGAAGCCTGCCGCCGCATCGGTGCGGCCGACTCGGAGGAATTCCGCAAGCGCCTGCTCCACGAGGCCGGCGTGGCCGTGCTCGCCGACATCCATTTCGGCAGTCGCGTCCCGGGCGAAGGCCAGCACGTGCGCTTCTCGTACGCCGCGTCCAACAAGGCGATCGAAGCCGGCGTGCAACGCATGTCCGACTTCATCAAGAAGAACACGCGAAAAGCAGCATGATCTGGAAGCCCAGCGTAAGCGCCGCCGCAGTGATCGAGCGCGGCGGCCGGTTCCTTTTCGTCGAGGAACGGATCGACGGCCGCCTCGTGCTCAACCAGCCGGCGGGCCACCTCGATCCCGGTGAATCTCTGATTACCGCATGCCGGCGCGAAGTGCTCGAGGAGACGGCGCATGACTTCGAGCCGCGCTGGCTCGTCGGCGTCTATCGCTGGCACTACGCCGCGAAGGACGTGACGTTCCTCCGCTTCTGCTTCGGCGGGGAGCCCGGCACGTTTCACCAAGAGCGCAAGCTCGACAAAGAGATCGAGCGGTTGCATTGGCTTACGCTAGACGAGCTCAAGGCACGCAAGGCCGATCACCGGTCGCCACTCGTCGAGAGATGCGTCGAGGACTATCTCTCGGGCCACCGCTACCCGCTCGACGTATTGTCGAGGGAATTCGCGTGAGAGTCGTCGTCGGCATGTCGGGTGGCGTGGACTCTTCCGTGGCAGCGCTGCTGCTCAAGCGCGAAGGCCACGACGTGATCGGCCTCTTCATGAAGAACTGGGAAGACGACGACACCGACGAATACTGCTCGACGCGCCAGGACCTGATCGACGCCGCCGCGGCGGCGGATGTGATCGGCATCGAGCTCGAGGCGGTGAATTTCGCCGCCGAATACAAGGACCGCGTGTTCGCCGAGTTCCTGCGCGAGTATTCGGCCGGCCGCACGCCCAATCCCGACGTGCTGTGCAATGCGGAGATCAAGTTCAAGGCGTTCCTCGATCATGCCATGCGGCTCGGTGCCGAGAAGATCGCTACCGGGCACTATGCGCGCACCGACGGAAGGCGACTGCTGCGCGGCAAGGACAGCGCCAAAGACCAGAGCTACTTCCTCCACCGCCTGAGCCACGCGCAGCTCTCGCGTGTGCTGTTCCCGGTGGGCGAGCTGAAGAAGAGCGAAGTGCGTCGCATCGCGCTGCAGGCCGGATTGCCCAACCATGCGAAAAAGGATTCGACCGGTATCTGCTTCATCGGCGAGCGGCCGTTCCGCGAGTTTCTCAACCGCTACCTGCCGAAGGCGCCGGGGCCGATCGTGGATGACGAGGGTCGCGCCATCGGCGAGCACATCGGCCTCGCCTTCTACACGATCGGACAGCGGAAAGGCATCGGCATAGGGGGAAGAAGCGGCTCCGCGGGTGAGGCGTGGTACGTCGCTGGCAAGGACCTGGCTGCGAACAAGCTCATCGTCGTGCAGGGCCACGATCATCCGCTGTTGCTCAAGCGTTCACTCGCCGCCGACGAGACGAGTTGGATCGCAGGCGCCTCGCCGGCGGAGCACACGCAATACACCGCGAAGACGCGCTACCGCCAAGCCGATGCGCCGTGCACCCTGAGCCGGGTGCTCGAGAGCGAGATCAAGGTCGAATTTGCCACCCCGCAATGGGCGGTGACGCCCGGGCAATCCGTCGTGCTTTACGAAGGCGATGCCTGTCTCGGCGGCGGGCTCATCGCTCACGGATAGGGACATGCGCATAATCGCCAGCGCCGAGGCAGTCTGCGAGGCGACGGACGCGGAGCAGGGGCTCGTCCTGCTGCAGGCGATCGAGGACGAGACCGCCCTTGCCGAGGTCGCGCGCAATGCGAAGCTGTGGGAAGTGCGCCTCGCCGCCGTGCAGCGCGTCACCGACTCGGTCCTCCTCGAGCGCATTGCCGAGGCAACCAAGCACCGCGACGACCGCGTCTACCGCTACAGCTACAACCTGCTGCGCTCGCGCCGCCGCGACGCGGCCCGCATCCTGCGGGCGGCACAGCTTGCCGCGGGCTTCCGCCGGCTGCTCGAGTCGCCCGACGAGTCGAGCTCGCTTGCGGCCGCGCAGTTGCGCGAGCTGGAGAAGGCGCTCGAGGAGCTGCGCACCGAGGGCGAGGTGCCGCAGGAAGTGATCGATCTGGCTGCGTCCGCGCGCGAGCGGGTGCATGCCGCCATGCAGGCATTGCGCGAGCTCGGCGCCGCCGCCGCGCTCGCTGAGGCGCTGCGCATAGAAGTGGAGGTCATGGGCCCGCAAGCCGACGTGGGCGCGCTGCGCGAGAGGCTCGCCGTCCTCTCGAGCGAGCGGCCGGCCTGGCTGGTCGACCATCCGACCGCCGCCGCGCTCGCCAGCTCGCTCGAGCGCGTGCGCGAGAAGCTGGACGAGATTGCGCCGCCACCCGTGCCAGCGCCGAAGAAAGAGAAGAAGAAAGGCAAGAAGCCCGGGGTGACGCCGCAATGGGACGAGATCCGGGGGCTCCTCGGCAAGCTCGAGGAGCATCTCGCCGCCGGGCGTCTCACGGTTGCCCTGGAGATCGAGAAGCAGATCACCGGCCGGGCGGCCTCGACGCCGCTGCCGAGCGGGCTCGACCGCCAGCTCAAGCGCCACCTGGCCGAACTCTCGCGGATGCGCGACTGGGCGAAGTGGGGCGACGACCAGGCTCGCGAGCAGCTCATCCAGGCGGCCGAGAGGCTGCTTGCGCAACCCGCGGAACTCGACGTCGAGTCGCTCGCCGCCTCGGTGCGCACGCTGCGGGACGAATGGAAGAAGCGCGATGCGACGCGCCCGGCGAGCAAGACGCAGTGGGAGCGCTTCGACGCGATGCTGACGCGCGCGTTCAAGCCGGTGCTCGAGTTCCGCGCGAAGCGCGCCGCCGAGGAAAAGGCCGCAGCGCGGGCGCGCGCGGCGCTCTGCGACGAGCTCGACGCCTGGCTCGCGAGTCCGCAAGCCGCGGCGGCGCCGTTCAAGGAGCTCGAGTCGAGGCGCAGCGACCTCGGCCGGCGCGTGCGTGCGCTGCCGTTCCCCGGGCCGCAGGCCGAGCGCGCGCTTGGAAAGCGCCTCGACAAGATCTTCAAGGCGCTCGACACACGCCTCGATGCCGCGCGCAGCGCGGAGAAAAAGCGCCGCGAAGAGCTGATTGCCAAGGCCGAGGCCCTCAAGGGGGCGCCGCCCGGCGATGGCATCAGATCGGCGATCGCGCTGCAGAAGGCGTGGCAGGAGAGCGGCGGCGTGCACCTCGGCCGCAAGGACGACCAGGTGCTCTGGGGCCGCTTCCGCGACGCGACCAACGCAGTATTCGCAGCGCGCGACGCGCAGCGCTCAAAGGAGGAGGCAGAGCGCAATGCGAGGAACGAGAAAAGACAAGCCGAGCGCCGCGCCGTTGCACAGAGGCACGAATCCCATCGGGCACGATTCGACCGCTTGGCGGCGCGCTCGGCGCTGATCGAGAAGCTAGAGGCCGCCGCAACCGCCGGCGGCGTGCCGGACGCGCTCTCCGCCGAGGTGGCGAGCGCGTGGAAAGCGCTGCCGGCGCTCGGCATGGAGGGCGAAAAGGGGCTGCAGGCGCGGCTTGCCGCCGCGCCCCAAGCAACGGCCGCCAAGCTGGAGAAGGGTCGCGCCGAGCGCGATTCGCTGCTGCTCGACCTCGAGATCGCCTTGGCCATTCCCTCGCCGGAATCCCAGGGGACGCAGCGCCGCGAGCGGCAGCTGAAGGCATTGCAGGAGCGCTTCAAGTCGCGCGGGAGCGAGCCTGCCGAAACGCGCGAAGCCACGGTGGCGCGCTGGTATTCCATACCCGCGCCGGCCGACGAAGCCCAGGCCGCCCGCATGAGGGCGATCGTAAGGGCGCTGCTGCTGCAGAAAGGCTAGAGAGTCCGGCTTACTTCTGCGGTGCCTGCGGTACCGTGTCCGCGAAGGCGGCGCGTTCCATCAGCTTCCGGTAGTGCTGCGCGGGCCCTGAATACCGCGCGTGCCAGTCGACGTCGCCGGGCTTGCGGAAGTCGAGCCAGCCGAGGCAGCAGCCGACGGCGATGTCGGCGAGCGAATATCGATCGCCGTGGCACCAGTTGCGTCCTTCCAGCTCTTGTGCGATCGCCTCAACACCGCGCTGCATGCGCGCCACCTGCTTGTCCACCCATGCCTTGCTGCGTTCCTTCTTGTCGCGCAGGGCCTCGTAGCGCACCAGCAGCCCTGCATCGAGCACGCCGTCGGCAAGCGCCTCCCAGCGGCGCACCGCGACGCGGTCGCGCGTCTCGTCCGGAATCAGCCGGTTGATCGGCGAGCGCGCATCGAGGAATTCGACGATCACGCGCGAGTCGTAGAGCGCCATGCCGTCGTCGAGCACGAGCGTCGGCACTTTGCCGAGCGGATTCGACGCGTTGACCGGGTTGTCCACCGGGTTGACGTCGACCAGCTCGAGATCGCATTCGATCTTTTTCTCGGCGAGCACGACGCGCACCTTGCGGGTGTAGGGGCTTGCAAGCGAGGCGAGCAGTTTCATGGGCGCGCGATTATACCGACCGCAAGGACGCTCTAACGCGCCGACGCAGAGCGGGGATGACGTCCCCGGTAAACCACGGGTTGTGTTTCAACCAGCCCTTGTTGCGCCAGCTCGGGTGCGGCAGCGGAAGGAACGCCGGCAGGTATTCGCGGTAGGCCCGCACCGTGTCTGTCAACGTTTGTTTGCGCTTCGCGCCGAGGTAATAGCGCTGCGCATAGGAGCCGACAAGGAGCGTGAGCGCGATCTTCGGCAGCGCGGCGCGAAACCTTGGTTGCCACAGCGGCGCACATTGCGGCATCGGCGGCAGGTCCGCGCCTTCCACCGTACCCGGATAACAAAGACCCACCGGGACAATCGCGATGCGCGATGTGTCGTAGAACGCGTCGCGATCCATCGCCAGCCAATCGCGCAGTACATCGCCCGACGGGTCGTTCCACGGGATGCCGCTGTCGTGGACGCGGCGCCCCGGCGCCTGGCCGACGATGAGGACGCGCGCGCTCGCGCCTACGCGAAACACGGGACGCGGCTCGAGGTGTTTGCGGCAAAGTCGGCAGGCTCGTGCTTCGGCGCTTACCTGCCGAAGGGAAATTCGCATCGCCCGTATAATAGAGGTCCATGCCATCGCCGCTCGCCGCGCTGTCCCCCCTCGACGGCCGGTACGCCAAGACTCTCGATCCCCTGAGGGTCTACTTCAGCGAGCAGGCGCTCATCTCCTACCGGGTCAGGATCGAGCTGGAATGGCTCCAGGCGCTCGCGGCCGAACGCGCCCTGAAGGAATTGAAGCCGTTTTCGCCCAAAACGGTCGGTGCGTTCCGAAAACTCATCAAGGATTTCGCCGAGCGCGACGCGGATCACATCAAGAACATCGAGGCCGAGACCAACCACGACGTCAAGGCGATCGAGTATTACCTGAAGGAGAAGATCGGCTCGCAGCGTGAGCTCGCCGGGATCAAGGAGTTCATCCACTTCGCGTGCACGTCCGAGGACGTCAACAACCTCGCCTACGCG
>Ga0134121_10003941_pt1 | contig 12199 bp, 26 predicted proteins | sample KB301_FD_96463 | JGI IMG/M metagenome (GOLD analysis project Ga0134121, IMG submission 96463) | Terrestrial soil microbial communities without Nitrogen fertilizer from Kellogg Biological Station, Michigan, USA - KB3-0-1 | ecosystem: Environmental > Terrestrial > Soil > Unclassified ...
CCGAACTCGATCAACTCCCCGATGCAGGCCATGGCGGTCTACGTCGACCTCTCGGCCAACTACATGGCGTGCTTCGAGAGGCTCGGCGGGGAGCAGTGGTGGCCGGTCTTCGACCTGACCGATGCGACGAACGTTGCGACGAGCGGTTCGGTCGCGCGCTACGTTGGGCTCTACTTCCACAACGGACCGAGCTGGTGGGCGCCGCCCCTGGCGATCTACGCGCAGTAGAGGAGGAGCCTCATGTCCGAAGCCGCGCCCGACCTCTCGCCCGCGAGCAAGGGCCCCTCGTGCGGGAACCCCCTCTGCAAGAATCCGCTCTGCAACGGAACGATCCCGGTGCCGTCGCTGACCGCGCGTGTCAACGACCCGAGGCTCTCCCGGCTCTACTTCACGGCCGAGGAGCGCGTCCAGGCGCTTCAGGCGGTCGGCGTCGACCCGGTCGCCTGGGCGCTCGAGGCGATCGCCTCGCCGCAGAACGCGGCGGGGCTCCTCCTCATGCAAGCGGAGGCGATCGTCGCTGAGGACTCGCTGCCAGCCCCTACCCCGATCACCGCGCCTGCCGAGGCGTAAGGCTTCGCGGGGTCGGTACGGTGCAGCGTACGGAGTCTCTCCCCGTCGCCCGGGCGACGCGCCAAGCTCTCGAGTCAGGGAGGCGCGCGTGGAGCCGAAGGCGAAGAAGGAACAGGTGCTGCGGATCGCGGTGAAGACCCGCGCCGAGCGCCTGGCCCTCGGCGCGATCGCCGGCGAGGCGCGCGCTCGCCTCTCCTCGATCGAGATCGCGCGCGGTCGCGCGCGCGAGATCCGCCAGAACGCCCAGGAGCGAGCCCAGGAGATCGTGCACGCGGCCGAGTTCGGCGCGCGGCAGATCGAGGAGAGCGCGAACCGCTCGACGAAGGAGTGCGACGAGAACTTCTCGGACGCGCTCATCCACCTCCTCGCGAAGCACGGCCTCAAGGAGATCCCGAAGGAGACGAGCTCGCGGCTCGTGGGCTCGAGGCGCCGTCCCCGCGCGATCCTCTGGGAGCGCGACGTGAAGCCGCCGAAGGCCGAGGACAAGAAGCCGGCGCCCTCGGCGCCCGCCAAGGACGCCCCGGCCGCCGCGGCGAGCGATCCCGCGGCGCCCGACTCGAAGGACTCGAAGGAAGGCGCCGCGTGATCGAGAAGCTCGCGGGCTCGAAGACGTATCTCGCCCTCGCGGCCTACGCGATCTTCGAGGTCGTGGCCGGAGCCGGCGCCCTCGCCGGCGTCGACCCTGCGATCGTCCAGGCGATCCGGGGCGTCCTCCTCGCCGCCTCGGGCGCCGCGCTCCGCGCTGGCGTCCAGAAGGCCGAGAACGCGTCGAGGTCGGCGTGAGCGCCGCGCTCCCGCGCCTCCCGGTCCAGAGCGCCGAGGCGCCGCAGCGCGCCGAGTCACCGCGCGCGGAGCCAGCCCCCGTGCGCCGGAAGGAAGACGTCTGGAGCAAGGTCATCGCCGCGATCCTCACCGCGGGCTTCGCCGGCGGAGGTGGCGTCTTCTACGGCGGTCTCTCCTCGGTCCGCGAGAGCATCGAGAAGCTCGCGATCGCCGTCGCCGAGCTGCGGAAGGACCACGACTCCGACGCCCGGCGGCTCGACCGCGTCGAGGGCTCGGTCGCTGAGGTCGGGCGCGATCTCCAGGGCCTCCAGGTCGAGCTCGCGAAGGGCGGCAAGCGATGAACGGGCCCGAGCCCACCGGCGAGCCGAAGCTCGTCCCGGTCCTCCACGTCGGCACGGTCAAGCCCGGATGGGTCGAGCTCGAACCGAACCCCGCGCAGCCGTTTCCCGAGCTCGTCATCGGCCACGTCGTCGCCGCCGGCGCCGGCTCCCACCTCCTCCCCGCGATCCACCGGCAGAAGCCGCCTCAGCGGAACGTCGCCTGGCCGCTCGACGCGGAGATCCGGGTCGGCGAGCGCGTCTTCGTCCGGGAGAAGGACCTCATCTGCTCGCTCGGGCACGTGCCCGTCACGTTCGTCCGCGCGGAGGACGCGAAGCCGAAGGACGCGGCGCCGTGAGCGGGCTCGAGGAGGAGATCGTGACGAAGATCGCGGCGGCGCCCGCCCTCCAGCACGCGTGGGCCGGCCTCCAGGATCGCGTCCGCAGCTCCGTCCGCGGCGAGCTCGAGGCCCGCGATCGCGCGTGGCGCGACGCGAAGGACAAGCACGACCGCGAGCGCGCGCGCCTCGACGCGAGGCACCCGGACAAGGGCCGCGCGTTCGCCGACCCGCGCCCGGAGGTCGACCAGGCCTCGGTCGCTCGCGCCGCGCTCAGGAAGCTCGTCGGCGCCCTCGTCCTCGTCGCCTTCCTCCTCTCCGCGGGCTGCGCCAGCAAGGCCGCCGTCCCGGTGATCCGCGAGGCGGAAGCGCTCCTCCGGCACCCTGACCCGAGCGACCCCGACTGGGCGAGTCGTCGGGACACGTGGCGGCGCGACGCCGCGCCCTTCCTCCCGACTCCGTCGCCGACGCCGGCGCCAGGAGCTCCCCGATGAACGCCGAGGACGCGAAGGCCTTCGACGACGCGCACGCCGAGCTCGTCGCCCTCCACGCGAGCGAGACCGTCGTCACGGTCGCCGAGGAGTTCATCCGGGGCGAGCTCACGGCGCTCGAGTTCCTCGGGAGGCTCGCGAGCCTCCCCGAGGTGCGCGCCGCCCTCGACGGGCTCGCCGCGATCAGCGGCACGGCCGCCGGCGTGGCCGCAGGCCCGCTCGCTCCGATCGTCGGGCCGGCCGCGGGCGCGCTCGCGCTCCTCGCCCTCCACGCGGCCGAGTCCAAGATCGCGACCCTCGCGCCGCCGAGCTCGCCCTCGTGACGAGCTGGGAGCCGAGCGATCTCGACTTCGCCCTCACGCTTCGTCTGAGGCGCCTCGTCGACCTCCACAAGGCGACCGGCGAGGGCGTCGCGGGCACGCGCCGCGGCGACCACACGGTGATCGTCAAGCCGTTCGGTCGGATCGCCACGCTCGCTCGACTCCTCCGCCGCGCCCGCGCGCAGGCGATCGCAACGCTCACCCTCCTGCTCCCGCTCACGGCGTGCGCCGCTCCAGGGCGACAGTCCCCCCCCCTGGCCGTCACCTCGGACGGCGCACGCCGTTCTCCCTGCTGCGAAGGAGTCGCCTCGGTCGGCTCCCACTGCGGTTGCCCGGCGAGCGCCGGAGCGTGCGGCGTTCCCTGCTCGACGTGCTGCTCGCCCGGCCCTTGTCGCATGGGCGAGCCCGACCCGACTCAGTGAGAGGCCGCCTGTGAAGAACGTGAACGCCTTCCTCCTCGCGCTCCTCGTCGCGTGCCTCATCGCGACCGCCGGCGCGCAGGACGCCCCGAGCCGGACCACCGAGCACCTCGATCACGGGCACGAACGTCAATCTGATCGTGACGCCCTCGTGGGCCGCCGGCACGCCGACCAGCGTCACGATGACCTACACGGTGATCATGAACGGTCCCGGGACGATCTCGCCGCAATGAGCAAGCTCCCCTTCCGAGCGCAGGCGCGAGGGCTCGCGGGCTCGCCCGTGCCCGCCCTCCCGTTCGTCGTCGAGCTCCTGATCGTCCTCGTCGTGGCACCGCTCGCCTTCGTGGCGGCGCTCCTCACGTTCGCGTTCTTCGACCTCTCCCGTTCGCCGCGGCCGCGCCGGTCGCAGGAGATCGACCGGTGATCGATCCGCCCATGGATCCCGATCTCTTCTTCGCGGCGATCGCCTTCCTCCTGGGGACGATCTTCGGCCAGCTCGTCTCGCTCTGCTTGCCCGATCCTGATGAGGACGAGCGATGAGCTCGCGCCGTCAAGTTCCTCGGGGCGGGCTCCCCGCGACCGAGCGTCACGCTCATCGCGGAAGCTGAGCCCGTGGAACAAGAGACCGAGACACGATCCGAAGGGAGGCTCGCGCTCCGCGCGCTCGAGCTCGCCCAGGTCCTCATCGCGCGCGTCGACGAGCTCGAGCGCGTCACGGAGCGCGCCTTCCTCGCCTCGAAGGGCGAGCGCGAGCTCAGGATCTTCGCGTTCCGCGCCGCCGCTCGGCGCGTCCGGCACGAAGCGATCCTCCTCCAGGCGCAGCTCCTCGAGCGCTCGTCTGAGCTGAACGTGGCCTCGCTCGAGCGCGAGCTCGCCGCCCTCCGCGCCGCGGCCGATCCGGTCCTCTCCCCGCGCGGCCAAGGAGCCCCCGATGCGTAAGCCCAAGAAGCCGACCCCGCCCAAGGCGTCGCCGGCGGCCGCCGTTCCCCCGTCGCCCGGAGCTGCTGTCGCGCCGGCGCCGGGCGACGCGACCAAGAACGCCGCCAAGATCCGCGCCCTCTCGGCCGAGTGGGCGAAGGCGAAGCTCGTCGAGGAGGCCGGGAACGAGGGGAAGCGCGAGGCCGAGCGCTTGAAGGCCGAGATCCTCGCCCTCGGCGCGAAGATCGGCTACGAGGACGCCGACCTGATCATCCGGGGCGCCGACGTGCTCGACGGCGTCGCGACCGTCCAGGTCCTCGACGACGAGCGCCTCCTCCAGGTCCTCAAGGCCGAGAGCGCGCTCGAGGACTCGTTCGAGCGCCGGCCGGCGCGCGCTCGCGTCGAGGCGCTCGCCGAGCTCAACCCGAAGATCGCGCGCGTCCTCGCCACCATGACGGGCCAGGCGCCTCGCTTCATGCAGGCGGCGAAGCAGCGCGACCGCTCCTCGTCGTGACGCGCCTCCAGGCCGCCGTCCTCATCGAGCGCTACGGTATGGACGGGAAGGGTGCGCGCTCCCTCGCCGAGGTCGCCTCGCGCCGCGGGCTCACCCGCGCTCGCGTGCGGCAGCTCGAGGGACGAGCGCTCCGGGCGCTCAGGCGGCTCGCGTCGTGATCGGTGCGTTCGCGATCGCCTTCCCGGTCGCGCTCGGCCTCGCCTTCCTCGTCTCCGCCCTCGTCGAGCTCGGCCTCCGCTGGAATCGAGAGCGCCTCTGCCGCGCCTGTCGCGACCACGCGGAGGAGGTCCTCCTCTTGAAGCGCGAGCTCACTAAGACGCGCTTCGAGCGGGACGGCTTCGCCGCGGTGATCGAGGCCGGCAAGGCGCGCGTCCGGGCGCGCCGGCGCCGAGACGCCAAGGCGAAGCGCGAGGCCGTGCGGCGCGCTCGCGGCGACCGATAAGCGCTGTTCTGTCTCACCCCATCGCGGGTACGATCAGGAGGAGGAACATCATGAAGGGGATCCCGGGAGCCCTCGCCGTCGAGCTCAACATCCACGTCAACGAGATGCGCGTGACCGCTCGGCGCTTCGTTGCTGACCGCGTCGAGGAGCTCAATAAGACGATCGACGCCCAGGTCGAGGCCGAGCTCGAGAAACTAGACCTCGCGCTCCTCGTCCGCGAGGCGCTCGGGCGCGCCGTCCGGGAGGAGGTCCAGGCTGCCATCGAGCTCCGCGCGCGAGAGCGTGTCGAGGAAGCCCTCCCCAGGCTTCTCGCCGAGTTCGACATCTGAGCTGGCTCGCGCCGCCCTCCGCCGCCGGATAGGCTCCGGCGGGAGGCAGCACCATGCGGCACAACGCTCGGAGCGGAGCGCTCGCGCTCGCGCTGATCGCGACCCTCGCCGCCGCGTCCGTGCGGGGAGACGAGGTCAAGCGCCTCGATGGATCCGTCGTCGAGGGCGAGATCGTTTCCGACGACGGCGATTTCGTGGTCATCAAGCACAAGCTCGGCGAGATCAAGATCGCGAAGAAGGACATCGCCTCCTACGAACGAAAGCCGCTCCTCGACATCGCCGGCGAGCTCGAAAGGATCAAGACCGAGACGCGGGAGAGACTGGAGGCGCTCGCGAAGAAGGCGGACGAGGGCGGGAAGAAGGCCGAGGCGAAGCAGGTGGCCGACATCGCCGAGAGCGTGCGGCACTGGGGCGACAAGGCGGCCAAGGCTCCGGCGGCGACGCCCACGCCCGAGGTAAAGACGATCGACTTCGCCAAGGTCCTTGAGAAGCACGAAGCCCTCGGGAGAGCCTCCGGAGCGACTCAAGCTTAGATCACCAAGGCCCGCGAGGACCACAATAAGACGCTCGAGGGCTTCTACGGCTTCGTGGACATGAAGGTCCAGGATGTGACCAAGCTCGCCGAGAGCGGCGGGTTCGTCGTCCACGGTTACGCGTCTGGTCATTTGCTCATGTTCGTTCTGGCGGACAAGGCCGACGCGCCCAAGCTGCTCAAGATCGCGAAGGGGACCAGCATCACAATCGGAGGCTGGGTGAAGGCGGAGGGCAGCGCCGAGCCACGCCTCTCTGAGCCGTGCCTCGCGCGCTGAGCCCTCGCTCGTCGTTCACGCGGCTGCGCGCGGCCTCGCCCCGATCTCGCAATCGGCGTCATAGCCCTCGACGAGGCCGCCGTAGAACCGGGCGATCGTCTCGGGATCGTCGCCCAACCACTTGGCGACCTTGGCGAGGCTGACGCCCGCCTGGAGCCACGTGCTCGCGCGCGTGTGCCGCGTCAGGTGGAACGTCGCCCGGATCCCCGAGCGCGCGCAGGCCACCTTGAGCTCGCGCCAAAGCGTCTTCCTTCCCGCGCAGGCGTTCCGCCGCGCGCGCGAGCCGTGCCGGAACAAGAAGCCCGAGGCCTCGCCGCGCTCGAGGAGGACCTGCGCGCGCTCGAGCTCGAGCAGCTCGACGAGCTCGCGGCAGAGGGGCACGGTGCGCTCGCCCGTCTTCGCGGCGCCGGCGCGCCCGAGCTCGGGGCGGAAGCGGACCCGGAGGCGCCGGCGCGAGAGGTCGATCTCCTCCCACGCGACGCGCGCGAGCTCGCCGCCACGGAGACCTGCAAGGAAGGCGACCCGGAGGAACAGGTCGCCCCGTCCGGCGCTCACGCGACCGCCCTTCGGCTTCGGCTCGCTCGCGATCGCGCGCGCCGCGAGGCAGAGGTCCTCGACTTGGTCGAAGGCGAGCGAGGGCGCTGTGAAGCGCCGCGGCCGTTGGACGAGGACGCGCTGTCGCCGGAGCTCCCGGAGACGCTCGAGCGGGAACGCGTTCTCGCGCTCGAGGAGCCCGAGGCAGACGAAGATCGCGTCCAGGTCCCCGTTGATCGTCGTCGCCTTGACGCCCTCCGCGCGCGCGGCGACGAAGCGGGCGAGGCGCTCGACCGTCACGTCCTCGACGGTCGCGAACCAGCCCTCGCGCTCGAGGCGCCGGAGCGCGAAGCCGTAGGACTCGCGCGTCGCCGCGGCGCGCTCGACAACCCGGCACCACCGCATGAAGATCGAGATGAGCGTCACGTTCCCTTCCATGGTCCCTCCCAGCCCTTCCCGCGCGCGGGTTCGGGGGCATCTACGATCCGTGGAACGTTCTGGCGCCCATCAAGATTGATGGGGTCCGCGTCATCGTCCGGTCATCGGCGCCGGCGCGTCAGAGGAGGATCGCCTTCATGAGCAAGCGAAGCCGGGCGACCGGGACCCGCGAGAGAGAGCGCGCAAGGCGATCGCGGTCCTTGTCCGACGCGCCCGTCTTCGCCTGGACGATGCCGGCGAGGTCCTCGGCGAACAAGCGCGAGGCGCCGCGCGCGACGCTAGCGCGAAGCTCCGCCCGGGCCTTCCTCAGCGCGATCGCGAACGCCTCGTCGCTCACCCGCCGCGCCGGGCCTTCTCGACGCTGTCGGCGAGCTCCTCGAAGCCGGCCTCGCGGAGCGTCTCGGGGGAGACGAGCTGGTAGATCGCGCTCTCGGCCACGACGGCGCGCGCGATCCAGTTCGACGTCCTCTCGTCCTCCTTCGCGAGCTCGCGGACCAGGGCGATGCTCTCGGTCGCGAGGAGGTAGGCGGGCCCTGTGAAGGTGAGGAGCGCCCGGCCCTCGAGCTCGTCGCGCACGATCTTGGCCGCGACCTGGAGGCGGTCCATGCGCGCGAGCCCTTGGCACACTCGGCAGAGGGGCGGGCGCAAGCTTCCCCTCGGCGGAGGCTCGGACGGCGCCGGGCAGAGGACGCACGTCGCGCGCTCGACGCCGCGGGGCATGCCGAGGCCCGGCGGCTCGGGCGAGGGCGGCGCGTCGAGGTCCTTCGAGCTCATCGCGCGCTCCCTGCCGCCGCGACGAGACTACGACAGGCGCAGCAGCCGACCGCCCCGAGCTCGTCGGTGAGGAACCGGTCCGGGACGATGAGCCCGCAGCGCGAGATCGCCCTACCCCTCTCGAGCGGCTCCTCGCCCTGGCATTGCTCGACGACCTCTCGCGCGTGCTCCGGGGTCGTGATCGCATGCACGCCAGGATCCGGCTCGGCGAGGGTCGCGCGCACGCTCGCGAGGATCCGCTCCCCCTCCCGCATCGTCGTCTCGTGAGACGGCATGTCGGGGTCGGTCGACATGACGGCCTCGAGCGCGTCGGCGATCGCGCCGAGCTCCTCGTGCGAGAGGACGTGGTGGCGGAGGGCGTGGGGCGGCCGCGGCTCCTTCTTGACCGCGGGAGAACCCGAGCCGGCGCAGAGCTTGCCCGACTGAGGGTTCGCGGCGACGAGCGCTGTGCCCGCGCGCCGGATCCAGTGCTCGCGCGTCGTGCCGTTCTTCCTGAGCGCGACGTTCTCGCCGCACGTCGGGCAGATACCGCGGGGCAGGCCGGCCACTAGGCGGCCCTCCCCGCGAGGACGCGGAAGCTCGCCCGGCGGAGGACGGCGCGCCGCGCCGCCCGACCGCCCGGCAAGACGGTCAGATGGCCGTCAGGTCTCCGTCCGACCCTAACACGGCGACGCTTCCGGCGGCGCGCGGAAATCGGGTCCTGGTTCGAGTCCAGGCCGGGTAGTGAAGACGCGCGCGCGGATCCGCCGAGGAGCGCGACGAGCAGGACGACGGCGACGCCCAGGCGGCGGAGAAGCACGACCGCCATCTCCTCCGCCTCGTCGGGAGAGAGATCGCCGCGCGAGAGTCCCTCGAAGATCCCGCGGAGCTTCCGCGACACCGGCGCCTCGCAGGGCTCCGCTGAGCCGCCGAGCGGCGACGCCCCCTCGCCCGTTCGTAGCCAGGAGGAGAGGGCCTCGGCCTCGACGCCGAGCCGCGCGGGAACCTCGCTCGCGCGAAGCGCCTCGAGCAGCTCCTCGTCTCCCGGGTATGAGCCGAGCTCCCACCCGCGATAGCGTCCGTGCGGCTGCTTGAGAAGGCGAGCGAAGCCTCGCTGCCCTCCGCCGACGCGCTTCCGCACGCTCGTCATCCGCTCGCCGAACCCGGCGACGCGCGGCCCCCGTCGATGGTTTCGCCTGTCCATGCGTTTCTCCTAAGCCTCTCTGGACCATGCCGCTAGGACATCGCGACGGCCCATCGGCCGCCGCCGTTGTCTTACGTGTGTGTTACATTTTCGTCGTCGTGTAGCACGGAGGGACAGCAGATGAACAAGCACCGTCGCCGATTCCTCATGGTCCGCATGACCGACGAGGAGCTGGCCGAGCTCAAGGAGGTCCACGGACGCCTCCCCGAGCTCAGCCGCTCGAGCGTGGCGCGCGCCGCGATGCGCGTCGGCCTTGAGGCGATCCGGCGAAAGCCGGCGCTCGTGATCTCCGCCGCATCGTAGGGCCGTGTTCCGTTGCATTACACGCACAATACAACGTAACGCACTCGCGAGTCAAGCCTGGCGAGCGCGTTCAAGGGAGGGGACGCGAATGGGGGACGAGAAACGACCGCCGCCGAGCCTGCATCTCAAGCGGCTCATGCTCGACGAAGTGCGCGTGCCGCGCGCTCGCAAGAGGCGACCGCCGAGCGCCGAGACGATCGAGGAGTTCGCGACGAGCATGGACACGATCGGGCTTCGCTACCCGATCTCGGTTCAGCCCGACTACACGCTCCACGACGGCCTCCGCCGACTCGAGGGAGCCCGCAAGCTCAGGTGGTCCCACATCGACGCGGTCGTCGTCGAGCTCCCCCTCCTTCGGGCCGAGCTCGCCGAGATCGACATGAATCTCGTGCGCGACAACCTCACCGAGCTCGAGCAGAGCGAGCACATGGAGCGGAGGAAGGCGATCTACGAGCTCCTCCACCCGGAGACGCGCAACGGTGCGTTGCCCGGCAAAGCCGGCGGCGGCAAGGTCGCGAAGAAGACCGAATCGGTCTCCTTCGTCGCCGACGCATCTCGGAAGCTCGGGGTCTCGCCGACGACCATCAAGAGCAGCATCTTCATCGCCGAGAAGCTCACCCCCGAAGTCCGGGACATGATCCGGGGGACGCCTCTCGCCGACGAGAAGACGCAGCTCCACGAGCTCGCCCACCAGCCCGAGGTGACGCAGGCGCGCGCCGCCAAGCTCGTGACGGCGAACAAGTGCGCGACCATCCGCGAGGCCTTGCATCGGATCAAGGGCACGCGCCCGACGGGCGCGCAGCGGATCGCGGCGCCCGGCCGCTTCGCGACGATCCTCGCCGACCCGCCCTGGCAGTTCCAGAACTACGGCCAGGCGCGGCACGGTGCGGCCGTCGCCCACTACGGGAGCCCCGACCTCAACGCCCTCAAGGCGATCCCGGTCGGCCAGAAGTTCGCGGCCGACGACGCGATCCTCCTCCTCTGGTGCCCTGGCGCGAAGCAGCCCGAGGGCCACGAGCTCATGCGCGCCTGGGGCTTCTCGTTCGTCACCCGCGCCGTGTGGGTGAAGACGGTCCTCTCCTCGAACGAGATCGTCACAGGCACGGGCTCCTGGTTCCAGCAGAGCACCGAGGATCTCCTCATCGGGCGCCGCGGCCGCGCGACGCACGACGACACGCTCAAGGTGCTCGGCCTCCTCACGGGAGACGATCGCCTCACGACCGTCTTCTACGCGGCGCGCGCCGGTCACTCGAGGAAGCCCGTCGTCGTCCACCGCTACGCGCAGGAGCGCTGCCAGGGGCCCTACCTCGAGCTCTTCGCGCGCGAGGAGCGCGAGGGCTGGACGACCTGGGGCGACGAGCTCGGCTACTGGCTCGACGTGGACGGCGTCAGCAAGTGCAAGCGCGCGCCCTCGACGCTCAAGGGCGAGCGAGCGCTTGCGGGAGCGTCGCGGTGAAGGGCTACCGGGTCGAGATCCATCGAGCCACGTTCATCGTCGGGCACGGACTCGATGGGTCGTACCGCTTCTACTTCGACCTCCAGATCTTCCGAACCGAGGACGGGCCGGATGCGTGCTCCGTGGGCTCAATCTCGGTCGGCCCGGATGAGCTCGAGGACACGTTCACGCGTTTCGGGCAAGAAGCGCCCGCGGGCTGGCGCGATCATCTGCGCGCCGCCTTCGAGGCTTCGATCGCGAAGCGTGGTCCGTGAGCGCGCTACGAGTCGATGTCGATTCCGTGTCCGACCAGGTCGAGCGCGGCAGTGACCTCGCGAATCGCCGTGCGCGCGGATTGGTCGGGCATGACATTGGCGCGCCGCTCGAGATCTCGGCGGAGCTCCGCGAGAAGATCGGCGAGGAATCGCCTGGTATCGGCCGCGGGCCGCGCGGGCTTCTTCTTGACCACGAGACGTCTCCTTCCGGCTCGTCGCCCAAACCTTCCCGGGAGCGGGCGGCGAGCCGGTCTTCTTCTACCGGCCGGGTCCGACGCGGGGGCGCGCGATGAGCCGCATCGAGACGACGCGCGCCGCGATCGCCGACGTCCAGCGCCGGATCCTCGCGCTGGACCTCGAGTGCAGCAACCTCCGCACGGAGGAGGCCGAGGACGCGGCGCGCTGGGACGGCAAGGGGGAGGAGTTCTCCGCCGCCCGGCGCGCCTTCCGGGCGAAGCGCTCCGCTCGTCGCACGACGATCAACGAGGAGCGGATCCGCCTCAAGGCCCACGAGTCCTCGCTCAAGCTCAAGCTCCGCGAGCTGAACATCGACGAGGCGCGTCGCCAGGAGCTCCAGGGCGCCGCGAAGCGCGCGGCGCGCGCGACGATGGACGCGCAGCGGACGCGCGCGATCGCGCTCATCCTCCGGGGGATCGTTCGAGCCTCCAACGAGGGCGGCGACATCTCGAGCCTCATCGACGATGCCGTCTTCTGGCTCGACACCTTCCCCGACGGCCGCGGAGCGAGCGCGTTCCACCTCGCGCGGATCGAGGAGCTCTCCGAGGCCGAGGGCGCCGCCCGCGAGCTCGCTCATAGGGTCCCCGTCGCCGAGGCGGTGAGCGAGGAGAGCCGATGAGCCTCCTCGAGCTCGTGCGCTTCGCCGAGCTGTCGATCGACGACCAGGTCGCCCTCTGCCTGCTCATCCCCGCGGACGTGCGCGACACGATCAACGCGACGCGCGTCGTTCAGGACCTCGACGACGTGCTCCGCCTCGCGCTCCTCCCGCC
>Ga0134121_10003944_pt1 | contig 12198 bp, 9 predicted proteins | sample KB301_FD_96463 | JGI IMG/M metagenome (GOLD analysis project Ga0134121, IMG submission 96463) | Terrestrial soil microbial communities without Nitrogen fertilizer from Kellogg Biological Station, Michigan, USA - KB3-0-1 | ecosystem: Environmental > Terrestrial > Soil > Unclassified ...
GGCCTGATCGTCGAGCATCAGCTGACAATCGGCCGCAATCTATTTGGGACCACCTACTACACGCTCGTGGGTTTTCACGCCGCCCACGTGACGGTTGGGGTGATTCTGCTGGTGCTCATGCTCGGCCTGTACCAGCGCCGGAAACTCACAGGGCCGAATCCAATAGGCATCGAACTTGTGTCGTGGTACTGGCACTTCGTTGATGGGGTGTGGATTGTAGTTTTTACGGTTGTGTATGTGATCGGCCGGTGACCTGGCGAACGCCGTTTGTAGTGGCCCGATTTATTGGGCCTTTGGCCGCTTGGCCCGATAAATCGGGCCACTACAAACGGCAATTGGGGCGAATACCGAGATTTTCGCATGAGTGATACCACGGACAAAACGAAGGACAGCGTCGAACTGCCTGCTCCGACGGCGGCGCCGTTGGTGCTGGGCATGGGCATTGCGCTGGTGGGCGTGGGATTTGCGACCAGCCTTGGCTTTACGGTTGTCGGCGTGGTGGTATTCGTTTTCGGCCTCGGAAGTTGGATCGGGCAACTCATTTCGGTTCTGGGGCATGTAGAGGAACCATTGGTCGAGCCGAGCCTGCGTCCGGGCGAGGCGGTTGCAGCGCCTGGCACCGTGGAACCGATGCACCCCGGGACTGCGGGATATCGGTTTGTTTTGCCCGAAAAAGTGCATCCGATCTCCAGCGGCGTCAAAGGTGGAATCATCGGCGGCCTGCTCATGCCCATTCCGGCAATGGCCTATGGCCTGATCGTGCATGGCAGTCCCTGGCTGCCGGTCAATCTGCTGGTCGGCATCGTCATCCCGGGCATCACCGACGCAACACTCGACGACCTCAAAGCGTTCCATCCGATCTCTCTCATCTTGGGCATTCTCATTCATGCGGCGTTCTCGGTGACGTTCGGCTTGATGTACGGCGTGATTCTGCCGATGTTGCCGTCTATAAAGTGGGGCCCGCTTTTGTTTGGCGGGATATTGATGCCGTTCTTGTGGAGCGGCGTTTGTTACGGCATGATGGGCATCGTCAATCCGCTGATGGAACAACATGTGAGTTGGCCGTGGTTCGTCGTCTCGCAGTTGGTGTACGGATTGGCCATGTCGTATGTGGTGTCCCGTTCGGAAAAGATCGCCGTGGCGCAGTGGGGCAGGTGAGATGATGAAAAAAGCGACGCGATGGCTGGCCCTGCTCGTTCTGCTTTCCGGCTGCGATTCGCCGCTGCCGGGGAAGCCGGACCCTGCGGACAAATTCGTGGCGCCGTCCAAGGTACTCGATTTCCCGACGCTTTACGCCAAGAATTGCGCGGGCTGCCATGGGAAAGACGGCAAACTGGGGCCAGCGCCTCCGCTGAATGATGCGGTGTTTCTTGCCATCGCCCCCGAGGATGAGCTGGCGATGGTCATAGCCGGCGGCCGCAAGGGAACGGAGATGCCGGCCTTTGCCAAAGAGCAGGGAGGCACGCTGACCGCGGAGCAGGTGCAGGCTCTCGCCGTTGGCCTGCGCAAACAATGGGGAGACGCCGCTGTCCAGAAGAAAACATGGCCGCCATATGTCGTCCCTTGCGAAAAAGGGGACGCGGACCATGGCAAAGCGGTCTTCGCGCGGGTGTGTGCCGCGTGTCACGGCCAGGAGGGTCATGGCAAAGACAGACACGGCCCCATCAACGATCCGGCGTTTCTGACGCTGGCCAGCGAACAGGTGCTGCGCCGGTTTGTGATTACGGGCCGCGCGGACCTGGGGATGCCGAATTGCGCCGAGCACGAAGGCGGTGCGCTGACCGCGCCGGAAGTAAACGATCTGGTCGCCTTGTTGATGTCGTGGAAAGAAAAAGGGACCGCAAAAAAGTAACGAGGGCGCCATGTCGCAACCGTCCATACCGACGAGACGCAGCTTCTTCCAGTGGCTCACCTATGGCATGGGCGCGTTGGCGGCCACGGTCACCGCGGTGCCGCTAGTCGGCTACTTCCTCGGGCCGCTGCGCAAGAAAGCGCCCATTTGGGTGACGCTCGGGCCCGTGGCCAAGTTTCCCCAGGGTCAGACGCGGTTGGAGACGTTCGACAATCCGATCCAACAACCCTGGGACGGCATGACCGCGTTCACCGGCGTCCACGTTCGCAACCTCGGCGAGGGTCAATTCCTGGTGTTCGCGATGAACTGCACGCACCTGGGCTGTCCGGTTACCTGGTTCCCGCAATCGGGCTTGTTCATGTGCCCGTGCCATGGCGGGGTCTATTACGAGAACGGCGACCACGCATCGGGTCCACCGCCGCGCGGGCTTTATCACTGCGTCTGGCGAGTGGTCGATGGCAAACTGGAGATTCAGGCGCCGCATCTGCCGACGTTGCAGGACACGTTAAAGGAAAACGCTTAGAGCCTATCCGAAAAGGGGTCAGGCATGCTCTGTTGAAAAGCTGTTTGTAGTGGCCCGATTTATCGGGCCTGGCACCAGTCTGGCCCGATAAATCGGGCCACTACAAACGGGGGCTTCCGGCAACGGTGCCTGACTCCTTTTTGGATAGACGCTTAACCGCCGGAAGGAAACGCCGATGTTCAATGCGCTGCTCGGCTGGTTCGATGCTCGCTTGCGCGTGCGCGAGACATTGTTGCCGATGATGCGCCATCCCATTCCCAGGGCGGCCGCAGGGCCAATGGGGTGGTGGTACGTCTTTGGGAGCGCATCGCTGACCTTGCTGATGTTGCAAATCGTCACCGGCATCGGCCTGTCCCTGACCTACGTCCCAAGCGCCGATAAGGCCTATGGCAGCCTGCAGTATCTCAATTACGAGCAACCTTTTGGCTGGTTGCTGCGCTCCATCCACTACTGGTCAGGTTCGGCCATGACCGTCATGGTGGCGATCCACATGACGCAGGTTTTCCTGCACGGCTCGTACAAGTATCCGCGTGAACTGACATGGATCGTCGGCGTCTTTCTTTTGCTGCTGACGCTGGGCATGATGTTCTCGGGGCAGGTGCTGCGCTGGGACACGGATGCATACTGGGGCGTCGGCATCGGGGCGGCAATGGCTGGCCGTGTGCCCGTAGCGGGGCCGATACTCGTGCATTTGCTGCTGGGAGGGGAGGTTATCGGCGGCGACACACTGAGCCGATTCTTTGCTCTGCACGTTTTCGTGATTCCGGGCGGCTTGCTTTTTTTGCTGGGAATCCATCTTTGGTTGGTGCTCAAGTGTGGCATCAGCGCTCCGCCCGTCGCGGGACAGCCCGTGGATCCGAAGACCTATCACGAAGAATATGAGAAAGAACTCAAGGCTGGCGAGCCGTTTCTCGGACCCGCCATGATGAAGGATGCGTTCTTCTCGGCGCTGGTGGTCGTCACGGTGATCGTCATTGCCGCACTGTCCGGACCCAAGGGGCCCTCCGACCCGCCCGATCCGGCACTGAGCGGCGCCAATCCGCGGCCCGATTGGCCTTTTCTGTGGCTCTTCGGCCTGTTGTCCCTCAGCCCGCCGGGTTTGGAAACACTCATCATGCTGGTCTTTCCGGTCATCTTGATCGGCGCCCTGTTGCTGGTGCCAATCATTTCCCGAGGCGGTGAGCGGGCGCCGAGCCGCAGGCCCGTCGCAGTGTTGCTGGTCATCGTGACATGGACAGCGCTTTGTGTTTTGACCTATGAGGGCGCCACGTCCCCTTGGTCGCCGGTGATGGAGGCGTGGAGCAGCGATCCGATCCCCGAGGACATTGTGAAAAGGCTGACGCCGGTGGAGCTGCAAGGGGCCGCTGTATTCCAGAACAAGGATTGCCGCAATTGCCATTCACTGGAGGGGCTCGGGGGCAAGAAGGGTCCCGATTTGACTACGGTCGGCACCCGCCTCACGCATGACCAACTCATCGATCAGGTGAGCAACGGCACGCCCGGCGGCGGCGGTATGCCGGCCTATGGCAAACAGATTCGGCCCGCGGAAATGGCCGCCCTGGCCGAGTTCTTAACCAGTCTCAGGCCCCCGGGAGTGCCTGCCGCAAAAACAGCGGACACGCCGGCCAAGAAATAATCGCCCACTCAATCGGGGTTCACGCCGTGAATCCGTTCCTCGACGCCTGTTTGCGTTCATGGCCGTGGGATCCCGGGCTCCTGGTGGCGCTCGTGCTGACCGGCGCCATCTACGTCCGCGGCTGGTGTTTTCTGCGCCGCCGTGACAGGCATCGATGGCACGCTGGGAAGCTTGCGGCGTTTCTGGGCGGACTGAGCTCGATCTTCCTGGCGTTGGCCTCGCCCATCGAGCCATTCTCCTATTTTTTTCTCCAAGTTCACATGTTGCAGCATTTGCTGCTGATGATGGTGGCGCCAGCTTTGCTTTGGCTGGGTGCGCCAATGTTTCCGCTGCTACGCGGTCTGCCGCAGCCGATCCGCGTTTACTGGGTTGCTCCCTTGTTACGCTCACCCATGATTCGCGGCGCGTTCACTCGGCTGACCCACCCCCTTTGGGCTTGGCTGGTATTTGTCGCCGCCACCTGGTTCTGGCACCTGCCGCGCCTTTACGAACTCGCCCTGGGCTCCGATGGTTGGCATTATGTGCAGCATGCCACCTTTCTCGCCTCGTCACTGGTGTTTTGGTATCCCGTCGTAAGGCCCTATCCGAGCCGACCTGGCTGGTCGCTTTGGATACTGGTCCCGTACCTGCTTCTGGCCGACATACAAAACACGCTTCTGTCCGCGCTGTTGACGTTTTCCAATCGAGTCCTGTACGCACCTTACGCCGAGGTGCCTCGCTTAGGCAACCTGTCGGCCCTTGAAGATCAGGCCGCGGCGGGCGTGTTGCTGTGGGTGTCGGGTTCCGTGGCGTTTCTGGTGCCACTTTTCGGGATCGGGCTAGGCCTGCTGTTCGGCAAGAAGACAGTGGGCAAGATTCAAAAGCCAGGCTTCGCGAGTCAGGGTGCAGGCAACGGGCGCATTGCCTTGCCGCTCGTTGGTTCCGTTAAGACGCTCCGATCTCCAACAACTGGGTTTGATCTGCTGCGCGTACCGTGGTTGGGCCGCTTCCTGCGCTGGCGTCACGCCCGGCTTTGCGTGCAAATTCCGCTGCTGGTGCTGGCCGGGTTCGTCATTTACGACGGTTTTCGCGGGCCGCAGGTGGGCGCGATGAACCTCGCTGGCGTGTTGCCGTGGATTCACTGGCGCGGTCTGCTCATTCTCGGACTGCTCGTCTGCGGCAATGTTTTCTGCATGGCCTGTCCCTTCACGGTGCCACGAAAGCTGGCGCGGCGCTGGCGCGCGGCGGGCCGACCCTGGCCGCGCTGGCTGCGCAACAAATGGTCGGCCGTCGTGCTGCTGGTTTTATTCCTGTGGGCGTACGAAGCATTCGCTTTGTGGGACAGCCCGTGGTTGACGGCCGGGATTGCTTTGGCATTTTTCGCCGCAGCGTTCGTGATCGACGGGCTTTTTCAAGGCGCGTCTTTCTGCAAATACGTGTGTCCGATCGGCCAATTTAATTTCGTGCAGTCGCTGATGTCGCCGCTGGAGATCAAGGTGCTGGCCCCGAATGTTTGCGTCTCGTGCCAGACCAAGGAGTGCATTCGTGGCAGCGTGGATGTTCCTGGCTGTGAACTCCATCTGTATCAGCCGCGGAAGTCTAGCAACATGGACTGCACGTTTTGCCTTGACTGTATCCACGCATGTCCGCATGAAAATGTTGGCATTGTTGCGACAGGGCCTAGCACGCAACTATGGCGCGATTCCTTTCGCTCCGGCATTGGCCGGTGGAGCAAGCGACGCGACCTTGCGGTTTTGGTGGTCCTTCTGGTGTTTGGCGCCTTCGCCAATGCCGCGTTGATGACTGAGCCCGTCATGGATTGGCGGGAAAAGACCACCGATGCGCTCGGATTGAAGTCTCCTTTGGTTGCCACGACGCTTGTTTTCCTGATCGTCATGTTCGCGGCGCCCCTGTTGATGGTGGCTGGCGCGGCAGCGCTCTGCCGCCGGATGGGTCGACTGGCGCAAAATGGGATCGAGGTTGCGTCCCGTTATTCGATGTGCCTGGCTCCACTGGGGTTCGGGATGTGGCTGACGCATTACTGCTTCCATTTTTTCACGAGCTATGCCAGCGTCGTGCCGACGACGCAGCGTTTCGCCGCCGATCTTGGCGGATCGTTCCTCGGAGTACCGGTATGGAGTTATGCGTGTTGTGTAACGATTGCCGATTGGCTGCTCCGCCTGGAAATCGTGTTCCTCGATGTAGGTCTGCTCCTGTCGCTGTACGCCGGCTATCGCATCGCTCGCTCGCAGACGCAGCACTGGCCACAGACGCTTGCGGCTTTCGCGCCGTGGGGACTCCTGATGATTTTTTTGTTCGCTGCGGGAATCTGGATCGTGTTTCAACCCATGCAAATGCGTGGCACGATGTAGATAACGAGGTGAAAGGTGCGCAACAAGGTCTTGCTGATAGCAGTGTTAACGGCGTGGAATGTGCCGGCATTGGCTTATGCCGATGGCGGGACCGTGCGCGCCAGCGAGGTGCGCGATGGCCGACGCATCACCGTTTTCACCTCGCCAACTTTCTTGCGTGCGGGACCGTTGGACGTCAGCGTCCTGGTGCAAGACGCTGCCTCCGGAAAGCCGTTGCTGGACTTGCCGATCGTGGTAACAGCTTATCCGATCCTTGACCCCCGGCGAAAAATCAGCGCGCCTGCGACGACGGACGCAGCTACCAACAAACTTTTGCATGCGGCCCAGTTGAACCTGCCCGAAGACGGGACATGGCGTATCGAAGTTGTCGTCAAAGGGCTTGAGCAAGAGCCCGCAATCGGCTTCGATGTGGACGTGGCTCCGCCTCCGCCGCCGTGGCTGGGCATGAGCCTGTGGATCGGCTGGCCATTGTTGGCGATCGGCGTCTTCGCATGCCATCAGTGGCTCGTCCACAAGCGCCGACCATTTTCCAGGTAGGAGTGACCATCTGGCCGACACGGCCTTTTGCCCGTGGCAGGTTTTTCGATATACCACCCTGGGCAGGCCACTTCTTGATTTGACACCAGTGAGCAAACCATGAATCCTGAAAAGGACCGCCTGGAAGAAGACAGGCTTGGCAAGCAACCCTGGCGCAAATGGGGGCCCTACGTCAGCGAGCGCCAATGGGGAACGGTGCGCGAGGATTACAGCGCCAACGGCGATGCCTGGAGCTACATCACGCACGACGCGGCCCGCAGCCGGGCCTATCGCTGGGGCGAAGACGGCCTGGCTGGCTATTGCGACGATCAGCAACTTCTTTGCCTCGGCGTGGCGCTCTGGAACGGCCGCGATCCGATTCTCAAGGAGCGTTTATTCGGTCTGAGCAACAGCGAGGGAAACCACGGCGAAGACGTCAAGGAACTTTATTACTACCTCGACGCCACCCCAACGCATTCGTACTTGAAGATGCTTTACAAGTACCCGCACGGCGAGTTTCTCTATGCGAGGCTGATCGAAGAAAACGCCCACCGCGGCAAGCTGGAGATGGAATTTGAGCTGATCGATACCGGGCTTTTCGACGACAATCGCTACTTCGATGTCTTCGTCGAATACGCCAAGGCCAGTGCGGAGGACACGCTGTTGCGGATCACGGTCCACAACCTCGGCCCCGAAGCGGCCCGCCTGCATCTGGTTCCGCAACTCTGGTTTCGCAATACTTGGGAGTGGCAGGCCAACGCCCCGCGTCCAAGCCTTGTCGCCGTGGGGGACGATCCCATTGCCGTCACCCATCCGAAGCTGGGAAAATACTGGCTCCACGTGCAGGACAAACCCGACCTTCTCTTTTGCGATAACGACACCAACGTCCGCCGGTGTTACGGTGCGACCACAGCGCGCGGCTTCTTCAAGGATGCGATTCACGAGTATCTCATTCACGGCGAACATGGCGCGGTCAATCCTGACCGGTCCGGCACCAAGGCCGCGGCTCACTATGACCTCACCGTGCCGGCGGGCGATGCAGTAGCCGTTCGGCTGCGGCTGACGAATACTGCGCTACCCGATCCCATGGCCTCCTTCGATACCATCGTGGAGCAGCGCCGCAGCGAGTCTGATGTCTTTTTTTCCCAGTTGCAAACGGGGTTGAGCGACCCGGATGCCCGCAACGTTCAGCGCCAGGCCTGGGCCGGGATGATCTGGAGCAAGCAATATTACGGCTACGATGTGCGCGCGTGGCTGAAAGGTGATCCGAACGAGCCAAGTCCGCCGCCCGAGCGGCGTCAAGGCCGCAACCACGACTGGCTGCACCTCAGCAATGCCGATGTCATTTCCATGCCCGACAAGTGGGAATATCCGTGGTATGCGGGCTGGGACCTCGGGTTCCACTGCATCACGTTTGCCCAGATCGATGCAGAATTTGCCAAGCATCAGCTGGTAATGCTGACGCACGCCCGCTACATGCACACGACCGGCCAACTGCCGGCCTACGAATGGAACTTCAGTGACGTAAACCCGCCGGTTCATGCCTGGGCCGCCTGGCGGGTCTTCCAGATGGACCGCAAGCGAAACAATCATGCGGGGGACTTCCCCTTCCTGCAAAAGGTCTTTCACAAGCTCTTGCTCAATTTCACCTGGTGGGTCAATCGCAAGGATGCCCACGACCGCAATATCTTCCAGGGAGGCTTCCTCGGCCTGGACAACATCGGCGTCTTCGACCGGGATAGGCCGTTGCCCGGTGGCGGCTACCTCGACCAGGCGGACGGCACGAGTTGGATGGCGATGTATTGCTTGAACATGCTGCGCATTGCCCTGGAATTGTCCTTGCACGACCCCGTTTACCAGGACATGGCGACCAAGTTTTTCGAACATTTCCTGCAAATTGCCGAGAGCATGACGGGCATGGGGACAAGTGCGACAGGCCTGTGGGACGACCAGGACGAATTCTACTATGACGCCGTCAACCTCCCGGATGACCGCCGCATTCGTCTGCGCGTTCGGTCCATGGTCGGGTTGATTCCCCTGTTCGCGGTCGAAACGTTGGACCTGCAGCATTTGGAGGCATTGCCAAACTTTCGGCGGCGCATGGAATTTTACCTGAAAAATCGTCCGGAGCTGTGCGGACTGGTATCGCGCTGGGAAGTTCCGGGCGCTTGTCAGCGCCGCCTGCTCTCCTTGCTGCGTGGCCATCGCATGAAGCGCCTGCTCGCGCGCATGCTCGACGAAACGGAGTTCCTTTCCGACTTCGGCGTGCGCGCCGTTTCGCGCTATCACAAGGACCACCCTTACGTCTTCGAACAGGACGGCCAGCGCTCCACGGTTGATTACGAACCGGGCGAATCGACATCGGGCATGTTCGGCGGCAACTCCAACTGGCGCGGGCCGATCTGGATGCCGGTCAACTACTTGATCATTGAGTCCTTGCAGAAATTTCACCACTACTACGGCGATGAATTCAAGGTCGAATGTCCGAAGGGTTCCGGTAAGTTTCTCACCATCGCGGAGGTCTCCCAGGAGTTGACGCGGCGACTGACGAAGCTGTTCTTGCGCGACACCAACGGCCGGCGGGCGGTGTTCGGTTCCTATGAGAAATTCCAGAGCGACCCGCACTTCCGCGATTACATTCCTTTTCATGAGTATTTCCACGGCGATACAGGCCGCGGCGTGGGGGCGTCACACCAAACCGGTTGGACCGGTTTGATTGCCAAATTGCTTCAGCCGAGAAAAGAAGTCGTTTAACACCGAATGGAAACCCTCAGGAGTACCAACAATGAGCACAACCGTTCCGATGCCGAACCCCGACACCTTGAAGATTCTGAAAGGACAGAAAGCTCTCGTGACCGGCGCCAACTCAGGCATCGGCAAAGCCGTGGCGATCGGTATGGGGCAAGCCGGTGCTGACGTGGTAGTCAACTATGTCACGCACCCGGAAGCGGCCCAAGCGGTCGTTCAGGAGATCCAGAAAGCCGGCAGCAAGGCCTATATTCACCAGGCCGACGTCTCCAAGGAGGATCAAGTCCTTGGCATGTTTCAGAAGATGATCAAGGACTTTGGCACCATCGACATCCTGGTCAGCAACGCCGGCCTGCAACGCGACGCGGCACTCGTGGACATGACCCTTGAGATGTGGAACACGGTCATTGGCGTCAATCTCACTGGGCAGTTCCTTTGCTGCCGAGAGGCGGTCCGCGAATTCATGCGCCGCGGAGTGCGAAAGGAAGTCTCTTGCGCTGCCGGGAAAATCATCTGCATGAGTTCGGTGCACCAGATTATCCCCTGGGCAGGGCACGTCGATTACGCCACGTCGAAGGGTGGCATCAACATGATGATGCAAAGCATCGCTCAGGAGGTTGCCCAGCATCGCATTCGGGTCAACAGCATTGCCCCTGGCGCGATTCGCACGCCAATCAACAAGCCCGCCTGGGACACGCCGGCCGCGTACAACAAGCTTTTGGAGCTTATCCCGTACCAGCGCATCGGCGAACCCGAAGACATCGCCCGCGCCGCGGTCTGGCTCGCATCCGACTGTGCAGATTACATCAACGGCACGACGCTCTACGTTGACGGCGGCATGACGCTCTACCCCGGCTTTACGGAAAATGGGTGACCCATGGCGTCCGACAAAAAACATGTCCTTATCGTTGGCGGCGGTTTCGCGGGATTGGGCTGCGCACGCGAACTCGCGCGCCACGCAGACGTGCGCGTAACGCTGATCGACAAGAACAACTACCATCAGTTTCAGCCGATGCTATATCAGGTCGCCACGTCGCAGGTGGCGCCGGACGATGTTGCGTTCTCGCTGCGCAAATTATTCATGAGCACGCCCAACGTGGACGTGAAACTGGCAACGATTGCGTCCGTCGATCCGGCGGCGAAAACCGTCACCACCCAGTCCGGCGACGTCTTTCAGGGCGATTTCCTTGTCCTGGCTGCAGGCTCGCAGCCCAATTTTTTCAAGACGCCGGGCGCTGCGGAGCATGCTTTTCCCCTGTATTCGCTGGACGATGCCGAGCGGCTGCGCTCACGAATTTTGCGGGTCTTCGAGGACGCCGACCGCGATCCAAAGCTTGTCGAACAGGGCGCCCTGAACTTCGTCATCGTCGGGGCCGGGCCGACCGGCGTCGAGACGGCCGGCGCGCTGGCGGACTTGATCCGCATCACCATGCCGACGGAGTATCATGATCTGGCGACGAAGGCCGCCAAGATCTTCGTCGTCGATCACGCGAAAGTAGTCCTCGGCGCTTTTTCCGCCAAGGCGCACGATTACGCGGCCAAGGTGTTGCAGGACCTGGGCGTCCAGCTCTTGTTGGGGCAGTCCGTAAAGGAGATAGGGCCGGGCCACGTCATGCTTGCCGACGGGACGCGCATCCCGACTCACCTCGTCATCTGGGCCGGCGGATTGATGGCTGCATCCTTGGCCGCACGCGCTGGACTCCCGCAAGGTCGCGGCGGCCGCATTGATGTGCAGCCAGATCTCACGGTGGCAGGCTTTCCCTGTGTCTACGTCCTCGGCGATTTCGCCAATATCGCCAGCCCCGACGGCTCGGCATTGCCACAGCTCGGCTCTGTCGCCCTGCAGGCGGGGCAGTGGGCTGCTAAGAATATCCTGGCAGACATCGCCGGCGGCGCACGAACAGCGTTCGAATACGAGGACAAGGGCATCATGGCGATGATCCATCGTCATGCGGCAATCGCCGAGTTTGGCCCGCACCGTCACGAATTGCACGGCGCCCTGGCCCACGCCGCCTGGATTGGCGTGCATACCTATCTCATGACCGGCGTCCGCAATCGCGTCAATGCCTTCGTGAACTGGGCTTGCGATTTTTTCTCCAAGCGACGAGGGCCCCAGGTTCTTGATCGCTCCAATAGCGCTCGCATCAACTGGGCCGAGGATTCTGAGGCTGGCCGACCGATTGTTTCCCAACCACAACCAAAGCAACCAACGCAGTGAGAGGAGAACACCGTGAATACTCCCTCTGTGCCAGGCAATTCGCCGGCTAACGGCCATTACGACGTCATCATCATCGGCAGCGGCGCCGGCGGCGGCACCCTCGCCCACCATCTTGCCCCTTCCGGCAAGCGCATCCTCCTTTTGGAACGCGGCGATTTTTTGCCGCGCGAAAAACAAAATTGGGATGCCACGGAGGTGTTCGTCAAGAATCGTTACGTTTCCCCTGACACCTGGCACGACGACAAAGGCACGTCGTTTCAGCCCGGCGTACATTATTTCGTCGGCGGCGCTACCAAGATGTACGGCGCCGCCCTGTTTCGCCTGCGCGAGCAGGATTTCAAGGACCTCAAACAC
>Ga0134121_10003945_pt1 | contig 12197 bp, 6 predicted proteins | sample KB301_FD_96463 | JGI IMG/M metagenome (GOLD analysis project Ga0134121, IMG submission 96463) | Terrestrial soil microbial communities without Nitrogen fertilizer from Kellogg Biological Station, Michigan, USA - KB3-0-1 | ecosystem: Environmental > Terrestrial > Soil > Unclassified ...
CGATTGCGACAACCTGACACCTTCTGGACACGCCACACCCGGGTTGACACCACCGAGACCAACCGCGGGCCTCGGCTCGAAAGAGATCTGTGCTTGACAAGCAGGCCACTACATAGTCGGGGGCTGCTCCGCGTTCCGGTGACCGCGGATGATGTCCATGGCGCCGCGCGCGAGCATGCCCGCGGATGGCGGATCGAAGTTGGCCAGCGCGATCACGGTCCAGCCCCCGGAGATCTCGATGGCTGCGTTGATGCCCGGCGCACCGCCGCCGACGCCGATCTCGGGGCTGCGGCGCGCATCGTCGAACGAGTCGTTGACGATCCAGTTGGTCCACTTCGCCGACAGCAGCCGGTTGGCGAGCAGCGCATCGTAAAACCGGAGCAGATCACCGGCGCTCGCATACGCGCCGCCTGCGGACGACGGCCGGCCGGGCAGCGACTTCGTATTCGGGACGCGCTCGGTCAGCTCGCGGTCGTCGCCGTGCAGCGTGTAACCGGTCGCGCGCTCGGGGGCTCGATCGTCGACTGCCGGGAGGCACGTGTGCGTCATGTGCGCGGGCCCGAATACGTGCTTGGCCAGGTAGTCACGGTACGAATCACCGGTGAGGCGCTCCACGATGAGCCCGAGGATCACGTAGCCGGCGTTGGAGTAACGCTGCGAGGTACCCGGCTCGAACGCGAGCGGCTGATCGGCGAACAGCGGGACAAAGTCGGCGAGTTCGCGGAGCCGCGACGGCGGGGCCGCGTCGTACCTGGCGCCGAAGATGTCGCCCATGCCCGACCGGTGATCGAGCAGCTGGCGGACCGAGATCTTGTCGGCGGCGGTGAGCGCTGTGCCCGGCAGGAGCTTGGCGATGGTGTCGTCGAGCGAGAGCTTGCCCGCCTCGGCGAGCTGCGCGATCGCGAGCCTGGTGAACAGCTTGTTGAGCGAGCCGATGTTGAACCGGGTGTCGGGCGTGTTCGGCGTCTTCGCCGCGACGTCCGCCAGGCCATACGCATGCGTGACGACGGTTTTGCCGGCGTGCGCCGCGAGGACGACCCCCGAGAAGTGGTTCGCGTCATACAGCTGCTTGGCGTAGTCGGTGATCGCCGTGGCGATCTGCGGCTCCGATAGGCCGGCGTGCAACTCCGGCTTCGGCCAGTCATTCGGCGGTGCCGGATCGCCGAGCACGTCGCGCCGCGGTGCGAACAGGAAGGAGGCCAGACTGATGATGAGCAGCGCAGTTCTTGGGTGCATGCACGTCACCGTAGCGACGCGGTGTGAAACGGTTATGAAGACGCCAGCGGGAGGGTGAACGTGAACGTCGCCCCAGCGCCTTCCACGCTCTCTGCCCACACCCGCCCGCCGTGCAACTCGACGAGCCGGCGGACGATCGCGAGCCCGAGCCCCGCGCCACCGCGCTCGCGCCCGCGCGCCTCGTCGACGCGATAGAACCGCTCGAAGATGCGCTCGAGATCCTTCGCGGGGATCCCGGGGCCGCGATCGATGACCGACACCGTCGCGCTGGCGCCGGCACGCGTGACCCGCACCAGGACGCGCTCGGTATCCGGCGTGTGGTGCAGGGCGTTGGCGAGCATGTTGTGCACGACCTGCCGGAGCCGCGTGACGTCGGCATCGACGAGGATGCCGTCTTCTGCGGTCACCTCGGCCTGAGCTGCGGCGATCCGCGTGACCGTGGCGCCGAGGTCGATGCGCTCGACCTGCAGCTGCAGGGCGCCGGCCTCGGCGACCGCGAGCTCCTGCAGATCCTCGACGAGCCGCTGCAGGTGCAGCACCTCCTCGTGAAGCGAACCGAGGCGCGCGGGATCGGGCGCGCTGAGCCCATCCTGGATCGCCTCGAGTTCGCAGCGCAGGTTGGTCAGCGGCGTGCGCAGCTCGTGCGCGACATCGCCGACCATCCGGCGCCGCAGCTCCTCCTGCTCGGTGACCGCATCGACCATGGCATTGAACGACGCGGCGAGCCGCGCGATCTCGTCGCGGCCCGTCACGGGGATATGCGCGGGCGCCCGGCCGCGCCCGATCTCCTGCACCGCGGCGGTCAGCTGCTCGATCGGCCGCGTGATGCGCCGCGACACGACCACCGTCAACAGCACCGCGATCCCCATCGCGATCGCGAAGATCGCGACGAGCCGCTGGTCGACGGCCGCGATCTCGCGCTCCTCGGTCGGATTCTCGAGGTGATCCGCCGGCAACACGTACACGCGCGCGATGGTGCGGCCTTCCGCGTCGTGCACCAGCCGTGGCACGACCTGCACCAGCAGGTGCTCGCGGTGACCGTCGTGAACGCCCTGCGCGGTCACCCAATCTGCCTCGTCCACGGAGACGTTGCCGGCGCGCAGCTCGGCCGAGACGGCGATCACACTGCCGCGCGGGTCGGTCAAGACGATGCGGCATCGCGACGCGGCGGTCGCCCGGTCGATCACGGCGTCGACTCCGGCAAGCCCACCCGTCGATCGAACGTGGTCTTCGATCGGGCCCACGGCCTCGCCTGTCGCCATCGGGTTGTGCGCGATCAGCAGCCGCTTGACCTGGTCGTGCGTCACGCGCCGCGTGAACAGGCCACTGGCGCCGATCGTCACGACGACGAGCGCGACCATCGCCGCGAGCAGCTTCCAGCGCAGGCGGGTCATGTGAGCTTGTATCCGAGCCCGAACACGGTGACGATCCGTTTGGGATTGGTGCGGTCCGCTTCGATCTTCTTGCGCACGTTCTTGATGTGCACGTCGATCGTGCGATCGAGCCCTTCGTACGACGAGCCGAACGCCCGCTGCATCAGCTCGTCACGGCTGAACACACGCCCCGGCGCGCGCATGAAGGTCTCGACGAGGCGGTACTCCGCCGCGGTGAGCGTGACCGGCGCGCCGCGCACCACCAGCTCGCGCGCCGCGGGATCGAGCACCAGCTCGCCCACGACGATCTTGTCGACCGCCGGCTCGACCCGGCGCAGCACGACCTTCACGCGGGCCACGAGCTCGCGCGGGCTGAACGGCTTGGTCACGTAGTCGTCGGCGCCGAGCTCGAGGCCGAGCAGCTTGTCGTGCTCGGTGGAGCGCGCGGTGAGCATGATGATCGGCACCGTCGATTCGGCCCGCAGCGTCTTGCACACTTCCAGGCCGCCGAGCCCCGGCAGCATCAGATCGAGCACCACCAGATCCGGCGTGGTCTCCCGCGCCTTCTCGAGCCCTTCGGTTCCCGACCGCGCGAGCTCGGTCCGGAACCCGTCATGCCGCAGATACATCTCGATCGACGCACCCGTCTTCGCATCGTCTTCCACGATGAGGATCCGGCGAGCGCGGGCCACGGCACATGGTACCGGCAAACCTGTGAAGCGGTTGTGAAGGCCGCCTCTGTTACCATCGCCGCGATGCCCCCGAAGGACGCGGTCGAGGTCGCCGACACCCTTCCACCCGAAGATGCCGCGGAAACGGTGCCGCCCGCCGCTGGCCCGCCCGTTGCTAACTGGGATCGCTACGAGCTGGGCGAACTACTCGGCAGGGGTGGCATGGGCGAGGTCTACAAGGCCCGCGATCGTCGCCTCGGTCGCACGGTTGCCATCAAGTTCCTACGCGGCGCCGATCCGAACCTATCGATGCGGTTTCGCAACGAAGCGCGCGCGCAGGCCCGCATCAACCATCCCAACGTCTGCCGCGTCTACGACGTCGGCGAGGTCCAGGGCCACGCGTACATCGCCCTCCAGTTCATCGACGGCAAGCCGCTGCACAAGGTAGCCGCTGATATGTCGCCCGAAGCGAAGATCGCCGTGATGCGCGACGTGGCGGTGACAATCCAGGAAGCCCACCAGCTCGGCATTGTGCATCGCGACCTCAAGCCGGCCAACATCATGATCGAGCGTACCGAGGATGGGCGCTGGTTCCCCATCGTCATGGACTTCGGCCTGGCGCGCGAAACTAACGTCGATGTCGGGATTACCGCATCGGGGGCACTCCTGGGCACGCCGTCGTACATGTCGCCCGAGCAAGCGCGCGGCGACGTTCACGCGGTCGATCACCGCTCCGACATCTACAGCCTCGGCGCCACGTTCTATGAGCTGCTGACGGGCCACCCACCATTCCCGAGCACGTCGCTGGCACAGCTGCTGGCACAGGTGATCCATGACGACCCGCCGAGGCCGCGCAGCGTGGATGCGAAGCTGCCCCTCGATCTGGAGATCATCGCGCTCAAGTGCCTGGCCAAGGATCCGGCGCAGCGCTACCCATCGGCGCGCGCCCTCGCCGACGATCTCGGCCGCTACCTCGACGGTGAACCGATCCTCGGCCGTCGGCTATCGCTGCGGCAGCGCGTGCGGGTACGCGCCCGGCGCCATCGTGCGCTGGTGACGCTCGGCGCCGGTTCGCTCGCGATCATCCTCGCGCTGGGGGCGTTCGCGGTGCGTCAATGGATCATCACCGCTGAACGCGCACGCCTTGCTGGGCAACTCGGCCGCGACGCCAAGGTGATCGAGCTGGACTTGCAGATGGCCTATCAGTGGCCATTGCACGACACACGTCCTGATCGCCAGCGAGTACGCGCACGCATGGACACCATCGCAGCCACACACCACGGGCTTGGCGACTTCGGCGACGGCATCATCCACGAAGCCCTCGGTCGTGGCCGCCTTGCGCTCCATGAGTGGCGCGGAGCCGACGACGAGCTGGCACGCGCGGAGGCCGAGGGGCGACAATCGCCCGAGCTACACGCGGCGCGAGGCCGCGCCCTCGGTGAACTCTATCATCTCGAACTTGAAGATGCTCGCCACACACTCGACAAGGAGTGGCTCGCCCGACGGCAGCATGAACTCGAGCAAGAATATCTGAAACCCGCGCTGGATGAACTCGAGCAGAGCCGCGCCTCGAACTCAGACGCTGGGCTACTCGACGCGTTGATCGCGCTCTACCATCGCGACTTCGCCGCCGCCAGGAAGCAAGCGCTCGCGGTTGCCGAGCACACGCCAGGGTCGTCGGACGCGCTCAAGCTCGCCGCCGACGCCGCCTACGGTGCCGCGCTCGCAGCCTTCGACCACGTCGACTACAAAGCCGCGCGCCAAGGACTCGAGGATGCCACGACGCGGTATGCGGAAGCGAGTGAGATCGCGCGCAGCGACGCATCGATATACGAGGCGGCAGCTGAGGCGTGGCTTTTGCGCGCAGAGGTTGACTTCCGACAAGGGGATTCGCCCGGCGAGTCCCTCCAGCACGCACTCAACACCATCGACGACCGCGCGTTACGCGCCGATCCGGATGACGCGCCAGCCTACACGACCAAGTCCTACGTGCTCCTACGCCGGCATCGAACCCCCTCGCTGGCCGGCCAAGACGATCAGCGGGGATTGCTCGAGCTCATCGCCGAGGCGGCCAGGCGCGCGGTCGAGCTCGATCCGCAAGACGCAGCAGCCTGGATTTCGCTCGGAAATGCGCACATCTACCGTAGTCGCTACGAGTTCGAGCATGACGGCTCGGGCACTCCCTGGTACAATACTGCACTCGAAGAGCTCAATACGGCGCTGACGATCAAACCCGACGATGTGCGGGCCAACAACGATCTCGGCACAGCGTATCGCTGGTTCGGCGTTCGTCTCAGCAGGATCGGACTGGATCCGATGCCCGAGTATCGGGCGGCGCTGCACAGCTACGAGCGTGTGTCCGCGATCGATCCGCAAGACCTCCCCGCCTGTACCAATCAGGTCGACCTCAACACGACGATCGCGGAGTACAATGACGCGATGGGCATCGATCCGCGACCCGCCCTCGACAGCGCGCAACATGTGGGCGTGCGCTGCCTGGCGATCAATCCCAATTTCTCTGTACTACTCGACGACTTGGCGCAGGTCCAACTCGCGCTCGCACACTACCTCGTCGAAAACCACCGTGATCCTATGGCGGCGCTGACGAGCGCGCGCGACTATCTCGAGCGCGCCGAATTAGGCCAGCCCGAATCCATGTTGGTCTGGTACCATCGCCTCGTCGCCGCCAGCACAGAAGCGACGTCTTGGCTTGGTCAGGGCACCGATCCTACGAGCTCCATCAATACCGGACGTACAGCACTGCAGGAAGCGCTGCGGCTGGGCCCCAACGCCCCCTACTCCTATGTAGAAGCTGCACGCCTCGATCTCGTCGAGGCCAAATGGGCGATGCAAGCCAAGCGCGGGCCGGAGTTAGCTCTGGCTCTGGCGAATGCGCGCGCCCACGCTGAGAAGGCGGTCACCCTCGGTGGGCAGTTTGTCGTCGTGCAACTCGTGGCGGCCGAAGTCTACCTGGAGAGCGCGAAGGCGCAGCCATCGCGCTCCTACATCGAACGTGGAATCGGCTACGCAGATCAGGCGATCCAGCTCAACCGGAGCCTTCCGAGAGCGCGGAGCCTGCGCGACGAATTTTCGCGGCTGAGCCTGCCGTAGTTTGCTGCACTAACGTTACAGACTCAACAGCGAGATACGAGTTTGCACCAAACGCAGCCGCGAGCACGCCGACGGTAGTTTGTTGCCTACCGCAGATCTCGGTCCGCTCACGATTCTCACTTGGGCGCAGATGTTCGCGATGGATCCAGATCGCCCGCTTGCCCGTGATGCACCACCACAGCGTGCGGTACAGTGCAGCCATTGGGATCCCCCCCAGGAGGGCATTCGTAGTACCTGATGGGTGGTCGGCGGCAATGATGCAGTAGCAGCAGCACTAGCACCAGCAGCACCAGCAGCACCAGCACCGGACGAACAACACGCACCCAATTCATTGCCACAGCGATTAATTGACCCAGCATCGTCGATCTCCTCCTTGGGGAGATGCGACAGCAAGCTGTGAGCCATTCTCATCGGCGGTCTTGACTCCCAGCACAACGCGGCTTTGCCACCTGGAATGTGCCGGCATCGCCGATACGCGTGCCGTCTCTACGGTCTCCGGAGTTGCGCAGGACAATGCGGTCGAATGCGGACCAGATCCAATGCCTTAGAGCGACACGGATTCATGCACCAAGCGACGAACTACATCGCCGACCCCCCTGCGCGACGCTCGGCTTCGCTCACAACGACGGCGTGATCCGCAGCTGATCACGAACCGTGCGCGCACGCTCCGCGCACGCTCACGCACGATTCGCTCGATCAGCGCGCCACGGGCTCCTGTAAATAGCAACCGATGATGCGTACCTGCCCTATGGCATCTCCGAAATTTATCAGCACATCCACCATCGCGGAATGCAGCACTGTCGAGGGCTTGCAACGGATACCCTGCACGTGTGATCAGGCGATCGTCGCCAAGCGCAGTCGCATGTGCAGCACAACGCCGGGCTCCCCGGTGGTCGGGTGATCATTCAGGAACCGCACGGGCTCCAGGCTGTACCTCACATGATTACGCCGGCTCGTCGTCTCAGTCCCAGCGACGACGAAGCCACGGACCGCCTTAGCACGGATGGCCCTGACACGCGGCACGTGTGCCGCACCTGTGCCACTCGATGCCCCATACAAGTCCGCGAATTTTCGCAGTGTACCGGCGGTATCGCGCTTGCAACCGGCACCTGGCGAGGAGAACGCCTTGCGAACCAACAACCACATCCATTTGGTTCGATGCGAACCCCGGATTGGTTCGTATCCGGAGCACGACGTCGAGGTCGACGACACCCTTCCGCCGGAAGGCGAGGTGGTGGCGGTGATGCCCGCTGGCGGCCGATCCGTCGCCCACTGGGATCGCTACGAGCTACTCGAGCTACTCGGCAGGGGCGGCATGGGCTCGGTCTACAAGGCGCGCGATCGTCGCCTCGACCGCACCATCGCCATCAAGTTCCTCCTCGGCGCCGATCCGACTCTGACGATGCGGTTTCTGCGCGAAGCACGCGCGCAGGCCCGCATCGATCACCCCAACGTCTGCCGCGTCTACGAGGTCGGCGAGATCGGAGGGCACGCGTACATTGCCCTTCAGTTCGTCGACGGTGAGCCACTGCACCAGGCGGCTGTGCGGATGTCACTCGACGAGAAGATCGCCGCGATGCGCGACGTCGCGGCGGCAATCCAGGAGGCGCACCGACTCGGGATCGTGCATCGCGACGTGAAGCCGGCCAACATCATGGTCGAACGCACCGAGGATGGGCGCTGGTTCCCTGTCGTCATGGACTTCGGACTGGCACGCGAAGTGACCATCGAATCCGGGATCACCGAATCGGGTGCCCTGCTCGGCACTCCGGCGTACATGTCGCCCGAGCAGGCGCGCGGCGACATTCATGCGATCGATCGCCGTTCCGACGTCTACAGCCTGGGCGCTACGTTCTACGAGCTCTTGACCGGACGTCCGCCGTTCCTAGCTACATCGCTTGCGGAAACGCTGACCGTGGTGATCCACGATGACCCGCCGTCGCCGCGCAGCCTGGTGCCAAGCCTGCCTGTCGATCTCGAGACCATCACGCTTAAGTCCCTGGCCAAAGATCCGAGGCAGCGTTATCCATCTGCACGCGCACTTGCCGATGATCTCGGCTGCTACCTCGACGGCAAGCCGATCCTCGGCCGCCGCCTGTCGCGGTGGCAGCGCCTGCGGCTACGCGCGCGGCGTCATCGCGCGCTGGTGACGCTCGGCGCCGGCTCGTTCGCGATCATCCTCGCGCTAGGGGCGTTCGGCGTGCGCACGTGGATAGTCGCGCGCTCGGAGCAGGCGCGCACCGTCGAGCGTGCCATGCTTGCAGAGCTCGTCCAGGATGCCAAAGACATCGAGGTCTCCTTGCGTGAGGCCTATCTGCTGCCGCTGCACGACACGCGGCCCGACCGTAAGCGCATACGCGAGCGCATGGACACGATTGCTACGACACACCACGAACTCGGCGATCTCGGCGATGCTGTCGTCCACAACGCACTCGGCCGCGGCCACCTCGCCCTCCACGCTTGGCGCGAAGCAAACGACGAACTCTTGCGCGCCGAAGCTGCGGGGCTGCAAACGCCCGAATTGCACGCCGCGCGCGGCCGCGCCCTCGGCGAACTCTATCATCGCGCATTCGAGGAGGTGCGCCACTCGAGCGACAAAGCGTGGCTCGGCCGACGGCAGCAGGAGCTCGCACAACAATATCTGACGCCGGCACTGGTCGAGCTCGAACAAAGCCGCACCTCGGTCGAGGACGCCGAACTGCTTGAGGCTCTGATCGCGCTCTATCGCCGTGACTTCGCCGCCGCCGAGCAGCGCGCGAGAGAGATCGCCGCGCACATGCCAGGGTCGTCGGAGGCGCGCAAGCTCGCTGCCGACGCCGCGTATGGTGCTGCGATCAAAACATTCGATCACGGCGACTACGATGCTGCGCGCTGGGGACTCGAGCGCGCGGCGTCGCTGTACGCGGAGGCGAGCGAGATCGCACGTAGCGACGCGTCGGTGTACGAGGCGGCAGCAGAGACGTGGCTGCAGCACGCGGAAGTCGATTTCCGGCAGGGACGCTTGCTGGGTGAACCCCTCGAGCATGCGCTCGACATGATCGATCGCGCGCTGCGCGCCGATCCAGATGACGCGCTGGCCTATACGACTAAGTCCTACGTACTGTTGCGCTGGTACCAAACGCCGTCGTTGACTAGCCAGAGCGATCAGCGACCACTACTCGACCGCATCGCGCAGGCGGCCACGCGTGCGGTCGAGATCGATCCGTTCGCCGTGCGTGCCTGGGACGCGCTCGGTAATGCGCACATCTACCGCGGCATCTACGAGCAGTCTCACGGCGGCCAAGGCGATCTCTGGTGGAAGCGCGCGATCGACGAATTCGGCAAGGCGCTGGCGATCTACCCAGACGATCCGCGGGCCAACAACGACCTCGGCACGGCGCATCGCTGGTTGGGCGGTACTCTCGAGAGGACCGGACGCGATCCGATGCCCCAGTATCAGGCAGCGCTACGCTGCTACGAGCGCGCGATCGCGTTGGATCCGCAATACCTCGCCGCCTGTACCAATCAGATCGACCTCCATACGTCCATCGCGGAGTACGACGACGCGATCGGGATCGATCCACGCCCCGCCGCCGACAGCGCGCAACGTGTGGGCGAGCGTTGCCTGGCGATCGATCCCAACTTCTTCGCCCTACTTACCAATCTGGCGCAGGCGCAACTCGCCCTCGCCCACTACCTCGTCGAGACTGGCGGTGATCCAATGGCGTCGCTGGCGAGCGCGCGTGCATATCTCGATCGCGCCGAGACGGTCCAACCAAAACTCATGCTGACGTGGCTTTATCGTCTCACCGCCGCCAATGAAGAAGCGACGTTTCGCCTGCGACAGGGTACCGATCCGGCGAACCCAATCGCGACAGGACGCGCAGCGTTGAAGGAGGCACTGCGGCTGGTGCCCAGCTCCGCCTATGTCTATATCAAGGCTACACACCTGGACCTCGTCGAAGCCGAATGGGCGGCACACACCGGGGGAAACGCGGCCGCGCTACTCGCCAGCGCGCGCGCCGACGCCGAGAAGGCGATCGCGCTCGACGGGCACTCTGCCGAGGCCAATCTCACCGCCGCTGAAGTGTGCCTACAGATCGCGACGCTGCAGCCATCACGCGCCGTCATCGAACGCGGACTCGCCTACGTGGACCAAGCGCTGGCCGTCAACCCACGGATCTCCAGGGCACAGACCGTGCGCGCTGCACTCCTCCGGTTGCGCGCGCACTAACGATGGTCAGCAGCACCTCACTTCCTCCCTTGTACGCGCCGGCGAGAGCTCAAACTGCAGAGCCGTCAACGGTAGAGGTGGGCTCCAAGCCCATCGCGACCTTGGCACCTGACGCGGGCTGTCGACGCCCGGAACACATGCCACCTTTAGCGACATACCGGCGAGGCCTCGATTGCATGTATAGTTCGCCCCATCGCGTGGACTCACTGACCCTGCCCCCCAGCACGTACCACCACGACGGCAGTGGCCGCGACGGTGGCCCGCGCGTCCCCGGCGTCGTCGTGGTGTTCTCTGGCGGCGCTCCAGTCGCTCGCGCCATGCCGCTCGTTTCAGGCGCTCTCGAGATCGGGCGCGGTGAGGGCGGCGACGGCAAGATCGACGATGGGCGAATCTCGCGCCACCACGCGAGCATCAAGTTCGAGGGAGGGCGCTTCATCGTCACCGATCTCGCGAGTCAGAACGGCACCTTCGTCGACGGTGCGCGCATTCCCTCGCGAACGCCGACACCCGCGCAACGGGTCATCCGCACAGGCGACTCGCTCCTCGTGCCGTTCGCCGACGTCCGGCCGTTCCAGCACTGGGGCGTGTCCAGCATCGACGGTTTCGTGCGCGGTCCGGCGATGCAGGCGCTTCTCGCAGACGCCGCGCGCGCGGCGCAGAGCGGCACGCCCCTGCACATCCGCGGCGAGAGTGGCACAGGCAAAGAGGGCGTCGCGCAGGCGTTCCATCGCGCGGCCACGCGCACCGAGAAGGCGCTAATGGCCGTCAATTGCGCAACCATCCCAGACGCGGTCGCCGAGCGCCTGCTGTTCGGCGCCAAGCGCGGCGCCTTCACGGGCGCCGAAGATGCGGTCGGCTACCTCCAGGAGGCCGACGGCAGCACGCTGTTCCTCGACGAGGTCGCCGAGTTGAACCTGGAGGTGCAGGCCAAGCTGTTGCGCGTGCTCGAGTCCAAGGAGCTGTTACCGGTCGGCGCAACCAAGGCGCGCAAGATCGACTTCGCGCTGTGCTCGGCAACGAACAAGGATCTCCAGGCGATGGTTGCCGCCGGCACGCTGCGTGAAGATCTCTACTTCCGGATCGCCACTCCGGCGGTGACCCTGCCGGCGCTGCGCAACCGTCCCGAAGAGATCCCCGCGCTCATCACGAACGAGCTCGCCAAGATGTCGACGGCGCCCAAGGCACATGTGTCGCTCATCGAGCAGTGCCTGTTGCGCGCATGGCCCGGCAACGTGCGCGAGCTGCTCGTCGAGGTTCGCATCGCCGCGCATGCCGCGCTCGCCGGCAGCAATCGGGTCGAGGCGCGCCACCTCTCGCCGACGGCAGGCAGCGTGTTCGGCCCCGAGATGCCCGACGTCCGACCAGCGCCGCCAGACCGACATGCCTCACCACCGCCGGACGGGCCACGCAAGCGCTCGCCGCAGGTCGACGACGAGTGGCGTCAGCGCATCGAGGACGCGTTGCGCGCCAACACCGGCAACGTCGCCGCCACCGCGCGGGCGCTCGGTCTGCACCGCAACCAGCTGCGCCGGCTCATCAAGGGCCACAACATCGCTATCAAGACGTCCGACGATGACGACGACGACGACGGCA
>Ga0134121_10003947_pt1 | contig 12195 bp, 11 predicted proteins | sample KB301_FD_96463 | JGI IMG/M metagenome (GOLD analysis project Ga0134121, IMG submission 96463) | Terrestrial soil microbial communities without Nitrogen fertilizer from Kellogg Biological Station, Michigan, USA - KB3-0-1 | ecosystem: Environmental > Terrestrial > Soil > Unclassified ...
GGGGGATCTATGGTTACTACGGTTACTACGGCGGCTATTACGGCTACGGCGGGGACGGCGGCAACGGATCCGGGGAGACGGGCCCCGAAGCACCGATCAACGGCAAGGGGCGGCTGCGCAGCCTGACGCCCGGCCCGCTCCGGCGCTCCCGCGACTGACCACTGCCTTCCGGTGCGCTTTATGTGGTCATAGACCACATAAAGCGCACCGGAAGCTATTGCGCGGTCAGTTCGCGGTAGAGCGCGTCGACGTCGCCGATCAGGCGCGCGGCACCGTAGCGCTCGGTGACGCGACTGCGGGCGGCGCGGCCATAGGTACGCCGCCCTTCGGGATCGTCCGCCATCTGCCGCAGTGCGCCGGCCAGCGCTGCCGGGTCGCCGGGCGGAACGAGGATCCCGGTCTGCTCGCCGACGACCTCCCCCACTCCGCCGACGTCGGTGGCGACCGCGGGCAATCCCGCGGCGCCGGCCTCGATCAGCGACACCGGCGTGCCCTCGTTGTCCGAGGAGAGGACCGCCAGGTCGGCGGCGGCGAAGAGCGAGCGCAGCTCGCGGCGGTAGCCGAGGAAGAGCACGTCGCGCTCGATCCCCAGCTCGCTCGCCAGCGCTTCCAGTCCCGGCCGCTCCTCGCCGTCGCCGACCAGCGCCAACCGCAATCGCGGCCCTGGCCCGCCCGCCTGCGCCAGCGCCCGCAACAGCACGTCGAGGCGCTTGATCGGCACCACGCGGCCGACGAAGACCAGCAGCACCTCCTCCGGCGCGACGTCCAGCTCGCCGCGGGTCCGCTCTCTGAGCCCGCCGTCGTCGGGCTCGGCCAGCGGCCCGAGGTCGAGCCCGAGGGGCAGCACCGAGAAGCGCTCGCGCGGGGCGACGCCGAGTCGCACGAGGTCGTCGACCGTCGCCTCACTGACCCCGATCAGGCGGTCGCTGACCCGCGCCAGGGCGCGCTCCAGCTCCAGGTAGAGCCGTGACTTCGCCGCCCCGAAGTAGCCCTCGAGAACATGGCCGTGGTAGGTGTGGACGATCGCCGGCCGCGGTCGCACCGCAAGCGCCGCCTGGCGGCCGATGAAGCCCGCCTTCGCCGTGTGGGTGTGGACGACGTCGGGCTTGAACGCCCGCGCGACCCGGATCAGCTTCAGCAGCGCGCGCGAGTCGTGCAGCGGGTCGATCGGTGTCCGCAGCTCGTCGAGGAAGCGCATCGTCGCGCCCTCCTCGCGCGAGAGGTCGGCCAGCGACTCCTCGCCCGCCGGCAGGCTGCCGTGGACGAGCAGGGTCTCGTAGCGCTCGGGGAAGAAGCGCCTACCGCTGAGCAGTGCCGCCTGGTGGGCCGGCCCCCCCATGTTGAGGCGGCCGATGACTCTGAGGACGCGGAGGCGCTCAGTGGACGCGGTCAAGCGCTTCCTGCTGCCGCTGCTCCTCGTACTGCGCGTAGGCCCGGCGCAGCCCCTCGTCGAAGTCGATCGCCGGCTCGTAGCCGAGGATCTCGCGCGCCTTCGTGATGTCGGCCTGCGAGTGGCGGACGTCGCCGGGCCGCGAGTCGGTGTGCACCGCCTCGATCTCGCGACCGGCGAGGGCGCCGATCCGCCTGACGATCTCGTTGAGGCTGATCCGCTCGCCGCAGGCGACGTTGAAGGCCTCGCCCGCCGCCCCCTCGGCCTCCGCCGCCAACAGGTTGGCGTCGACGGCGTTGTCGACGTAGGTGAAGTCGCGCGACTGCTCGCCGTCGCCGTGGACGATCGGCTTCTCACCGGCGAGCGCCGCGGTGATGAAGTTGGGGATCACCGCCGCGTACTGCGACTGCGGGTCCTGTCCCGGCCCGAAGACGTTGAAGTAGCGCAGGGCGACGGTCTCCAGGCCGTAGACCCGGTGGAAGGCCCGGCAGTAGCCCTCCGCCGCCAGCTTCGAGACCGCGTAGGGCGCGATCGGCAGCGCCGGCATCTCCTCGCGCTTGGGCAGCTCGGTGCTGGCGCCGTAGATCGACGAGGAGGAGGCGTAGACGACGCGGCGCACCCCCTCGTCGCGCGCCGCGAGCAGCACGTTCAGCGTGCCGACGACGTTGGTCGCGTTGCTGGTCAGCGGGTCCTGGATCGAGCGCGGCACCGAGGGCAGGGCGCCGAGGTGGAAGGCGACGTCGCAGCCGCGCACCGCGTTGTGGACGCGCTCGTAGCTCTGCAGATCGCCCTCGATCAGCTCGATGTCGTCGAGCACCTCCTCGAGGTTCTCGCGCCGCCCGGTGGCGAAGTTGTCGAGCACCCGCACGCCCTGCCCCTCGCGCAGCAGCCGACGGACAAGGTGCGAGCCGATGAAGCCTCCCCCGCCGGTGACGAGCGCAACTGTCCCGGTCCTCATAGCCTCGGGCATTCTACCTTGCGACAGAAGAGCGCCTCGCTCTCTCCCGCTGCCGACAGGTCATCCATGGTGAGCAGGCGGGGATGGCTCTCGCCCTCGGGCCAGCGCATGAAGCGCAGATTGTCGTCGACCACCTCGAGCTCGTCGGCGAGCGAGGTGCCGAGCAGGATGCTCTGGAAGAAGAGCTCGTCCGGCGCCAGCGTGTGCTCGTGGTAACGGCGGTAATCGGGGTGTTCGTCGAGAAAGCCGAAGACGGCGTCGGCCGCGGGGCGACTCAGGTTCCACCACTGCGAGCCGCCATAGGGGCGCGCATAGGGCGGGAAGCTGCGTGGCTCCTTAAAGGCACTGCGCACACGCAGCGCCTCGTTCAGCAGCCGCCCCTTCCAGCTGAGGAAGCTCGTGTCCTCGCCGCGCGGGATGCACGTCTCGCGCCTGCCGCGGACGGTGTAGGTGTAGAAGTCGGTGCGTTCGCGCCCTTCGAAGCGCCAGCGCGGATCGGGCAGCGGGAAGTGCTCGACGTAGCTGCGCGACCCCGCCGCCTCGGCGAAACCGACGATCTCCTTGACCGGGCGCAAGGGGAAGTCGCGACCGCTGATCAGCAGGAAGTAGCCGCAGTCGTCCTCGACGCCGCGTGTAAGCCCCTCCAGCGCCGCCTCGACCAGCTCCATGCTCGCCCAGGCCGTCGCATGGCGCGGCAGCAGCGTCACGTCATCGATACCCGCATCGGCCAGCGCCTTCGTGAACGGCGCCAGCTCGGAGCGTCGGTCGACGTGAAGGTAGACCCGCACCCGCGGGTGTCGCAGGGTCGAGAGCAGGAGCGCCAGCTGGTCGGGCGCGTCGTGCGCGAGGACGACGATCGCCAGCGTCATCGGCCGTAGGCTAACTGGTGCCTTCCGGTGCGCTTTATGCGGCCATTGGCCGCATAAAGCGCACCGGAAGGGTCGGGCAGCGATATCGTCGCCGCGTGTGCGGAATCGCAGGGAGGGTCGACCGCGACGGCACGGTACCCGCGGGGCTGGTCGAGCGGATGTGCGAGCGTCAGGAGCATCGCGGGCCCGACTCGCGCGGCGTCTTCGCGGCCGACGGTGTCGGCATGGGCATCCAGCGCCTGCGCGTGATCGACCTCGAGACCGGCGACCAGCCCGTCTACAACGAGGACCGCTCGGTCGCCGTCGTCCTCAACGGCGAGATCTACAACTACCGCGAGCTGCGCGAGGAGCTGCGCGGGCGCGGCCACACGCTCGCCACCCATGGCGACACCGAGGTGATCGCCCACCTCTACGAGGAGGAGGGGCCGGCGCTCGTCCAGCGGTTGAACGGGATGTTCGCCTTCGCCCTCTGGGACGCACGGCGACGGCGCCTGCTGATCGCCCGCGATCGGGTCGGCAAGAAGCCGCTCTTCTACTCGGCCCGCGGCGGCACGCTCTCCTTCGCCTCCGAGCTGGCGGCGCTGATGGCCGACGAGGAGATCCCGCGCGAGATCGACCTCGCCGCGGTCGACTGCTACCTCGCCTACGGCTACATCCAGGCGCCGCGCTCGATCTGGCGAGCCGTGAAGAAGCTCCCCCCCGCCCACACCCTGACCTGGGAGGACGGCGAGGTCGAGGTCGAGAGGTACTGGCAGCTCGACTACTCGCGCAAGGCCGACGCGCCGCTGCCGGAGTTGGAAGAGGAGCTGCGCGAGCGCGTCGGCGCCGCGGTGCGACGGCGGATGATCGCCGACGTGCCGCTCGGCGCCCTGCTCTCCGGCGGCGTCGATTCCTCGATCGTCGTCTCCGAGATGGCCGCCGCCTCCTCGCGGCCGGTGAAGACCTTCTCGATCGGCTTCCAGCAGGAGGAGTACAACGAGCTGCCGCTCGCGCGGCTGACCGCGCAGCGCTTCGGGACCGAGCACGAGGAGTTCGTCGTCGAGCCGCATGCGATCGAGATCGTCCCCAAGCTGGTCCGCCACTACGGCGAGCCCTACGCCGATTCCTCGGCGATCCCGAGCTTCTACCTGGCCGAGCTGACCCGCCGCCAGGTGACGGTGGCGCTCAACGGCGACGGCGGCGACGAGAGCTTCGCCGGCTACCTGCGCTACGTCGCCAACAGCCTCAGCGCCGGCCTCGACTTCGTGCCGCGGCCGCTGCGCCGGGGCGCCGCCGCGGCCGCCGGGCGCCTGCTGCAGATGGGCGACGCGCGCGGGCTGCGCAGCTACGGGCGGCGCTTCCTCACCTCGATCGGCGAGGACGCGCCGGGGCGCTACGCCGACCACGTCTGCATCTTCAACCACGCCGAGCGCCGCGAGCTGCTCGGCGCGGCGGCAACGCCGGCGATCGAGGCTGAGACCGCCGGGGTGATCGCCGCTCCCTGGCGCGCCGCCTCGGGGCGCAGCCGCCTCGACGTCCTGCTCGAGACCGACGTCCAGACCTACCTGCCCGGCGACCTGCTGGTCAAGATGGACATTGCCTCGATGGCCTACTCGCTGGAGGCGCGCTCCCCTTTGCTCGACCCCGAGCTGATGCAGTTCGCCGCCACGCTGCCGGCGAAGCTGAAGGCACGGCGGACGAGCAAGAAGTGGATCCTGCGCCGCGCCTACCGCGGACGCATCCCCGACCAGGTCCTCGACGGGAAAAAGCGCGGCTTCGGCGTCCCGCTCGGGGCCTGGTTCCGCGGCGAGCTGCGCGATTTCACCCGCGACGTCCTGCTCGATCCCTCGACCCTCGAGATCGGCTTCTTCGACGAGGCCCAGGCCCGCTCCCTGCTCGACCTGCACGACGCCGGCGCCGACCGCTCGGCGCAGATCTGGGCCCTGCTGATGCTCGCCCTATGGCACCGCGAGTTCGCCTAGGCGCGGGTCGGGGCGGTCGGGACCTAGGTCGACCACTCGGTCGCCGGGGCGGGCGCCCAGGACGGCGACTCGAGCAGAGCGACGACGATGATGCCGCCGACGATGAGGACGACGGTGCCGAAGAGGGCGAGCGGCTCGTTGCCACTTGCCAGTAGCGCCCCACCGACCCCGACGAGAGCACCCTGAGCGGCGGCCAGTAACGCCGCTACCCGTCGCGAACTGCCGAGCTTGCAGCGCAGCCTGTGCGTCAGGTGGTCGCGCCCGCCCTCGAAGACGCCGGCACCACGGCGCCGGCGTGAGACGATCACCAGGGTCGTGTCGAGCGCAGGCAGCCCGACCAGCACCACCGCGACGAGGACGAACGTCCAGCCGAGCTGGTGGGCCCCCGGCATCGCCATGATCAGCGCCGCGACGACGAACCCGATCGGCATGCTGCCGCCGTCGCCGAGGAAGATCCGCGCCGGCGCGGCGAGGTTGTAGCGGAGGAAGCCGAGGCAGGAGCCGGCCAGGGCGAAGGCGATCGCCGCCAGCTCGGGGCTGCCCTGCACCAGGGCGAGGATGCCCAGCACGGTGCCCGAGGCCGCGGCGACGCTGCCGCAGGCGCCGTCCATGTTGTCCATCAGGTTGAAGGCGTTGACGACGCCGGCAACGAAGACGACCGTGATCGCCAGGTTGACCGCGTCGTAGCCGAAGAGAGTCCAGCCGATCCCCCCCGCGTAGAGGACGCCGGCCGCCGCGATCTCGATCGCCAGCCTGGTCAGCGGCGTCAGCGCGTAGCGGTCGTCGATCGTCCCGACGCCGAGCAGGACCGCGGCGCCGATCGCGATCGGGAGGAGCTCATCCAGGTCGTGGCCGAACAGGGCGCTCGCGACCAGCATTCCGGCGATCACAGCCGCGCCACCCAGATAAGGAGTTGCGCCCGCGTGGCCCTTGTAACCGACCGGATGGTCGTAGAAGCCCGTCGCGCAGGCGACGCGGATCGCCAACGGCGTCAGCGCCAGGGTCGCGACCAGGGCGACGAGAAAGGCGAGCTCCGGTCCCATGGCTCAGGCCTGCGCGTCGATCAGCGGGTCGGCCAGCCGCACTCGCTCGTAGGCGGCGAGGTCGTCGATCGCGTCCTCGACCCCTCGCGTCGAGCGCCAGCCGGTCATCTGCTCCAGCGCCGTCGTATCCGGACGGCGCCGCCCCAGCTCCTCGAAACCCTCTCCGTAGGCCTCGTCGTAGGGGACCATCTGGATCCCCGAGGCCGATCCGGTCCGCTCGATCACCAATTCGGCCAGCTCGAGGATCGTGATCTCAGAGGAGCGGCCGACGTTGAATGCCCTGCCCCGCGCCCCCTCCTCGTCCATCAGCATGACCAGGGCGCGCGTCGTGTCGAAGACATGGGCGAAGCAGCGCGACTGGCTGCCGTCGCCGTAGACGGTCAGGTCCTCGCCGGCGATCGCCTGGCCGACGAAGCGCGGCAGCACCATCCCGTAGGCGCCGGACTGCCGCGGTCCGACCGTGTTGAAGAGCCGGGCGACGACGTTGTCCGCTTCGCGCTCGCGGTGGTAGCCGAGCGCGACCGCCTCGCCGAAGGCCTTTGCCGTCGAGTAGGACCAGCGGGCGATCGAGGGCGGGCCGAGGATCCGGTCCGAGCTCTCGGTCAGCCCGCCGACGCTGTTCTTGCCGTAGATCTCCGAGGTCGAGGCAAAGAGCAGGCGCCTCCCCAGGCGGTGTGCGCCCTCGACCACGACCTGTGAGCCGCGCACGCTGCGGCTGAGCGATTCGACCGAGCGGTCGACGATCAATTTGACGCCCACCGCCGAGGCGAGGTGGAAGCAGGCGTCGGCCCACTCCAGGCACTCGTCGACGATCCGCTCGTCGCAGACCGAGTCCTCGACGAACTCGACCCTCCCGGTGGCGACCGCATCAGCGATGTTCTCCGCCCGCCCGGTGCTCAGGTCGTCAAGGACCAGGACCTCGTCCCCGCGCGCGACCAGAGCATCCGTCAGGTGCGAGCCAATAAAGCCCGCACCACCAGTGATCAGATACCGCAACTGGCCATCTCCCTCTCCTCGCGCCTACCGGTCGCCCAGGCCAAGGCCTTGGGCAAGCGGCTCCCTATGGCGCTATTCCCCGATCTTCCCAGTGGTCTTTTCGCGAGTAACCCAACGCGCGAAGCAACCTGTCATGAGTAGATCAGATAGGGGATCTTGTGTCAAGGAATACGAACGTTCACCAATCGCCCTATTGCCCCTGAGCCGTGAAGCTCAACGCTCCGGCCACTTCTCCCGCTTTGAAGTCTTCTTTGCCTTCGGCGAAGGCTTCGTTGAAGGTCTGCGCGGTCTGGGCCGTCAGGGTGAGCTGAACGTTCGAGGCCGAGATCGTCCTCAGGCTCGGGTTTGAGGCGACCCCGAAGGGAGCCGCCTGGAGGACGCCCAGGCGCCCCAGCTTGCCGGGGAAGGCGGGAGTGGGCTCGACGTCGACTTCGGCGCCGTCGAGCCGTTCTGCCATCTCGAGCCACTGTTCGCGCCAGAAGACCTGGCCGGCGCCGAGTTGGAGGAATTCGATCTCCCCTCCCGTGCGGAGCTCGCCTTCGGATCCGTCGGGGGCCAGGGACCCGCCGCCGATGATCGGCAGCGAGAAGATCGATTTCTGGTGTTCGGCGGGAAAGATCGGGTTGATCGAGACGAAGTGTTTGTCCATCTTGGTGACGAAGGCTTCGTCGAAGGCGAGGGTCGCCTTGCCCTGGGCGAGGATCGTCGTCAGGCGCGGTTGGACCTTGGCGGAGACGGTGCCCAGGAGCTGCCCCTGGAAGAAAAGGATCTTGGGGCGCAGCTTCTTGTTGAGGCGAGTGGCGACCTTGGCGGTCAGCTTCAGCTGCTTTGCCGAGAAGCTGGTGCCGAAGCCTTCCCTCGCCGAGGAGAGCCTGTGGGAGGTGGCTATCTTCAGCTGCGAACCGCCGACCTTGGCGATCAGCGGCGTCGACTTGGTCCGCAGGACGATTTTCTTCCAGGGGACCTTCTTTCGGGCGCCCTGGAAGACGAGGGTTCCCCCCTGGTCGATCTCGCCTTTGCCGATCGTCGTGTCGAGGTTGCCGCCCATGACCGGGAGGACGAAGGACGGGCCCTTCTTGCTCGCCCCCGCGGCCGGAAGGAGCTTGATCTTGTCCTTCTTCAGGAAGGAGACGAAGCCCCGGTCGAGGGTGAGTTTGGTCGTTCCCGAACCAACTGGATCATATGTGGCGTGGGCAGCGGGGGCGAGGGTGGCGAGGAACACAAAAAGCGCCGTTAGACTTGTCCGTGTGGCAGTCAAAACGTTGAGCGGAGATGCCAGTGATCTGCGCCTGGCGCGAGCGATCCGCCTTGAGGCGGATCGGCGCGTTCCGATGAGCGAGCGCCTAGCTCGCGTCCACGCGCTCTGCAAGCAGCTGGGCGCCATCAAAGGCGCCGCAAGGGTTCGTTGAGGGACTTCGACCTCCGATCCCCTGACCCTGACCCCGACAACCTGAGCCGCCTGAGCATCGCTCTCGACAAGCTCGAATCGAGAAAGGTCGACGTCATCCATCAAGGGAACGGAGTCCCCAGCTATTCCCAGCTCGCGCAGGACGCAATCGAGAGCGAGCTCCTGGGCATCCCGGTTCGAGTCTGCTCTTTGGCTCGTCTGCGTGAGATGAAGCGAGAGCAAAACCGAACGCAGGACCAGCTTGACCTGGAGAACCTGCCCGAGGACTGACCGAAGCAGCGTCCTCATCCCTTTACCCCACAGGTCTTCGGCACCGTCGTCCCCATCGGCTTGCGCCCGGCGAAGAAGAATTCGGCGTAGGCGAGGGAGAAGGAGGCGCGCTTTGAGTGCCCCGGTGCCGGGCAACCGGAGTTGAAGTAGGAGAGTTCACGGCCCCGGTAGCGGTATTTGCGCTTCAGGGTGAGCTTGATCCGGTCCAGGTAGCCCCAATCGCCGAGGGCCTGTGGGAGGGAAGCCTTCAGTTCGGTGCCGTAGGGCCCTTTGGAGACGTGCTTGATCGAGAAAGGGATGACGAACGACGAGTTGAACGGATGGTTGGTGAAGATATGGGTGAGGATCACCGGCTTGCCCGCTTCCCTGCCGTTGAAGATCAAGATCCGCCCCTGGGTCGGGTAGGCCCCCTGTTCTTTGAGCACGATGTTGCCCCAGAAGCGACCAGAGCCGATCAGGGCCCTATGACAGTTGGCGAGCGCCCGTTCGGTCGAGGCGGGCTGCACTTCTGGGACGTGGCAGATCGGCAAGCCCCTGGACTGCAGCAGGCCGTGCTTGTTGACCAGGATCCGCATCCGCTGCAGCTGCGGAGGGATCGTGCCGTCGGCGTTTTGCAGGTGGCCGGCGACGAAGACGGCGATCGGGGCGGTCCCGTGGCGGGGAAGCTTGTAGGGCTTGATCTGGGCCAGGACGGTGATCCGCAGGCCGCCCTGCTGGATCGTGGCGGCGGTGGCGATGGCTGCCGCACAGGCCAGCGCGACCAGCGTGCCCGCAGCGACCTTCGCGCCTCGGTTGCGCCCATTCCTCGTCCTCACCCTCGCTCCTTCCAGTCCCTGGCGATCTCGTCCCTGCCCATCGTCCCTACAACCCAGATCGAGGAACGAAGTTGTCTTAGTTAAACAGAGAGCGTGGCGGAGGGTCAAGCAGAGGTGGGGGGCCCTGTGCAAGGCAAGATAGGGCTAAATCAATATCCTTGCAAATCTTAAACTCTAATATAAGATTTCAAAGATGATTCATCGGAGAGTTGCTCCCGAGATCACCTCCTTGCTGGAGAAGGGCCCGGCGGTCGCCTTGAGTGGGCCAAGGCAATCGGGGAAGACGACCCTGGCGCTTGCCATCGCCGATGGGCGCGAAGCCGTCTACCTCGACCTCGAGTCCGAGGTCGACCGAGCGCGGCTTGCGGAGCCGGAGCTGTACTTCCTCGACCATGCTTCAGAGCTGGTGATCCTCGACGAGGTCCACCGCGCTCCCGGCATATTCGAGGCATTGCGCGGCGTCATCGACCGAGGCCGCCGCGAAGACCGGGGCAGGGGCAGGTTCCTGCTGTTGGGTTCTGCCGCGATAGACCTCCTTGCCCAAAGCGGCGAGACCCTGGCCGGCCGGGTTGCCGTCGTCGAGCTGACCCCCTTCGACCTGACCGAGGTCGGCGGCGAGCAACTCGACCGACTCTGGGTGCACGGCGGCTTCCCCGAGAGCTTCCTCGCGAATGACGACGAAACCAGCCTCCGTTGGCGCCGCGACTTCATCCGCACCTACCTGGAGCGAGACATCCCGCAGTTCGGCCCGCGCATCCCGGCCGAGACTCTGCGGAGGTTCTGGACGATGCTCGCCCATAACCAGGGTGGGCTTCTCAACGCGGCTCAACTGGCGCGCGGCTTGGGGGTCAGTGGCGCCACCGTCGCCCACTACCTCGATCTGATGGTCGATCTGCTTTTGGTGCGCCGCCTGCCGCCACGCCTGGCCAACGTCGGCAAGCGACTGGTTCGCTCACCGAAGGTCTACGTACGAGACAGCGGCCTGGTGCATGCGCTTCTCGGCCTCGCCGGCAAGGACGCCGTGCTCGGACATCCGGTGGCCGGCCCGAGCTGGGAGGGCATGGCGATCGAGAACCTGATCTCCATCGCCGGGGACCGCGCCGAGGCGAGCTTCTACCGGACGAGCGGCGGCGCCGGGGTCGACCTCGTCTTGACCTGGCCCGGCGGAAACGAGTGGACGATAGAGATCAAGCGAAGCCTTGCGCCGAAGCTCGAACGGGGTCTGCGCTCAGCTCTCGACGACATTGAGCCGGAGCGCAGCTTCGTCGTCTACCCCGGCAGCGAACGCTACAGGCTCAGCAACAGCACCTGGGCAATAGGCCTTGCCGAGCTCTGCGCGGAGATCGATCGTTCCTAGCTCAGGGCCAAACGGCTTCGAGCGGCGGGCTGGCGGACGTGCCCCAAGGAGCGGCGATCGTCAGCTTCCACTCGCCTCCCAACAGGCGCAGGACCAGAGTCGGATGGGTCCTCTGTGGAGAGCGGGAGGATCGTCCGTCGTAGAAGATCGTCCAGCGCTCATGGGCGAGGGCGTGCTCTTCGGCGACGAGGACGCCGAAGAGCTCGATCTCGATTCGGGCGCCTGAGGCAATCAACTCGGCAAGGCTGGCGCGGATCGCAACGGTGCCTTGGGCAAATGAGCCGTCAGGCCCGATCAGACAGGCGCCGGGTGCGAAGTGCTCGAGCGCACCCTCGAGATCGCTGTGGTTGATCGCCCTGACCAGCGCCTCGCAGGCGAGCCGTGGCGTGGCGGAGAGGCGCTCGCGCAGGGCGGGAGGGTTCATGCCTAGCGCTTCCTGGTGAGCTTCAGGTTCACCCTGGCGCCGGCTGCGAGCGTCGTCCCCGCCCCGGGCTTGGAGGCGGCGACCACGAGCCTGCCCTTGCCCTTGGGCTTGCGAATTTTGCCGAGCGAGCAGTGGGCCGCGGTGAGCGCTCTCCTCGCCTTGGCGAGGCTCTTGCCCTTCAGCCTCGGCACATGGCACTGGCCCGCGGGAGATGAGAGGTTCTTGGTGAAGGTCGCGGTGACATTGCGGGCTTCGTTCATCAAGACCTTGCAGGGACCGGTCCCCGAGCAGCCTTCCTCGTTCCAGCCCGTGAAGGTCGATCCCGGGGTGGCGACGGCGTGAAGGGCGACTTTCGTCGCGGCGTCGAGTTCCACCGAGCATGTGGTGCCGCATTCGATCGCCTGTGGTTTGGAGGTGATCACTCCCTGTCCCGCTCCCACCCTGGCGACCGTCAGGGTGCGGTTGCCGACCGCGGCAAAGACGGCGTTGACGGTGCGGTCGGAGTTGATCTTTCGTTCGCAGGGACCGGTGCCCGAGCAGGAGCCCCCTGCCCAGTGGGCGAATTCCGAGCCGGTTCCGGCGGTGGCGATCAGGGTGAGGGGGGTTTTGAAGACGTAGGGCTGAGAGCAATCGGGCGGGCAGGAGATGCCGGGCGGGAAGCTCTGCACCGAGCCCGTGCCGGTGCCCTTGACGATCAGGTTGAC
>Ga0134121_10003948_pt1 | contig 12195 bp, 9 predicted proteins | sample KB301_FD_96463 | JGI IMG/M metagenome (GOLD analysis project Ga0134121, IMG submission 96463) | Terrestrial soil microbial communities without Nitrogen fertilizer from Kellogg Biological Station, Michigan, USA - KB3-0-1 | ecosystem: Environmental > Terrestrial > Soil > Unclassified ...
CGGCATGCTCGCGAAGCTCCGTGGCCCGCGCGTGCGCGCGATCCGCCGCCTCACCCGCCTCCTTCGCTCTCGCGAGCTCCTCGCGCAGTTGCCGGAATCGCCCGTAGGTGTGGAGCTGCGCGAGCTCGGTTCGCGCAGCCTCGAGCTTTGCGTGCTGCGTTTCCTGTGTGGCGATCTCACCGCGGGCTGCCGTGAGCTTGTCGCGTATCGCCTGCGTGGCAGCCTCGGCGTTCGCCAGCTGCGCGCGCTGCTGGCCGACCTGCTGTGCGCGCTGGAGCGCAGCCTCGATCTGCGAGCGCTTGCTCGCCAGCGACAGCGACCGGTTGTCGAGATCCTTGCGACGCAGCTCGCGTGCCTGCGCGCGATCATTGCTGCGGGCGTCGCGCTGGCGCTCCTGCGCATGCGCGAGGGCCTTCCTGGCGCGCTCGAGGTCGCCTGCACAGACCGCAACCGCGGCTTCTGCCTCCTCGGCAATCGCCGACGTCTTCTCGACCGAGGCGCTCTCCGCGGCAAGGTCCGCGGCCAGCTTGGTGGCAGTCAAGAACGCGTCCCTGGCGGCGCTCACCACACCGAGCGCTTCGCGCACCCGCGCATCGGAACGGGCGACTTCGGCCTGCAGCTCGGCGATCCTTCGCTCGGCCCCTGGATCATCGTGCAGTGTGGTATCGAGCTGCCTCCGCAAGAGGTCGAGCTCGGTCTCGCCCTGGGCGGCGCTACCGGCAGCGTGCTTCGCACGCTCCAGCGCAGCGGCAACATCCGACGCGAGCTTCGCGGCATCTCCCGACGCGACTGCGATCTGTGCCGCCGTGGATTCCGTGTCGTGGATCCGGTGCAGCAGGGACTGCACCTCGCCATGGAGCACGTCGTGCTGCTTCCTGGCCTCGAGCTGCCGGACAGCAATGCGATGCGCCTCCTCGGCCTCGGCCACCTCGATGGCAATGGCATCGCGACGCGCATGCAGGTCCTTGATGCGCGTCTCGACGAGAGCGGTCTCCTTGCCCCTGGCTTCGAGCTGGTCCTTCTCCGCATGCAGCGACTTGATGCGCTCGCTGGCCTCGAGCCACGGCGACCCGGCCCCGCGCTTGCGCTGCCCCTTGGGGGTGAATGCGCGCTGCATCGACTCGTTCGCATGGTCGAGGATCGTCTTGAACAGCGGGTCCTGCGCGAGGGCGCCGAGCGCCGCGACCAGGCGCTCGCGTCCCGACTCATCGGGATCCTTGTCCAGCTTCGGGTCGAACAGGATCTTCCGCACGCTGTCCTGGGACTGATCCGCGAGGAGCACCTGGGTGAGGAAGCTCTCCGGCAGGGCAGCTCGTCCCTTCCCTCCCGGCGTCGCGAGCCCCCACCGGAGGAGCCCGCGCAGCTTCTCGTCGACGGAGCGCGCTTTCTCGTCCATGGTGAAGACCCGACCATCCTTCGATGACTCGAGCGTCGACCGTCCGGCCGACCCGCCGAACGTCTTGGTCACGCGCCAGGACTTGCCCGCGTCGTCGCAGAACGTGAGCGCGACGCGGGGCTCGCCATCGGCGTACCAGGAGCTGAATCGCTCGGCGTGCGCCGATCCGTGCTGGAGCAGCAAGACCGCGCGGATCGCCCACGCGAGGCTCGACTTCCCGAGATCGTTTGGCCCGTACAGGACGTTGAGCTGCGGACCGAGCTCGAGATCCGCGCTCTCGATACACTGGAACCGCTGCACCGAGAGCCTGACCAGCCTCATGGTTGGCGCTCCTGGCGAACCAGCCGGTACAGATGATACAGCGCGGCACGCGCGACCTCGGCCTGCTCGGTCGCCTCGAGCTCCTTCAGCCGTGTCACCGTCGCGCGCAGGACAGCCGGGAGATCCGCGAGCTCGGTCTCGATCCCGCGCGTATCGAGGGTGAGTCGCGACCGGTTCAGCTGCAAGATCCCGGCGCGACCGGACGAGGCGCCGGTTCCTCCGAGCTCGACGAGGATCGCCTCGGCCTCCTGCATCTCGTTCGCGGACAGGCGGGCTTCCACGGTGAGGCGCAGGACGGTGCGCGCCAGCTGCTCGGAGCGGAGGTCGCGGAGCTCGGCAAGCGAGCCGACCTTGACGTCCCGCCATTGCCAGTACGCGACCGGTTCCGGCGCCAGGATCACCCGCCGTGATCGGCTGACGAACACGACGGCGACCTTCCCCGCCCCCGGCTCGTCGAAGCTGGTCGCCTCGGGAGCGCCTGGATAGACGACTGGAGGCTTGGCATCCGGCGGTACCACGCGGAAGCTGTGCGTGTCGCCGATCGCGAGGTAGTCGAATCCACGCTGTGCCGCGGCGTCCTTCGAGATCGGGAAGTTGGTCTGGCAATCGACGTAGTCGAACGTGCTGCCGTGCACCATCCCGATCCGGATCTGCGGATCTCCCGGCTCGCGCGTGGGCAGCGCCAGCGCCGGATCGTCCTGGCCCGCGCTCGAGCGACAAGGCCGTGCATGCAGGACCGAGACGTCGTTCAGCCGGGCCGTGAAATGGTCGTCATCGACGACCTGGACCCAGGGCGGCAGCGCGCGCCGGAACCCGTGGTCCGGGTGATACACCGACCCCGGCTGGAGCGGGTCGTGGTTCCCGGGCAGCAGGAACACGGGAATCCGCGCGCGCCATGCCGCGAGCTTCTTCGTGACCGGTTGCCACCACTCGGCATCGGGGGTCGCCTCATCGAACAGGTCCCCGGCGCACAGCACCGCGTCCACCGAACGCTGCTCGGCGACCGCCAGGATCTTGTCGAGCACGTTGAAACGGGCACGGGTCAGCTCGGTCTCGTCTTTCTCCCGGAAGCTCGGGAACCGACGTCCGAGATGCCAGTCCGCAGTGTGCAGCAGCTTGAGCGCCACGTCGTCGGCCTCCGGCAAGGTCATAGGATCTCGAGCTCCGCGTCGAACAGGTGCTCGATCTCGGGTGGGGTGTACCGTCGCTCTTCCGTGTGGCGACGCCACTTGCGGTATCGCTCGTCATCGCCGGCGCGAAGCGTGCGCAGCTTGTCGTCGAGCGAATCGATCTCCGTCTGTGCCTTCTGCATTGCCCGCTCGGCCACGGTGCGTTGCTCGGCGCCGATCGCGCTATCCCGTGCGTCCTGCGCCTTGGTGAGGCGCGTGACCTCCGCGTCGCGCTGTCGCTCGAGCAAGAGGACCCGGTCCGTGATGAACCGCTCGATCTGCTCGAGGGTCCGCTCGAAGCGCGGCTGCTCGAGCCGGCTGGCTTCGCTCGTGTCGTGGAACAGGAGCTCCTCGACCGCATCATCGAGATCCTCCCGTGCGACGCGGCAACCGACCGAGGCCGGCAGATCCTCCATCTCCGCATCGAGGATCCGACCGGCCACATCGGCGGGCAACGGCGCGTCATCTCCTTCGAGCAAGACCACCGGCACGAGGTGCTCCGTGATCTCGAAGTTCCGGTGAACGACCCGGATCAGCCGCATCCGACCGCGGCGACCGCGGAGGTCACCGTCGCCCTCGGCGACCCGGACCCGGACCGAGCTCCCGGTTCGCTGGATCGACGCTCGCGCGTGCTCCAGCGCGGCGACGACCAGCGGATGGCGCAGGTGGAGCGATCCGTACCGTGACCCGGGCGGCGAGCTGCCGATCGCGCAGGCAGGAATGTCCTGCAGCGAGGCAGGAAGGCGTGTTCGGTCCTCGAGCTCGAGGATGGCGCTGCCGTCATGACGGGTGATGCGGTACGGAACGGAGGCCGTGTCGAGGTACGCGGTCACGACCATCTCCAGGTGGCGATCGAACTCGGCCAGCTCTCCGGGAAACGCGGCCTGGATCCGCCGGAACGTTGCCCTCACGGATGAATCGAAGCGCCGCTGGATCACGTCCTCGGTGCGCTTGAGCGCCGTCTCGAAGTCGCGGCGGCGGGCCTCCATCGTATCGCGGAGCTCGCGGAGCTCGCGCTCGACCTCCTCGAGCGTCCGGGCGCGCTCGTAGATGCGACGCAGCTGGGTCTCGAACTCGGCGCCGAGCCCGCTCGCGAGCGTCTCGGGCGCGAGCGTTCCCGGACGATGGAGGACCGCATCCGTGGCGCCCAGGACCGTGCCGAACAGGTCGAGCTTCTGGCTCAGGATGTCGAACGTGAGCTTCTGGGCCTCGTTGTCGCGCGCGAGGAAGTTGATCACGGTGACGTCGCGCCGCTGGCCGTAGCGATGGCAGCGGCCGATCCGCTGCTCGATCCGCTGCGGGTTCCACGGCAGGTCGTAATTGATGATGGTGTCGCAGAACTGGAGATTGAGGCCCTTCGCGCCGGCCTCGGTGGAGATGAAGACGCGCGACCGAGCGTGGAACTCGTAGACGAGCGCGAGCCGGATCGCCACATCCTGGCTCGGGCGACTCTCCGGCGGAAGGTGGCGGCCGACCTCCTCGAACCACCGGTCGTGCGCGATCGCGGCACGCGGCGTGTCGTTATCGCCGCGAAACAGCGTAACGTCGCGGTCACCGACCACCCCGTCGTCGAGCAGCAGCTGGCGGATGTACTGCTGGGTCGTGAGCGACTCCGTGAAGATGACGACCTTGCCGCGGCTCTTGCCGTGCTCGGCCTGCTCCGCGACGAGCCTGATGGCACGGAGCAGCGCGTTCGCCTTGCTGTCCGTCGGCAGCGCGCGGGCGCGCTGGATGAAGGACTCCACGCGGGCGAGCTCCGCCGCGATCGCCGCTGCCTCGTCCCGCTGTTCGGCTGGCGCGTCGTCCGGGGCCTCCTCGTCTGCCTCGTCGTCCTCGAGATCCCCCAGGACCGCGCCGGCATCAGCGGCATCGTCTGGCGCACGCCGGTCCCGCAACGCCCGCAGGCGCTCGGCGACCTTCTCGAGACTGGCGGCGAGCGCGGCGATCGACGACGCCATCCGCCGGTGAAAGCCGAGCAGCAGGAGTTTTCGGTGCTTGCCGCGGAACGCGTACAGGTCCGGCTCGAGCAGGTACGTCGTCACGTCGTCGTACAGCGCGCGCTCCTCGGGGCTCATCGCATACTCGAACAGGCGCGTCTGGCGCCCCATGAATGGATCCCGCATGAAGTCCTGCGCCTGCCGGCGCAGCGTCCGCTGCAGCACCGTGCCGAGCCGGCGTTGCAGCTCGTGCTCCTGTCCCTCCATCAGGACGCGGTCGTCGCCGGGGCAGAACAGGCTGCGGAACGTGCTGAGGTCGCCGAGCAGCGTGCCGGTCGGGTCCACGTAGTGCACGAGCCCCCACAGCTCGAGCAACGAGTTCTGGAGCGGCGTCGCGGTGAGGAGCAGCACCGGCGTTCCGGCGATCACCGTCGCGAGCCGAGCAGCAATCCGTGCGTGGGGCGAGTCCACGCGCATCGAGCCGCTACGGTCGAACCGCTTGTAGATGCTGGAGAACACCTCGTGCGCCTCGTCCACGACACACAGGTCGAAGCGCTCGCTCGCGCTCAGGGCCGCTGCGCCGACCTCGCTGCCGACCAGGTCGCGGGTAGCGAGGAACACGCCCTCCCCGGCGAACGAGATCGCGTCCCGGGTAACCTCGCGCGCGTCGATGCCGAACAGCGCATACAGCTCCTGCTTCCACTGGCCAAGCAGCGCCTTGGGCGTGACCACCAGGACGCGCTTCGCTCCCTCGGCCGTGAGCTGTGCGATCACCAGCCCGGCCTCGATCGTCTTTCCGAGGCCGACCTCGTCGGCCAGGATGCACCCGCCGTCCGGAATGCGTTCGAGCGCGAAGATCACCGCGTCGATCTGGTGCGGGTTGGGATCGATGCGGGCTGCGCGCTGGGACGCGACATGGCGGCGGTACTCGTCCGCACGGCGCCGGCGAACCAGCTCCTCCGCGAGATACAGACGCTGCAGTGCGTGTCGTCCCATGGTCATCGCCCGAGCGTGGCCGCGCTACGCAAGTACCACCGTCGCAGATCGTACGCCCGCGGGCGCGCTGTTTGGGGCGATGCGTGCGTAACAATATGGCGCACATAACCGGCGCTACCCGATGCATTCGACCTACGAGGGTTCGGTGCCGGCGATCGCCAGCCGGGCCGCCGCCGGATCGGTGAGCACCTCGGCCAGAAACGCCGACTCGAGGCGCGGCGGGAGGCACGTCTGGAACTTCGAGTGCCAGTGGCTGCGTGCCGACCACCTGACGCGGCCCGGCTGCTCGGGATGCCCGGAGCGCGCGTGTCGTGCGGACAACCGGCTGGTCAAGACGCTTTTGATCGCGGCCACGTCCGTCGCAGGACGATCGCGCGCGTCGACTGGCCGCGGCGACCCTTCCGGCGACCACCGACCTTGGGGCCGCCTGCAGGGAATTTCAAACGTAGGCTGCTTCAGATCGAGCTGCAGGACAGGCTATCCCCGATGGCGCTCCAGCTCGGCGATCATCTCGGCGAGCTTGCGCTCGGCCTCCTCGCGCAGCCGGCGCTCCTCCTCGCGCAGCCGGCGCTCCTCCTCGCGCAGCCGGCGCTCCTCGACCTCTGCCTCCTCGGCCAGGAGCACCGGCTCGCCGCTCGGATGGAACCAGCGCAGCCATGGACCGGAAAACCCGCGGTACGTGCCGTCCCAGGGGCCGAGCTCGAGGCCGAGGGCGAGGCTCGCGAGGCGGCCGTGGGCCGTCGGGGTGGCGGGACGATAGTCGCCTCTGGCGATGTCGAGCTGGTACCCCTCGAGGGCGCCGGTCAGGGGGTCGTAGATGAAGTACTCGGGGACGTGGAGGCGTGCATAGACATGCCTCTTCGTGCCGTGGTCCTCCTCCGCAGTGCTCTCGGAGGTGAGCTCGATAATGACGTCGGGTGCCTTGCCGTCCTCCTCCCACATCACCCACGACTTGCGGTCGCGGTGCTCCACGCCGAGGGCGACGAAGACGTCGGGGCCGCGGAAGTCGTTCTTCCGGGTCTGGAGGAGACTGAAGTAGAAGAACATGTTGCCGCCCACGAAGTAATCCGGGCGCCGGGAGGCGAGGTGGCGATCGAGCGCGTCGCAGAGGAGGTTCATCTCGAGGCGGTGGCGGTTGGTCTCGAAGGGGACTCCGTCTTCCGACGGCAGCTCGTCGGCGCCGGGCGGGATGGTCAGGCCGGGAGGGTGGACGGGCTTGGACATCGCGGGCCTCGACGATCACTTTAGGGTGGCGACGGCACGGCTGCAATCATAAGCCTAGCGGTGGCGGGACGAGGCCCGGCGGGCGACGATGGACCATAGGCGCGCACGGCTGAGGGAGGTCAGGACGGTGAGCGTCTCGAACACTACCCAGAGGCGAGCTGCAGCTGTGCACCGATCCACGCCTTAGGGATCCAGGTCCACTGTCCCGGTAGCAGATCGGGGATCCTCACGGCGCAGCAGCCAGGGCTTATCACCCTCGAGCCGGACGAACCGGATCCCGTCGGGCTCGTCCTTGTCGAGCTCCACGACCACGCGGGCCAGGGCGCACGCGCCCAGGACGTTGTCCGGATGTTGCCGTGCGCGATCCGCGTGAGCAGCTCGGTGCCGGCCGCGAAGAAAGCGCACGCCAACGTCGGGTGAAGCCTCGAGCAGGCTCACGCAGCGGTCAAACTCCTGGGTAACCAGCAGCGGGCTGGCCTCGCGATGTGCCGCCCACCACTCGACGATCTCGCCAAGTTGCTCCTCCGCGGCATCCACGATCACGACCGTGGTCATCGGAGCCGATGACGAAGATCCGCGATCACGTCACGGGCGGGACGAAAGCGCCCCGCCTTGATCGCCTCGAAGCCACGCTCGAGGGCGTCGTTCAGCCGCGCCAGGTCGGCCTCGCTCATATTATCATCCCCCTCCGCCAGGCAAAGATCGACCTCCCCTTCCGGCAGTCCTGGAGGCGCATAGCCGGTGATGCGACCGTTCTCGACGCGAACACGGATCGCCTTCATTTCCGAAGAGTACTCGACGAGCGCCCCGATGGGACGAAAAGGCATCCGTGGCGATGATCCCGCCGCCACACTCGCTGATTCCGAGGAGCTCCCGCCACGCCGGTTACCTGCTCGCAAGTGCCCGGAGCCCCGCCTGCTCGACGAGAAATCTCTGGTACTTTCGTGACTTCTACCTGACCTATCGAGAGCGAGCGCCCGTGATCCGGGCTGAGGTATTCCGCACGAGCCTCGTGCAGAATTCGAAGCCAATCGATGCAGCCAAGATTCGGCACGAGGCTGGTGCAGAATTCGCCAGGAGTTCTCCAGCCGCCTGTCGTGGACGCACTACCGTGCGCTGATCGAACGATCCTTGTCGCGGGCGTACGGGGCGGAACGTGTCAACGAGTTTGAGACAGTGGTTGGGGGAATTCTATGTAGCGTTCGAGCCGGCAAGCTCGAGTTCGATGAGCTGGCTGCTCGGTGGTGGCTGCTCGGTGGTGGATCACTATCCCGCCGCGCCGCCAGACTGGATCACTCGGCGGCGTGGTCAATATCCCGCCGCGCAGTGGATCTCACTTAGGCCGCCGCTGAAGCGCGTCACCGGATGTGGCGCGCCCACACCTTCGCCAGCTCCGGGCGCGCGCGCACCACCTCGGTGAGGGCGTGCACCCGCGGCAGTTCGGCCCGGCGGAAGACCTCGTCCTGCCACACCGCCAGCTTCGTGATGTAGAGGCCGGTCGCCGAGAAGCCGCTGGCGAGCAGGTAGGGGCCGGCGATCGCGACCGACTCGGTGATCGGCCAAGCCAAGCGGCCGAGCGACCTCATCAAGTCGCCTCTCATCCTCGATTTCCTGGGGCTGCCTGGCCGTCACGAGTACAGCTACGTGCGGATCTTCGACGTGCACGTGCGCGCGCCGGGCGACCATCGGCCTCATCCTCTGACACCATCGAGCGCGCGCCGGGACAACGGTGGCCAACAGGTGGGCAACATGTTGCCCAAACGGGCCGAGGATCCCCAGATCCTCGTCGAGAAACTGTAGTCGGGGCGAGAGGATTCGAACCTCGCATCGGGGCCGCCACTTGGCGAAACAAAACAGCGACTTCGCACGATCTCAAGTGGTTACCCAGCGGCCGAATCCCGGCTCATCCCGGCTGGTCCCTGCCTTGCTCGTTTTTTTGGGCAACGGTTGCCTCCCGGTGATCGCCCGCTCGCCCCGACGCCGCTGCGACAGCTCGCGGTGACGGCGAAGGCGCCGCTCTCCGAGGACAAGCTGTACGAGCGCGTCGCCGATATCCTCGAGTCCGCCCGCGCCCAGGTCGCGCGCACGGTCAACACGTCGATGGTCGACGCGTACTGGCGCGTCGGTCGCGAGATCGTCGAGGTCGAGCAACATGGCCACGCGCGCGCGAGCTACGGCGAGGAGGTCATCGCGCGGCTCGCAAAGCGGCTGACGCGCCGGTTCGGCAAGGGCTTCAGCGCACAGAACCTGCGCCGCATGCGCCAGTTTTCTCTCGTCTTTCCAGCAGGTTCCACGATTCGCTCAGGGCTCCTGAGCAAATTGGGCGAGCCCCCAAGCAGATTCGCTCAGGGTCACTGAGCAAATCTTCGACGCACCCACGATTCCCTGCGTCGATCGGATGGACCCACTACCTCGTCCTCCTCCGCATTACGAACCCCGCCGCCCATGCGTTCTACGAGCTTGAAGCTACGCGCGAACCCTGGACCGTGCCTCAGCTCGAGCGCCAGATCGCCGGTCCATCCGAGACGTCCGCCGACAAGCATCCGCGAAGGTCGACCTGCAGGACATCATCGCCGGAATCTCGTCGCCGCCAGCTGGCGATCCCGCACAAGCGTCGACGTCACCTGCGTCCGGATGCTCCCCCATGAGACACGGTAGGCTCGCCGGTTGTGAGGACGTCTCGACCGCCCGATGACCTGGTAGACGACGACCGCGAGCGCCTCCAGCTCAAGGGGGCGCCCGCCGAGGCTCGACTCCTGAGGCGTGACCTATGACGGCGAAGCGAGCGAGGAAGAAGGCCGTGCAACCGAGCCCCAAGAGAGCCTCCGCGGCGCGGAGACCATGGAACGCGCTCGCGCCGACCGGCGACTTCGCCGCGCTCGTCGCGCGCGTGGTGGCGATCATCGAGGACGCGCGCTCCCGCGTCGTCCGCACTGTCAACAGCGAGATGGTGCTGTCGTACTGGCACATCGGCCGCGAGATCGTCGAGTACGTGCAGCACGGCGAGTCGCGCGCAGAGTACGGCGAGCAGGTGCTCGAGGACCTGTCAGCGCAGCTCCTCGCACGCGTTGGGCGCGGCTACTCAACGAGAAACCTCTGGTATTTCCGCGACTTCTACCTGACCTATCGAGAGCGGTCGCCGTCGATCCGGGCTGAGGAATTCCGCACAAGCCTTGTGCAGAATCCGAAGCCGATCGACGCGGCCAAGATTCTGCACGAGGCTGGTGCAGAATTCACCCGGGGCTTCTCTGACCGCCTGTCGTGGTCGCACTACCGCGCGCTCCTCAAAGTGAACGACCCGGCGGCGCGCGCCTTCTACGAGCTCGAGGCCGAGCACGAGAACTGGTCCGTGCCGCACCTCGAGCGCCAGATCTTCACGCAGCTCCACCTGCGTCTGCTCAAGAGCCGGAACAAGACCGGCGTGATGGAGCTTGCTCGGAAGGGGCAGACCGTCGAGCGGCCGAGCGACCTCATCAAGTCGCCTCTCATCCTCGATTTCCTGGGGCTGTCTGGCCGTCACGAGTACCAAGAGAGCGACCTCGAGACCGCCATCATCAGCAAGCTGTCCCAGTTCCTCTTGGAGCTGGGCAAGGGCTTCGCGTTCGTCGCCCGCCAGAAGCGGATCTCCTTCGACGACGATCACCTCTTCATCGACCTCGTCTTCTACAACATCCTGCTCAAGTGCTACCTGCTCATCGACCTCAAGCTCGGCAAGCTCACGCACCAGGACGTCGGCCAGATGGACAGCTACGTCCGCCTCTTCGACGCGCAGGGGCGCACCGAGGGTGACGGCCCGACCATCGGCCTCATCCTCTGCGCCGAGGAGAACCACACGATCGCGCGCTACTCGGTCCTGAACGAGCACAAGCAGCTCTTCGCCGCCAAGTACCTGACGTACCTGCCGACCGAAGAGGAGCTGCGACGCGAGCTCGAACGGGACCGGCGCATCGCCGAGGCCAGCGTCGAGACGCCGCGCGCCGCCAAGCCTTCGTCGCGCGCGAAGGGCCGAAAACAGTGACGACGGCGCTGTCGTCCATCATCGTCCCGGTCTCGTGGTCGAGGTCGGATTTTCCGGACGCTGTCCGGAAATTGTCGCAACGGTTCAAGTGGAAGGCACGCATGAGCGCGAGGTTGGTGCCGCCGAACCCACGACCGAACGAGGCTGCGGCACGTGGCACCTTCGCAACGCTGACCGCGCATCTTGCGCGCGGGCCTGCCTCGGATCTCCGGCCGCCCACGTCCAACGCCACGACGAGATCTGCACGACGTCCGAGCTGGGCGAGCGTTCCGGGTTCGGGTACCAATGGAGCTTGGTTTCACCGTGAGCCTGGAACGTCGACAGGATGCCCTCGCAACAGCGGCGACACATACTGACGCGTCGGTGTTCGCAGGCTTCTTGCGCGACGGGCAGCGTCCTCGCGTCGTCGAGATGGTGAGCGAGGCGCAGCCATGACCGACCTCAGTCGACGAGAAGCTGACTTCCTCCTCTACCAGACCGAGGACGGGCAAACGCGCGTGGAGGTCCGATTCGACGGTGAAACGGCCTGGCTGTCGCTGGGGCAGATGGCCGAGCTGTTCCAGCGCGACAAGTCCGTCATCTCCCGGCACATCAAGAACGTCTTCGAGGAGGGAGAGCTCGACCGCACCTCAGTTGTTGCAGGATCTGCAACAACTGCCTTCGACGGGAAAACGTACCAGGTCGAGTACTTCAACCTCGACGTGATCATCTCGGTCGGCTACCGCGTGAAATCTCATCGCGGCACGCAGTTCCGCATCTGGGCGACGCAGCGGCTGCGCGAATACATCATCAAGGGCTTCACGCTCGACGACGAGCGTCTGAAGCGCGCCGGCGGCGGCAACTACTTCGACGAGCTGCTCGCGCGCATCCGCGACGTCCGGTCGTCGGAGAAGGTGTTCTGGCGCAAGGTGCTCGACATCACCCCTGAGGTAGGTGGCCCTGCTGCAGCTCTTGCCCGACGCGACGCCTGAGTTCGAGCTGTTCGTGCTCGCTTACCCGCCCACGTTGTCAGGGTCGGCCGCGTCCTGGCGCAGCGTCTTTTCATCGCAGTCGAGTGCGGTGGCCGCAGCCGCCCACGTCCCGTGCTGCTGCTTCGCCCACTGCGCGAGCTGCTGGCGGAACCATCGAATGCGC
>Ga0134121_10003951_pt1 | contig 12189 bp, 13 predicted proteins | sample KB301_FD_96463 | JGI IMG/M metagenome (GOLD analysis project Ga0134121, IMG submission 96463) | Terrestrial soil microbial communities without Nitrogen fertilizer from Kellogg Biological Station, Michigan, USA - KB3-0-1 | ecosystem: Environmental > Terrestrial > Soil > Unclassified ...
CGTTCTGGGACTGGTGCCGTGATGCCTGCACGGACCGGCGGCCGCCGTTACCACATCAGCGTGCTGACGCCCTGCTACAACGAGGCCGGCAACGTCGACGTGTTGTACGACCGGATCAAAGCCGTCTTCGCCCAGCTCGATGACTACTCCTACGAACATGTCTTCATCGACAACGCATCGACGGACGAGACCGTCGCCATGCTGAGGGAGATCGCGGCGCGCGACCGGAACGTGACGTGGTTGGCGATCATCGCCACCCGCTCTTCGCCGAACGACCGGAACACCCAGTCGATGACGTCGTCGCGCTCGTCCCAGCAGAAGTCGACGTCGATGTCGGGCGGGTCGACCCGCCCCCGGTTCAGGAAGCGCTCGAAGTAGAGGTCGTGCCTTATCGGCTCGACGTGCGTGATGCCCAGGCAATAAGAGATGATGGACGCCGCCGCCGACCCCCGGCCGCACGTCCGGGGCGACTGCCGGACAATCTCCTGCACGACCAGGAAGTAGTCGGCGAATCCTTTGTCGCGCACGATCGCCAGCTCGTGATCGAGCCGCGCCCGCACCGCCGGCGTCACCGACCCGTAGCGCCAGCGCGCCCCCTCCTCGCAGCGTGTCTCCAGGAGCGCGAAGGCGCCCGTCGCGCCGCCGGCCGTCCCACCCGGCGCCATCAGGTCGGCGTGGCGCGGGAAGACCAGGCGGCCCCAGGGCGGCGCGTCGAGGGCGCACTCGTCGGCGATGCGCGCCGCCGTCGCCAGCGCCTCCGGGCAGTGCGGCACCAGCCGCTCCATCTCGGCCTGGGGCTTCAGCCACGCCGAGGGCGGCGCCATCTCCTCCGGCGGCACCCGATCGCGCGTCGTGTTGAGGGCGATGGCACGCAGGAGCCGGTGCAGGTCGTAGTCGCGCGCGTCGGCAAAGTGCACGTCGTTGACCGCCACCGGCTCGATGCCGAGCCGCCGCGCCGCGTCGATCGTCCGCAGCACGCCGCCGCGCTGCGCCCCCGCCGCCGACGCCCCCGGCGGTCCGAGGGCGAGATACAGGTCGCGCGGCCCGCGCGCGCGTCTGATCGATTCGAGAAGCCCGAGCGACGCCGCGATCACCACCAGCCCGCCGCTTTGCGCCGCCAGCGCCGTCGTCAGATCGAAGCGCGGGTCGATGTGGCGGCGGGTCAGGAGGCGGCAGAGGCTGGCGTACCCCTCGCGCTCGCGGACCAGAAGCGTCGCCCGCGGCCCGGTCGGGCTGACGCCCGCGGCGCGCACGGCGGCTGCGCCCCCCTCGGTGCTCTCGAACCCCGACGGCGTCGTGATCTCGGCGCCGAGGATCGGGCGCAGCCCGGCGCTTTGCGCCACGTCGAAGAAACGCACCGCCCCGTACAGGCCGTCGGTGTCGGTGAGCGCCAGGGCGTCGAAGCCGCGCTCGACCGCCGCGAGGCAGAGCGCCTCGAGCCCGGCGGTGCCGCGCATCAGGCTGTAGTGCGAGTGCGCCTGGAGATGCGCGAATCGCGCGCTCACGACGAAGCCCGTCGCGCGGGCGCCGGTCTCGCCGCGCGTCCCGACCGCGGCGCGGCGCCCGGTTGGAGCCTTCGGCCCCAGACGACGGCGCCCGAGCCGAAGCGCGCGCGCAGGCGGTCCATCGCCTCCGACAGCGGCTCCGCCCCGGCCAAAGCGCCGAAGAGATCCATCTGCCGCGCGCCACGCGTGAGATCGAGACAACGCAGCTCGATCCAGCGCACCGCCACGCGCCGCGCGCGCGCCTGGTCGAGAAGCAGGCGCGCCTCGCGGAACAGGACCAGGTCGGCGGCGGCCGGAGCGCGCAGCGCCGCCTCGGCGGGCGCCACGACGTCGTCGGCGTGCCGCACCGTCACCCGCAGCCGCGCCGTCGCCGCCCGCCCGCGCCGCAGCCGCGCCCCCGCCCGCTCGCACAGATCGAGGAGGACGCGCAGGAGATCGTCGGTGGCGTTGGTCGGCTCGGCGAGGCTCTCGTCCTCGGCGACGGCCGGCGCGCGCTCCGGCGGCCGCACCGGCGTCTCGTCGAGGCCGAGACCCTGGCGGCGCAATCCCTCGCCGCGCCAGCCGAACGCCAGACGCGCCTGCGCCGGGCTGAGGGCCACGAGGTCGCCGACCCGCGCGATGCCGAGATCGTCGAAGCGCACCCCGGTGGCGGTCGCGCCGGCGTACGGCAGCAGCAGGACCGGCAGCGGCTCGAGAAACGCCGCCTCGGAGCCGGGAAAGACGTCGTACAGGCCATCGGGCCTGATGACGCGCGCCGCCACGCGGCTGACCAGCTTGTTGACGGCGACGCCGACCGTCGCCTCGAGACGCAGCCGGTCGATGACTTCGCGGCGGATGCGCGCCGCGGCGTCCGGCGCCTGGCCGAACAGACGCCCCGTGCCGGTGAGATCGAGGAAAACGCGGCCGGGCGAGGACGGCTCGACGAGCGGCGTGTAGCCGCCCAGAAGGCTCAGGACCGCGGCGGTCGCCCGGTGATAGAGCCGCTCATCGGTCGGTCGCAGGACGGCGCCCGGACAGCGCCGCATCGCCAGCGCCACCGGCATCCCGGCCCGCACCCCTTCGCGCACCGCCTCGTCGGACGCCGCCACCACCAGCGCCCGCGCCGAACCTTCCGGCGCGACGAGGACCGGACGCCCCCGCAGGCGCGGATCGACCACCCTCTCCACCGCCACCGGAAAGGCGGGGACGTCGACGCACAGGATGCTGCGGTCCATCGAAGCGCTTCCTCATCGCGCGGCGCCGTCTCCCCGTCGCGTCACTCCCCGTCCCAGTAGTCGACCGCGTCCTTCATCCGCGTGAAGTGCCGCAGCGAGTCGGGCCCGGGCGGACGCCCGCCGCCCGCCCCCGCGGTCACGCCGATCTTCTGCGAGTCGGGATACTCGACCGCCTCGGGGGAGAGCATCGTGCTCACCGCCAGGTAGCGCAGCGGCGCCTTCGAGTCGTTGATGATCTGGTGCGCCGAGTCGCGACCGGGCGGCAGCGAGATGAAGTCGCCCTTGCGGATCCTGTGCGTCCCGTCCGCCAGGCGGATCGACCCCTCCCCCTCCAGGATGAAGAACATCTCCTCGTTGCCGCGGTGCGCGTGGTACGGGAACGCCTTCTTCCCCGGCGCGATGACCGTGACGTTGAACCCGATCATCTTCGAGTCGAGCGCGGCGCCGACGGGTGCGATCTGCGCTTCGTACCTGTCCTCGTGGGTTCGCGACACAGGCGAAACGTTTTCAACGTTCATGATGCGTGACTTCATCGGGCTCTCCGTATCGTCCGGAAACCTGAAAACCGACGCGCCGTCATTTCACTTCCCCGCTCCACCTCTGCAGCTTCGGAATCTTCCGCGTGAAGACCCAGGAAAACATCCGGGGGATGCCGAACTCGCGCAGCTTGTCGCGGACGCGGTCCTGCATCTGCTGCGCGGTGATATCGGGGAGGGTGAAGCGGCCGTTGGCGAAACAGTGGCTGCAATAGGTGCGACTCTTCGAGCCGTCGGCGTTGGTGCCGCCGCCGTGCTCGTCGCGCTTCAGGGGCATGCCGCAGGACTGGCAGTTGGCGTGACCGGTCTCCATGCGCGCCTCCACGCCCGTCACTTCTGGCCGGGCAGGCGGAAGTTGGGGTTCTCGATGATGCCGAAGAGGTTGCCGAACGGATCCGTGACGGAGGCGACGCGGATCCCTTCGCCGACGTCCTGCAGGGCCGCGTGCGGGCGGGCGCCGGCTTCCAGAAGGTGCGCCAGCGCCTTCTCGGCGCTGGCGACGCCCCAGTACGGCAGGACGCCGCCGGCTCCGGGCGCGCCGGCTGTGGTGTCGGGGTCGAGCCCCAGCTCGAACCCGCCGACGCTGAAGCCGACGTAGTACGGCTTGTCGAAGTACGGCTCGATGCCGAGCGCCTTGCTGTACCAGGTCTTGGCGCGCTCGAGATCGGCGACCTTGTAGATGACGGTGCGCAGCCCCAGGAACATGCGTCCTCCCATCGAATCGAACGTCAGGCGGCCCGTGGCACGCCCCCGTTCTGTTCACGCCACCGCCGGCACAGGTCGCTCGCCGCTTCGGGCCACCGCGGAAACCGGAAAGAGAAACCCCGCTTGCCGAGGATGCCGGGCACGACGCGGCGGCTCTTGAGGATGAGCTCCGTCTCCGTCCGCATGAAGACGGCGCCGAGGGCGAGCATCCATTCGGCGGCCGGCAATCCGAACGGCACGCCCCAGGCCTCGCGCAGCGCGCGCATGAAGGCGGCGTTCGGCAGCGGATCGGGCGCCGCGATGTTGACGACGTCGTCGACGTCCTCGTGCTGGATGAGCCAGCGGACGGCCTCGATGAAGTCGGCGTCGTGGATCCAGGAGACGTATTGCCGGCCGTCGCCCGACCGGCCGCCCAGCCCGCGACGGACCAGGGTCAGCAAGGTGTCGAAGATGCCGCCCCGATCGGGGCTCATGATCACGGCGGAGCGCAGCTTCACCTTCCGCGTGCGCGGGACCGACGCGCCGTCCATCTCGCGCTCCCACGAGGTGGCGACGTCGATGCTGAAGCGCCACGTCTCGGGGACGCCGGGCTCGCTGCCGCCGAGAATCCCGGTCGCCTCGTCGTTGGGGGCGTCGTACCGGTGCGCGTAGATGGTCGCCGTGCTCGCCTGCAGCCAGACGCGCGGCGGCCTGCCCGCCGCCGCGATCGCCTCGCCGACCACGCGCGTGCTCAGCACGCGCGACTGCTTGATCGCGTCCCGGTTCCGCGCGGTGTAGCGGCAGTTGACGCTGCGGCCCGCCAGATTGAGGACGACGTCCGCGCCGTCGATCTCCTTCGTCCACGGACCCATGGTGGCGGCATCCCACGTCACCACGCGCCAGGGCGCCGTTCCCGGGGTCCGGCTGAGGACGACGACGTCATGCCCGTCACGCTGGAAGGCTCGCGCCACCACCGTTCCCACCTGTCCGCTGCCGCCCGGGATGACCAGCTTCATCGTCGTCGCTCCCTACGGCGCGTTCTCGCCCTTGTCGAGCTTCAGCCCGGACAGCGCCAGGAAGCTCGCGACGTCGTCGCGGCGGAACGGCATCAGATTCACTTGAAGCGGTTTCGCGCGGTTTTCCGCGGTGATCAGCAGGATGGGGCGCGGGTCGCGCGCGAAGGGCCGGCGCTTGAACTCCGTGCGCACGATGTCGGTGAGCGGCAGCGTGCGTTCGCCGAGGACGTTGCGGTATCGCAGCACGCCGCCCGAGACGGTGAGCCGCAGGCGGGTGAGGAAATAGACCAGGAAGACGGCCAGGACGGCGAGCACGCCCCCGGTCCCGCGCCAATCGGAGGCCGGATCGCGCAGCGCCGTGTAGGCCGAGAACGCCACGAACGCCAGGTAGATCCCGATCACCGCGACGTAGGTCGACCGCGACACCCTCAGGGTGAGGTCCGCGCCGGCGCCGGCTCGATCGATCGTCATTTCGCACCCTCCCCTTTCCTGTGCGACTCCCAGGTCAGGTATGGCTTGAACGTGTCTGGAGATCCGGGAGGCGCTATCGCGAACTCGCCCTTCAGGACACCCGGCGCCGCGAGCGTGTAGCCGAGCCGGAACCGCGGCGCGCCGGCGGCCGCTTCGCTGAGGAAGATCGCCTGGCCCGGCGCGGGCGACTGCACGACGTACCGGATGACGTGCCCCTCGCTGTCGTAGTAGTCGGCGCGGGCGCCGCCGCCGGGGGCGGCGTAGATCACCATCAGGTCGTCGTGCCGCGAGGCGGGCTTGCCGGCGGCCGCGGGAGAGTCAGCGTAGTTGACGCGCACGATCACCTTGTCCTGCACGCCACGCGTGAAGGTGGCGGCGCCGGTGCCCGCGCCCGGCTGGCCCGCCCCCGTGGAGGGCCACTCGCCGACGAGAAAGGCGAACGGCTCGAGCTCCGCCGGCGCGCCGGCGACGGGGGGACCCGCCGCGCGGGTCGCCGGACCCGGGAGCATCGCGAGCGCCGCGAGCAGCAATCCGGCGGCAATCGTTCTGCGCATCGTCACTCCTTCTGATCGGCCCAGTCGGCGATCGGGTTGAGCCACTCGGGGAGCGGCCGGTAGAGAAATCCGTGACGCAGCCCGGTGTTCAGGACGATCTCGCGCGCCGTCAGGTTCGGCTGCTTCGGATCGGCTTTCCAGGCCGGGCACGAGTCGCTCAGGTCGTCGCTCGCTTCGCGGATGGCGAGCAGGTGGCCGCTCGGACCGATCCCGTGCTCGTCGACGAGGGAGCGGACGTTCTCGGACAGGCAGGCGCCGAGGACGCCGAACCGCACGTCGGGATTCTGCAGCCGGGTCGACGCGAGGAACGCGATCGACGCGCCCATCGACGCGCCGACGACGGTGACGTGGTCGGCCGGCACGCGCGCCGCCAGGAGCTTGCGGACCTGCGTGACCACCTGGTCGGCCGACTCGTCGACCGTCGCCGCCCGCGGCCGCATGTCTCCGGTCACCATGAAGCCGCGATCGCGGAACGCCTGGAGGATCTTGTCGAGCTCGTAGTAGCCGTACTCGGCGCTCTTGGGCCGCGTGCTCTGCTGCTCCTGGACGATCCGCCCGTGCAGGTAGATGAGGTAACGCGGGAACACCGCGTCGACCGACCCGCCCGCGGCCGGTCGTTCCGCCGCCGGGCCGGCCGGGACCGGGCGATCCGCAGTCGGACCGGCGAGAAGCGCCGCGACGAACATCAGCCCCGCCGCCGCTCCGATCATCGTGGTTTCCTCCACATCTGCGTCACCACGGGCCCGCCGCCCGGCATCGAGTATTCCCCGATCCGCGTGAACCCGAGACGCTCGTAGCGGGGATTGTTCCCGGGGTCGGTCGAATCGAGATAGGCGGGCATCCCCAAAGCGTCGATATGCGTCAGGTTGTCGCGCAGAAGCGCCATGCCGAGGCCTTTCCCCCGGTGGCGCGCGTGCGTAGCGAGCATGCTGAGGTAGTAATGCGGCTCGCCGCGCGGGTGCACGTCTTCGATCACTTCGCACCCCTCGAGGAACCGGTCGGCGTGGGGGCCGAGAATGGCACGGGCCGTGGCGACGAGATCGCGCTCGTCCTCGGCGGTGTTCTCGAACTGTCCGGGCGGGTACCAGAGAGCGACCGCTTCACATCCCGGCGTGACGTGTACCGTCTGGTAGCGCAGCGAGCCCAGGAGCCAGAGCCCGAAGAAGGCCCGCCGCTGCCCGGCCGCCCGCTCGCGATCCGGGAAGGCCCAGCCGCCCCAGATCGGGTCGTCGGCGAACGCCACGACCAGCGTGTCGAGGATGGCGTCGATGTCCTGATGCGTGCCCTGGCGGCTGACGACCGATGGCGCCACGCGTCATCTCTTCAATGGAACTTCCGGATGAGCCCGATCACGACGCCCTGGATCTGGATGTCTCCCTCGTTCACCAGGATGGGGCGCATGCGGGGGTTGGCGGGCCGCAGCTCGATGCGCGGGCCGCGGCGGTGGTACTGCTTGATGGTCGCGTCGTCGCCGATGAGGGCGATGACGGTCTGGCCGTTGCGGGCGTCGCGCTGGCGCTTGACGATGACGATGTCCCCCTCGCGGATGCCGTCATCCACCATGCTGTCGCCCACCACCCGCAGGGCGAAGTGGTCGTCGCCGCGCAGCAGCGCCTCGGGCACCTCGACGGTCTCGGGGTTGTTGATCGCCTCGATCGGCCGGCCGGCGGCGACGCGGCCGAGGAGCGGCACCTCGACCTGCATCGGCCCCGGGTCGACCAGCTCGAGGGCCCGCTTGCGGTTTCCCCAGGGGCTGCGGATGACCCCCTTCTCTTCCAGCTTCTTGAGGTATTTCTGGACCGAGTTGTACGACCGGAAGCGGAACGTCTTGCGGATCTCCTCGTACGAGGGAGACATGCCGTGGTCGGCGATGAAGCGCCGGATGTAGTCGTAAATCGCCTGCTGCTTCTCGGTGAGATCGGCCATCAGAGCGTCCCCCGGTTTCCGGCACGGCTTTTCCGGTTCGGCCGACAGCATAGTGTAAATTAAGAGAATGTCAAGAGGGGGGTACGGACCCCGGCGGCGGCCCGCCCGATTCGCCGGGGCCGCCGGGGCCTCCGGGCTCGCCCGGCGCGGCTCCGGGCGGCAGCGGCGGGGCGCCGGGCGCCGAGATGATCTGCCCGGCCTCGTTCTTCCAGATGGTGAAGGTGTAGAAGATGATCTTGTCGGGATCGAAGCGGGCGTCGGCCACCTGCCCCATGTCGCCCTGCGGGAAACGCATCATGAGGCTTCGCAGCGGCTCCGCGAAAGGCCGCGCGTATTCGACCACGAAGGTGATGGTGCGCGGGCTGCTGATCAGCTTCTCCAGGCTGACCTTGGTGGTGTCGGTGACGTACTGCACGTTCGGCCGGTTGCCGACCAGGTAGTGCAGCGTGTCGACCCGCAGGGTGTGCAGGACGATGACGTCCTCGTCCTGCGGCAGCGAGCGCGTGTACATCCCCATGATCGTCTGCGTCGGGCCGTAATGCTGCATGGCGCGCTCGGAGCGGCCGGCGAGCAGGAAGTAGTTGCTGTATCCCTGCGCCGTGGCGAGCGCGGCGATGCCGGCCATCAGGAGCACCGGGACGACGGCGACCAGGCGCGCGGCGAACCCGGGAAGACGCGCGCCGAGAGGCCGCAGGAGATCCGCCAGGCCGTCCCAGACCCCCGCCGCGACCACCGCCGCCGCGATGCAGAACCATGGCAGGTTGAGCAGCATCCGGGTCAGGCTCGGGCCGAGCCAGCCGATCGTCAGCCACAGCGACAGGACCATCAGGACGAGAAGCGCCGCGGCCGGGTCGCGCCTCCCCGCCCCGCCCGCGTCCCGGCCTCCCGCGTCCCGGCCTCCCGCGTCCCGGCCGCCCGCGTTCCGGCCGCGCGCGAATCCGCGCCACGCCAGGCAGGCGAGGCCGAGCGTGGCGAAGGCGGCGAGCAGGAGCGTGTCCGGCTCGAGACCGATGGCGCCGAACGAGGCGCTGATCCCGTCGCTGATGAACTCGTCGCTCTGGATGACGGCGTAGCGCAGCGGGAAGTAGTTCTGCATGGTGACGGCATGGACCAGGTTCGGCAGCCAGCGCGTCTGCGGCGGCGTCGCGGCGTAGGCGCCGCGCGTCAGGAAGCCGAGCGGCGACATCCCCGACAACAGCATCAGGCCGATGAGCAGCACGCCCATGACCCCGGCGCCGGCGGCGAGCCCCACGCGGCGCTGCGGCTCCTGGGCGTCCCCACCCGCGCGCGAGCCGCGCCAGGCGGCCAGGACGACGAACGCCACAAGCGCCATCGGCACCGCCCGGAACGACGTGTAGGTCCAGAAGCCGAGACCGGCGGCGAGACCCCACAGGAGATGGTCGGCGAGCTTCGTCGTGCGCCAGGCGCGCAGGAAGAGCCCGGCGGTGGCGATGGCGAAGATCGGCGCGAGGATGACGCGCTCGCCGGTGCGGCTGTAGAGCAGGTGCCACGGCGACACCGCCAGGAAGAGCGCCGCGAACAGCGCGACGCGCACCCCGAGCTCCCGGCGCGCGAACAGGTAAAGCAGCAGGATGGTCAGCGTCCCGGCGACCATCGACACGGCGCGCAGCGGGATGATGGCGTCCGACATCGGATCGTTGATGAAGCGCGGGTTGAGCCCGAACGCCACCGGCACGGCGCGCAGGACGTTGAGCAGCAGGCCGGGATTCCGGAACGAGAACGCCGCGAGGTAGTGGAACATCGTCTCGCGGTTCAGCCCGCGCTCGGTGAGGGTCGCGAACGGCTTGCCGGCGGCGATCTCGTTCGCCTCGATGGCGTTGATCGCCTCGTCGTTGTTCAGCCCGCTCGGGATCACGTCGATGGCGTACAGGCGCAGGAAGAGACCGCCGAGGACGATGAGGGCGACCAGGGTCCACTCGATCCGGCCCGACAGGAAGCGCGGCGTGCCGGCTTCCGCCCCGTCGCCGGGGTCGGCCGCCTCCGCCGCCCTGTCGCCGAACCGGCCGAGGACGAGCAGGCCGAACGCGGCGAGATACAGCACGACGCCCGGGACGATCGTCGTCCAGTGCGTGCCGGTGCGCAGCGAGATCAGGAACTGCCCCGCGAACGCCAGGACCGCAGCGAGCGGCAGGCTGGCCGCCGACAGAATCGATCGCCGCGCGGCGACTCCCCCGCCACCGGCCGTCCCCTCGACGCCCGCTTCGCCTGCGCTCACCTGATTCTCCCCGGCGGACTATAACCGATCACTGCACGTACCCGAGCGACCGGAGGCGGGCGCGCGTCTCGTCGTCGAGCGACACCGGCTCGTTCCGTCCCGCCGGCCGCGTGCGCCACATCCGGAAGCAGGGAGGCTTGAGCGCGGCGTCGGGCGGGCGATCGAAGGCTGCGTCCGACGGCGGCGCCCCCCGCAGGTCGAACGGCATCCGGTCGGGGTGCACCGCCAGCCCGCCCAGGATCACCGACTCCGGCGCCGGTCGGCCGTCGATGAGCAGCTCGAACGTCTCGATCGCCTCGTACGGCAGCGTCGTGAACGACAGGCCGCTCTCCCCCGCCTGGGCCGGGTCGTTGAAGATCAGCGTGTTCCCCTTCTCGAGCAGGTACCGTCCCTGCTCGCGGAACAGCGGCACGATGCTGCGGAAGATGCCGGTCGTCGTGACCCGGCCCTGGAAACGATGCGGCCTGCCGTCGCCGTTCCAGCGCAGGTTCCACCCCACCGACAGGAGATCGGCCTGCGCGAACAGCGCCTGCATCAGACGTCGGCGATCGTCCGGACGCTGCTCGGCGACGTCGCGTTTCTCCGCGGGGTCGGCGGCGAGGTCGTAGATCTCGGCCCGGTTCTGGTCCATGAAATCGATGAGCTTCAACGGGCCGATGCGCACCGCCCGGCGGAAGGCGTTGAGCCGCAGCGTCTCCGACAGGAGCGGCCGGTCGGCCGGCGGCGGCGTGCCGGGACGCGACGGCGCGACGAGCGGTGCCAAGGAGCGTCCCTGCGCCTCGGGAAGCGGCGGCGCGCCGGCCAGGTCGAGGAGAGTCGGCGCCACGTCGACGCCGCTCACCGGGATGGTCACGCGGCGCCCGCGGTCACCCCCGCCCACAGACACGCCGCTACCCGCGGAGCCGCCACCCGTCGGGACGGCGCCGGCCGCGCCAGGTCCCGGGTAGCCGGCGATCAGGAGCGGCACCCGCACGACCTCCTCGTACAGCCTGCGGCCATGTCCCATCGAGCCATGGTCCTTGAACTCCTCGCCATGGTCGCCGGCGACGACGACCCAGAGCGGCGCCGACCGATGGCCGTCCCGGACGCCGTCGAGGAGGCGGCCGATCTGGCCGTCCACGAACCGCACCTCACCGTCGTACCGGTCGATGAGGAACTGCTTGTAATCCTCCGGGATCGGGACCTCGGGATCGAGGAACTTCGAGATGCTGTCATAGCCGGCGTCGAGCGGCCCGGAGTACGACGAGGGAAAGAGCTTGCGCGTCGCCTCGGGAGGGTCGTAGGGCCAGTGCGGATCGAAGTAGTGCACAAACAGGAAGACGGGACGATCCTTCCGGCCCGCCAGCCACTCCAGCGCGCTGTCGGTCACCTTGTCGGCGGGCGGCTCCATGCGCGCCTCGAGGCGGTAACCGGGGCCGGAGAGCCCGAAGTCCTCGAACCGATCGAAGCCGCGGTCGAAGCCGAACGACGCCGAGACGTAGACGTGCGACACGAACCCGGCGGTGGCGTAGCCGGACGCACCGAGCGTGGCGGCGAGGGTCGGCACGTCGGGGGCGAGCTTCAGCCCGTCGTTCTCGACCCGGTGCCCGGAGGGATAGCGCGACGTCATCATCGACATGATCGACGGGAGGGTCCAGGGGGCCGCGGCCCAGGCCGACTCGAAGAGCGTTCCGTCCCCCGCCAGCGCGTCGAGGCGGGGGGAGGTCGGCCGGGCGTAGTGATAACAGCCGAGGTGATCGGCGCGCAGCGTGTCGACCACTATAAAGATGATATCGGGCCTGACGGGCGCTCCCCGGTCGCCGCCGCCGGGGCAGGCGGTCAGGACCGCCCCGACGGCGGCCAGCAGGACGGACGCGGCGCGCCGGAAGCGGATCCCGCCCCCGGGGTCGGGCGGGCGTCCGGGCATGCGGATCAGCGGGCGGATCCGGCGGCCCTTTCGTGGACCACGCGGCCGCCCACGATGGTCAGGACCGGCCAGCCGCGCAGCCGCCAGCCGGCGAACGGGGTGTTGCGCGAGCGCGACTCGAAGCGCGCCGGCTCGACCTTC